>Ga0315282_10017825_pt1 | contig 10217 bp, 8 predicted proteins | sample YL17G07_20_MG_FD_203693 | JGI IMG/M metagenome (GOLD analysis project Ga0315282, IMG submission 203693) | Sediment microbial communities from Yellowstone Lake, YNP, Wyoming, USA - YL17G07_20 | ecosystem: Environmental > Aquatic > Freshwater > Lake > Sediment | place: USA: Wyoming | collected... | reverse complement strand
AAACGATTCCCATTGTGCTTGGAACAGTGCCCATCGTGAAACTAAAGGTATAAACATAATTACCGGCGACCACGATCGTGACCGAGTCTGCCGCTGCCGCTCCCAAAGTCACTCCCTGGACCTGCGCACCATCAACGACAGGACCCATGGTGTACGTACCCGCGGTTGGTGCCAGGATACGTTGCGCAAATACGAGGGCATTGGCACCCCTCAAGGCACCCAACACTCCTCTCGCAGTCCCGTCGGCGGCACTCTGTGTTAAATCGATGTACTTAGGAATCGCCACGGCCGCTAGAATCCCAATAATGACGATGATCACAATCAACTCAATCAATGTGAAGCCTTTCTTATCTCTTAGCATCTCAACCCTCCTTTCATTACCATTGAGAAATGATTTCACCACGTGCCTGAATAAACGATTCCCATTGTGCTTGGAACAGTGCCCATCGTGAAACTAAAGGTATAAACGTAATTGCCGGGGACCACGATCGTGACCGAGTCTGCCGCTGCCGCTCCCAAAACCACTCCCTGGATCTGCGCACCAGCAACGACAGGACCCATGGTGTACGTACCCGCGGTTGATCCTACGATCCGTTGCGCAAATAAGAGACCGTTTGCACCCCTCAGGGCCCCCAATATACCCCTTGCAGTCGCATCGGCGGCATTCTGTGTTAGATCGATATACTTGGGAACCGCCACGGCTGCCAAGATGCCAATGATCACGATAATGATAATCAATTCAATTAATGTAAATCCCTTTCGATTTCTCAGCATTTCAGACCCTCCTCTTCCTAAAGTGATTTAATTTTCTACGTATATTACAAAACGTCAAAGTTTTGTCAAGTTTTTTTTGGGGGATACGGGACTAACTAAAAGCTATCAGCAATATTTGTGCCATAAAGATAAAAAATTATAAAATAGAACATAATTCAAAATATTCTAATGAATTTGGTCAGTTAATCTACTTTGGTTTATACCATTTTAACATTCCTTAAGAACCAAAATTGAACAATGAGCAATATTTGTCCAATATTTAAAAATTTGCTTTTTTCCCCTGCGAGGGTGGTCGAGACTATGGTCCCTTATTAAAAGTAAGTAACTGTACCGAGAGCGATGGTTAAGATAGGAAGAGGCGTTCTCCTCTCACTTTAATCAACTCTGCTACGATGCTGACTGCAATCTCTTCAGGGGTTTCAGAATGGATATCGATTCCAATAGGTGCATAGACACGATCCAGGGTCTCCTTTGGCATTCCCTTTTTCATCAAATTCTGATAAAGGGTCCAAATCTTTTTCTTCGAACCAATCATCCCGATATAACAGGCATTGGTCTTGACTGCCTGTTCCAATACAAAACCATCATAGAGATGACCCCGGGTAACGATGATAATATAGGAAGCCTCGTCGATGTTGAGCTGATCAAAGCATTTTTCAAATTCTGAAACGATGACCTCATCCGCCTCTGGGAAACGTTCACGATTGGCAAACACCTCCCGGTCATCGATGACCACTACTTTAAAATCGACCTTTTTCGCAAAGGGAGCCAGTTGTTGAGAAACATGCCCTCCTCCAAAAATATAGACTGTCGGTTCAGAAAAGATCGGCTCTAACAATACCTCCATCTTCTTCCATCGAGAATCCTCTTTCTTAGACTGCCAAGTGACGACTCTCGGCCTCTTCTCATTTAACAATGTTCCGGCCTCTTTCAAAATGTTTTGCTCAAATTCTTCTCCAGCAAATAAGAAACCAACCTTCTCTCCAGAGGTCTTCACCAACACCTTTGAACCGTCCCCTTTGGGAAAAGCGTCATCCGCAGAAATCAATGTGACCAGAATGGCAGAACCTCCCTTTTGTCGAATCCTCACCACCTCTTGATAGATCTTTAAAAAATCTTCTTTGAGAGGCTCCAGAAAGATATCGATATTCCCACCGCAGATGAGCCCACCCGCTGCCAACTGTTCAGCAGTCAGATTGAAATGGAGAACACTCCCCTTCCCTTTCTGCATGACCTCTTGAGCCTCTTGCCATACTTCTGCCTCTACACATCCTCCTCCAATCGAGCCAACGGAAGTGCCATCCTTCTTAATCAAATATTTTGCACCCACGGCTCTTGGGGCCGAACCCACTCGCGTGATCAGTGTGGCTAATGCCAATTCTTCCTTCCTCCCAAGTGATTTCACAATTTCGGAATAGACGTCCTGCACGATCCTAATCCCCTAACCTTCGAGGTCTTGTGGAGGCTTGGCTTATGGAGGATTCCCCCCCTGTTGATACGAAAAAGACATCCCTATTATAACAGCTTCTCCCAATATTGTGAAGGGTACTTCCTATTAAGATTTCTTTACTTATTCCCTTTGACTCCAAGAGGTGGACCCCTTTTCAAAACCTAATCGGGACGAGAGTGATACCAAACACAAGCTGACACAGATAGCGAATATTTCCCCTCATCATGCTTATCGCCAGTAAACAGTCTCGGCAATAACCTGCGCCATATAGCCCAGTCCCCACCGGATGACCTGAAGTTTTCGCTCGCCACCAATTCTTTTCGGTTCATCACCGGAGATTTCCGTTACCTTCAATTTGCGTTTTGCGCATCTCACCGACAAGATCGGTTCCCAGCTCAGATTCGTCCAAAAAATTTTCTCCGGCCAATATGTCTCATTTATGTGCAAATCCAATGCCTTGATGAGATCCCTTTTGTATGCACGGAACATAACCATCGCATCAGTGTAAGAACTGCCGTGGAGCATATTAATTGTTTTGGTGAAGAACCAGTTCCCAAATCGTGTGATCGAATCATCGTCTTCGCTGGTCGCATCTCCGAGATACCGGGAAACAATGACCATATCGTACCCTTCTTCCATTTTTTCTCTTAATTGAGGAATCAGCTCAGGTATGGAGTTCCCGTCAGGGCTGAAGGTCATCACAATATCACCTTCTATGAGGTCATAAATCTCCCTATAGGCGTTTCGCATGCCTTTTTTCTTTTGAAGATATACTGGATAGCCGTTCTCGCGGAGGTATTCGATTGTCCCATCCGTCGAATTTCCATCGACGATGATCAATTGGTCATACCATTCATCTCTGATTTTCGGCATTATTTCTCGAACACCGTCGATCTCGTTTAGCGTTGGGATGATCAACGTATACTTCATCTCATCACACCCCAATTGCCATGCTCATTGAATGATAAGAACTCGCTTTTGAGTGAGTGAACTATATGGAAAACGGAGTTGAATGTCAAGAAAAAACCAGAAGATATGGAGTTGTTTCTTAAGCCATTCTCGGAAGAGCCTGACAACGAGCTTTCGTAGTGGGATAAGGGTAACCAAGAACAGCAGTTTCTTGACTCTCATTGTGTCCCGTTGTAACATTACGGTCATGATAAGGCATTTTCAGAATACCGGACGCCAAGGTGGGAGGGGCAAGATGGGACAAAAGGTACTTGTCACGGGTGGCGCGGGCTATGTGGGTTCGGTGCTGTGCGAGCACCTGCTTGATGCGGGCTACGAGGTCGTCGTGATTGACAATCTCACATACAAGCAGAATTCACTTTTCCATCTTTGCACAAACGCGCATTTCGATTTTGTGAGAGGGGATGTGCGAGATGAATACCTGATGCGCCGTCTTATAAAGGATGCAGACGTGCTGATCCCGCTTGCGGCGGTTGTGGGGGCACCTGCTTGTGATCAGGATCCATGGCTGGCGAAATCCCTGAATATAGAGGCGATGCGGCTGTTGAACCGCCTGCGCAGTCCGAGACAGTTGGTTGTCTACCCCACAACGAACAGCGGTTATGGGACAAGGTCAGGAGATATTTACTGCACCGAAGACACGCCGCTGGACCCCATCTCGCTCTACGGACAGACGAAGGCAGAGGCCGAAGCGGACTTGCTGGCGACACCCAACGTCATGACGCTCCGCCTCGCAACCGTATTCGGCATGTCACCGCGCATGCGGATAGACCTTCTTGTGAATCATTTTGTCTATGTCGCGGTCACAGAAGGCTGCATCGTTATCTTTGAAAAGGGCTTCAAGCGTAACTACGTCCATGTTCGAGACGTGGCGGAGTGCTTTGTACACTGCATTGCACATGCCGAGCAAATGGTGGGCCGGCCCTACAACGTCGGACTGGACGCTACCAATCTCTCAAAGGAGGAGTTGGCCCTTAAGATCAAAGAACACGTGCCCAACCTCTCCATACATTTTTCGGAAGCTGGAAGCGACCCGGACAAGCGTAACTATATCGTGTCAAACCAGCGTTTGCGGGAGGCCGGTTTTGAGGCGACGCGTTCCATCGACGATGGGATCAAAGAACTGCTCAAGGGATATCGCATGATGGGACGCGCGCAGTTCAACAACGTTTGAGCGCGGAGTTGTGGGGAACATAGGGGTGGAGGATCTGTCGAGCATTACGGCCGCAATCCTGGCGGGCGGGCGGGGCACACGTTTGCAGTCTGTTGTGGCCGATTGTCCTAAGGTGCTGGCCGCAGTTCGTGGGCGACCGTTCCTGTCGTATCTCCTGGACCAGTTGGTTGCAGCAGGTGTGCGAGAGGTTATTTTGTGCACGGGCTACATGGCGGAACAGGTACGAGGGGCCTTCGGCGATAAGTACAGGTCCCTGCGATTGTTCTACTCCCAGGAAGATGTACAGTTGGGTACTGCTGGCGCCCTGCGCCATGCGTCGCCCTTTTTAAAATCGGAATCCGTATTGGTGATGAACGGCGATTCGTTCGTGGACGCGAACCTGAGAGACTTCTGGATCTGGCACTGTGGCCTGGGTGCCGATGCGACGGTGATGGTAGTAAGGGTGCAGGACTCCGGACGCTACGGTCAGGTACAAATGGATGCCGAAGGGCATCTGATGGGTTTCAGCGAGAAGGGAGAAGACCATGGACCAGGCTGGATCAATGCGGGGATATATCTGCTCCGCCATGCTTTCCTGGAGGGGATCATAGCAGGGGGCATGGTCTCTTTGGAGCGGGATGTGTTTCCGACCTGTATCGGCCATGGGCTCTACGCTTACCGGAATCACGGGGGTTTCATGGATATTGGCACGCCGGAAGCCTACGCGTCCGCTGAAAGCTTCTTTGCTGGGTTGGCACAAAAACGCTTTGTGCTGTTGGACCGAGACGGCACAATCATCGGGGAACGTCACTATCTTTCCGACCCCAACGAGGTCGAACTGATTCCTGGTGCAGCAGAGGCGTTGAAAGAACTGCAGGATATGGGCCTGGGCTTGCTGGTGGTGACGAACCAATCGGCCATGGCGCGAGGATTCTTTGACAAGGCGCATCTGGATTTGATTCATCAGAGGCTGTCCGCTCTGCTCGGGGCTTACGGTGTCCATCTGGACGGTATATACGTTTGCCCCCACGTGCCGGAAGACAACTGCTCGTGTCGAAAGCCCAGGCCGGGCCTGGTAGAACAGGCAGTGAAGGATCTCAACTTTGACCCCAAACTCTGCTTTGTGGTCGGTGATAACGCATGCGACGTCGAGCTAGGCCGGCGCATCGGAGCTACAACCCTTTTGGTCAGTACAGGGTACGGTGCCCAGGTTGCCTCGGAGGGTTCGGTCGCACCTGATTTTGTTGCGGAAGACTTGTCCGCAGCGGTGAAGGCCATTCGGCATATGCTGGCCGAAGAGAAGAAGGAGAACTCATGATCATCAGCAGAACGCCGTATCGAATTTCTTTTTTGGGTGGCGGGACCGACTACCCGTCATGGTACCTCAAACACGATGGATCGGTCCTGGCCACGACGATCAACAAGTACTGCTACCTGACGTGCCGCTACCTTCCGCCATTCTTCGAGCACAGGATCCGCATCGTCTATTCCAGGATCGAGGACTGCCATACGGTGGACGAAATCGCCCATCCGGCAGTTCAGGCAGTGTTGCGCTATCTGAGCATGGATCGCGGCGTAGAGATACACCACGACGGCGATCTGCTGGCCCGAAGCGGTATGGGGTCGAGTTCTTCTTTCACGGTGGGACTCTTGCACGCGGTGCATGCCTTGAAGGGTCAGATGCCGAGTAAGCACCAACTGGCCATGGAAAGCATTCATATCGAACAGGAGATCCTCAAGGAGACCGTCGGGTCCCAGGATCAGGTGTGCGCCGCATACGGAGGTCTCAATCACATCCTTTTCTTTGCCCACGGCGAGATTTCCGTCAGGCCGGTCACCATCCTGCCAGAACGGATGAAGGAGTTGAACTCGCATCTCATGCTCTTTTACACAGGGATCAAACGCACGGCTTCGGCAGTGGCCCAAAGTTATGTGGATGTGATGGAGGGCAGAAGGCGGCAGTTGCGCATCATCAAGGATCTCGTCGAGGAGGGCCTCGCTATTCTGAACAGCGGCCAGGATATCACCGCCTTCGGAAGACTTCTGCACGAAGCATGGCAGGCCAAGCGGGGCCTGAGTTCCAAGGTTTCCAATCCGCAGGTTGACACGCTTTACGAAAAGGCCCTATCGGCCGGCGCTATCGGCGGCAAACTGACCGGCGCTGGAGGGGGCGGGTTCTTGCTGCTCTTCGCGCCACCCGCGGCGCACGAGTCTCTCAAGAAGGTATTTAGCAGGTTGATCCACGTTCCGTTCAAGTTCGAGTTTGGCGGAAGCCAGATTATCTTCTTCGACCCGGAGGAGGACTACTCCGCTCTGGACATGGCCCGCATCGGGCAGCCGGGCCGGGTTTTCGAGGAGAATACGGAGTGAATCTGTCCCGGGAGACATTGCTGTCGCTGTACTTCCAGATGCTGCGGATTCGCAAAGTCGAACTGCGCATAGAATCCCTGTACCATCTCGACGAGATGAAGACGCCTATTCATCTGTGTATCGGGCAGGAGGCCGTTGCGGTCGGAGTCTGCAGCGTCCTGCGTAAGGATGACCTCATCTCGAGCAACCATCGGGGTCACGGTCATTACCTGGCAAAAGGCGGAAACTTGCATGCCATGATTGCTGAGCTCTACTGCCGAGAGACCGGGTGTTCCAAGGGGCGAGGCGGCTCGATGCACCTGATAGACACCTCGGTGGGGCATATCGGCAGCTCATCAATCGTCGGCGGCTGCATACCCATCGGCGTGGGATTGGGTCTGGCCATCAAAATGCAGAAGCAGGACCGTGTAAGCGTGACTTTCTTCGGCGACGGGGCGGCGGACCGAGGAGTGTTGTGCGAGAGCGTAAACTTTGCCGCACTCAAGAGGCTGCCGGTGATTTTCGTATATGAAAATAACCAGTATTCGGTCTGTTCCCATGTATCCGCCCGCCAAGCGGGGGAAATCCTTTTTCATGTGATGTCTCCCGGACTGATTCAGTCGTTTATGGTAGACGGCAATTCCGTCCTGGCGGTGTACGAGGCATCAAGGGATGCGGTTGAGCGGGCACGTGCGGGCGAGGGGCCTTCCTTCATCGAGTGCAAGACGTATCGGGTCCGAGGACACGCCGGATCAGGCCCGGATACTGCGCTCGGGTACCGAACGGCCGAGGAGATCGCCGCCTGGGAAGCCCAGTCTCCGGTCACCCGGTTTCGGGACAAGCTCCTGGCGGACCGAGCGATTACAGAAGAAGGCATTCGGGACATGGAACAAGAAATCGAAGCTGAAATTGATGAGGCATTTTGCTTGGCTCGGGAGAGCCCTCTTCCCAAGGGGGAAGACTTGGATCTCTACCTGTTTCGTGAGTAGTGTCATGCCATTACCCCAGAGAGATCAAAAGACAGATCAAAACGAAAGCGAGGCGAAGGTTCGATACGAGCCGTGGTTGAAGATCACTCCGGAATGGAACGAGCCCGACTTCCGGCAGGGGAGCCCAGAGACCGGTCGTCGCCTTGCTTATGCCGAAGCCATCCGGGAGGCACTGGATCAGGCGCTGACATTGGATCCGCGAGTGTTCATCATGGGCCAGGGGGTTGACGACCCGTCGGGCATGTTCGGTGCCACCCTGAATCTCCATCAGAAACATGGAGCGGATCGTGTCTTCGACACTCCCTTATCCGAAGACGCACTCATGGGCGCAGCGGTCGGTGCCGCGATCGGCGGGATGCGGCCGGTCTATTTCCATAACCGGCCCGACTTTCTGCTGCTTGCCATGGATCAATTGGTCAATCACGCCTCCAAGTGGCACTACATGTTCGGAGGGGCGGTGAATATCCCTATGGTCGTCTGGGCCTGTATCGGGCGGGGATGGGGCTCCGCTGCGCAACATTCCCAGGCCCTTCAAGGGCTGTTCATGCATGTTCCTGGACTGAAACTGGTAATGCCAAGTACCTGTTACGATGCCAAAGGTTTGATGCTGTCGGCTATTGCGGACGGCAATCCGGTCCTGATCTTGGAACATCGCTACAACTTCAAACACCAGGGTTTCGTTCCAGAACACGTCTACCGGATCCCCTTCGGCAAGGGCGTTGTGAGGAGGCCCGGAAAGGACGTGACGCTGGTCGCTATATCGTACATGACTTTCGAGGCATGCAAAGCGGCGGACGAACTGGCAAGGGAAGGTGTTGAGGCCGAAATCATTGATCCGCGCACGCTACGTCCTCTGGATGAGAGCACGATCCTGAGCTCTGTTGCAAAGACGGGGCGTCTTGTTGTGGCCGATACGGGTTGGAAGACCGGAGGGGTGGCTGCGGAGATCGCCGCCATGGTGGTGGAGAAAGGGTTTGCGCTGCTCAAGGCGCCGATCCGGCGAGTCACATCGCCGGACCTGCCCACCCCGGCCGGGTATACCCTTGAAAAAGCCTATTACCCGGGCGCGGCAGAGATTGCCGCCGCTGTACGAGAGCTTATGAAGTAAGAGAGGCCGGATTGGTGAGAAAAACAGTCCACTCTCTATTCTGTTGTTTCCATCGCGGAGTTGGCCGGGCTTATCAAGGAGGTCATAGGATTTCAGGGGTAGATTTCCTATGACACGAGCAAGCCGGACGGTATGCCGGTCAAGATCCTAAATTCGAGCAAGCTGACGGCATGGGGTTGGCGACCGAGAGTTCCTCTGCGCACTGCTCTGGAGAAAACCGACGAATGGTTTCTCCAGTCCGGCGGGGGCGAGGAGGCTGACGGGCAACAACCAGAGAGGCAAGCAGTTCGATGGCAAGAAAAATGAAGGTTCCATTTGGGACGATTTCAATCCCGGAGAAATCCAAGGCATTGATCTTGGAGATTCTTGACACCCGGCGAGTTTCAAGCGGCAAGTACGTCCGAATGTTCGAGGAAAGATTTGCGAAATTGCTCGGGGCAAAAGAAGCCGTGGCCGTGTCGAGCGGCACCGATGCGGACGCACTGGCGCTGGCTGTGTTTTACGACCTCGGGGCAAGGCGCGGTGACGAGGTGATTGTCCCCGCACTTTCCTTTGTCGCAACCGGGAATGCGGTCCTCCACGCGGGTTTCACGCCAGTCTTTGTGGATATAGAACGCGAGACGCTCAACATAGATGTGACTCGTATCGAGGAAGTCATAACGGAGAAGACGCGCGCCATCATGCCCGTGCATCTTATGGGAAAGCCTGCGGATATGGACGCCATCAATGGCATCGCTAGACGGCGAGGTTTACATGTGATCGAAGACGCTGCCGAAGCGCATGGAGCGACCTACAAGGGAAAGGCGGCTGGTACACTCGCCGATCTCGGAGCCTTCAGCTTGTATATGGCTCACCTCATCACGAGCGTAGAGGGTGGCGTCGTGATCACTGACAAGGAGGAGTTTTCAGATATTCTGCGATCGCTGCGTTCCCACGGGCGGGCCTGCAAGTGTAAGCAGTGCGTTCTGAATCTTTCGCAGAACTATTGTCCGAAACGGTTCGAGAACGGCACAGGAAGGGATATTCGCTTCGTCTTCGAGAGGATCGGCTATTCCTGTAAAATGAATGAGATGGAGGCGGCTGTCGGTCTGGGGAGTATTCAGCTTTTTCACAAAATTCTGGACAAGCGCCGGCGCAATCTCCTCCATGTCCTGTCGCGATTTGACAGATTCCGCCCGTACCTGGAGACGATCTCCGAACGGCCGGAGGAACGGATCGGCCCACACGCCATTCCGATCATTGTTCAGGAGGCTGCATCGTTCACACGGGACGAACTTGCAGGTTACATGGAATCGAGCGGCATCGAAACACGCACGCTGTTTGCCTCCATACCGACTCAGTGCGCAGGTTTCAGTTTCCTCGGTTATCGGGAAGGCCAATTTCCGAATGCCGAGTATATCGGGAACCACGGCATACACATCGGCG
>Ga0315282_10017824_pt1 | contig 10218 bp, 8 predicted proteins | sample YL17G07_20_MG_FD_203693 | JGI IMG/M metagenome (GOLD analysis project Ga0315282, IMG submission 203693) | Sediment microbial communities from Yellowstone Lake, YNP, Wyoming, USA - YL17G07_20 | ecosystem: Environmental > Aquatic > Freshwater > Lake > Sediment | place: USA: Wyoming | collected... | reverse complement strand
CCCGATTGGATCATAAGAACATTCCCTCAGCGCTCTCCGCGTCTCGGCGGTGAATACGTTGCCGTATTTATGAAATCGTGTACTAAGGCAGCCGGACTTGGGCAAGCCGCCCTCCAAGGCTTCGGACGGCGGTTTTCGGATTGTAGAGGAAACCGAGTGATCTAGCCGAAACGGGTTCCTTAGCCGGGACGAATGGCCAGTGCTAGCCCGTGAAAAGGTGCGCCCCGAAGCCTTTCCCCGACAAAGAAGTATTATGGTCCTCGTCGGGATGTCGCAAAGAAAGCTCCACCGAACGACTTGCCCAAGTCCTTGACAGAGTTTTGAACTTGACTTGGCTAAACAGTTACGGAAGATGGCGTTATGAAGAGTCCCCTTCTGGAGGTTCGTTCTCTCACCACTCATTTCCTGACCGAGGAGGGGGAGGTGAGGGCTGTTGAAAAGGTGAGCTTCGAAATCCGTCCGGGAGAGATCCTCGGCCTTGTGGGTGAGTCCGGTTGCGGAAAAAGTGTGACCGGCCTGTCCATTTTGAGGCTGCTCCCGGTGCCTCCCGCAAAGATCGTGAACGGTGAGGTTCTCTTGGAGGGCAGGAATCTCCTTGAATTGACGGAAGAGGAGATGGAGAAGGTGAGGGGCAATGATATCGCCATGATCTTTCAGGAACCGATGACCTCGCTCAATCCGGTTTTTACAATTGGAGACCAGATCATCGAAGCCATCCTTCTTCATCAGGGCCTGGACAAGGGAGAAGCCAGAAAGAGAGCGATCGAGCTGCTGGATCGGGTAAGGATTCCTTCTCCCGAGACGAGGATCGATGCCTATCCTCACCAGCTCAGCGGCGGGATGAGGCAGAGGGCCATGATCGCCATGGCCCTCTCCTGTCAGCCGAAGCTTCTCATTGCCGATGAACCGACCACCGCCCTCGACGTAACCATTCAGGCCGGGGTTCTTCGTCTGCTTAGAGAGATTCAGCGAGAGATGGGAATGTCGGTCCTGCTCATTACCCATGATCTCGGGGTTGTCGCAGAGACAGCGGATCGGGTTGCCGTGATGTATGCAGGAAGGATCATGGAATATGGCCCCATCGAAGCCCTCTTCTTAAATGTCCGTAATCCCTATACCAAGGGACTCTTAAACTCGATTCCGCAACTGGAGGACAGGCGAGAAAGGCTCAATGCCATACCCGGTCAGGTTCCGGACCCGATGAATCTGCCCGCCGGATGCAAGTTCCATCCGAGGTGCTACCTGAGGATGGAAGAGTGCGAGAGGGAAGAGCCGCGGCTCTTCCAGGTCAATGGTGATCATTTCAGTCGCTGCATCCGCTGGAAGGAATGCTGCCAGGAAAGAATTCCAATTCGAAGCACGAAACCCTAACCCCGAAACAAATTCGAATGATCGAAGCACAAAATTCAAAACTTAAAGAACGTTTGGGTACTGGGATCATTTGGATTTTGGATTTGTTTCGGATTTGAATACCCGGTGTGATGATTGGGTATGGCGGCCCCTGCGAGATAGATCAATGGACAGGCCCGAAAACCATTATCTGATTGATGTTCGAGACCTGAAGAAATATTTCTTCCGGGAGCAGTTCCTCTCTTCGGATAAGGAACCGATCCGGGCGGTTGATGGGATCTCCTTCTTCATCCGGAAGGGAGAGACCCTCGGGCTTGTTGGGGAGAGTGGCTGTGGAAAGACGACGGCTGGTAAATGTGTTCTGCGATTGATCGAGCCGACTTCGGGCCAGGTTCTCTTTGAAGGTCGAAACATTCTCAACCTTAATCGAGAAGCGCTACGAAAGCTGAGACCCCGCATGCAGTTCATCTTTCAGGATCCCTACGAGTCCCTCAATCCCCGGATGAAGATCGAGGAGATCGTTGGCGAGGGGCTTGAAGTACACGGCATTGCACGGGGAAAGAAGAAGGCTAAGAAAGTTTCGGAGATTCTTGAAAAGGTTGGCCTCCATCCCCAGGATGCCTACCGTTATCCTCATGAGTTCAGTGGCGGACAGCGCCAGAGGATTGGGATTGCGAGGGCCGTCTCACTCGGCCCGGAGTTCATCGTCGCCGATGAACCCATTTCCGCCCTGGATGTCTCGATCCAGGCGCAGATTCTGAACCTTCTCGCGGACCTGAGAGATCAGCTGGGCTTAACCTACCTTTTCATCTCTCATGATCTCCGAGTCGTCAAACATATCAGTGACCGAATCTGCGTCATGTACATGGGGAAGATCGTGGAGACCGCAAGCAGTAAAGATCTCTTTCGTCGCCCCCTACACCCATACACTCAACTTCTCCTTGCGGCAATCCCGAAACTGGACCCAAGAAAACGAAATGAGGACGTTCGGAGGGAAGAACAACGCCCCTTTTCTGCTGCCCGTGGATGCCAGTTCCAACCGAGGTGCCCCCATTCTCAGGAAAAATGTGAGACCGAAGGCCCCGTCCTTTTGGACGAAGGTGAAGATCATTTCGTCGCCTGCCATTTCGTGGCAAGGTGAGCCTGAAAGCTTCTCGTCCCTCCCTCTGAAGGCGCGATCGCTTCGTTTCACTCGAAACCGAAATCTCTCTATCGGAAGTTGAACAGCGACCTGGAGTTGACTTTTTTTCAGATTGTATATTAATGTAAGAAGATTAAGAACAGCGAAAACGCTTGTCCGGGGGGTCTGGCGAATGGCCAAGGAGATTTCAATGGATCAAGAGAAACTTCTCTATTTCAGGGGATTGCTCGAAGGAAGACTTCATGCCCTCCTGGAAGAAGCGGAGAAGACAGTGAGTGACATGAGCCAGGACACCGAAGGAGATTTCCCCGACCCAACGGACCGGGCCTCTTTCGAATCGGACCGTAATTTTGTCCTCCGGATTAAGGACCGGGAGAGGAAGCTCATCGCAAAAGTGAAAGAGGCTCTGGCCCGGATTGATAACGGAACATTTGGTATCTGCGAGTCCTGTGGCAAACCCATTTCTGAAAAGCGATTGATGGTCAGACCGGTGACGACCGAGTGCATCGACTGTAAAACAGAAGCAGAAAAGAAAGAACGGTTGGCAAGGATGAGAGGGACAAAGACCAAAGGGAGTTTCCCTTCGTAGGAGAGGATGGGCGTCAGGGAGATCTCTTACCAGAGTATTCCCATCAGGAGGAATTCTCAGATCTTAAGGAAGATAAGTCATGTCTGAACTCAGGAAAGATCCTGTCCTCGGAAGGTGGGTGATCATATCCACGGAGCGAGGCAGAAGGCCTTCTGATTTCTTGGTCGAAGAGCGAAGACCCGCGAGCGGGTTCTGCCCTCTTTGCGAAGGCAATGAGGACAAGACGCCTCGCGAAGTGCTTGCCTTCAGGGGGAATGGAACTCCTCCCAATACGCCGGGTTGGTCCCTTCGAGTCGTTCCGAATAAGTTTCCAGCCTTGAGGATAGAGGGAGATCTGAACCGGGAAGGGGATGGAGTCTATGATAAGATGAGCGGCGTTGGCGCCCATGAGGTGGTGATTGAAACACCGCTCCACCACGAAACCCTCACTACGCTGCCCCTTAAGGCGGTTGAAAATGTCCTTCGAGCCTATCGTGAGCGGATCGTGGATTTGAGGCGGGATCGGCGATTTCAATACGTCCTTGTCTTCAAGAACCATGGCCCGGCAGCCGGAGCCTCTCTCGAACATTCCCACTCTCAGATCATCGCCCTTCCCATTGTTCCGAAGAGGGTGAGAGAAGAGATCGAGGGGGCGAAGAATTATTTCAATTACAAGGATCGCTGTGTCTTCTGTGATATCATCTCCCAGGAGTTGGATCAGGGAAAGCGGATCATCAGTGAGAACAAAACGTTTGTCGTCATTGCTCCTTTTGCCTCAAACTTTCCCTTTGAAACCTGGGTCCTTCCCAAAACCCATCATCCCAATTTCGGGTATATGGAGCCCTTTCCCGGTGAGGAGGCAGCCCAAATCCTCCGGGACACGCTTCAGCGGATGGATCATGTCCTCAACGATCCTCCCTATAACTACATCATCCACAATTCTCCCTTTCCCGATGTCGACAGGGAGTATTTCCACTGGCATTTGGAGATCCTTCCCAAGCTGACCAAGATGGCCGGTTTCGAGTGGGGTACAGATTTTTTTATCAATCCAACCCCTCCTGAGGAGGCAGCCACGTATCTTAGGGAGGCGAAGTAGGCCCTTATGCCTGGCCCGTTAAACCGCTACGAGCTTCTGAAGACCATCGTTCATCTTTCAAATGCCTTTACGGAGATTGAGGAGAAACTCCATCAAATGCTCCTTTCCGTCGCAGAGGCTTTCCACGGGGATCGATGCCTTTTCCTTGGGCCGGATGAAATCGAGGGGGATGAAACCCTCTTCCGGCTGGCCCGGGAGAGGAAACCGTTCTGGGGCAATGAAGGATCGTTTGCATATATTCCTGTTTGCGATGAGACTTCCTTCTATGGCCTCCTCCAAATCGGGTTCGCAAAGAAAGAGGAATTCTCTCCGGAAGAGACGGATCTCCTTCTCCTCATCTCGAAGGAAATGGCAGGGGCGATTCGAAATGCCCGTCTCCATCTCAAGTCAGAGCAGACCCTCTCCGAGTTGACGGCCCTCCACGAAATGGGAAGGGCGATTACCTCGACTCTGAAGCTTGACGACCTTCTCCGACTGATCCTCGAAACAGGTCTGAAGATCCTTAAGGCGAAGGGAGGGGTCTTGCGCCTTGAAGATAAAAGGACGGAGGGATTAAAGGTCAAGTGCAATCTGGGAGGTCATGATCAGAACCCCCTCGACGAGAGGATCGCGAAGAGGGTTTTCTTCAGCCAGACCCTTTTCGCCCTCAATCATTCCAGTGAAGGGAAACCTTCTCTTTCAATCCTCTGTGCTCCCCTTCTTTCGAAGGGAAGGAGTTTGGGGACCCTTGCCTTTTATGAGAAGGATGCAGTGCCTTCACGATTTGACGAGAGGGACTCTCAGCTCTTATTGACCATGGCGAACCAGATGTCCTGTGCCATTGAGAATGCCCTCACCCACCATGAAACCTCCAGGACGGTCCTGCAGAATGAGAAGAGGGTAAAACAGCTCTCCACCCTCTGGGAACTCAACAAGGCTCTTCTGACGACCGTTCATTTTGAACGAACTCTGCACAGGATCCTGACAGCCATCACAGTGGGAGACGGATTCGGATTCAACCGAGCTATGCTCTTTCTGGTGGATGAAAAGATCCACGCCTTGAAAGGAAAAATGGCTGTGGGCCCGGACAATCCGGAAGAGGCGGGAAGGATATGGAACAGTCTTCCTCGAGGAAGAAGTGTCGCGGAGCTCGTCACCGAGCTTCAGCCTTCCCATCCGAACAACTCCTTGCTCAACACCCTCGTAAAGAGCATGGAGATCCCGCTCGAAGGCGAAGACTGCATCCTCTCTCGGACCGTCCTTGAGGGGAGGCCATTCAATATTCAGCATCCCCGGCCAAAAGAAGGATGGCTGAAGAGCCTGTGCGAAAGGGGATGTCGCGTAGGGTCGGAGGTTGGATGTTGCGTGGGGGAACAACTCGGACGTAATTCAAAGAGTTATGCTTTCGCAACGGTTCCCCTCTGGGGCAAGGGAAAGATGATCGGGGTCATCCTGGTGGATAATCTCTATAACGGTAATCCGATTACGGATGAGGACGTGGAATTTCTCAGCATGTTTTCCACCCAGGCGGGGCTTGCCATCGAAAATGCCCTGCTCTATCGAAATCTGGAGGAGGGCCACCGTGAATTGAAGGAGACGGAGACCCATATGGTCCAACAGGAGAAGATGGTTGCCCTGGGCGAACTCTCCGCCAATATCGCCCATGAGATCAAAAATCCCCTGGTCGCCATTGGAGGGTTTGCCCGTCGCCTCTATCGCTCCATTCCGGAAGAAGGTCCGGAGAAACGGTACGCCTTGACGATTATTGAAGAGGTGACTCGACTTGAAAAGGTTCTCAACCAGGTCCTCACCTACACCCGCAATGAAGAAAAAGACTTTAAAGAATGTAACCTTCGTGATATTCTGGAACAGAGCCTTTCGATGATTCCGGGGGGAGGTGACGGGGAGGGGATTCGGATCGTCCGGCAGTTTTCTGGTCCCCTTCCGAAAGTGAATGGAGATTTCAGACAGTTAAAGGAGGCGTTCTTCAACCTGATCACCAATGCCTGCCAGGCCATGCAGGGAGAAGGGGTGATCTTCATCAGGGCCTTCCCGGCCTCCAGGAATGGCTCTTCTTATGTCAGGGTTGAGGTGGAAGATTCTGGAACCGGTATTGGTCCTGAAAACCTCCACAATATTTTCAACCCTTTCTTTACAACGAAAGAGTCAAGCCTTGGGCTGGGCTTGCCCATTGTCCATAAGATCGTAACGTCCCACCGGGGACAGATCGAGGTGAATAACCACCCGGGCCAGGGGGTGACCTTCATTGTGACCCTTCCTGCCAGAGAGGAAAAGAGCGGAGAGGGCCGATGACTTGTGTTCAGGGATTTGAGAAAGGGTCTTTCGGGTTGGAGATAAGGTCATGAAGAAGATTTTGGTCGTCGACGATGAAGAAAGCATCCGATTCCTCTTTAAAGAAGAACTCGAGGAAGAAGGGTTCATGGTGGAACTGGCGAGCAATGGCAAGGAGGCCCTTGAAAAGCTCCCTTTTGTCCGACCTGACCTCATCACCCTCGATATTAAGATGCCCGTGATGGACGGAATTGAAACTCTAAAGAAGATCCGAGAGACGGAACGGCACCTTCCCATCATCCTTTGCTCGGCCTATGGCGAGTATAAACATGATTTCACAACCTGGGCCTCGGATGCCTATGTGGTCAAATGTGCCGATTTGACAGATCTCAAGGCCACCATCCGTCGACTGTTGGGTCTTGTATCAAGTTAGCATTTCGATATCTATTTGACTCTTTGAAAAAAAGTGGGGCGGATTAAGCGGAGCGAATCCGCCATCTTGATGTTGGGGGGATTCGACTCATTTTGAAATTTCCAATTTGAATTTTCCATTTTGCATTGACGTTTGGCCGATTGCTTAAAGGGCTAAACAATGATGGGGTCACGGATGAAGGTTAGAAAAGCCGTTATTCCCGCAGCCGGATTTGGAACACGATTTCTTCCGGCCACGAAAGTGGTCCCGAAGGAACTGTTGCCCATTGTTGATAAGCCGACGATCCAGTATATTATGGAAGAAGTGGTCGCTGCAGGAATCGAAGAGGTGATCCTCATCACCGGAAGGGAGAAGGGCTCCATTGAGGATCACTTCGATACGTCGACCGAACTGGAGAACCATCTGAGAAAGAAAGGGAAGGAAGACCTCTTAAAAATCGTCCAGGATATTGCTGAGCTCGTGACGCTGGTCTCCGTAAGGCAAAAAGAGCCTATGGGGCTCGGGCACGCTGTTCTCTGTGCCAAGAGGACGGTCGGGCGTGAGGCCTTTGCAGTGCTCCTTGGGGATGACCTGATCGATGCCCGGCCCTCGTGCATTGCCCAGATGATTGAAGCTTACAGATGGATCGGGGATCAGCTATCGGAGCCCGAAAGGCCGGGGGCCCTGATTGCCATTCAGAAGGTGCCGTGGAGCGAGGCCCATCAGTACGGGATCATCAAGGGCCGAAAGGTGAAGGATCGAATTTTTCGGATCGAGGAGATGGTGGAGAAACCACAGACGGGGAAGTCGCCTTCAAATCTCGCCATCATCGGAAGGTATATCCTTCCACCCCAGATTTTTGGTATCCTGGAGGGGATTGCCCCGGATGGGAAAGGAGAGATCCAGCTCACCGACGGCTTGAGGGAACTGAATAAAGGGATCCCCGTATTCGGGTACGAATTCTTCGGTGACCGCTACGATGCAGGCGATAAATTCGGATACCTCCAGGCCAACATCTGCTATGGATTGAAACATCCCGAGGTGGGTCCAAAGTTGAAGCGTTATTTGAAAAAGTTATAATAATTGTGAATTTGTCATTCGGGATTTCCGTTCCTGTGGTGTGGGGCTGTAGCTCAGCTGGGAGAGCGGCGCGTTCGCAACGCGTAGGTCGCCGGTTCGAATCCGGTCAGCTCCACCAAGAGAACCGAGGGGTTAGGGCGTTGGTGCCGTAACCCCTTTTTCGCTGGTGTTCATAGGGATGTCCGGCGGTCCGATCTTTTCCCGCGATTCCAGCCACTTCTTATCCTCGTGATACAGCGCCAAAACAGCCCCGGCGGAAGCCTGCCCCGTGGGCGGGGCGCTTGACTTGCTGAAATAAGTATTGACCAGCCATTTGAAATCTTGTAGATTTCGATTAGTATGGAAAGACTTTGCTCAAGGCCCTGGGGAACGGTTTCTGATCAACCCTCTTCGATCGCCCGGGCTTGACGAGTCCGAACCTTTGTTCGTGTACAAGGAGGTGTGAGAGGTGGAACCGACAAACAGACTGGTGAGCCCTATGTTGACCGATTTCTACCAGATCACCATGTCTTATGCTTATTGGAAAGCCGGAGTGCACGAGGAGGAGGCCGTCTTTGACCTTTTCTTCCGCAAAAATCCTTTTCGCGGCGAGTTTGCAATTTATGCCGGACTCGAGGAGAAGCTCAGGCTCTTCGAGAATTTTCATTTTGGCGATGATCACATTGCCTATCTCAAGGAACAGATGCCACAATGCGAGAAAGGATTCTTCGACTGGCTCAAGAGCGTGGACTGTTCCAGAATGAGAATTTACGCCTTCAAGGAGGGAACGATCTCTTTCCCTCGCGAGCCTTTGATGAGAGTACAGGGACCTATAGCGGTTGGCCAGATGCTCGAGACTTGCATACTGACGCTGACCAATTATCCCAGCTTAATGACCACAAACGCCGCTAAATATCGCTTAATTGTTGGATTTGACAAAGGCTTGATTGAATTCGGTTTGCGAAGGGCGCAAGGTCCGGATGGAGGGGTTTCGGCTTCCCGTTACAGTTTTATGGGCGGTTTTGATGGGACGAGCAATGTTCTGGCAGGCTATCTTTTCGGTGTGCCCATAAGGGGAACTCATGCCCACTCCTATGTGCAGTCTTTCACTGGCATTGAGGATTTGAGGAATCTTGCTCTTGTTGGAGCAGACGGAAAGGTGTATGATTTTGTCAAAATGGTTTTAGAAATCCGAACAGAATTGGGTTTTCATCATACAAATGAAGGGGAACTGGCCTCCTTTATTGCGTATGCCCAGGCTTTTCCCAGAGGGTTTCTGGCACTCGTGGATACTTACGACACCCTGAAATCAGGGGTTCCCAACTTTATTTGCGTCGCCCTCGGGCTTCTCAAATTAGGCTACAGGCCGATCGGGGTCAGATTGGATTCCGGAGACCTTTCCTACCTTTCAAGGGGAACAAGGAAAATGTTCAATGAAATAGGCGCCAGGACGGACCCCGGTCTTTCAACATGTCTGATTCTGGCTAGCAACGAGATTAACAGGAGCGTTCTGATTTCTCTCAAGCAGCAGGGCCATGAAATCGACACGTTTGGTATCGGCACGCATCTGGTTACCTGCGATGACCAGCCTGCAATGGGATGCGTCTACAAACTGGTAGAGGCCAAGGGGATCCCCCGGATAAAACTTTCCCAGGAATTGAGCAAAATGACCATACCCGGGAAGAAAGAGGCCTACCGCCTTTTCGGGGAAGACGGTTACAGCTTGCTGGATATGATGATAAAAGTGGGAGATGAGCCACCGGAGCCGGCAAGACGTATATTATGCCATCACCCGTTTGACCCTATCAAACGGGTGTATGTCACTCCCTCAAGAGTTATTCCACTCCATCGTTGCGTCTGGGATGGGAAAAGGGTTTACCCCCAAGTACTGCTACAGGAGTCCAGAGATTATGTCTTGAGTCAGCTGCGGAGCACAAGAGAGGACCATCTCAGGGACATCAACCCCACTCCTTACAAGGTGTCAGTGAGCGAAGAGCTTTACAACTACGTTTACCACCTTTGGTCCGAGGAGTCTCCCGTAACAGAGCTGAAGTGATCCATTTCTACCTGAATGGAGCGATTTTCTCAAAAGGGGCCTATAAATGACCTGTAGCCGTCCCGGCTTTCCCGAGAAAGACTTGGGGGGACATTGATGAAAATCGACACTTTACAGTGGGGAGAAATTCTGGTAAAAGATGATTATGCCACGGCAAGCGAGACTACATGCACCCGGAGTTCTTCATCACGTAATGGTGCGTGGGATTGAAGGGTGTCAGATATTCCGTGACGAGCAGGACCGGGAGAACTTTGTGTCCCGTATT
>Ga0315282_10017823_pt1 | contig 10219 bp, 9 predicted proteins | sample YL17G07_20_MG_FD_203693 | JGI IMG/M metagenome (GOLD analysis project Ga0315282, IMG submission 203693) | Sediment microbial communities from Yellowstone Lake, YNP, Wyoming, USA - YL17G07_20 | ecosystem: Environmental > Aquatic > Freshwater > Lake > Sediment | place: USA: Wyoming | collected... | reverse complement strand
TGGTTTGGCCTATTTCAATGTGGAGAACTCGCTGGCGGCAAAAATAAGCAGTTTTTCTAATGCTGGTTCCTCGGGCCAGAACGAAAACAGCGCTTCTGATTTTACTTCAATTTCAGAAACAGTCTTTGGCAATCTTTCCAGCCAAGAGATTGGCCAAATCCTCAAGGAGCTGATGAAAAAATCGCAGACCAGGTCAAAGGCAGCCCACTTTTCCATACCGGCTTTTGCCACTTTCTCAACCATTGTTGATTTGCCTGTTATGTCGCCGGAAGAGATCGCGGCCGCGGTTCCTTTTGAAGCAAGAAAATATATTCCTGTTCCATTAGAAGAGGTGGTGCTTGACTGGGCAGTTGTTCCTCTAGGCGGGAAAACGCCCCCTTTGCCTAATCCTCGGCAGGCTCCCGAAGAGATTGAAGAATCAATGCTGAACCAAAAGCCGGAACAAGACACAATTGCCGCCTTAAATCAGCAAGAGGAAAGTAAAAATAGCAACCAGCAGCCCGAAAGGATTCAAGTATTTTTAGTCGCAATTTTAAAATCAATTATAGAAAAGTATAGCAAGATTGCCAAAATAGCCGGCGTGGATATCAGGGCTTTGGAATCAGAAAGCTTTGGGCTGGCAAGGTCTTTAGTCGGCGAAAATACAGACCTGACAATAATCATCAATATTGGCTCGTTTTATACAGATGTTACTTTGATTGACAGCGGATTTATAAAAATCATTCATAATGCCGTGAGCGTTGTTGACAGCCAAACAAAAAATATAATTAAGGAAAGCCTGATTGCCGAGATTGAAAGAGTTCTTAATCTATATAAGTCAAAATATGACCACGCGCAAAAAGTCAGGTTTATTTTAACCGGCGGAAAAGTTATTGCGCACAACCCTGAGTATTTAAAACATAGGTTTGCCAATGCGGAAGTTTCTATTGGCAACCCTTTCCAAAAACTGGAATACCCGCAAATTTTAAATCCTATTTTGGGCGAGTTGGGCCCGTCGCTGGCCGTGGCAACAGGCGTGGCCCTGCGGCAATAAGGGCTTTGTCCCCGCGTAGCGGGGTTACAAAACCTTACCCCGCCCTCTAAGTTTATTGAATAATAGCTGATAAAATCACAAAGGTAATATTACGAATAGGAGTGGAAAAAATATTCGATAGGCATAGAGGGCGGGGTGCTCAATTTTCTAACATCTCGGCGGCGCTTCGCTTCGCGAACCGCGCCTCGCTGAGAAAATTGGCATGGATATCTTTTCTAAAAATTCAAACAGTAATTTATGGGCTAATATTGGAATGGCTAAAAAAGATGCGCAGCAACCGGCGGCGCCTCCAATGGCCAATATTCCCAAAGCTCCTTTTGGCGGCAGAATTGGGGATGCAAAATGGCCTTTTGTGTTTTCAATTTTGATTTTTTTGGCAGTTTTGGCAGTTTGGGCAGCGCTTTATTTTTTGAACCAAAATATTGATTCAAAAATAAGCGATTTAGACCAGCAGACCAAAAATTTGCAAACCAGCGAAAACGACCAGGCGACGACCAGAATAATTGGTTTGGAAAAAGAAATTAATGACGCCAAAAAACTTTTAGCCAGCCATGTTTATTCTTCAAAAGGCTTCGGGGCCCTGGAGAGCCTGACTTTGCCGAATGTCCAATTGAATAATTTAAATTTAGACATTAAAGGCGGGAAAGCTTCTTTTGGCGGCAGAACAGAAACATATAATTCCTTGGCCAGGCAAATGCTGGTTTTTGAAAACGCGACATCAACGGTGAGGGGGATTAATGTATCCGGCATTTCTTTAAATCAATCAGGCGGCATCGGTTTTAGCATGAACTTAGATTTGAATCCAGGGCTTTTTAATAATAAATAGGATGCGAATAGTTTAGGATATTTTTTAAATTATTATTTTAACAAATATGCGCCTCAAAACCATCATTATCGCTTTATGCCTATTGCTTAGCATTTTTATCAGCTGGCAATTTATCTGGCCTGCTTACAATAATTTTCAAGCCAAGCAAAGCGTGGCGGATGTTAAGCAACAGGAATATAACAAGCTGAAAGATTTGGTAGACAAGCTTAATGAGTTAACCAAAGACTATAAGACCAAAGCGGATTCAGTTGATAAATTAGAGCAGATTGCTCCGCCGGGAAAAAATATCCCGGAGCTTTTAAACCAGTTTGAATCATTGAGCGCCCAGTCGGGAATGATTTTGCATTCCATAGATTTTGCCGAAGGCGCGGGCGCGCAAGCGCAAGCAAAACAAACAGTATCCCCAGACCAGGCCGCTGCCCAACAGAATGAAGCGGCGAGCGCTCCCGTAAATGAGCTTGGCATTAATATAAGAGTCAGCGGCAGCTATGAAGCATTCAAGAATTTTTTAACAAATATTGAAAAGAATTTGCGTTTAGTTGATATCCAGACTCTGGGTTTTTCCGTCAGCGGCCAGCAGAACGACCTTTATGATTATAGCGTAAGCGGAAAAGCATACTACCACTAAACATAAAACTTAAAACATAAAACTTGAAACATAAAAATTAAAAACGTTTCAAGCTTCAAGTTTCAAGTTTCAAGCGAACGTGGATAATTTCTCCCCAAATTTTACCAGCCGGGCGTCGTCATACGTCCCGCCGGAACAGAAAAAGCAGCGGACAATGCTGATTGTTCTAGTAATTGTTATTATAGCCATTGGCCTGGTTGTTTATTTCGGATTTTTTTTCACGCCAGCTGCAAACATTACTTCTGATTTAAGCAAGCTGAATCCGCTTGGCAATGGCGGGCAAATTACTTCATTGGCGAATGTGAATTTAGATTTTACTATTTTTGACGATCCAACCTTTAAGTCTTTGCAATCTTTTGCGCAGAAATTAGATATTTCGGGGCCAAAAGGCAGGCCCAATCCGTTTATACCCTATTAAAACGCCGAACTACGCAGAATAAGTACGCTGAACTACGCAGAAAATTAATTTATACAGGAAGGATTTTATTGCGAATCCGCTTTTCCGCGTAATTCCGCGCAAGGTTCCGCGTAATTCCGCGGTCGTATGGCAGACAACCCAACAACCAGCATTGAAGAAGCCAAAAACAAAGCAGCTCAATTAGGTATTCCTTTTATTGATTTGACCGGCAAAGAAATACCGGTTGAGGTTTTGAAGGAGATACCGGAGGAATCAGCTGCTTTTTATAAATTTATTCCTTTTGCCGAAGAGAATAATAAGCTTAAGGTAGGAATGCTCGATCCGGAAGATATCCAGGCGCAAGAAGCTTTAAGGTTTATAACTTTGCGCTCGGGCCTGGCGCCGGAAATTTATGTCATTTCCCAGGAGAATTTCAAAGACGGCCTTAGGCAATACCGCAATCTTTCCGAAGAAGTCGGCAAGGCCTTAACCGAACTGAAGCACGAACTAGCCAAAGAGGAAGAACAGAGCCGGGTTAAAGAAATTAAAGCGCCGGAAGAAACAGTTACTGACGCGCCAATCAGCAAAATTGTGGCAGTGATGCTTAAGTACGCGCAGGAAGGAAGGGCTTCGGATGTCCATATTGAACCATATGAAAAAGAGCTTAAAGTCAGATACCGGGTTGACGGAATTCTCCATACCAGCCTGGTTTTGCCCAAAAATACCCAGTCGCAAATTGTCTCCCGCATCAAGGTTCTGGCAAATTTAAAAATTGATGAAACCAGGGTGCCGCAGGACGGCCGTTTCCAGCTGGAAATTAATAACCGGCGGATAGACTTCCGCGTTTCAGTTCTGCCCATTACCCAAGGCGAAAAAGTTGTTTTAAGAGTTCTGGACCCAAGCGCCGGGATTATGGATTTTGAAAGTTTGGGGCTGGTCAGCCACAATATGGAAGTCCTTAATAAGGGCATTAACCAGCCGTTCGGCATGATCTTGATTACCGGGCCGACCGGTTCGGGAAAAACAACAACCTTATACGCTATTTTAAAAATTTTAAACCAGGAAGGAGTCAATATTATTTCATTGGAAGATCCGGTTGAATATTATATCCCCGGAGTCAACCAGTCGCAAATTAAACCGGAAATCGGCTATACCTTTGCTTCGGGCTTGCGCTCTATTTTGCGGCAAGACCCGGATATTATCTTGGTTGGAGAGATCAGAGATTCTGAAACCGCTGACTTGGCTGTGCACGCCGCTTTAACCGGACACCTGCTTCTTTCTACTTTGCACACCAATAACGCTGTTGGCGTAGTCCCGAGATTAGTTGATATGGGCATTGAGCCTTTTTTAATGCCTTCAGCCTTGAATTTGGCTATGGCCCAAAGATTGGTCCGCCGGCTGTGCGAGAAATGCAAAGAGGAGATTGCGCCTTCGCCTAAAATTTTAGAAATGATAGAGAAGGAATTAGCGGGCGTGCCGCCGGAAGTATTTAAGGAATTTAAAATTAAAAAACCTTTTAAATTATACCAATCGCCTGGCTGCCCGGCCTGCAACAATAAAGGGACAAAAGGCAGGATAGCTGTTTTTGAAATGCTCTTGATGACTAAAGAATTGGAAAGGATAGTTATAGAAGATTTGACCGAAGCGAATATTTTAAAAGAAGCAGACCGCCAGAAAATGATAACTATGAAACAAGACGGGCTCTTAAAAGCCCTACAGGGCGCAGTTGGCTTAGAGGAAGTTTTAAAGGTGGTGGAGGACTAAGTATCAAGTATCAAGTATCAAGTATCAAACAGCAAATAGGTTCTTTATACTTTATACATTATACTTTATACGTTGCTCGCAGTTGACAGCAAAAGAAAAGAACAAAATTTTGCGAAAGCCCGTTGGGCAATCGGTCAATACAAAAAAGGGCTTCACTTTGATAGAGTTATTGGTGGTTATAACCATTATCGCCTTGCTGGTTACTTTGGTTATTGTTTCATTTAATAACGCCAGAATAAGGGCGCGGGACGCGAAAAGGATTGGCGATATTATGGAAATTTTTAAGGGGTTGAATTTATACAATAATAATCACCAGCAGTATCCGGCCACATATCACGATCCTGATACTCCAGTTGAAGTCAAAATTGACGGAACCGACATTATGTCTATTGACCTGATCAACGATAAAATAATGGGGACTGTCCCCTTAGATCCCCTGCATGCAAATACGAATGATAACTGGTATTATTATACATCTAATGGAATAACATATAATTTAAGATATTGCCAGGAAACCACCTCTATTCAAGGCCAAACAGCTGATTGTACAAACCATATTAATCCCTAAAGCTTAAAACTTAAAACTTGAAACTTAAAACATAAAAAGTTTCTGCCCTTTGGGCGGTCACCCGTAGCGGTGACGAGTTACAAGTTTTAAGTTTTAAGAAATTATGACTCAAGAACGCCAGCAACAATTAAATGAATTATTGGAAGAAGTTTTAAAGCGCGGGGCAACGGATTTGCACTTGGCTTATAACCGGCCGCCGATTGTAAGGGTAGACGGGGCTTTAGTTACTCTTGAAGGCAAGCCGGCGCTGACTGCTGATGAAGTGAAGGAACTATCTTTATCCCTTTTGAATGAAGACCAGCAGGAAAGGTTTTGGGCGCAAAAAGACATTGATTTTGCCTTTACCTTTGAAGATAAGGCGCGTTTCAGGTCTAACATTTTCCAGCAAATGGGCAGGGTCAGCTCGGCTTTCCGCTATATTCCCCAGAAAGTCAGGACAATAGAAGATTTAAATCTGCCGCCGATTCTCCACCAATTTACCCAGGCCACCCAAGGGTTCTTTTTAGTGGTCGGGCCTTCTGGCCATGGCAAATCTGCGGCTTTGGCTGCCATGGTTGACGAGGTCAACCATACCCGCACTGACCACATTATAACCATTGAAGATCCGGTGGAATATCTTTTTATGCAGGATAAATGCATTATTGACCAGCGCGAGGTTGGAATTGACGCGCTTGATTTCCACCGCGGATTGCGGGCTATGTTCCGGGAAGACGCTGATGTGGTTATGATCGGCGAAATGCGCGACGCGGAAACTATTTCCACCGCCATAACCGCGGCTGAAACAGGGCACTTGATTTTTTCAACTCTGCACACCAACACCGCTTCGCAAACCATTGACCGCATTATTGACAGCTTTCCGCCCTACCAGCAGCCGCAAATCAGGGCGCAATTGTCTTCAACCATGCTGGGAATTTTATCCCGCCGCTTGATTCCTTGCGCCCAGGGAGGAATGATCAACGCGGTAGAGCTTTTAATAATGAATTCGGCAGTCAGAAATATGGTGCGCGAAGGCAAAGTCCACCAAATTGATATGATTATTGAGACCAGCTCGGAAGAAGGAATGATTTCCTTGAACCGCTCGCTGGCTGAACTAGTTAACCGCAAGCTTATTTCCTTTGAAAACGCCGAGCTTTATTCAACCAGCCCAGCAGAGCTGAGGATTTTATTGGAACGATAGAAAAGTATAAAGTATAAAGTATAAAGTATAAAGTATAAAGCTTGTTTTATATACTTAATACATACTACTTGATACTTGATACACAAAAGTGCAGTTTACCTACGTTGCCCGCACAAATAAAGGAGAAGTCCAAACCGGCAAGATTAAGGCGCCGACCCATGAGGAAGCCATCGCCGCTATCCAAAGTTTGGGTTTTGTTGTTATTTCCTGCCAGGCGATTGAATCATTGCCTTTTTGGATGAGCCAGATAAAATTCCTGCAAAGGGTTAAGACTAAAGATGTGGTTAATTTTTCCCGCCAATTGGCAACATTGTTTTCCGCCAAAGTATCTTTAGTGGAATCATTGAAGACTTTGGGAAAACAGCAGGAAAGCGCCCTGTTCCGGGAAATATTATTTGAGGTTGCCAGAGACGTTGAGGCAGGAACCATCTTTTCCAAGGCGCTGGGCAAGCATCCCAAAGAATTTTCTTCGCTCTATATAAATATTATCAAAACCGGCGAAGTTTCAGGAAACTTGGAAAATTCCTTGAGTTATTTGGCTGACCATTTGGAAAAGCAGTTTTATTTGGGCCACAAAGTCAGGGGCGCGATGATTTATCCGGCCTTTGTTTTTTCTGCTTTTATTGTTGTTGTCATTTTGATGTTGATTTTGGTTATTCCCAATCTGGCGAGCATTTTGGAAGAGGCCGGCCAAAATTTGCCCTGGGCAACGCGTTTGATTATTTTCTTGAGTGATTTTTTGCGCGCTTGGGGCTGGCTGTTATTGATTGTTTTGGTTGGCGGAGGGGTTTGGCTCTGGCGTTATAAAAAAACCCCGCAGGGAAAAAGAAATTTGGATATACTAAAGTTGAAAATTCCTGTTTTTGGAGGAGTTTATAAAAAATTCTATTTAGCCCGCTTTTCAGAAAATTTAGCAACCCTGATTAAAGGCGGATTGCCGATTTTGCAGGCCTTGCAGACATCAGGCGAAGTGGTGGGCAATGAGATTTACGCTGAACTGATTTTTAAGGCCAAGGAAGAAGTCCGGGTGGGCAATTCAATTTCCTCGGTTTTTGAAAAATACGAAGAGATCCCCCCGATGATGACGCAAATGATTTATACCGGCGAGAAAACCGGGCAGTTAGACATGGTTTTGCAAAAAATAGCCGGCTATTATGCTGTTGAAGTAGATACCATTGTTGACAATATTTCTTCTTTGATTGAGCCGATTTTGATTGTTTGCTTGGGCGTGGGCGTGGCGATTCTGCTGGTGGCGATTTTAATGCCGATCTACAACCTCACCTCAGCGATGTGAAAACACAGAATTACGCAGAAAATCACGCAGAAAAGCGCAGAAATGCATAATCTTGTAAAGACGCAGAAATTTACTCAGAATTACGCAAAAACGCGGAGGGGTTCAAAAATTCTATAAAGATTTATAAGCATATGGATTTCCTTTATCCGAAAGAATCGTTTATAATAAGGGGAGTATCCTTTGAAATTTATAAGAATTTAGGGAGCGGGCATAAAGAAAAGATTTATCATAATGCGTACGCGCTTGGGTTAATTGGAAAAGGATTATCTTTAGAAAAAGAAAAACGCATTGATATTTTCTACAACAACCAGAAAGTCGGAATTTATGTGCCTGATTTGGTTATAAATGGTATAATTATAATTGAATTAAAAGCGAAGCCCAAATTATCTCCAGAAGATATTAAGCAGTTTTGGCATTATCTTAAAGGAACTGAATATAAATTGGGATTTTTGATAAATTTTGGCGCCTTAGGCGGCGTTGAAATCAAAAGAATTATTTATGATAAGGCAAGAAAAAAGTCTATAGCTAAATAAAATATTTAGCCGTAGATTTAGAAATTCAAAATTCCGCGTTTTTCTGCGTGAATTTCTGCGCAGTTACGCGGCACGAAGGGAGGTGAAATATAAAATGGACAAAAAACAAAAAGGATGCTGCAAGAGCTCAAAGGGTTTTACTTTGATTGAATTGTTAGTGGTTATCGCCATTATCGGTATTTTGGCAACCATTGTTTTGGTTTCTTTGAATTCCGCCAGAACCAAGGCGAGAGACACCCGCCGATTATCAGACATGCAGCAAATGTCTTTGGCAATGGAAATGTATTATGACCAGAACGGCTCATCATATTATGACGGTACGGCAAGTTTTGGCGCTTATGTGAATGCTTTGAAGGGCGCGGGCTTAATTGGCGCCTCGCCACAGGATCCGACTAATAGTGGAACCAATGTTTACACTGCCCTGGACGGCACTACATCGCAATATTGTTTCTATGCGCCACTGGAAGCGGACACAGGCCGTTTCTCTGTAGCTAGCCAAGCTGGAGCAGGGAAAAGGGATGCTGCGCCGACTAGTGTTACCACTTGCGGCCCGAACTTATAAAAACTTTATTATTACTGGCAGAATACTCCCCGCAGTATTGCGGGGAGATGAATGTTAGCCCGGAGCAAAGCGGATGAATAAGCAAAGCTTGTTACTCGCAAGCTCGTAATAACAAACTTTTCCGCAGGAATATTTCGGGCTTTAGTCCGAAGTAGTTTATTTGTTGTGATCAATGCCGCTCTTATTGCCTGATGGCCGGGGCGGCATTTGTTTTTTAAAAAATAATCGGGTAAAATGTTTAAATGGAACAAATTTCCAAACGAATATATATTTTATTGGCTTTTTTGGCTTTTTTGGCAATTTCAGGACCAATTATTAATATCGGCTATAGCGAAGGCATTTTTTATGAAATTGCTATGGCAGTGGCAGCTTTTAGCTTATTGTGCCTTTATCTTTTTTTTCATTTTGAGCAGAGAAAGTTAATTTTTGAGCAGAGGCCTTGGCCGCTGTTTTTTTTGCTTCTTTTTATTATCGGCGGGATTATCAGCTCGTTATTCGCAATTGCTAAATATCGGAGCTGGTCGGAGTTTATGGTTTGGCTGGCGGGCATTGTTATATTTTTCGTTTTATCGCAGATTGTCAACGGGAAGGTTCTTAAAAAAGCAGCTTGGTTTTTTGTTTTATTGGGCTTGGCAGTTTCAATTTTTGGCCTGTTTTTGTATTTAGATATCAAAAAGCCGATGTTTTACCGCGCTTACGCGCCAATGCTTAATCCGAATGTTTTGGCTGGTTATCTGGTGGGAATTTTGCCTGTTTCTCTAACTCTCCTTTTTTTGGAGCTAAAAAGTAAAACTAGATTTCTAATCTATTTAATCAACATTATTATCGGCATTCTTTTTGTTTTGACGATTTCTTACACTGGCTGGCTAAGCTTATTAATTGTTTTGGCCTTTGGCATATATTTACTTAAGGATAAAATTTGGAATAAAAGGATATTTTTTACAGTTTTGGTTTGCGCTTTGCTGATTTTTTTTGGGGTTGTTATATTCCGATATTTATTCGGCCTTTCGTTTAGGGAAAGTTTAATTCCACATATATCTAAAGGAAATGAAATCGCCAGCGCTTCCCATCGTTTTTTATATCTTAAGGCCGGATTAAAAATATTTTTTGATAATTTTTTTACTGGCATTGGACTAAGGAATTTTAGTTTTCCGTATCTCAAGATCCTGGAGTCAATCAAAGAAGTTCCTACTTCAACCCATAATAACTATTTGGATATCGCTTTGGGCATGGGTATTTTTGGCATAACGGGGTTTGCTGGTTTTGTTTTACTTTTGTTCTGGAAAAGCATTAGGTTTTTGAAAAGGAACCAAAATATTTATTTTATTGGCATATTTTTGGGATGGCTGGGAATGGCTATTAACAGCGGCCTGGACTTTAATTGGGAGGTTAAAATAATTGTTATAAATTTTTGGATTTTTAGCGGCTTGCTCTATG
>Ga0315282_10017822_pt1 | contig 10219 bp, 7 predicted proteins | sample YL17G07_20_MG_FD_203693 | JGI IMG/M metagenome (GOLD analysis project Ga0315282, IMG submission 203693) | Sediment microbial communities from Yellowstone Lake, YNP, Wyoming, USA - YL17G07_20 | ecosystem: Environmental > Aquatic > Freshwater > Lake > Sediment | place: USA: Wyoming | collected... | reverse complement strand
GGGCTCGAGGCCGCCATGGCGAACTGCATCCAGCTCGCCGAGGCCGGTCGCAGGCTCAGGGCCACGGCCGGCGACAAGGGCATCAAGACACGGCAGCCCCTCCAGCGTGCCATAGTGGTCCCGAAGGGCGATTTCACAATCCAAGGCCTCGAGGAGATCCTGAAAGAGGAGCTGAACATCAAGGAGGTCCAGTTCGAGCAGCGTCTCTCGACCTTCCAGGCCGTCACCGTCAAGGCCAACCTCAAGGCCATAGGGCCGCGCTTCAAGGCCAAGGCCGGGCTCGTTGCCAAGGCCCTGGAGGCCCTGGCGCCGGAGAAGGCAGCGGCCATGCTCGAGATCGGCAAGGTCTCATTGGAGGTCGAGGGCCTCGGCACCGTCGAGCTGGGCACCGACGAGGTCCTGGTCGAGAGGAGCGCCACGGGCCCCTTCCAGGTCATGGAGACCGAGCACTTCGCCATCGTGCTCGACACCACCATATCCGAGGAACTCAAGGCCGAGGGCCTGGCACGGGAGCTCAACCGCCGGGTCCAGCAGGCCCGCAAGGAGATGGGCCTCAACGTCGAGGACAGCATAGTCGTCAAGGTCCAGTGCCCGCCGGCCATGGCCGCAGCGCTGGCCCCCTGGGTCGACTACCTGAAGGGCGAGACCCGCGCGACATCCTTCGAGCTCGGGGCCGAGCCCACCGGGGACCGGGTCGAATCCTGGACCATCGATGAGCAGGAAGTCAAGGTCGGCATCTCCGCAGGGAAGAAGTGAACCTCTTTTAGAGCCCGAGCATGCTCTTCAGCACGCCCGAGTAGGTGTGGTTCCTGAAGAAGGTCAGGTCCTCCAAGGAGAACGGCAGGATGACCGGGCTCCTCAGTAGTGCCTTGCTCTCCGAGTAGGTCTTGAAGTACTTCTCGGAGATGCGCTCGAACTCCTGGTAGGACCTGAAGGTCGAAAGGCTGTAGAACTCGTAGGGCAGCGAGCACAGGAAGAAGCTCGGCAGGCCCTCTCTCGCTCCGATGAGGCTCTTCTCGTTGAACGAGCCCGCGGTCTTGGGGTTCAGCATGTAGTGCGTGAAGATTATCATGCCCATGCCTAGCCGGGGCAGGTCCGGGATGATTGCGGTCCTGATGAACCCCTCGGCCTCCAGCTTGCGGCGCATCTTGGAGACCACCTGCCGTGAGACCTTGATCCTCTCCGACAGTGCTTTGTCCGGGAGCTCCGGGTACCTCACGAGCCCGAACAGGACCTTCCTCTCGGTGAGCGACAGCTCCACCTCCTCCCTGGCCCTGTTGGTGGCCCTCCTCCCGTTGGCCTCCGTCACCTTGCCTATGTCCTTGTCGCCCATCTCGAACAGGTGGTTGAGGAGCGGCGCGAACTCGAAGAAGTTCAGTATGTTGGTGAGCTGGTACGGCAGGTACGAGAAGCTGAGGTCGTTCTCGTCCACGGCCTTGACGAACCGCTGGTTCCTGTAGTACTCGTCGTAGGTGGTCCTCGCCTGGGTGTAGTTGCAGGCGGCCCCGAGCATTACGAAGTGGTACGGGTTGCTGATGCCGAAGTAGGTCGCCGGTACGGTCTCCTCGGTCCTGGTCAGGATATCGTTGCCGTAGGGGGCCACCGGCCTGAAGGACCCGTGGCCCACGGTCATGATCTCGCAGCCCAGGTTGTGGAACTGCGGGATTCGGACCTTCATGAAATAACCGCGCTCGTGGAGCCTCCTTCGGATGGAGGTCACGGTCGACATTTTCTCGTCGAGCACCTCGGAGAGGGCCCTGTCGTTAAGGTCCGGGTACCTGACGAGCCCGTATAACGTCGTCTTCTCCTTGGGTGTGAGGGAAATATCAGTCATGCGGGAAATGGCACGGACTTATTACAATAAATAACTTTTGTCCGTCATTTTTTACTAAAAAACAACATTAAAGCAAGGAAAACTGCGGCCATGTGCGTTTTGGTGTACCGTACTATTCCTTCTTTTCCTCGGGGGCCTCCGCCTTCTCCGCCTCGGCCTCCTTCTTCCTGACGTACTCCTCAATGAACTGGATTGTCTCCAGCTTGGCGTGCTCCCTCAGGTCCGAGACGACCCTTATCTTGACCTGGTACCAGGTCGGGTCGTACTTGCATATGTCCGCGAGGGTTATCTTGGCCATATCGCCGTCCACCGCGATCTTGAACTCGTCCGGCTGGATGTAGTACAGGCCTATGATGGCCTTGACCTTCTCTTCCGGGGTCTTGGCCACGCCCGTTATCTTGTACTTGTACTTCAGCGTCATGCCCGCCAGCCGGTGGTTGAAGTCCACCCGGATGCGGCCCGCCGTTGCCAGGGTAATCACGCCGACCCTGCCGTCCATGGAGACCTCCATGCCGGGATAGGGCTCGGGGACCTCCCCGCTCTCCTTGTCCTCCTTGAACTCGGGTAGCTTCATGATCTTGGCCTTGGCGAAGACCTGGATCTTCTTCGGGTCCCTCTCGCCGTATGCCTTCTCGGGCGGTATCTCGACGTCGTAGTCCTTGTCCACCTCGGCCTCGAGCAGGTGCTCGCCTAGGCCCTTGAGGCCTCCCTCGACGCCCGCTATGAACGGCCTGGGCTTGTAATCCTCACGCTCGTTGAAAATCTCGGCCTCCTTGGCCTTGTCCTCGTGGGTCGTGTCGAACAGCTCGTCCTTCTTTGCGGCCAGATCGACCGTCCAGGCATCATATTCTAGGAACACTATGTCGCCCTTCTCCATCGGCATCAGCTCCATCAGTCACATCTGAGGGTTATGGCCAATCACATAGTCCTTTAAAAGCATTATGGTCGCTGTCCCCGTCGGACCCTGCCGCTTCAGGTCTCGACACTGACCTCGATGGTCCTTGTGGCCATTACCGCAGGGTCCCCAGCGCTCGAGACCATTACCAGTAGGTTCATGTCCGCGGTCCGGTTGGCGAGGGGCTCTATGGTGAGCAGGAACGATGCATTGTGGCCCGGGTCTATGGTCAGTTCGGTGTTGGCCGGGGAGGCGCTCAGGTTGGCCATGGCGGTCACGCTGATATCGAAGGCATCCTTTCCATTGCCACGGTTGTCGACAGTGATGTTGACCACGGCCTTGGAGCCGTAGTGCACTGCGATTGCGTCATGGTCAAGGCCAAGGCCCACGTCGTAGAACTGAAGGACATCGACCTGCACCGTGGCCCGATTTTCTGCTGTGAGGTTCCTTTCCGTACCATTGACCCGCTCCGTCCATCGGGCCTTGGCCCACAGCTCGATATGGAACGTGGAAACGGACGCGTTCGCCGGGACGATCAAATGGTACCATGATTCCGCAAGAGGTCCACACCACATGTAACATGTCTCCGGGGCGAACTCGAACACATTCTGGCCGAACTCGATGCCCCAGCCGGCTGGCAGGTCCGCCCCGACAACGACCGTCATATTACGGTTGGACAGGTCGGCTAGCTGGAATTTGTTGGGCTCTGATTGGCCGTGCCTCACATCCTGCACTTCTTTCTGGGCCAATATCACGACAAATCCGACCCGGGCCATGGCCGTGGCCACTTTGCTGTGCCTCTTTCCCGAATCGTCCTTCCATGTCAGGGTGATGTTCACCAAACCATCATCACTCAGGCTGGCGTTGGCGGGAGACCTGATGAAGAAGGTGACGTTCCTGTTCTTATCCGGCGGGACCGTCACATCTATCTTGGGCACCTCCGTCGTATTGTTGAAGGATGCGTTCCAGCCAGCCTTCAAATCCCCACGCCAGGTCTCCAGAACGAGGGTGAACTTTTGGTCCACGTTACCCCAGTTCGTGACGACCGCCGTCAGATTGGCCGTGGAGTTCGGGTCCATGTTCACCCGGTTCGATGGTAGAACGAGGTTCCCATCGTGATTGATCGTCGCCTGGTACATGGGCACGGGCGTGAAGCACCCCGCTAGAAGCATGAACGCAACGGCGCCCGTCACCCACCGCTTTCCGTCGAGCGGCGTGATGTCGTTCAACGGCGGCGGGTGGCCCACGCCCAGGAACACGAGTATGAATATGAAAAGTATCCAGCCGAAGTACTGGAAGTAGAAGGACAGGGCCAGCATCAGGATGATGGACGCGTAGGAGAACCACTTGGCCTTGTCACCGAACATGGCCCTGGCCACGTGGCCCCCGTCCAGCTGGCCCGCGGGGAGCAGGTTCAGGAAGGTGACGAGCAGTCCGACCCAGCCGGCAAGGGCCGTCGGATGCGTGAGATAATTTCCGGTCGGGAACGCCGTGGCCAGCGCGGTATAGAACGCGCTCGTACCGAGATAGACCAGGCCGCTGGCGTCCGGCGGTACCGGCATCGCGAAGACCTGCGTGAGCTTGAAGCCTATGATAATTACGGGTATGGCGACGGCGAACCCGCACAGCGGACCGGCGACGCCGATATCTAGAAGCGCCTTCTTGTTCGGGATGGGCTCCCGCATGCTGATGAAAGCGCCGAAGGTCCCCAATGGAGGCACCGGCATCGGGATGAAGAACGGGAGGCTCGCCGCCACCCCGTGCCTCTTGGCCATCAGGTAATGGCCCAGCTCGTGGATGCCGAGTATTGACATGAGCGGGAAGGCGAAGAACAGACCGCCGAAGCTTAGGGCCCTTGGCGTGAAGATCTGCCAGACGTCCTTGGAGTTCAGGTGGAGGTTATCGTAGGACCACCAGTTCACGGCGCCCACTATTACTGTTGTGAGGATCGTCAGCAACAGCATGGCGACGTTCCATTTTATGGACCTGTACTTCAAAAGCGGCCTCGGCTGGACGTGGATTATGTGCTCCCCGCCCTCGAAGAGCACCATGGGGACGTATCCCCTCACCAACAGGTCCCTGCGGAGGCTGTTGAAGTCCTTTTCCAGGTTCTTTGGGTCCAGGTCCACGAAGAAGGCCGCGGAGTCCATCTCCCACCGGACGTCGTAGGTCCTGAAGTAGCGGTTGATGACGACCTTGAGCTTGTCAACATCGTCGGCCTTCAGCATCCCGGCGCACCTTCCCCGGCCACCGTCCGCCCGACGGGGCCCGGCCATTGCTGTCCTATCACCCACCACGGATATATATTTTGGTCAGGTCCTCAGGGACGGCCCTCCACCGCCATCAAGATATATTATGAACCTCGCGTATACGCGGATTATGGTGGAGGCCAGGGCCAGCTCCGTCAAGTCCGCCGCATCAGGTACCGCCTTCATCTTCATAGGCCGGCTGGCCGACGCCATCGTCGGCTTCATGTTCAGCATCGTGGGAGCCAGGCTCATGGGCAAGGACCTCTACGGGTTCGTCGGGGCCACCCTGGGCATCGTCAGCATCATGGCCCTGATGGGGGACATGGGCATCCCCTACGCGACCACGAAATACATCTCGCAGTACCTGGCCAAGAAGAGACACTCGCACATCCGCGCCGTCATCTTCAACACCTTCCTTCTGGAGGCCCTCCTGGGCGGCCTTGCGGCCGTCCTGTGCGTCGGCCTCGCGGGCCCTCTCGCAAACCAGGTCTTCCACAGGCCCGACATCGTGAACTACATGCGCTTCGGCGCCCCGTTGGCGTTCTTCGAGCCGGTCCTGAACGGTCTCACGGCCATCTTCCAGGGCTACCAGCGGCAGGAGTACTACGCGCTTTCGGTGTCGCTGACCAGCATGGTCCGCTTCGCGAGCTCCTCCATACTGCTCATGATCCATCCGACGGTGGAGAGCGCGCTGCTTGGCTACATCATTGGGGCCATCGTGGCCTCGGTCCTCTTCAGCGCCATCGTGCTCGCGAAGATACTTCCGGGCCTCGGTAAGGTCACGGCCCCCAAATGGCGCGAGCTCAAGGAGATGTTCAGCTACAGCATTCCCGTCGTTCTCACAATGGCATCGGTCCAGCTCTTCAACTGGATCGGCACGCTCTTCCTGACGCGGTTCGGCAGGCCCGAGGAGATCAGCTGGTTCAACATCGCCTACGGCATGGTCAACATGCCAGTCATCCTGTCCACATCCGTGGGAGCCGCGTTCTTCCCCATCGTCACGGACCTACATTCCCGCGGTAAGCACAAGCTGCTCAGCGATTCCTATTCAAGGGCCGTGAAGTTCACATCCTTCGTCATGATCCCCGTCGTGCTCATCCTTATGGTCGTGGGCCAGCCGTTCATGTACGTCCTCTACGGCACGGATTTCATGCCGGCCTACGAACCCTTCCTCATACTTTCATTGTGGGGCCTCGTACGGCCCATAGCCGCCATCTCGAACGCCGTCTCCAACGGCATCGGGAAGCCGTTCCTGAACACCAAGGCCAATTTCATATGCCTGGCGCTTTCCCTCGTCCTTTGCACGCTGCTCGTCCCCGGGAACAGGCCCTACCCGCTGGACCTCATACCGCTCCAGGGCCTCATGGGTGCGGCCTGGGCCGTGACCATAGCGTTCATCATTGGACTCTCATTGCAGATATACTACGCCCTGGGGGTCACCAAGACACGCCTGCCGTTCGATGCCTGGGGCAAGTTCCTGCTAGCGTCGACACTGGCATCCATGGTTTTGGTCCTCCTGCTCCGCCTGCTCATCCCGTTCCTAAACAAGAACGGTCTCCTAATGAGCCTCCTGGCCTCCGTCGCCCTTGCCTTGCTGGGCCTGGCGATCTACCTCGGCATCGTGAAGCTCATGCGCGTTCTGGACAAGGGCGACCTAGGGCTCGTCGAGGCCATGCCGTTGCCTTTGAAGTCCACGGTCCTAAAGGTCTTCAGGGTCCTTGCTCGATGAGCGACCCGGTCAATAAATGAGATTTTCGAGCACGCCCTCGAGTTCCTCCGCCGCCTCCGCCCACGAGCGGGACCTGCCGTACTCGCCCTCTGTCGCCACCACGATGCTCAGTTTTCCGGCGACCCGCTCTATTACATCCGCGGTCTTGGCCGCGGCCTCGGCCGGGACCTTTGCACCGTCGCAGGACCTCAGCGTGTCCGTAAGGCCACCGAGCTCGGTGCCTACGACGCCCAGGCCGCACGAGGCCGCCTCCATCATGGCGAGGCTGACATCGGGCAAGACCCCGTCTTGAACACGCCTCGGGAGCAAAGCGAAGACCCGATGCCGCCTGAAGACCTCGGGCAAGCCGGCATGCGGGACCCGGCCAAGGAACTTGATGGAATCCTCGAGCATGGCCTCCTTGGCCTTCCGCTTGAACGACTTGGCCTGTGGGCCGGTCCCGACGATAGAAAGGAATGCATCCTGACCCTTGTCCAGGAGGGCCTTCACGACATCTATGAGTGTATCAACCCCGCAGCCCTTTTTCAGGTCGGTGACCGTGACGATGCCCAGCTCCTTGGGCCGGTTCTTGGGCGGAGAGAACAGCCCGTGGTCCACGCCCGGCGGCAGGACCTTCATGAACGCCTCGTCGAAGTCCGCCTCTATGAGGTTGGACTTGGCCCAGCGGCTCACGGGCATGAACAGGTCACAGTTCCGCAGGACGCCTTTCTCAGTAGGGCCGAGCCCATCGAGCTCGTTGCCCCACGCCAGCATCGCTACGTTGAGGCCCGCCTGCTTGCCGAAGGAGGCCCCGAGGACGCTGGCCTCGCCGCAACCCATCCCCAGGACGACGTCGAAGTCCTTCTCCTTCTGGAGCCGCAGCATCTCCATGACCTGTTTGAGGGCCTGGAACCCCGTCGTAGCAGTGATTGCGATGGACGGTCGGACATCGAGCTCGTAGGCCGCGTCCTTGAACTGGCCCTTGAGCTCGGGGACGGAATCGAAGACCCGGAGCCTGACCTTGTGGCCCCGGTGTGCGAGCTCGTGGGCCAGATAATGGGCCGCAATGCCTTGGCCGCAAACACTGAATCTCGACGCGAGGGCCAGGACCTTCATGCTGTTGTGAACGACCAAGGGGAATAAAAGGATTTTCCGGCCCGGCAGAACACATCTCCCACGACAAAATCTAATAGTCAAATCCCAATCCCATGGCGATGCGGCTCCTGCACCTGCAGATGGACTATCCGCCCCGCATGGCCGGGGGGACCACGATTCACACATATCAGCTGGCCAAGGCCGAGGTGGCCGAGGGCCACGAGGTCACGGTCATTGCCGCCGCCATCAAGGATGCCCCGGCCGAGGAGATGATGGAGGGCGTCCGGGTCATCCGCGTGAAGGGCTCCTACACGCTGTCCTCCGGTAGGGCCGCGACCAGGGTCCTCAAGGACGTCGACATAGTCCACGGGCACGGGACCTGCGCCCGCGGTCACCTTTCCAGGAACCCGGGCTTCCCGACGGTCGTGAAGATGCACAACACATGGCTTGGCGAGCTCGAGCGCCACAAGAGGATGGGCACGCCAATCCCCTTCTCGAGGAAGGCCTCCATGCGGCTCTATACCCGCATGGACCGCTACTGCGTCAGGCACGCGGACCATGTCATAGCCATCAGCAAGGTCATCAAGGCCGAGACCCTCCGCTATGGCATCCCCGAGGACAAGGTCACCATCATCCAGAACGGCGTCGACATCGAGAGGTTCGCTGTCGGCGACAAGTTGCGGGCCTCGGTAAGGAAGGAGTTCGGGTTCTCCGACGCGGACGTCGTGGTCGGCTACATCGGCCGCGTCGAGCCCCACAAGAACGTCGGCGAGCTCGTCAAGGCCGTCGAAGGCCTGAAGGGGACCACGAAGGTCAAGCTGCTCGTTGTCGGCGGGGGCGACGCTCTGAATAGCGTGAAAAACGCGGCAGCATCGCTGAAGGGCAGGGCCAAGTTCACGGGCTTCGTGAATTACGAGGATGTCCCGCAGTACTACGCCGCTAGCGACATCATAGTCTATCCGTCAATCTACGAGCCGCTGGGGAACGTGGTCCTCGAGGCCATGGCCGCTGGCAAGCCCATCCTGGCCTCGGAGGTCGACGGCATACCGGAGATATTCGTCGAGGGTGCCGGCTTCCTTTTCGAGCCAAAGGCAGAATCCATACGTGCGCGGTTGCAGGAGGTCGTGGACGATCCGGAACTCAGGATTAAGATGGGCGAGAAGGGCCGGAGCTCCGTGGGCGCGAACTCTTGGCGCAACGTAGCCAAAAAGACGGTCAAGGTATGCAAGAAGGTCCTTTCAGAGAGGGGATCCCACTAATATTTATTGTAACCTTTCGATGACCGGAAAATATGTTATTACATCAGTTGTAAGTGTCCAATGAGTCCGTGCATGGGAATTTCCACACCAGACCCGCGGGGTAACTGTCAAATTCATGTACCACCGGCCGGCTCCGACTTGACCTTCGACAACGTTTTTCTCGGCATCGGTTCTGTTGTATGCAAGGACCATCTTTTCCTCAGGAAGATTATTGAGCATACATCTTACACGGAGATTCCCTTTACGCACCTCAAGGTCCGTGCCATTGCTCGTTTTATTACCAGGATAGCAGACCGTACTGTCCTTTCTCGGTGGGAAAATCTCCAAGTGATATGTGAAATTATGCGTGACCATCACTAGGCTCCCATTAGATGCCATTACTTGTTCCTGACTGGCATCCCAGGTCAGGTTCACAAACAGAAGGGTGCCATTTTCAGGGACATCGAAATGCGCGTTAACAAGTTCTAATGCGTAGGAGCTGTAATTGGAAATCAAGGGGCTGGACATAGTTGAATAATGGATTATGTATTTGGCCTTGCTCTCCTCAGGTCTGTATGTGCACCCACAGATTAGGATTAAGACGACCAATAACGGAATGACCTTAAGTTTCATTCTAAATGACCGGATTTTATATTCTTAATCGGGATTGATATAATTTGTTGTCTCCCGATTTAATTCAGGAATGAGCCGTCAATTGAGGTCCTTGTTCCTCTGGAAATACCAGGTCATCAATAGGCATACAATGCTGAATGCAATCATGACCCCAAGTGCCTGGGCCCAAGGCGTTGCCGCGCCGGCCCCGGTGACCCCGAAGCTGACGTAGTAGGGCGACAGGGACCTGATGTATTGGTTCACCGTCGCTAACCGGATGCCGTTCGGTATGTTCGCTATGAATGTCTCCCAGAACAGGGCATAGAGCAGGCCCGCGATGAGGGCGTACTTCTTCAGCACCGCCCCCAGCAGCATGAAGAACGCACCCCAGGCCGCGATGGCCACGAACAGGAGACCTATGAACTGGCCCAGGTGGAACATGAACCCTGATGTTATGTCATAGGATGTGTGCGTGCATATTATGGCGAAGTTCAGAAGGACCGGTATCACGAACATGAAGAATATCGAAAGGACGAACCCGATGTACTTGTAGAGCACTAGCTCGACGTTGGACAGCGGCCTCGATGT
>Ga0315282_10017821_pt1 | contig 10219 bp, 5 predicted proteins | sample YL17G07_20_MG_FD_203693 | JGI IMG/M metagenome (GOLD analysis project Ga0315282, IMG submission 203693) | Sediment microbial communities from Yellowstone Lake, YNP, Wyoming, USA - YL17G07_20 | ecosystem: Environmental > Aquatic > Freshwater > Lake > Sediment | place: USA: Wyoming | collected... | reverse complement strand
GCCGCCAAGGCCGCTGCCTTCAGGAATGCTCTTCGTGTGTTCATGGTCTTCCATCCTTCTCCGCAAGGGATGAAATCCGGGCTTAAAGTTCTTGTTCGATCGTTGCTCAACTCCAAAGACAGGAGTTTCATGGGCGCGTCGGCAGCGTCGCAGGCTCTGTCATCGGCGCTATTTTCACCGTCAGCCCGGGCGCGGCGACGATCCATTTCTTGATGACAATGTGCTGCGAATCGGCATCCCAATGCACAAGGCGCGCCTGTTCGCGGCTGGTTTCGTCGGCGAATTTCACCGTGCGCCATTGCGCATCGCCCGGTTTCAAGGCCAGCACCAAGCCCAACCCCACCTCGACGCGGAAGCCGTCGGGGTAAAAACGGTCCATCGGCACGAAGATCTCCGTGCCGTCGAGCCCGGCGTCCGGTTTAAGGCTCACCTCCAGGGTGCGCGCTGCGAAGTCGTATCCGTAGCGCTCGAGGCGGCCCGCGACGGTCAGCGGGCGGGGACGGGCCAGCGCGTCGGTGATGTATTTCCGCTCGACGTGCCCGACAGCGTCGGTGTCCGAGAAGATGGCCCAGGTGAACGGGTCCGGCTGCGCCTTCGACGTGAGCGGCGTTCGCGTGCCGCAGAACCAGGCTTTGATCGCACCGATGCCGCGCTGGTCGAGTGCGTTGGCGGTCGCCTGATAAACCCTGGTGTAGCGCGCCTGCCTCTCCGGACTGGCATCCGCTGCCAGGGGAGTTGCCGGTCCCCACTCACCGATCAGGAGCGGGGCCCGTGAAAGCGCCGCTTCGCGCGCATAGGCGTCGAGGGTGTTCGTCATCAAGGGCAGATCCATGTGATAAAGGTGCGGCGCATAGATGACGCGGTCGCGCCCGAACGGCTCCTTCATCGGCGCGAACGGATTGACGCCCTTGACCCGATCCTCTGGGCTCAGAAACAGCGGCTGGTAGAGCGCCCACTTGCCGGGGCTGACGGCATGCATGGCATCAGCCAGTCGGCGCAGCGTCGGGAGCAGGTGTTCACGGCAGCAACGTTCGTAGTCGGCATCGAGCCCGCGCTGCGGCTCGTTGAGCAGGTCATAGCCGAACACCGACGGCTCGTCCTTGTAGCGGACCCAGACCTTGTTCCATGCCGCCAGCAGCGCGTCCTGACTTCCGCCGGAATTGCGCCAGAGCGCATCCCACTGTTCGTTGCCAAAGGGCCTGAGGTCGTAAACGACCAGTTTGAAGACGGTCTTCAGGCCGGCCTCCCTGCCCATGCGGACCATCGCGTCGAGTTGCCCGAAGTACGTGGAATCCGCCTCCTTGCCCGGCCAGCCGCCCAGCCGTCCGAGCGCCGTGCGGATCACCTGGAAGTTGGCCCCCATGCGGACCATGCGCCGGTAGTCGTCCGGACTGTATTGGATGGTCCCCTTTCCGTCCTCGGTGATGGCGACATAACCGCCCGGGACAATCTCACGCCCCTGTTCATCGCGTATGACAACGTTAGTCGGGCCGCCTTCGGCGAGAGCCGCTGCGGCCAGCGGTAACAGCAGCAGGGCGGCAAGGATCGATTGGGTTGATCTCATGGCTCACTCGTCCTGTTCGCTTGCAACTCTACAGGCCAACTGGCCCGATGCTCATCCTCGTAAAGGCCGATCTCCTCCACTGGAATCGGGCGGAAGCCGATGCGGTTGAGAACAGCCGCATCCGGCTTCAAGCGGAAATCACCCTGCGCCGCATTCAGGAAGCCGGGATTCTCGGCTATGTACATCACTGGATCCATGACATCGAACGACTCAACAGGAACTAGATAGCCGGGTTTGATGAGCAGCGGACAGTTCCAATAGACGTTTCGCCAGAGATGATTGAATCCGCTCTTTTCGAAGATGTGCTTCAGGTCCGTGGAGCGGGAAAGATAAGGCGATTCTGTGGCCGTGCCCTTCTTTCTTGCGGCTTCCCACAACAGGTTGTTCAGGTTGAACCCACCCGTCTGCACCCGTGGGCACTCGATGAACACGTTGTTGTCGGCAACGTTGTCACGGCCGGCGTTGTAGTGCAAGGCGCCGAAGACCTTGTCCCCGCAGCGATGGAAGATGTTTCCGTAGATAATCATGCCGCTGATGACGTCATCCAGGCGAATGGCGGCACGGCCACCCTCCTGGCCCGTGCCTATGTCCGAGAACCGGTTGTAGCGATAGACCACGCGGTAGGTCGGATCGCCATAACACCCCATGGCGCCGGTATCGCCGCCGGCACTCGTGCTGCCGCCTTCCTGGCAGACTTCACGAACGTCGTTGAACTCGATCACGTGATCGTTGCCGATGGGTCCCCCGATTCCGTACACGGCGCTGCCCTGGCACTTATGAAACAGGTTGTGGGCCACGCGGTTTCCGACCCCGTCAATTCCGGCGCAGAGGCCCCGGTTGGCGTAGAAGTGACAGTTCTCGATGAAGTGGTGCGCCGGCGTGAGCGTTCGCCGGTCGCCGCCGCTGATCGTGGCCGCACGCGCGCCGATGTGGTGGAGATCGCAGCCGAGGACGCCGCACTCCCGCCCGCCCTTGATCTGGACGCCGTTGGCCGCGATCCGTTTCACCGTGCAGCCAGCCACAAGACAGCGTTCGCTGTTGTTGATCACGGCGCAGTCGAAGCGGGCCAGATCGAAGACCAAGCCCTCCAATCGCAGGTTGGCCACCTTGTCCATGGTCAACATCGGAGTCGAGAGCAGATTCATCTCGATGACGGCCCGCGACGGATCAGATGGTGGATAGAAGTAGAGGACGCCCGCCCCGCGGTCGAGATACCACTCGCCCGGTTGATCAATCTCTTCCAGGAGATTGAACGCATAATAGGGAATAACCTTGTGCCAGGACACGCCGCCCATGCCTTCCCGCTGGTGCAGCCGGTAGGGATCGACCGCAATCTGCCTGGTTGCCGTATCGATCTGGCGGATTCTCAAGGATCGGTCGGCCCAGCAGTAAGCCCAATACCCGTAGAGCCAGCCATCGGATGCTTTTGTCCAACGCGCATGCCGGTCGTCAAGATACTCGAATACCGACGACTTCTTCTCGGCTACCGACCCGGGGTCAACAATCTTTTCCACATTGACGAACCCGCTGTTGGGCCAGCGGGCGAGCGTTTGCAGTTTGCCATCGCAATACAACTCCACCTGTGGCCGCAAAGGAACCCCATAGCCGCGCTCCGTCAGCGCCCCGTAATCATGGATGCCGAGTTTCTTGAGGTCGCACTGGAACACCTTGCCTCTTGCTTCCTCCGGGAGGCGACTGAGAACTGCGGGATCGGTGACGGGCGAAAAACCGCTCAGCCGCACGCCGCCATAGAGCACGGCAGTGCCCTTCTTGTCCGCACGATAAAGGATCGGCGCCGTCTCGGTGCCGGAATCGGCACTGGTCAGTTCGAACGTTCCCTTCACCGGATACTCCCCCGGCAACAGGCTCACGCCGACCGGCCCGAGCAACGCGCCCTTAGATTTGAGCGCTCGAATCGCATCGCGGGCTTTTTCCAACGACGCAAACGGTTTCTCTTTTGTCCCCGGATTCACATCGTTGCCAGTCGGCGCCACGAAGAATTCAACCGCAAACTTGCCGACCGGCGGGGTCTTCGTCCGCGAAGCCATGACATCACGCGCCGGCAGCCCCTGCGCCACCCGATCCATCTCGTTTAGGGTTTCCTCCGCCTCGTACCGGTGCACGGGAGGATAGGCGGTATTGGTTTTGGTCTTTTCGTACTCCGCCTTTGCGGCTGCCGTGTTCCTCTCCGCCGCATAGCTCTGTGCGATGCGCAAGTGCGCGTAACTTCGGTAGTGCGACGGCGCATTCGTCATGGCCAGCACGTCGCGATAGCCGCCGCGGGCGGCTTCAAGGTCCTTTGCCTGCCACAGTTTCGCCGTCTCGGCGAACCGTTCATTGAGAAGATTCAGCGTCTTGACCGTTTCCGGATTGATCGTTACAGATTCCCTCGCCTTGCGGGTTCCGGGGGCAATATCGTTGGGGTTGTTTTGCGCCCACGACATTCCGCAGCAAGCGGCGACCATCACGGCAGAAACCAACGCTGTCATGCGGGTCTTCTTGCATTTCATGACGGTATTACCTCCCGATTGTCCCCAGCCTCACGCCGGGCACTTCGCCCTTCGGATAACAGCCCATTTTCAGCAGCGGGCTGTCGGCGGGAACGCGCAAGTCGAGGTTCTTCCAGTCGGCGAATTGCGGGTCCAGCACGACGCCATCTTTCTCGAAGCCCGCGCCGGCGCGTAGGTCCGCGAGGTTCTGGTAGGTCAGCAGGTTGCCCCATCGCATGAGCGGGACGTTGTCGCCGCCCCAATACACGTTCCCGTTGATCACAAAGTTCAGCAGTTCGAGATGAAGCGGGCCCTGGCCTGACACCGCCATCTTGTCCATGTACTCCTGCGCCAGCCGGGTCTCATCTGTCAAGGCGGCAGACTTGACCAGGGCCTTGCTGCCGAGAAGCCGTTTCGGGACCTGGCGGTTGGCGTTGATTCCGTTGATCCCAAAACTCACTTGGGCACGGGTGTTGTTGAAAAACACGTTATTGCGAACCACCTCGTCGTGGTTCCAGACCGCCGTCTTTTCCCCTCTCACCGACCGCCCGCCAACGATGGTGACTTTCGCAGTGGAACGCGGCATGTCGCGAAAGTTCACGCCGTCCTCATTGCTGATCATGATATTCCGCTCGATCAATGCGCCCGGACTTTCCGCAATCAGAACGCCGCCGCCCTTGTTGTTCACAAACACGCTGTCGTGAATGTGGATGCGATAGGAAATCTCGTTCATGACCCCGCCGAAGGCTTTATTGTCCGCCGCAAAACAGTTGGCTACTTCCATCTCGTCGTTACTGATGTCGAACCAAAACCCGGGACCGACATTGCCGATGGCCTTGTGCCGTGAAAACTTCAACTTGTGCGCTACGGCCACCTTGAATCCACCGGCCTGGAACCCGAAGGTCAAGTCCACATCGAGACGGACTCTAACCTTTGGCTCCGGAGGACGGACAATTGCGATTCTAACCCCTTGTCACACAAGGGCTTACGTCGTATCTCTTTACCCCTCAAAACGTTACGCCCCGCGGCTTGTTGCACGGTGTTTCACCGTGCCCGCAAAAAAAAGGCCAAGGTCACAAAGAAGGTCATAAAACGCATTCTATATCCTGCATGCCACGGGCGGAGTTTGCGGGACGTACAGCCCCTCCACGCGGCCTAACGAATGGCGAACGGAATCTCGGGTGACCAGCACAGTGAGGGGTGAGTTTGTCCGGGCTCCGGTTCACCATCAGGGACGAGTCTTGAAATCCTTGAGGTTCAACAAAGTGGGGGAATCCGTGGCGGCTTCGATCCCGGCAATGGCCTTGTCGAGTTGGTCGGCGCTCGCGTCCTTCTTGCTGAGATTCAGGCGCATTTCCCGCAACTCGGGCAGGACGGCTTTGGCGTGGACACCATAGCGGCCAAGGCACTCCATGCACTTCACCAGGCGTCTTCCCGAGCCCCAGCGCTTCATTTCGACCACCGACAGGCACAGCGGCATGCCCTCCCGGAGGTGCAGTCGCGACACCAGATCAAGGCCAGCCAGGCGGATGTCGTCGCCGAACATCTCATTGCTGGGCGCCAGATCCCGGATCGCCTTGAGGATTTCTGGCAACAGCGCCACCAGGTCGCTGTCGGTCAACTTGCCGTAAATGCGCCCGAGTGATCCACGGGCGGCGCCGTCCTGATTTTGCAATACCGACTGGATGGCCGGATAGAGCAACTCGCGATCGACTCCTTCCAGGGATTCGGCCAGGATGCTCTTGGGTGAGCGTGAGGCTGAGCCGGGATAGGGTGAGAACAGGGCCGTGCAAGCGGCGCGTTGCGCCATGCCCCGTGGGTCGGCCGGGTTGGCACGAACCGTCATGCGCAGCAGATCGCTCACGCTGGCTTTGCGCGCTTCCGGACCCAAGGCCGGCAGGGCCATGCACGCCAGACTCTGCAACCACGGGTCCGGATCCTTCAGCAACACCCGCAACTGTGGCGCGGCCGCATCGGCCCGCGGCCCCAGACAGCCCAACGCTTCGCAAGCCCCGTAACGGGCGTCGCGGTTGGAACCGGCCAGCAGTTTGAGCAGCGTTGGCACGAAATCCCCCTCGCGCCGGCCCAGCGTCTGGGCGGAGCGCTTGCGCACTGCGGGTGACCAACTCGACAGGCCGGCCAGCAACTGGTCGGTCTTGCGCCCGTCATAACAGGAATTCTTGGTCGCGGTGCTGTAATCGCGTCCCGCGGCCATGACCGCCTCCACCTCCTGAGCGTTCAAGGGCGGGGCCGGGCACGGTTTTTTTCCTGTTAGGTAGAGGGTTTTCAGCGGCAGCGCATAGGCCAGCAAATAGGCGCCGGTGCAGTCCCAATTCGTATACTTGTAATGCTCCTCCTCGCCAGCCGGCGAGCCCTGATAAGTAAAGCCGCCTTCAGGCCCCCGGGCCAGGTCATAGTACCACGCCTGCTCCTTCAGATAGGCGCCGGTGGCCAGCGGACCACAGCGGGCAACCCCGGGCAATGCCCACAAGATATTGAAGAAATTGCCCGTGTGCCCGCGCTCCCGCTCAGCGTAGGCCGCAGTAGACATCCTGGCGAAGAACGATGCCGCCTCGCGATCGCCCAGCAGATCGAAGAGCACCGCCGCGCCAGAACATTTACCGTTGTCCTCATGCCCCGGCCAGGGCTGGTGATCGCCGTAGGGAATGGCGCCCTTGTTGACATACCAACGCAGGAAACCGCTGGCCTTGGCGATGGACCGGTCCACATCGGGATCCTTCACCCCGGCCTCGCGCGCGATCACCATCGCCAGATCCAGCACGATGCCAGGGCTGTTCATGCAACCATACCCATTGCAGTTCCCGTTCGGCATGGCAAACTTGTGGCCCCAAGTGCCCACCGCACTCATTCCGCGGGCGATTTCGCTTGCGAGGCGGCGCAGGCCCTCCATCACCGATTTGTCATGGGTCGCCGCGACGTATTCCGCCAGAAACAGGGTCGCGTAACCGTAGTGCCACGAGGCCATGCTATCCGCCTTGAAAACGGCCACTTCCTTGGCGTATTCGGCAAGCAGCGGCTGGTATTCCTTCTTGCCGGACGCCAGCAGGGCCAGGGCGTTGAGATCGTTGGGGATCGAGACTTTGCCCAAGCCCTTTTTCGCGATGGCCTGGCAGCCGAGTTCGAATATCTTCTTCGATTTCGGACAGTCATACGGGGCCGTGTCGCTGTAAGTGCCCATCACCGCCATCTTCAAATCCAAGTTCCGGGTCTGGCCGTCGCGCCAGCGGATCAGCCGCAGCGCGCCGCCGCCTTTCTCCTGCTCGGCTGCCGTGATGGCGCGGGCGAATTGGATGCGGGCATCATCGCTAAATCGCCGGTCACCGACACCCAGAATGACGTCGCCGCTGTTCAGAATCCCGTCGGCTGGCGAACCTTTTGCCACCGCAGTCACCAGGATCTGGCGGGCGTCGGTAGTCTGGCCCTTCGAACCATAGACCCAGCCGCGCGCCCCGGTCGGTCCCAGCGTCCAGTCGTGGGTGTCGTCCTTCTTGCCCCCCTGGGTGAAATCGGGAACGGGCGGCTTTTCCCCTGCGTCGGCGACCGGAATCATGACCATCCACCCAAGCAGCAGACCACTGAACACCATTACCGCATGCGAAATCAGTCTGACGTGCTTCATTATTCCTTCTCCTCCGTAGCGTTTTGGTTTTCCTTCATGATCCGAGCTCTCTCAGTTGGCTTTGGAGGGAGGGGCTACCTTGCCCAGCGTCTTGAGGCGTTCGAGGATTTCGACCGCCTGCTTGGCCTCCTCCAACTTGCGGTGCTCCAGGCGTTCGACGGCCTCCTGATTCAAGGCCCTGCGTTTCGAACGGTCAAAGACCTGTTCAGCCGGATCCTCGCTCTCCGGCCAGTCCCATGTGTCGGTGCGGAAGCTTTGAAGCGGATGCCACTCTTTGCCGTTCACTTTCAGATTCCCCATCGGACCACTGGAGGCCCAGGCGTAGCGAACCGCCACAGGTTCCTTCACCAGCGGGCTCCATACGTGGATCTTTTTGAAATCGACAACCTTGCCGGCGGCATTCGGATATACAGCGTGGGCCATGTAGAATTTGCCGTCCGCCCCGGCAATCAAGAATCCTTCCAGCACCGTTGTTCCATCATCTGGCCTCACATTCTTGTCGAAAGTCAGCACCATGACATCACCGTCCCGCTCTGACGAGACCTGCGGCGCGGTGTCCCACTCCATTTTCTTGCCGAAACCATAGACCGTGCTGAGCGCCCAGCGTGCCGCGCGGAAACCGTACGTTACTTTCTTCTTGGGATGCAGCCCCGGGATCCGGACATCGTAGTCCGGCAGGAACACCGTGTGGACGGGATCACCGACATCGCCCACTCCGAGTCGTTGGGCTTCGCGGATGTACGACGGCTCCGAGACCGATAAGGCCTCGAAGTTTTCACACGTCTGGGTTTCGCCATCGCTCCCGCAGCCGCCGATCACCCCCACCGGCAGCGTCGGGTCGTTGAAGTCCTCGCGCCAGCCCTCGATCATCAACTTCATCAGGATGCGGTAGCGCTTCGGCCGGCAATCGAACCTATTGTTGTATCCCTGGTGAAAAAGAACGCCCTTGATGTTCAGCCCCTTGAACACACCGAACATGCCATTGTAGCAGGAGGCGGCATCGCTTGCGCTCTTCCCCGGTATACTCCACGAACTCAAGCTCTCGCGGACGAGCTTCGGCTTCGGCGGCAGCTTGTTCTCGGCAATCCCCTTCTGGCGGGCTATGGCGGCATTCTTTTCCCATTGGACAGCCAGCTTGTTGACCGCCGCATCCCAGTCGAAGTCCTTCCGGCGCTGCTCAACCCATTCGGCATAGCGCGCGGCCAGCGGATGGTCCGCGAACTTGTGGCGCGGCACCAGACTTTCGATGGACGCGCCGCCGCGGGCGTTGTCGATGACCCCGATGGGGATCCCCAAAGCCCGCTGCACGCGGGAGGCAAAGGCGTAGCCAATGGCGGAAATATCGCCTGCGGTCTTCGGGTCGCAGACCGTCCATCCCGCGACTTTTTCGGACGGGAGATCGGTTTGAAGCTCATACGACTCGTTTGGCCCGATCCTGAAATGGCGCAACAGCGGCAGATTCGCCTGGGCCATTTCCAGATCGCCATCATCAACCTTGCCCAGCCCGAAGGCCATGTTGCTCTGGCCGTTCATCACCCAGACGTCGCCAATGAGGATGTTATCCATCTCGATGATTTTATCACCTGAGGTAACGGTCAGCTTCTGACCGGTGGCGTCGGCCTGCCGGGCGGGGAAAATCACCTCCCAGCGGCCCGCCTCGCCGCCGGCCGTTGCCTCGGCTTTCGCCTGGCCCAACTGGACGGACACCTTGCGGCCGGTCTCAGCCCAGCCCCAGATCGTGATGGGCTTGTCGCGCTGGATGACCATGTTGGATCCGAAGATGTTGTGGACGCGCAGCGCCCCGCTCTCGGCGGACCAGGTGGTTGCCGGCGCCATCGCCGCCAACGCAATCACCGCCGCCGCGATACATCGCAGCCTGCTGCCTTGCCGCCCCATGCCGCTTCTCCTGAATCGAAATCCCTGGGAGTGCTGTCTGTTCATAACGTGCTTCCTTTTGCTGCTTTGTCGCCTGTTTTCATTTCCGCCTTTCCTTCAAATCAATCATGGCTTTGGCCATCGCCTCGCCGATCAAGGTGTAGGTCTCTTGTCGCGCAGCTTCAACTTGTGCTTTTTCGTAAGCCCGTCAAGCATCATGGTGACCAGCGTGCTGCTCATGCAGTAGTCATTGACTCCCAGCGGCTTGCCCGAGATCGAGTCGTAGTGTTCGTTGATCCCGTTCTTGATCGCGTTGGCGATGGTCTTGTCGGAGATGTCGGCGGCGAGGTCCGCATGCCCATAGGCGGCCAGGCCGCCGGCGATCTGGTAGTTGGTCGGAGGCCATACATCGCCGCGCCAGAAGGCGCTGGATTTCCACCGCTTGTCGGTTCGATCCACGGTCGGAACGGGAAGCGGCGTCTGCCAGGCCGCCGTGCCCAAGACGTCGGCCATACGCCTGGCCATCGCTTTGGTGGGAACACCGGCCGTCAACGGAATCCAACTGCCGATGGTCGCCACCGGGATCTTTTCGAGCGAGTCGCGGTTGACCGCCAGGAACGTTCCCGCCTTTTCATCCCACATGTGATCGCG
>Ga0315282_10017820_pt1 | contig 10219 bp, 5 predicted proteins | sample YL17G07_20_MG_FD_203693 | JGI IMG/M metagenome (GOLD analysis project Ga0315282, IMG submission 203693) | Sediment microbial communities from Yellowstone Lake, YNP, Wyoming, USA - YL17G07_20 | ecosystem: Environmental > Aquatic > Freshwater > Lake > Sediment | place: USA: Wyoming | collected... | reverse complement strand
GGATGACCTGCGGGGCGGGATTGCCCTGCGCGCCCAGCGTAGCGGTGCGAGCCACGCCGTGAACGACGACCATCCAGACAGCCATTCCCGCGAGAGCAGTCGATGTCCTTCGCATCAAGTGTCCCTCCGTCGCGCAGCGCCTCGCTGGCCGGCGCGATCGGCCAGTCTGATCCACCTCACCTGTTGCGGCGCGATTGTACTTCTCTGGACTCCTCGATGGAACCTGTGCTTACGATCGGCGCATCCACGACACCAGTACGCGCCAATGGCGGGTGTTGCCGAGTTGCGCGAGGCGCTCGCATCGACCCGGGACGGGGATCAATTCAGGCCCGATCGGGGCAGGATCAGCCGGCCGGCCACGCGACGTCCGTAGGTCGTTCTGCCACGCAGCACCAGATCGCGCAGGCCGGGCGCCGCAGTCAGGACCCGCCGGTCGAAGTCGCACAGCAGGTCGTAGACGCCGTCGCCGTTCATGTCGTCCGACCGGCACGCAAACCCCTGGCTGGATTGTCCCGCGAGAACGGCCGCGCCCGACAGGCGAAGCGACGCCTGATCGAGCGCAAGCGCATCGACGTGCCGGCTCGACAGGATGGCAAGCGAGATCGCCCGTGGTGACGCCGTCGCCGGCGTCAGCAGCGCGATGTCCACCTTGTACTGCGCGTCGCGAACGCTCACGTTCTCGAAGCGCAGCCGATAGAACCCCTTCGGTGACAGCGAGCTGACGCCGTCGTGCGCATCCGCGATGAACACCGCCTCGGCGGGCACCGGGGCGTCGATTGTCCCGACGAGGGCGTCCACGCGCGCGCCATCCGAGACGGTCGCCGATACGCGCCATCCGTCCACTTCGAGCGTGCAGTCGTAGCGGTCGCCAGGGTCGAGCTGAAAGCTCAGCGGATGCTCGGCGGCGATGAGCCGCGGCTCGCCGCCGGCGAACATCCAGATCCCGGCCCTCGAATTCACGTACGCCTTGTTGGTGCGATCCAGCCGGAGCGCGACGCCACGCTGTGGCACCCAGTAGCCGATCGCCTCCTCGCCCTTGCGAACGAATCCCGAGTTGGCGATGAACCCGACCCAGTGGCTGACGCGGGCGTCGGCGTGAGGCACATAGCTGAACCGCAGCCGCGGGCTCTCGGGGGTGGGCTGCAGCCGTGCGAACGCGTAGGGTCTGGCGCGACCCGCGCCGTCGCCCTTGATGTAATTGAAGACCACGGTGCCGCCCGGCTCGATCGTCACGAAGCCGGGATCGACGAGGAAGCCGTCCGGCTGACGCTGCGGCGCCTGCTGTTCCTCCATCGGTTTCCATTGCAGCGTGAACGGACGGCCCTCGAACAGCGCCGCGTCGTCTTCGTCTGCCGCCCGATTCACGATGTCTCCCCGCCGCGCGAGCTGAATGGTCAGGAGGACGAACGCCAGCACCGCCAGCACCGCGATCGTGAGCCGGCGTGAGCGGTGCCGTACGCGAACAGGAGTGGTCGTGTCGGCCAGTGTGCGAGCGGGGAGGTCTCCACGGTCGAGGTCGAGGATTTCGAGCCGCTCTTCGGTCCGCTTCCATCGCTCGATTTCCTCCTTCGACGCCAGCACGACGTCGGCGGAGCCGGGAACGCGGTGAACGGGGAGTTCGTAACGGCGTTCCCACCGTTGCACGGTGCGAACACTCTTGCCCAGGTAGGACGCGATTTCCTTCCAGCCGGTCAGCTGGTCGCGCGAGGTGTTGTCAGGAGGCGAAGTGATCATGTCGCCCCCGAAGAAGACTTCCCGTCGACGCGTGCTCTTCAATTCTACAACTCGCTGTCATGAAAAAGAACGCCTCATTCAGCGTGACGACGCGACCCCCACGACACGAAATGTCCGGCGGAGAACGTGACGCAATCTGCCGTCGCAGTGACGCGATATGACGCTTGAAGAAGTGGCCTTGCTCGCGCATTCTTTTTCGCACGGCGAAGGAGGATTGCGATGCCCGCTCATACAGCAATGTCATCCCGCGACGCCTCGAGGGACGACGACGTGAACTCGACGATTGATCGTGTGCGTGTGCGGATGACCCGCCTGATTCATCCCAGCCGGGATCGGCCCGCACCAGCACCGAGTCACGAAATCGTCAGCGACAACGATCAGCGGACCGTCGCGGGCACGAGCCCGGCCGAGTCGTCGCTGTCGCCGCTGGTCGCAGACGTGTGCACGCTCGAGCAGCTCATCGAAGACAGCGAGAAGCTGATCCGGCAGGCCTGGAACGTCGCGGCCGATCTGAACCAGGTGCGACGCCACTGCAGCCGTTGCGAAGAGGTCAGCCTGCTGCCCGAAGCGCTTGGAACGTTCCAGGGGCTGCTGAACAGGTTTCGCCACAACCTGCGGACGGCGGCCACGGCCGTCGACCACATCAAGGCCGGCCTTGCCGCGGCGCGGGGGTGAGCAATGGACATCCGACGCGAGGTGCGTCCTTCACTCGGCGAGAGCGTCCCCCGCTGGGGCGGCGGGATCATCGGAGCCCGCCGCCGCCGAAGGTGGGAAGCGGTCCCGGCCTGAAGGCCGGAACCTACTGGTCCGTGGTCCTCGGTGCGGCTTGCGTGGCGCCCGCATCGAAGTGGTTCCAGTTGAGGATCGCGTTCAAGGCGAGATTGAAGCTGCCGTGCGTCTCCCAGCGCCAGAACGGCGCGCATCCTCCTCCCGAGTGACGCTACTTTTCGATCTGTTTGTCGATCTGCTCCAGCAGCTTCTTGACGTTGTCGGCGTCCGGCGACTTGGGAGCCATCTGCATGTACTTGGTCAGGTCGGCCTTGATCTTCCCGAGGCGCGCGATCCGTTCCGGGTCCTTCGGATCCTTCTGCGCGTTGACGAGTTCCACCAGCGCCAGCGCGCGGTAGTAATAGGGTTCCGGTGCCTGCGGGAAGCGCGCCACCGCTTTCTCGAAGTACTGCAACGCCTCGGCGGACTTCTGTTTCTTCATCAGCGCGATGCCGAAGTTCGCGTACAAGGTCACGTCGGGGATCTTCGATTCGTCGATGCCGCCCATGATCTGCCCGGCTTCGTCGGTCGCCCCCGTCTCGAGCAGCACGCCAACCAGCAGCAGCTTGGCCTGCACGTTGGCCGGGTCCTTCGACAGGGCCGCCCTCAGGACCTCCGCCGACTTGTCCGGTTTGCCTTCGAGGTAATAGGTGCGCGCGATGAACTCCTGCATCTGGGTGTTCACCTCGGGCACCTTCGCCACGATTCCCTCGTAGACGGCGCGCGCCTCGGCGTACTTCTTCTGATCCATCAGCGCGCCTGCCTTCTTGCCCTCTTCCTGGATGAACGCGTTGGGGTCGAACTTCTTCTTGAGTGTCGTCCGCAGCGGCGAGGACCGGCCGTTCTCGTCGACGTCGGAGGTCGCCTTGGCGGAAAGGTATGCGTCAGACTCGAACGTGAGTTCCCAGTTGCCTTCGCCGACGTCGTCAATCGTCCATTCGCCCTTCTTGTCGGTCTTGCCCTGCGCCAGGATACCGTGAAAGGCGGGGAGCGACGCGCTGACGATCACGCCTTCGACACCCTTGCCCTGTTCGTCGACCACCTTGCCCATCAGACGCCCGGTGCCGCGCCAGTCCTGCGCCCCCGCGACCGCCGCCACCAGCATGAGAGCCACCGTGAAGCCCGCGATTCTTGACATGATCCCGTCCCTTTGCTGAATCGGGCAGGGCGCGCACCCCTCGACGTTGCTCGGGTGCCCTGAGCCTGTCGAAGGGCAGCCGCGCTCTGCCGTGAACCCCGGCCAAAACTGCGCCGGTAGTCTAACGCGATCGGCCGGGTGATGGGGAGGGAATGTCGCCTTGACAACCCGCCGCCAGGCTCATAGAATCCGCGGCCAGCGCAATTCCTTCAACTGAAACCGGTTCTCCCGCAACGCCCGCATGCGCCGGCGGCAACGAGACGCATGCGAACGGCTGGATGCCGGTGGTGCCTCAACTCGCATAGCGATCGGCGATCGTTCGGCGGGAAGTTCACTCGGGCTGTCCCGTTCTCTGGAGGTACCGTCATGTCTCGTCCCGCGCTTGCCGTCGTCGCATGTCTGCTTCTCTGTTCGTCCGTGGGCCTCGCACAGGAACAGCGCGGCTCCATCCAGGGCATCGTCAAGGATTCCTCGGGCGCGGTGTTGCCTGGCGTCACGGTCGAAGCGCGCAGTCCCGCGCTCGTGGGCGTCGCCACGGCCGTCACCGATGCGCAGGGCGCCTACCGGTTTCCGTCCCTGTCGCCCGGCGTCTACGAAGTCAGCGCCACCCTCCAGGGGTTCCGCGATGCGAAGACCACCGGCATCCGGCTGGAGCTCGGCTTGATCCTCAAGGTGGACCTCGCGCTCGGCGTGGCGGGCGTCGCCGAGACCGTCCAGGTCACAGGCGAGGCGCCGCTCATCGATGTCAAGCAGAATTCCGCCGGCGCGAACATCCAGTCGGAGGTCATCGACCGGATCCCGAAGGGACGCGACTACACGTCGGTGGTGACCACGGCGCCGGGCATCGACAGCGAGTCGCGGAATTACGGCATCCAGATCGACGGCTCCAGCGGCGCCGACAACCGCTTCTTCATCGACGGCGTCGATCAGACGGACCTGCGTCGCGGCACATCGCTGTCGATCAATTCGACGGGCAAGGCGATCGCCACCGACTTCCTGCAGCAGGTCCAGGTGAAGGCGAGCGGTTACAGCGCCGAGTACCGCGCCTCGATCGGCGGCGTCGTCAGCGCGATCACCAAGACCGGCAGCAATCAATGGCACGGCGACGGCGGCGGCTATTTCACCTCGGACAAGCTGCAGGGCAAGATCCGGCCGACGCTGCAACTGAATCCGAGCAACCAGAAGATCGCGGAATACGTGAACGCTCCGCCGGACCCGTTCAAGAACCTGGAAGGGATCTTCGACCTGGGCGGACCGGCGATTCACGATCGGCTCTGGTTCTACGCGGGCTTCAATCCGCAGGCGACGACCACCGATCGCACCGTCACCTTCAGGAGCAACAGGGCGGCGGGCCCGCAGACGTTCGAATCGAAGCCGGTCGACAAGATCGTCAACTACAACGTCACCGGGCAGATCACCAGGAGCCTTCGCGCCAAGTTCGCCGCGTCGAACGAGCGCGTGCGCGGCGGCCTCGGACTGCCGAACATTCAGACCGACGGCACGAGCACGAGCAACCCGTCGCTGTTTCCCAGCATCAACTGGCTGGACAGCTTCAAGGACAGCTACTCGGGCGTCCTGGACTGGGTCGCCTCGTCGCACACCTACGCGAACGTCACGGCGAGCTACCTGAGATACGGCGGCGCGACCGACGGCACCTACAGCACGGCGATCGTTCACAGCTTCTCCGGCTCGAACTTCCAGTTCAAGGACATCCCCGCGTCGCTGCAGAACGTCAGCGGCTACAGCGACAACCCGTCGAGCAGCCGGCAGGTGAGCGACAACTTCGGGAACCTCAGCCTGAATGCGGACGTGACGCACTACCAGCTGTGGCATGGCGAGCACATGCTGAAGACGGGCGTGCAGTTCGAGCGCCTCAGCAACGACGTGCTGTCCGGCGCGCAGGCGCCGACGATGACCTTCTACTGGGACGCGTCCTACGTGCCGACCAGCGGCGCGCCGGTCCGAGGCAAGTACGGCTACTACGTCGACAGCCGGTCCTACACGCAGGGCAATGTCGCGGCCAACGACACGAGCCTGTTCGTGCAGGACGCGTGGACCGTCAACAGCAAGCTGACGCTCAATCTCGGCCTGCGCACCGAGAACGAGAACGTGCCGTCCTACCGGCCGGAGAACCCTTCGGTCTACTTCGGGTTCGGCGCCAAGATTGCGCCGCGGCTGGGCTTCGCCTACGACATCAAGGGCGACAGCAAGTGGAAGGCGTACGGCAGCTGGGGCATGTTCTACGACCAGTTGAAATTCACCATCGGCCGCGTGATGTTCGGCGCCGACCGCTGGGTCAACTACTACCGCACGCTGGACACCTACGACTGGACGTCGATCAACTGCGACTACCCGCCGGTCTCGGGATCGAACTGCCCCGGCACCGCGATCGCGATGTTCGACAACCGCTCGGTCGCCAACGATCCGGCCAACAACCTGGTCGATCCCAATCTCCGTCCCACGCAGACCGAGGAGTTCACGCTCGGCATGGATCACGAGCTGAATCCGACGATGTCGGTTGGCGTGCGGTTCGTGCGCAAATGGGCCGATTGGGTGATCGAGTCGGTCTGCCAGTTCGTGCCAACTGGCGAAGCGTGCGGCGTCAACAACCCCGGGTTCGGCGCCATTGGCGCACACCCGTTTTCGGACGGTCCCGATCAGCCGCCGGCCAAGCGAGTGTACGACGGCCTCGAATTCCGGCTGAAGAAACGGTACGCGAACCGGTGGTCGCTCGACGCGAGCTATCTGTACAGCAAGCTGTGGGGCAACTGGTCGGGCGTGGCGAGTTCAGACGAAGCGGTCGGATGCCTGCAGCCGAACTCCTGCCTGGCGTTCAACTTCCTCTATTACTCGTACGACGCGTCGGGCAACGTCACCTATGGCGCGCTCGGCACCGACCGGCCGCACCAGGCGAAGGTGGCGCTGACCTACGATCTGCCGTGGGGGACACTGGTGGGCGTCAACGCGATGGCCGAGAGCGGCACGCCGCTGTCGGACATCATCAAGGAGCGGTCCGACGGCATCAACTTCTTCCCCTACGGCCGCGGGAACCTCGGCCGCACGCCCACGGTGACGCAGGTCGACCTGCTGCTCCAGCAGCAGGTGCCCCTTCCGGGCCACCGCGTGAGGGTGGTGCTCGGGGCGAACGTTATCAATCTGTTCGATCAGATGGCGGTCTCCTCGATCAGCACGACGCCGTACCGCGACGCCTTCAGCCTGTCGAACACGCAGTTCTTCGCGGGATTCGACCCGAAGGCGGTCGCGGCCGCCACGCCGAGCATCCGTGCGGATCCGCGCTACATGATGGCGAGCGGGTACCAGACGCGGCGGGCGATGATGCTGCAGGCCAAGGTGAGTTTCTAGACGTCTTGAAGGGCCGAGATCCGAGCAACCGAGTCAGGTTTCGAGGACCGCCCTTCAATCCGTCTTGGGCGGAGCCTCGCCACTGTCGGGGTCCCAGGGTCCGAAGGCCCGAGTGCCGGCCTTTCGGACCCTCGGCCTTCCGGATCATCGCCGTGCCGGGCCGAATGAGTCCGGGGTTACCGGCGGTCGAGCGTGATGGCGGAAGCAGCGGACATGGGAATCTCCAGCCGGACGCTTCCCTCGGTCTCGATCGACCGAGTCGAGTCGGACGTGGTCAGCGTGTAGGCGCCAGGAACGAGACCGCTGATCGTCAATCGCGCCAGGCGAACCAGGCCGGTGGTGTCTTCCATCGACACGACGAGGCGCCCTCGCCGGGAGTCGAGGACGCATTCGGCGATCTCCCCGCTCGCCGCGTCGATCGCGAGCCGCTCCACCATCAGCCTCAGGCGCTTTCGCACGCCATCGCATGGCACCACGCGCATCCCGTTCTCCCGCGGCTCCACCCGGCAGCCGATACCGATCCGGCCAAACGCAGGATCGTCGATCACGTACGACCTGGCCGCCCGCAGGAACCCCCACAACCCGGGGCCACCCTCGAACGTCCGTGCCGGATCGCACGCGAACGCGCCTGGATCGAGCCGGAACCAGCCGAACCCCATGCCGTCGGGCAGGATGTTGTGCAGCACGCTCATCACGCCCGCGTAGCCCTTGGCGAGCATCGAGACGTCGCCCGTGTCCTCGAATCCCTGGAGCAGCGAGAGGCCGTTCAGCGCCTCGGCATGCCAGCAGGCGATCTGTCCCCGGAAATCCGGGTGCGCGAAGAGGTCGTTGCCGTACCAGAACCAGGCCGGCTGGTCGCCGCCTCGCAGCGCCTTCAGCACGCTCAGTACTTCGCGGTTCCGTTTCGAGCTCCGCTCGTCCCCGCCGAGACCGAAGTGCCGCGTGAAGAAGTAGACCTGGTGCTGGCCCGTCTCGTCGATCTCGATCTCGGAGCTGTACGGGTACTCGTCCCGCAAGAACTCGTCGTTGCAAGCGCGCATCAGACCCGCCAGCGTATCCGCCTCCTCCGTCCAGCCCTCGCGCCGCAGATCCCCGAGAATCTCTACCGCGTTCGACCCGGTGATCAGGCCGGCATGGACGTACGGGCCCGTCGTGAACCACTTGCGGCAGGTCTCGAAGCAGATGCGCAGGTAGTCGAGCGGCGTCCGATGGGTGAGCGCGCCGTATTCCCGGCCGATCCGGTAGAGCGCGTGGTAGATGTTGGCCGCAAAGGCGTAGTTGTAGGTGCGCCAGGTCTCCTCGCTGCGCGTCTTCGAGTAGGTCGACGAGTAGCTGGACGGACAGCGCGCCTTCCAGTAGAGGGACGCCCGGATTTCGTACGTGTTCGGATCCTGGATGTACCGGAACAGGCAATCCGACACGTACAGCTCCAGTTCCTCGATCTCGTCCCGCGCCGGAAAGTGCGCGTTCTTCTCTGCCAGGAAGAGCGGTTCGCCGAATCCCGGGTCCCCGGTGCCACCCACTTCCCACACATCGTCGAAATCGTCGATGCGCGTGCCGAGGCGGTAGTCGAACGGCAGGAACAGGTGATGCCGGTGCCACGGGTCGTCGGGGTTGCTGTAGAACTGTCGGTCCGCCATGAAATGCGCCCGCGCCTTGATCAGGGCGGCGGCGTCGGGCACACAGAAGAAGTGCAGGTTGGTCCATCGCCGGCCGCCGTGGGTCACCTTCAGCGTCTTCTGCCCCCGCCCGTGGAAGCGAAGCCTCAGCAGTGTGGCGCCGGCCTGCCGGCGGCGGTCGGCGATCTCGACGCCGTCCGAGTGAACCTCGATCCGCTCGACGTCCTCCGCCGACGTGATTTCCACGTGGACGTCCGAATCCTCCTGCACGACCATCGACGGCAGGATCCGGACGCCGAGGTTTCCCGCGCGCGCCAGTTCTTCACGGATGGCCGCGTAGTCGTCGATGAAGGCGAACCGCAGGCCGTAGGTCCTCTTCTCGCCGGGCTCGAGTACCAGCGAGGTGTGGCCGTTCACCCAGGGATTCCAATCCCAGCCCCGCTGGTTGCTCGCGGAGCGCGAATGAAGGGCGAGCAGGTCGGTCCCGAGCCAGGTTCCGCTCGTCGAGCCCTGCGTCTTGTAGATGCACTCGAACGCCGTGTCACCGACGCCGTGCGCGAGCAGGAACGGGCGATCGCCGCGCGGGCGTTGGATCAGCACGTAGGAGCTGTGCCCCGCCACGAACGGGTGGGCGAACACCTTCTCCTCGTGCAGCACACGCTGGATGCCGGGCATCTTTCCCGCGCGCACCGCGGCGGTAGGCGACAGTCCGCCGTAGGGAGCGGCGTAGTCGTCGTTCACCCGCAGCGGCAGCGCGAGCTCGCCGAGTTCGAGCGGCCGGTCGGTGGGGTTCGAGACGGCGATCTCCCAGAGCAGCGTCCCGTCGGCGCGGATGCTCCACGCCATGGACAGGTTGAAGCTTCGGATGCCGCCCGACGCGCGCGAACGGCCGGCATGATCGACCCGGAAGGATCGCCCGTCGAAGGCGACCCGCCGCGTGTCCGGCGAGTCGAGAGTCCGTTCCGGCACCCACCGTCCCGGCGCCTGCACGGACCGCTCGCGGTCCCACCCGGCCGTTGTCATGTCCCAAACGGTGGCGACCAGGTCGCCCGTCCAATGCGTGTCCGACACCTGCACGCCGCGCGTGTTCGACGAGTTGCCGACGAAGTTGGTGCCGAACGTGTCGCCCTCGCGATGAAGGCCGTGAAGCGTGCCCAGCCGGCGATCGAACGTCGCGGTCAGACCGCCGCTGCGCAGCGTGACGAGATCAGCCGCGCTGCTCGCGCGCTCGTGGCGCTCCGCGCTGGTCTGCCCGCCCGGGCGCGCGGGAACCGATGCAGGCACCGGCGCTGCCGTCGCGAGCAACGGGGCGGCGCCAAGGCTGCCGAGCCGCTTCAGGACGGTGCGTCTCGAAGGTCTCCCGCCGGAATCCGCCTTCACAACACACCTCGAGTGGATTTCGCCGGTGACGAATCAGAAGGCTCGGATCGCCCGAACCCGGCGCGGAAAGTCCTTGTCGTCGCTGTGCTGTCGGCCCCCGTCCGCGAAGTCGATGTGCGCGGACATGTCGGCGGTCTCCTGCGACGAGGACCAGTAGTTTACGTTGTCCGCAAGGCCTCCGACATCGAAGTTGCCGGCTCCGGCCGCTTTCAGATTG
>Ga0315282_10017819_pt1 | contig 10220 bp, 7 predicted proteins | sample YL17G07_20_MG_FD_203693 | JGI IMG/M metagenome (GOLD analysis project Ga0315282, IMG submission 203693) | Sediment microbial communities from Yellowstone Lake, YNP, Wyoming, USA - YL17G07_20 | ecosystem: Environmental > Aquatic > Freshwater > Lake > Sediment | place: USA: Wyoming | collected... | reverse complement strand
GTTTGGCCAGCTTGTGGGCCAGCATGATCGGCAGCGGCATCAGCTCCGGCGTCTCGTTGGTCGCGTACCCGAACATCATGCCCTGGTCGCCGGCGCCGCCCTGGTCTACGCCCAGGCTGATGTTGGGCGACTGCGCCTGGATGCCCACCAGCACCCCGACCGTGTCGGCGTCGAAGCCGTACTTGGCGCGGGTGTAGCCGATCTCCCGCACCGTGTCCCGGACCACCTCGGAGATCGGCACATAGCAGGTGGTGGTCATCTCGCCGGACACGACACATAGACCGGTGCTGACCATCGTCTCGACGGCCACGCGCCCTTTCGGGTCCTCGGCCATCACGCGGTCCAGAATGGCGTCGGAGATCTGGTCGCAGATCTTGTCCGGATGCCCTTCGGTGACCGACTCCGACGTGAACAAGTACTCACTGCTCAACGTATCTCGCCTCCTTACGCGTCCCGCTCGGCGGGACAGGTTGACTCAACCTGTCCCGCTATGGTCCCACTGTAGGGCGCGGACCTGCCTGCCCTGAGCGCAGCCGAAGTGTGCCGCGCCTGCCGTTGCCGTTCCTGCCGACTAACGACTACCAACTGACGACTACCAACTGACGACTACCAACTAACGACTGCCGACTACCGACTGCCGTCCCCCCGCAACACCAGCAACCCGATGATCTCCTCCCACACCCGCGCCGCCACCTCGCGCTTGGGGAGCAGCGGCAGGGGCCGCGGCTCACCCTCCGCCGCAATGATGGTGACCTGGTTGGTGTCGGCTGCGAAGCCGGCGCCGGGCTGGGTCACATCATTCGCCAGGATGAGGTCGAGGCCTTTGCGCTCGAGCTTGGCGCGCGCGTGGGCCAGCAGATCATCCGTCTCGGCCGCCATCCCTACCAGCAGCGGCAGCGGCCGGTCCGCGCCCCGCCGTCGGCCTAGCTCCGCCATGATGTCGGGGGTCGTAGCCAGCCGCACCTCGCGCGGGGCCTGCTCCTTGGGCACCTTTCGGGCCGCGGGCTCAGCCGGCGCATAGTCGGCCGGCGCGGCGGCGCCGATCACCACGGCGGCCGTCTCCCACTCCTCCAGCACCGCCGTGCACATCTCCGCCGCCGTTGTCACGTGCAGCACCCGCATGCCAGGAGGGTCGGGCAGCATCGTCGGACCGGCCACCAGCACCACCTCGGCTCCCCGCCGCGCCGCCTCCTCCGCGAAGGCATAGCCCATCTTGCCCGTGGAGGCGTTGCTGATGAACCGCACCGCATCCAGCGGCTCGCGCGTCGGCCCCGCGGTCACCACCACCTTGCGCCCCGCCAGCGGGCCCGGCCGCTGCAGCGCCGCCTCGATGGCGGCCACGATGGTCTCGCTCTCGGCCAGCCGCCCCGGGCCGACGACGCCGGTAGCCAGCCGTCCGGTCTCGGGCCCCACGAACCGGTACCCCAACTGGCGCAGGGCCTCCACGTTGCCCTGCACGACCGGGTTCGTCCACATGTGCCGGTTCATCGCGGGGGCGATCACGACCGGGCAGGTGGCCGCCATGATGGTCGCCGAGAGCATGTCATCGGCCAGGCCTGCCGCTACCTTGCCGATGAGGTTCGCCGTGGCCGGCGCCACGAGGATCACCTCGGCCCATTCGGCGAATGACACGTGTCCGATCTCGGTGGTCTCGGGCTCCTCCCACATGTCCACGCTTACCCGTCGGCCGGAGAGCGCGCGGAACGTGGCGGGCGTCACGAGCCGCGTGGCGCTCTCGGTCATGACCACCTGCACCTCAGCGCCGCGCTGCCGCAGTTGCCGCAGCAGCCCGCACGCCTTGTAGGCGGCGATGCCGCCGGTCACGCCGAGCACGATCCGCCGTCCGTCGAGCACCGCTCACCTCTCCTCGCGGGCCGGGCTGTCCCGGCCTTCCGGCACGCCGTTCGTCGGAGGCCCCATTGGGGGCGACTCCGGGGAGGTCGCCGCCAATGGCGCCTCCTACGGGGGGGGCCGTCGGCGAGCCACTTCTCCGTGCCGTTCGCAGGAGCGCCCAGTGGGCGCGACTCCGCACGGCCGTCGCCGCCAAGGGCGTCTCCCACCGGGGGCGCTACCCCTCCAAGCCGTTCGTGGGAGGGCCCACCGGGCGCGACTCCGCACGGCCGTCGCCGCCAAGGGCGCCTCCCACCGGGGGCGCTACCCCTCCAAGCCGTTCGTGGGAGGGCCCACCGGGCGCGACTCCGGACGGCGGTCGCCGCCAATGGCGCCTCCCACCGGGAGCGCTACCCCGCCGCGCCGTTCGTGGGAGGGCCCAGTGGGCGCGACTCCGGGCGGCGGTCGCCGCCAATGGCGCCTCCCACCGGGAGCACTACCCTTCCGTCGCCGCTCCCAGCAGCCTCCGCCGCAAGGCCTCCGCATCCGCGCGCCGACACCGCAGCCGCTCGGCGGCCAGGATGACCTCTATCTCCCGCGCCGCCTCGTCCACGTCGTCGTTCACGACGACGTAGTCGTAATGCACCATGTTCTCGATCTCGCGCCGGGCCCGCCCCAGCCGCTTGTGCACCTCCGCTGGGCCCTCCGTGCGGCGGCCCTGCAGCCGGCGCTCCAGCTCCTCCCAGCTCGGCGGCGCCACGAACACCAGCACCGCGTCCTCGGGCATGCGCTCCCGCACCTGCGCCGCGCCGCGGTAGTCTATCTCGAGGACGATGTCGCGCCCCGCCGCCAGGGCCTCAGCCACCGGCGCGCGCAGCGTTCCGTACAGATGCTCGCCGTACACCGGCTCGGACTCTAGTAGCTCCCCCTGGGCCAGCATCCGCTCGAACTCGCCGCGGCTCACGAAGTGGTAGTCCACCCCGTTGACCTCGTTCGGCCGCGGCGGACGGGTGGTGCAGGAGACCGACTCGATCAGCGCCGGTCGCAGGCCCCGGAGGGCCGCAATGACGGTGCCCTTGCCGACGCCCGACGGTCCGGAGACAACCAGCAGCACGCCCTTGGACGCCAAGCCGGCACACCCCGCGGGGACGCGTGTTCACTCACCCGGGGACGAGCCACCTGCCCCGCCCCCGTCGCCGCGCATTGTAGCACACGACCCCCGCGGCGGCAACAAGGGCCGCGTCCGGCCGTTCGTAGGAGCGCCCGGTGGGCGCGACTCCGGCCGGCTGTCGCCGCCGATGCCCGCTCCGACGAACGGCGGGCCGCGCGGGGCTCCTTGACCCCCTGAGGGGGCTCTGGTATAGTGCTGCAACGACGCCGTGGAGCACCCTTGACCCGTCTTCTGGCCGCTTGTCTGGGGGGAAGTCCCTTTGAGCAGTCAGGTCCTGCCCTCCGTCCTGAGCGAAGCCCTCGCCCGCACGGCCGCGGCCCAGCCGGCGGCGCCGGCCCTGAGGCTTGGGGAGCGGGTGCTGTCGTTCGCCGAGCTACAGGGGGCCGTGCGCGCGGTGGCCGCGGGCCTGCAGGCCGCCGGGGTGCGGCCTGTCGACCGGGTGGCGCTACTGCTGCCCAACATCCCCCAGTTCCCCATCAGCTACTTCGCGGTGTCGCAGGCCGGGGCCATCGTCATGCCGATGAGCGTGCTGCTCCTCCCGGACGAGATCGCGTACGTCGTCGGTGACGCCGGCGCCGAGACCCTCATCTACTTCAATGGCTTCGACGCTGCGGTCACCGCGGTGGCCAAGCTCGGCACCCCGCTCAAGCGCTTCTTCGCCGCGGGCGGGGAGACCCAGGTGCCGGGCGCGCAGCCCTTCGACGCTCTCGTCGCGGGCGGCGAAGTGGGGCTGGACCAGCCGGCCGCCGACCCGACCAGCCCCACCGTGCTGATCTACACGAGCGGCACGACGGGCAAGCCCAAGGGGGCGGCCCTCTCCCACCGCAACCTCATCAGCAACGCCGACGGGGCGCGCCAGACCATCGGGGTAACGGCCGACGACTGCTTCCTGACGGTCCTGCCGCTGTTCCACTCCTTCGGGGCGACGGTCTGCATGATCCTGCCCATCCTCGCGGGTGCCGGCAACGTCCTGCTGCCCAGGTTCGTCCCCGCCGATGTGCTGGACACCCTGGAGCGCGCCCGCATCAGTGTCTTTGCCGGGGTGCCGTCCATGTACAACGCGCTGCTGCGGGTCCGCGGCGGCCGCCGGCCCGACCTCTCGCGCCTGCGGCTCTGCGTGTCGGGCGGCGCGCCGCTGCCGGTGGAGCTGTTGCACGCATTCGAGGAACGCTTCGGCACGCTCCTGATCGAGGGCTACGGGCCGACCGAGGCCTCGCCGGTGGTGAGCGTGAACCCCATTGACGGCCGGCGCCGCGTCGGCAGCACGGGGCTGCCGATCCCGGGTGTGGAGCTGCGGGTGGTGGACGACCAGGACCGCGATGTGCCGACGGGCGAGGTGGGCGAGGTGCTGGTCCGGGGCGCCAATGTGATGGTCGGGTACTGGCAGCGCCCCGAGGACACGGCCGACACGATCCGCGACGGGTGGCTGCACACGGGCGACATGGGCCGCCTCGACGCCGATGGGTACCTGTACATCGTGGACCGCAAGAAGGACATGATCATCGTGGCGGGGATGAACGTCTACCCCCGTGAGGTGGAGGACGTTATCTACCATCTGCCCGCCGTGGGCGAGTGCGCGGTGGCGGGCGTGCCCAGCGAGCGGCGGGGGGAGGACGTCAAGGCGTTCGTGGTGCTCAAGGAAGGCGCGTCGTTGACGCCCGAGGAAGTCCTGGCTCACTGCCGTGCCCACCTCGCCTCGTACAAAGTGCCGCGGCAGGTGGAGATCGTGGCTGACTTGCCGAAGTCCTCGACCGGCAAGATCCTCAAGCGGGCGCTTGTCGGACGCGACTAGCCCCACCCTCCGGACGGTACGTCCCCAGGGAACTCCGCGAAAGGACCCGTGGCCATCGTGGCGACCTGCTGCCGTTACCGGCCTCTCGTGCTGCCGGTGCTCCTCGCGGCCACCGCGCTGGGCGCTGCCGCCAGCGCCGGGGCAGCGCCTATCCTCGACCCGGCGCACATCTCCGAGCGACAGCTCCCCAACGGCCTCCATGCCATCGCCAAGCAGGAGCCCGGATGGGGGCTCGTCGCTGTCTCCGTCTTCGTGCGCAGCGGCACGTTGTACGAGCCCGCGGAGGCGCCCGGCGTAGCGCACCTGATGGAGCACCTGCTGTTCCGCCACAGCACCGAGCCGGGCGCCGAGTCGCTGGCGGCACGCATCGAGGGCATGGGCGCCTACTTCAACGCAGCCACCAACCTCGACTTCACGAGCGTGGATGCGGTGGTCAGCTCCGACTCCTTCCCAGCCCTCCTGCCGCTCCTGGCCCAGACGGTCCTCGAGGCGCAGGTCGTGGCCACCGACCTCGACCGGGAGAAGCGGGTCGTGACTACAGAGCTGGAGGAGCGCAGCAGCGACGTCGAGCAGCGCCTGCATGACCTTACGTGGAGCACTGCCTTCACCACGCACCCCTACGGCCGGCCGGTCGCCGGCACGCCCGGCAACGTGGACTCGCTGACCCTGGAGGCGGTGCAGGCCTACTACCACCGCCTCTACGTGCCCAGCAACATGGCCGTGATCGTGACCGGCGATGTGGACGCCACGCAGGCCCTGGGCCAGATCGAGGCGGCGTTCGGGCACTACCCCGCCGGGGGCGGGCCTGCCGCGGCCCCGGCTTCCGAGCCGCCGCAGACGGAGGTCCGCCGCAAGACCGTGGAGGACCCCGGGACGGAGCTGACGCTCTTCTCGATAGCGTTCCACGCGCCGAGCATCGCCACACCGCGCGATGTCTGCGCGATGGACCTGATCTGGACCGTCCTGGGCGAGGGCCCCACCAGCGTCTTCGACCGCATCCTCGTCGGCGAGCGGAAGCTGGTCCACGGGTTCGTCCTGGACTACATCACCCACCACGACAGCGGCCTCCTCGTGGCGACCTGCTCCGTCGAGCCGCAGAAGGCGGACGCCGCGCAGGACGGCGTCGTGGAGGAGGTCCGGCGGCTGGCGGCCGCTCCGCTCCCGGAGGCCGACCTGGAGCGGGCCAAGAAGCTGCTGCGCAACTCCTACGCCTTCTCCAACGAGACGTACCGCGGGCAGGTGGGGGGCCTCGGGTTCTACGAGATGATCACCAACTACCGCTTCGCCATTGAGTACCTGGACCGGGTGAACGCGATCACGCCGGCCGACTTCCAGGAGGTGGCGCGCACGTACCTCAGCGGCGACAACTACAGCACGGTTGTGATCCGGCACGGAGGGGGGCAGGGCCAATGAGGCAGGTCCAGCGGCGCCCCTGGGCGCTCCTCTTCGCCCTCGGTGCGCTATTCGCGGTGCAGGCCGCTTGGGGTATGGCCGCCGAGCGTACGGAGCTGCCGAACGGCCTGCGTGTGCTGGCCGTTGAGGACCGCGCGTCCGACATTGCCGGCGTGCAGTTGCTGGTCGGCGCCAGCGCCGCGACCGAACCGGAGACGGTGGCCGGCCTGCGGGCCGTGCTGCAGCAGATGATCCACACGGGCCTGCGCGAGCGGCTGCGCTCCGAGCCGGACCTGCAGTTGCTGCGCGACGAGGACAACGCGGCGGGCATGGGCGCGGCGCAGACCGCCTTCACGGTGGGCACGAGCTGGGAGTACGCCCAGTTCGCCGGGCAGGCCACGTCCGAGGCGCTGCCGGCGATGCTGCGCTTCCTGCGAGAGGGCGCGTTCGCGCCGGCCCTCACCGACGAGGCGTTCTCCACAGCCGTGGGGATCACGCGCCTCGGTCTGGACGGCGAACAGGCCGCGGCGCCCGCCGAGGCGACGAGCTACCTGTTCCGCCAGGCGGCCGACGGCGTCGCCAACCCGCGGGCGCGGTCCGTCCGCGGGACACACGCCACGCTCAGCCACCTCGACCTCGCGCAGTTGCAGGCCTACCATCGGCGCTACTACGTCCCGAACCTGTGCTGCCTCTGCGTGGTGGCGCCGCTGCCGGCGGGGGAGATCACCGCGCTGGCCCAGGAGGCCTTTGGGGAACTGCCCCGCGGGCGGGAGGTCGAGGCCGTCGCCCCGACCCTCCCCACCCAATCGGCCATCCGCGTGGCGGAGGACCCTGGCCTGCAGTGGAACCCGGCGCTGCCGCCGGGCTTCCAGATGGCGTCGCTGATCGCCGGCTGCCCCGCGCCCGCCTATGGGGATGCCGAATACGCGACGGCGGCAGTGGTCGCCTCGCTGCTGGCCGGCACGACCGACAAGCCCGGACTGGCCCTAGAGGATGACGGGCTGTACCGCGCGCTAGGCCTCGAGCCCCTCGGCGTGACCGCCGACCGGGCACGGGAGCAGGGCGCCGTGGAGCCGCTGCCCCTCGACTACGGGCCGACGAACCACATCGCGTTCCATGCTTACGTCGTGGCGCGCAGCATCGAGGGCTTCAGCGAACGGCTGCTGGAGCACTTCGCGCAGCTGGCTGCCGGGGAGCCGCCGGTCACGGAGGCTCAACTCGCACAGGCCAAAGCGGTGGTGCTCAACCGCCACGCCCAGGAGTTGGAGCCACGCAGCCTGCAGGCCCTCGAGCTGGCCCGCGCCGAGCTCCTCGGCGGAGGGTGGGCGTATGCGGCCCACTTCGACGACCAGGTACGCGCCGTGACCGTGCAGGACGTGGCCCGAGTCGCCGCCGCGTACTTCGGCCGGCACGCGGTGGCGGTCCGGCTGCCCGCGCAGCAGGCCGAGGAGCAGCCGGCGGAGCCCACCTCGCCGCCCGGGACGACGGCCAAAGGCTACTAGGCGGGGCACGCCGACGGGGTCGAGGGGAGGTTCAACGTTGGCACAGCCGACCAGACCATCGCAGCGCAGGCACTCGCGGACCCGACCGCGACGGCCGGCCGCGGCGACGGAGGCCGACTGGGACGCGGTGGTCCTGCGCGAACTGGCGACGGAGTACGGGCCGGCTGACGAGGCCTACAACCCCGAGGCACTCGGGGCCATGTCCCAGGCGCGGCGCAGATCAGCCGCTCGGCGGCCTGGGGGCCGCGCTCCGCGTCAGGAGGCCTCAGGATGAAGCTCGGCCTGGTCACCTACGACATCGCCAAGGACTGGGACGTCGCGACGATCATCGCCAAGCTGAGCGCGGCGCGTTTCGAGGCGGTGGAGCTGCGCACGACCCACGCCCACGGGGTCGAGCCGACGCTGACAGCCAAGGAGCGGGCCGCCGTCCGCCGCCAGTTCGAGCAGTCCCCCATCAGGCTGTGGGGCCTGGGCACCACCTGCGAGTACCACTCACCGGATCCCGGCGAGCTGCAGCGGCAGATCGAGGAGACCAAGGCGTTTGTGGACCTGGCGCGGGACGTCGGCGCCGTCGGCGTCAAGGTGCGGCCCAACGGCTTGGCGACCGACGCTAGCGTACCCGAGCAGCAGACGCTGCGGCAGATCGGCGTGGCGCTCCGCGAGGTCGGCGACTACGCGGCGCCCCGCGGGGTGGAGGTCTGGCTGGAGGTGCACGGGCATGGCACCGCGCACGTGCCGCACATCCGGACCATCATGGAGGTGGCCGACCACCCGCAGGTGGGCGTCTGCTGGAACTGCAACCACAGCGACCTGCTACCCGACGGCACCCTCAGCGCCAACTTCGAGCGGGTGGCGCGCTGGGTGCGCTCGGTGCACACGCACGACCTGTACGACGAGCAGTACCCGTGGCACGAGCTGGTGCGGTGCCTGCACGCGATCGGGTACGACCGCTATTGCCTGACGGAGATGCCGGAGAGCTCCGACCCGGAACGCGTGTTGCTATACCATGCGGCGCTGTGGCGGGAGCTCGTCGGCTGAGGCCCGCGCCCCAAGAGCAGGCAGGGACTCCCGCCGGGGCGTCGAATCAGGGTACCTGGCGCGTCGGTTCGGCTGGCTGCCGGGTCGCTCGAAGACGAGCAGGGCGGCAGTCCATGCTGGGTCCGGCGCTTCTGCCGCGGCTCCGGCCGAAGGAGGCCACCAACCCCATGATATCGCAGACGGGCCAGTATGCGTTGCGCGCTGTGCTCTACCTGGCCCGGCAGCCCAACGGCGGCTACAGCCTCGCCCGCGACGTTGCCGAGGCAGTGGACGTACCCCAGCACTACCTCTGCAAGGTCCTGCAGGCTCTCAGCCGCGCACGGGTCCTCGAGTCGCAGCGCGGCGTGAACGGGGGCTTCCGGCTGGCCCGGTCCCCTTCCGACGTGACGCTGCTGCAGGTGCTCGAGCCGGTGCAGGACGTGTTCGCGCGCGGCGAATGCCTCCTGGGGCGACGGCGCTGCAACGTCAACATCGCCTGCGGACTGCACGGCCCCTGGACCGACCTCATCCAGCAGTACCACGCGTTCCTGGAGGACACGACGGTCGAGGACCTCGTGGGCGCCCTCGCGACCGGGGACCGGGCGAAGTAGGCCGGTCGGGCCGCACACCGTCGCCCATCCAGGCTCGGGCTCGCCGCCCGCGCGCGGCCGCGCTGCTGCCGTATCCCCCCAGGGAGGTTCCCGCCCGTCTGCACTGAATATGGCCCTGGCGCGCACCCCGCGCGCGGCGGGAGGCTTCTTCATGGGTGACCTCAAGATCGCCATCATGCTCCCCAGTCTTCGCATGGAGCCCTATGAGGGCATGCGGAAGGTCGTGGAGCTGGGCTGCACCGGCATCCACCTCAGCGTGGATGGCGGGCAGTTCGCGCCCGAGGTCCTGGATGCGCCGGCCCGGCGCGAGCTGGTCGCGCACCTCAAGGGCCTCGGCCTCGAGATCTCCGCCGTCTCCGCGTGGGGCGGGCAGGTGGACCTCACTGTGGCGGGCGAGCACGCGCAGAACCTCGCGTGGGCCCGCCGCATCATGGAGCTGGCAGCCGACCTCGGCTGCGGCATCTGGCAGGGCCACATCGGCATCATTCCCGCGGATACGGCTGACCCCAAGTGGCAGTACGCCGTGGACGCAGCCGGGGTGATCGCGCAGCACGGGGAGGAGGTCGGGGCGTGCCTCGCGATTGAGACTGGTCCCGAGGCGCCGCCCGTGCTAAAGCGGCTCATCGAGACGGTCGGCTCGGACCGCATCCGCATCAACTTCGACCCGGCGAACCTGATCCTCTGGCCAGGGCACTTCGCCCAGCAGCAGAAGCTGGGGGTCGAGGCCCGGGCGCAACTGCTGGCGCAGTATGACCCGCACGCCGGGGCTGAGGTGCTGGGGCCCTACGTGGTGCACACCCATGCCAAGGACGCCCGCATCGAGGCGGACGGCGGCGCGCACGAGGTGCCCCTCGGCGATGGCTGGGTGGACTGGCCACGGTACGTGGCCGCGTTGCGGGCGCAGG
>Ga0315282_10017818_pt1 | contig 10220 bp, 11 predicted proteins | sample YL17G07_20_MG_FD_203693 | JGI IMG/M metagenome (GOLD analysis project Ga0315282, IMG submission 203693) | Sediment microbial communities from Yellowstone Lake, YNP, Wyoming, USA - YL17G07_20 | ecosystem: Environmental > Aquatic > Freshwater > Lake > Sediment | place: USA: Wyoming | collected... | reverse complement strand
CTTAGGCCTGGATTTAGGAAAGTTTGATTTAGAGATTAAGTATCAGAATGAGAAAATAGCCGAACTGAGGAAGGAAAATGCTGAAATCAATAAATATATCAGTATGTTAGAAAACGGACGGAGGTTGGATGAAGAAGAACAGTTGAAATTGGCGAGAGAGGTTTATGAACTCTTCGAAAAAAAAGGCTAACCGTAAATTCAGCCTCCCGTGAGACTGAAAAGGGGAAAGAGGTCATAAACAAGGCACTATCCCTCTTGCCTCAATTGGGTGTTTCTTGACGTATTAGCCGGACCGTATTTTTTGCTTGATAAGTCCAACTTTCTTTGGTAATGATAATGGAGTACATATCCTTGTTGACCAAACAAAGCAAAACTGTTTGTAAGGACGGAACAGAAGGTAGCGGCTTTAGGAATAATATTGGGGGGATAAATGGGGACTGAGCAGAGAAAGAGTATTCGATTCTTAGTGCAGGACAACGTCATCGTTGCACTCCGGGGGAAATTCACCAAGGTTGGGAGAGTCAAGGATATAAGCATGGGAGGATTGGCTTTCGAGCATATCGATGAAGAAAACCAGAACTCGGAAACTTCGAGAAGAGATATCCTCCTGTGGGTCAACGGATTCTCTTTGTCCAAATTACCCGGTAGGATAGTCTATGACGTTCCGCTCGCCACACCTAATGAATATCAGGGACTCTTCATTCATCTCATTACCAGACGCTGTGGGGTCCAATTCGAGAAACTTTCAGAAGATCAGGCGTCGCAATTAGATTTGTTTCTTAAAACGTCCACCAGGGGGAGAGCACCTTAGCCGATGACGTATTAGGTGTGGAAAGTGAACGCCTGTCACCCCATTCACCCGCCTGTAATGCTTCGCCTTCAAAATGAGATTCTTACTCGAGGAAGTACCTCTTCCTAATCTATGAAAGCAAGAATGACCTTCAATCGAAATTCCATCAAGTATTGGCTTCCCGTAATTCTATGGATGTGCCTTATCTTTTGGATGTCTACCGAAACATTTTCGTCGCAGAATACATCTTTCTTGGTAGAGGCAGTTCTACGCTTCCTAACTCCTGAAATCTCATCTGAGGGAATAGGCTTGGCATATGCATTGATTAGAAAGTTCGGGCATGTCATCGAGTATTTTATCCTCGGCCTTTTACTATTTCGGGCCTTCCGTGGTGGCTCTACCGCATCGTGGAACTGGCGATGGTCTTTTCTTGCTGCAACGGTGGTTCTGTTCTGTGCTGCAACGGATGAGTTTCACCAATCCTTTGTTCCAACACGGACGGCTTCTGCTGTGGATGTGGGCATCGATACAGTAGGTGGGATTCTTGCACAGTGTGCGTGTGTCTTATACCATCATCATAGGAAGAAATAGAGGTCATCGCTGACTTGGTGTAACAAAGTATCAAATTCTTCCTTGCATCATCCTTTTTGAATCTCCCTGCATACCACAACATCTCAAGTTTAAATCATTCATACGATTCTTTAACAATCCTAAAATTGAGTCAGGCAACTAATTCTTAATAAGAATAGAAAGATTTTGTTAAACTTTTCACACTCGTTGATTTTTAAAAGAAAAATAGACATCATTAATATAGGAAATAATGTAAGAAAGGGGGAAATAATGATGAGTCAACAAGAAAAAAAGGAACTCGAACTTCGATGCAGGAAATTTGGTTTAGATTGCGGCTATCTCATGCGGGCTAAGACAGAGAATGTCCTCAGCCAGTTTCTTGCCTTTAGAGCACACAAGACCATTCACAGCCTGGCCACGAAGAGGTAGTCGGCTCCCCTGGAATGTTTCCCACTTGTGCGTGGGAAGAGGCATGGTGATTAACATCGTTTAAACCAGAGAGAAATATTTGAGCCGCCGTTTGCGCAACCGTTAAGCAAAGCAGACCTTATCTTCTTCTTTTTCGGCTGACCGAGAGTTACATTCAGATCGCACTGTGGGTCGAGATGCTCTATCCCAATCGTGGGAGGAATCACACCATGAAAAAGAGTCAATGCAACTCCGCAGGCTCTGATTCCTCCTGAGCCATCGAACTCTCCTATCATCGATTTGAGGCTGCTGACCGAAATCTCTTTTGTCCTTTCTCCAAAAACCTTTTTGACCGCAAGGGTCTCTGCCCGATCAAGATCAGGAGTGGAATTGGCTGCCGCGCAGATATAATCGACTGTGGAAGGCTCCTTAGCCGCGACAGACATCGCTTTGGCAATCGAGTCTCCTTTGAGGTCATAGCGAAGGAGGCCGTCCGTACTCCCAGCCATGCCCACACCAGACATTTCCGCGTACATTTTTGCTCCCCTCTTCTCTGCATGCTCCAATGTCTCCAGAACCAGGATCCCACTTCCCTCTCCCAGAACAACCCCATTCCGGTCCTGATCAAAGGGCCTCATGCCTTCAGGACCTTTCCCTCTTCCTGGGGATAGGGCCCCCAGCATCGAATAGACATGGTAAAGAGGCTCGCTCAATTCATCGCCTCCCCCTGCGAGGATGACATCTGCCCTTCCCTCCTTCAATAGACGGTAGGCAAAGGCCATGGCCATCTCTGTTGAAGTCTCTTTATGGGAGAACGTGAGGTTCACCCCCTTGATTCCGTATTCGATGGAACAATGGCTTGCGATGGCGTTGGGCACAGCGGTTTGAAAGAGCAGAGGAGCGGCTCCAGTTGGCCCGTCTTTTAGAAGGGAACGAAAGAATTGGTCAACCGTATCCGAACTTCCAAGGCCCGTGCCAATCGACATCCCCATTCGATTTGGATCTTCCTTTTTTACGTCAATTCCGGAATCGTCGAGGGCCAATCGAACTGCCGAAACCACAATCCTCCCAATCCGATCCATTCTCCTGAGATTCGCGGGCTTGATGAAGGCTTTGAAATCGACTTCAGGGAGCTGGGCTCCCAATCGGGAACGATAGGAGCTTACGTCGAATCCTCGAATCGGCCTGATTCCTGAGTTTCCCTGAAGACAATTCTTCCAGAACTCCTCCTTACCAACTCCGATGGAGGAGACGATTCCAAGACCGGTAATAACAACACGATGACCTTCCGAATTTTGGAATTTGGAATTTGGAATTCGAAATTCTGGGCATTCGGAACGCATATTCCGCAATCCGCATTCTGCATTCCGCATTTCAAACTCCATCGTATTTTCCAAACACCAGGCAGACGTTGTTTCCCCCGAAGGCGAAAGAGTTTGACAGAGCAACCTGAACATCTCTTTTAATGGATTGATTCGGCGTATAGTTGAGATCACAAAGAGGATCCGGAACCTCATAATGAATCGTAGGTGGGATGATTCCGTTCTCCAATGTCAGGACGGTTGCTACTGCTTCGATGCCGCCTGCGGAGCCGAGGCAGTGTCCCACCATCGATTTGATTCCGCTGATGGGGATCTCTCTTGCCCTTTCTCCGAATACCTTTTTTATCCCCCTTGTCTCTGCAATATCGTTAAACGGGGTGGCTGTGCCATGGGCATTGATCGCATCCACCTCCTCCGGGGTGATCCCAGCATGGTTCAAGGCGATCCGCATCACCCTCTCCACGCCCTCTCCATTCGGTTCTGGAGCTGTGAGATGATAAGCATCTGCGCAGATGCCGTATCCCAGAAACTCCGAACGAATCGGGGCATTCCTCTTCAGGGCATGTTCCAATTCCTCGAGGATGAGGATACCCGCTCCCTCACCGATGACCAAACCCTGCCTCCTCCTATCGAAGGGTTTACAACTTTCAGGATCGATCAACTTCAGACTGCTGAATCCACTGTAAGAGACCTCGCAAAGAGAATCACTTCCACCGGTGACCATCACATCGGCCAGATCCATTTGGATCATTTCACAGGCCACGCCCATGGAGGCAGAGCTTGAGGAACAAACCGTGGCTGTCGTGGTCCGGGGCCCTTTCAGGCCTGACTCAATGGCGATGAGGTCTGTGGTGGTAGCGAGAGAGTAAGAGATGAGGAGGGAAGGAGAAGGCTTCTTCAATCCTTGGTAGAAATCCCTAAAATATTTTTCGACAGAGAGGATGCCACCGGAACCCGCTCCCAAGACGATCCCCACCTTTTCCTTATCAATGGGATCTCGATCGAGTCGAGCAGATCTCCAAGCTTCTCTGAATGCGACGATTCCGAACTGGTCGCATCGGGAGAGGCGTCGAATCTCTTTTCTTGAGAAATGATCCTCAGCATAGAAATCGGAGACCTCGGCAGCAATCTTGGTTCGATAGAGGGAGGGATCGAAAGCCGTAATCTCCTTGGTTCCATCTTTCCCCTCGATGAGGGAATTCCAGAATTCGAGGATGCTATTTCCCACGGCACTGACCACTCCCAGACCTGTGATGACAACCCTTTTCTTCATTTGACGGCCATGATTTTCACATCTATTGCAAGATGGATCTTTGTTTTCTCCTGGAATTATTTTGGGGTGATTAACCACTTCCCCGATGTCTATTCTCTTTGCTACAAAATAAGATTAATATCTCCTCCCCCTTCTGGGGGGGGATCAAGAGGTCTCTCCCATTAAAGGGGAAGAAGATCACACCAATTCTTGTCACTTGGATGTAAAGTCTCCATCATTACTAATACCAACGTAATAAATAGTTTGTAGTGAAGGGCCCTGTGCCCGTCTTTTTACGCCCATAAAGGGCTGCACTACGTGAACCGGATTAATGCGCTTGTACTAATTCTTTTTGAACGCCACGATCGTTTTACTCACCCCTGGAAAAAGGAACTTTTTCAGGCTGAGGTAGAAAAGGATCTCAGAGAGATTTCCGAAAATAGAGGCTGCCGTTCGTTTCCCGAAACCATCTGGAAGGGTATGTCCCCCCATCATGTGTTGGCATCGTTCAAATCCGACCGTTCCCAAACATTTTCGGATGATCTCTGGTGAGAAGTCAGAAAGGTGGGCTGGAAGGTCGTAGAGCCGATTCTGAATACCAAAAAGATGGAGGAGGTTCTTAATGGGCGTAGTATGAGGGTATCTCAAAAGGAGGAGCCCTCCCGGTTTGAGAATTCGGTGGCATTCCTTCAAAAAGGCCATGGGATTGACAAGGTGTTCAATGATGTAGAACCCAGTGACAGCATCGAAATGGTTTTCAGGAAAACCAATCTTCTCCAATGGTCCGGGATGGACAGTCAGCCCTAAAACCTTCTTTGCATAGTCCATTCCCTTCCGAGATATCTCCACACCCATGACCTCCCAGCCTCTACCTTTCATCTCTGCAAGAAAAAAACCAAAACCAGCTCCGACATCCAATAGTCTCCCTGTTCCGGTACGATGCTGTATGAGATGGGCGGCCCTTTCGAAGACCGGTTGCATCATCCTCTGCCAAGATTCAATCGATGATCCCTCCTCGGGAAGATAATGTTGATAGAAACGGAATAAGGATTCATTCGTTGGCCTTGGATTGAGGTAGATGAATTGACATGCAGTACATCTCACCATCTGAAAGGAATCCTCCCGATGCAGAGGGTTCTTTCCTGGCTTTTCACAGATGGGACAGGGAATTTCTTCCATTTCAATATCTGTTCTCATTCCCACAACCATGACAAAATGGGGATAAAAAACCTATCCCCATTTCCTTTCCCTCCCATCTATCCTTTTGGGTTAATACTGGATGACCTTGCCACCTCCGAGGGCGGTCTCTACATCTGCCATCAGTTGCACCACTGCTTCCTTGAAAGCCTTTCCTGCTTCGACCGCGCAATAAGCATATCTATTCTTAAACTGGCTCACCTGAATTTTCGTCCTTCCGGCATAATTCTTTTTAAAAAGAGTCTTATCTGCACTTCGCGAAATGAGTCGCGCTGAAAACTCACAATTGCCGTATATGTCATTAAGAGGTTTTAAGGAACGGGGCACGGCAGCCCATCGACCGTGAAAAGAGTTGAGTTCGATGGCGAGGACGTAACTCGATTGTTCATTCTTCCGGTCGGCAGATTTGACCATCCCTGATTCACTGAATTCTTTCTCCAACACCTTTTCTAACATATCACCTACCAGTTCTGCCCATAAGGCATCATACGAGTAAGGATGCTCCTCCTCCTTTTTTATTTTCTCATGGTCAGGCCGGTTATCTTTTACAACTTTTATCTGAAGGGTTACTGGAAATGTCTTCTTGGCCTTATAATTGGAGTATTGATAGATCCTTGCATCCATCACCATATTATAGGAGGCCTAAACAGCTGTCGCAAAAAAGATCCCCATCATCCCTACAACGAAAAAGGACCAAATTCCTATCCCTCTCATCATCCCTTCCTCCCTTTCTCCGGTTTTGTGGATTCGATCCACATCTCGATGGTACGAGTATAAAGTTTCCAATGTCTCAGTCCCGATTGTTCTAAGAAGTCACGACATTCCTCTACCGTGTAAGAAGAGCGAACCGATTCTAAGAACCCTCTCTTCGCTTTAGGATGCCTTCCAAAAAAGATCCTCCAAAAAAGATCAAACATCCTCACGAGTACCATCGAGGTATCCCGATGAAAATCAACTATAACAAACCCCCCTTCCCCCTTCAAGGCTCTGGCCACCTCATTGAAGAAGTCGATAGGATGGTCTAAATGGTGAAGGGTGTTAATACATAGTACGAGATCGATGGAATGATCCTCACAGGGGAGGGAGTAAGCCGAGCCTACCTTGAATGCAATCTTATCTTCCAATCCTTCCTCGATCGCATTTTCCTTGGCAAGGTCGATCATCACCGGAGAAAGGTCAATCCCCTTGAATCGAATCTCTGGAAGCGCTTTTGATAGAAAAATTGGGAAAATTCCAGGACCGGTTCCGATATCAAGAGCTGTCCCTTTCTCAATCCCCTTTGCCATGATACGCCTGAGAACTCTCTTGCAGGGGATCTTCATATAGCGTTTGGCCATGAGACTATAATATTCCGCCAACTCTCGATCCTCGATGACACCGGTCTCTGAAATTCGATCCTTCATACAAACTATTTTCGATTTGCGATTTTCAATTTTTGATTTGGAAATACTTTACCAATCAAAAATCGGAAATCTAAAATTGTAAATGCGGGGGGCCTTTCGCCAAAATAAGCATCCCCTCGGCAACCTTCTCTCCTCCCACGCTGGCTAAGACCTTCACCTTTGCCAGATGAGAGAAGACATGTATCACCTCTGCCTCTAACACAATTTGATCTCCGGGGATCACTTTTTTCTTCAGTCGAAATTCATCAATCCCTGCCAAAAATGGTATCCCCTCCTCCATCTCAAGAGAAGACTGAAAGGCCAACCCTCCGGTCTGGGCCAGGGCTTCCAGGATCAGAACCCCTGGCATAATCGGTTCATCCAGAAAATGGCCTGAAAAGTAGGGCTCATCGATGCTTACATTTTTGATGGCAGCCGCCTTCTTCCCCGGCTCGATTTCGAGGATCCGATCGACCATCCGAAAAGGAAAAGAATGAGGTAATTTCTGTAAGATATCTTTCTGCTCCATCATCTCAATCCAGCCTGGAAGAATTAAAATAGCATCGGAATTTTAAATTCCAAATTACAAATTCCAAATCTCAAACAAATCTCAAATTCCAATATCCAAATGACAAAATAATTTTATTCGCTGTTTCGAATTTGGTCATTGGAAATTATTTGATATTTGGTGCTTGGGATTTGGTGCTTCTATTAGAGACACGGTAATAATAATTTCCTATCTCAAGTGACGAAGAGCCCAAAAAGCTTAAATATCCCTTTCGCGATACCCAGGATGATGAAAATGCCCAAGAAAGAGCCGGTCATCAGGAGAATCGTCCCCTTGACTCTCCCCTTTTTAAGGAAGAAGCTGACAATGCTTGCAGAAAGAATCCCAAACCCCCGGATGGGCAGCGCGGAGAGGAGGATCAGTCCCAAATCCCCCAGGGACATGATCTTCTTTAGCAGGGGTCTCTCATTCAGGCTGCTTAGGACTCGATCGGTTCTTTGGGTAAGCCATCGAATGGCGAAAAACTTTCTACTCGAATGCTCCAAGATCATCCCATAGACCGGGATCTGCACATAGTCATAGGCGAGTGCCAGGGGGAAATAGAAAAAAACAGGAATTTGGTTGAAGATCGCAAAGAGCACTGAGAAGGACCGGCCCAACGTGAAATGGATCAAGGTGAAAAGGAGGATGAGATTTCCCTGGCTGGTTATTGGCTCCATCCGCCCCCAAAGAAGATCGATGAAAAGCAGTCGTCGGGCGAAATCCCTAAATGCAAGATCGTCCGGATTTCTTGATCTAACCTCTGATTGACGACATAACGGAGATCGCAACCGGGATCCGGAATGAGATAATTGATGGTCGGCGGGATAAAGCCATATTCCATGGACAGGACGTTAGCCACCATTCTCATCCCACCGAAAGCAATCCCCTCTCCCACCATCGATTTGATGGAACTCACAGGAATTTTAGGAGATTGATCTGGTAAGGCTTCCTTCACCCCTTGGACTTCCAAGGCATCCAATACCTTAGACGAATTCCCTGCCCCACTGATATAGTCGATGGAAGTATCTTCTCTTCTTCCGAGTGCCATCTTGACGGAACGTTTTACGTCCTCTGCCCCATCGCCTTTGGACGATCTCCCCAATAGACTGTAACCCAAAACATAACCATAAATCCTTACCCCCCTTGATCGGGCCCGTCCCTCAGTTTCGATGGCAAAAATCCCGGCCCCTTCTCCCAATACCAATCCATTTCTCATCTTGTCATAAGGGCAGGATCTCTCCCCATTTCCCTGATCCGTTGCTAAGAAATCAAGTTCAGAAAACCCGCGGAATAGGAACTCACTCAGTTCATCCACCCCACCTGTGAGGATGAGATCAACCTTTCTTTTTCGAAGTTGATCACAGGCAAAGAGAATGGCAGCCTCCGCAGTGCAAAAGGATTGAACCATTGTGCAGTTGACCCCCCTGATTCCAAGTTCGATGGAAACATGGCTGGAAGCAGCATTGGGTACAGTGTTAGGAAAGAGCATGGGGTTTAGGTCCAAAAACCCTCTCAGGACCTGCCCTCTGTGAAACTCCTCTGAACTGGATAGGCCACAGAAACCAGAGCCAAGGACAATCCCGATCCTCGAGCCATTCTCCTGTGTAACAGAAAATCTTGCATCGGCTAAAGCCAATTTTGAGGCCGCGATGGCAAACTGACTGGCCCGATCGAGGCGCCGGATCTTTGCTGCCGGTATAAAATCTTTGGGATGGAAAGATTGGACCATTCCTGCCTTTTTAGAACGAGAAAAATGGGTATCGAATGTTTTGATTTCCTCTATGCCCGATCGACCATCCCTTAAGGAGGAAAGGAATTCCTCCTTTCCGATCCCAATGGAGGAGACGACCCCAATTCCAGTGATGCAAATACGATCTTCTTTCTTCATATCAGGCATGTCGCTCTTCCCCTCTTCCCTGGAGACTGTGTCGCAATCAACGAGAACCTACTTCTGCTTCAACACGGAACAGGCGGTCGGGTGATGAAGCTTTAGACCTGCCTGCGCGTAGTCCCGCCTTGCGGGACGAAGGCAGGGCGGAAACCTTTCATTGCTCAGCTTTGGGATTCCAAACCCATGAAAAGAAGTCAATTTCTAAAAAGACCGACCGCCCATAACTTTAAACGACCGCATTCTAAAGCTGAAGAACCTGATCCCGCCACGGCGGGATTCCGTCGGAATCCATTCTCCATCATGATTAGGACACAGTCTCTGAGGGGAGAGGGTGGGGTGAAGGGATGGATCATTCGTAGATCTTCTCTTCCTCTCCCTCGAGGTCGCCTGCGTCCCTCTCCACATCCCGGGCATCACTTTCTCTTTCCAAAACCTCCTTATAGAATTCATGCTGAATGAGAAGATCCATGATTTCGTTCGTTCCAGTCCAGATCATCTGCAATCGGGCGTCACGGAAGAAACGTTCAATGGGATAAACGTTGGTGTATCCGATCCCGCCCATCACCTGCATCGAATTGTTGACGATCTCCCAGAGCATCTCCGTCGAGGTTTTCTTCGCCTCGGAGACCATCCTTCTCGAATCGAGACCTTCATCCACATGCCTTGCCGTCACGTAGACAAGACTCCGAGCTGCATCGAGTTTCGCAATGGAGTCGGCCACTTTAAAACTGACTGCCTCAAACCTCCGAATGATTTCTCCAAAGGCTTTCCTTCGGTTGCTATACCGTGTGGCAATCTCCAAACAGCACCGGGCCATGCCGAGGGCCCCTGCTGCGGTGGTCAGCCGTTCCGGGATCA
>Ga0315282_10017817_pt1 | contig 10220 bp, 10 predicted proteins | sample YL17G07_20_MG_FD_203693 | JGI IMG/M metagenome (GOLD analysis project Ga0315282, IMG submission 203693) | Sediment microbial communities from Yellowstone Lake, YNP, Wyoming, USA - YL17G07_20 | ecosystem: Environmental > Aquatic > Freshwater > Lake > Sediment | place: USA: Wyoming | collected... | reverse complement strand
ACTGATCGGTAGCGATTACCCCTGGACCGCCACCTCGGGCAACAATGCCTACTGCTGTGCCTTTGGGGGGACGGAAATGCTGAAAAGCAACGATCTGTTCAATGGCTTCATCAAAAGTGTCAACAACTGTGACCCCTGTCTGCTTAAAGAATGCCCGCCAAATTTGGGCCGAGCCTGCCAAAGAGGCAGTATGAGAAGCTACTGCTTCCTTTCCCGCTTCAGTGATACCTCCTTTCAACACAATCAGGGGCTTGCCTTTGTTGACGCATTCGCGAGCTGCTTCAAAAAATCGGTGTCCATCTTTAACACCTTCAATGTAGCAAAAAATTAGCTGAGTCTCGATATCATCAACAAAGTACTCCAAAAAATCAGCAGTTTCCAAATCAATGCCGTTCCCATAACTTACAACCTTACTGAAGTGGATACCTTTCTTTTCCGCTTGCGGAATAAGACCCATTAATGCTGCCCCTGACTGAGAAATTATACCCACGCTACCAGGTTCTTTGGAAAATCTAGCATTAAAAGTAATGCCGGCAGCAGGACAATAAATGCCCATACAATTGGGCCCAATTACTCTTATTTTTCCCCGCTGAATAATTCTCTCCAGTTCTGCCTGAAGGTTTTCACCTTTCTCTTTCCCCGTCTCCGCGAAACCAGCAGTAAAAATATGGCTTACCTTAACCTGCTTAGCAACGCATTCCTCCAACGCCTTTGGCACAGATTCCGATTTAACCGCAATAATAGCATAATCAACCTGTTCTGGAATGTTTCTAACACTATCATAAGCTTTATATCCTAAGACTTCTGATGCTCTTGGATTTATTGGATAAAGCTTGCCTTGATAACCAAAATACTGCAGTCTTCCTACCCACCCCAATTTCTCCTTTTGATCATCGGACGAGGCGCCAATAACAGCTATTGAACTGGGACAAAAAACTTCTTTAGGAAACATGGCTATCTACCCCCTTTTGATTTCTAGAGCCAGAAGGGTATGTTCGTCTCTCCTGTACAATTCGTGACGGAAAACAAGGTGAGTAATTTTGTGGATTTCTTCTACTCCTTCCCTCCGTGGTTTCGACACTCATTGCTTTCCCTCATAAAAAGTCAAAGACTACAAAATGCAAGAATCCCTCATAGGAATGAGCTAAATTGTCTGATGATTTCGAGTCTACGCTTCCTCGCAATATCCAAATGATTAGCCATTAATTTTTCGACGCGTTTTCCGTTTTTATCACGAATCGCCGAAAGCATTTTCCTATGTTCATTATTGCAAGAATCCATCACTTTGATTTTCGTTCTTACTATTCGAAAACGATAGATACGGAGCCTTGTATGATGGATAAAGTCACTAAGAGCCGAGTTTCCACAATTAGTGTAAATTAGTTTATGGAATTCATCATTTTTCCCAAGCCAGATTCTATAATCCAACGTGACGTTTTTCTCTTTCATTTTTTTATGTAAGGCCACTAATTTCTTAATGACAATTTCATTTCCACATTTAGCAAACAACCCCGCTGCATATGCTTCACAACGGAGCAAAATATTATATGTAACGTCTACATCTTGCAATGTCAGTTTGGTAACAATAGCTCCTCGATTTGGTTCAAAGCTTAAATATCCCTCAGCTGCGAGCTGTCTTATGACTTCACGCGTTAGAGTTCTACTAACTCCATACTTTTGAGTCAGAAGTTTTTCAGAAAGATGTTCGCCTGGTTTGAACAAACCAAGAGTAATATCATCCCTCAGTTGCATGTAGACTTTGTAACCGATGCTTCCTTGACCTTTTTCCATTCAAACCTTTCAGGGAAATGTTACCATCCCTTATTCGTCAATTTTCGACAGTTTAGCTCTTTTCTTGAATTTTCAAAGTTTTCTTGCCTACTGACCTCAGCAAACGAGATTCTTCCTGGAGGTCTGAGAAATGAAGCTGAGATGATCGCAGCAATGCTTGCGATAAGGCACATAGTCACCATATTGTTATAAGAACGGGTGGTATCAAAAATATATCCCCCCAAGTAAGGACCAACCGCTATTCCTATTCCACCTAAATTTGTAGCAAATCCCAGAATTGAGCCTGTAGCCTTAAACCCAAAGTAGTCAGCAGGAAGAGCGGCGATTACCCCTGCCCATCCTCCTGAACTGAGTCCAAATAAGATTGCAAAGAGGAAAAGCATCCAAACTTCTGTAGAAAACAAAAGCCACATGAAAGCGATTGATTGAAAAATAAACTCAGTAATTAAGATCCTTTTTCTTCCTACCTTATCCGAGAAAAAACCTGAGCTGATTCTCCCAATGATACTTGTCGCTCCAATCACGCCACCCAGAATCCCAGCGGTCATCATTGGCACTCCTCGATCAGTAGCCAGTGGAATGATGTGGATCAGCATTGCCCACATAGCACCGGCTATGAAGAGCTGGGAGAAGCCTAAGGCCCAAAAGGCCCTGGTCCGAGAGGCTTCAAAGAAGGAAAATCCATCAAGTTTTCCTAACTCCATGGATTCACGAGGAACCTGCTTAATAAACTTTACAACGGGTATGAAGCTAACCCAAGCGAGAACCCCTAAAACTAAATAAGCCGTTTTCCAGCCAAACGATAAGATTAACCACATGCATAAGGGAGAAAAAAACAACGATCCCGCACCCACCCCTGCAGCGGTCAGCCCGACAGCCAATCCTCGTTTAACCGTAAACCATCGTAAAACAGTCGACATAACTGGAATATATTCCCCTGCAACCCCCATTGAAAAAAGGACTCCGAAAAGAAAATAGAGCTCCCAGATGGTTGTCACATACCTGACCAAAACCATAGACAGACCGAGGCAGAACCCACCCATGGCCAAGACTACCTTAGGACCAAACCGATCAGAGAGCTTTCCAGCAAACGGAGCCAAGATATTATGGAAAATGGCATAAAACCCAAATGGGCCAGCTATCATAGACCGGCTCCACCCAAATTCATTGCTCATCGGTTTTAAAAAAATACCATACGCAAAGACCAGACCGTACCCCACGAGATTGGCAAGGAAAGCCATTGCCACGACCACCCATCCGTAGTAAGAAAGCTCCAATTCTGTAGAATGGTATTGAGTCAACAAGTTCCCTAACTTCTTCCTCGCCCTATTGAGACTTTCGCCTTAGAGTGATAAAATTTCGGAACCGCTCTCAAATAAATACACGACTGATTGTTGCCATTTGAGAGCTGGTGGAGGAAACAAGTAATTACCGATTTGTCCCTTCAATCCTGTTTATTTTTTATTCCATTTTGTTACATGTTGTTCCTATCGTAAGGTCATACTCCCTTTTTGCCAAAATACTTTTAAGGTCATTAAGTCTTCCCAAAAGCTTACGAAAAGGGTATTTGTACTTCGCCAATGACCACTTTATCCCTGGATGCATTTTCTATCCATACATCACAAACAAAATAGTTTTTGTTATCTTTTAACGTTTTATCTTTGACCTTCCCTCTACACATTATTAATTCATTGAACTTGACCAACCCAACGAACTTGGCGAACAATCTTCCACCCTGAACCCAGTATTTTGGGCTAGGAAGCCAGTTTGTAATCATTTCTGAAATAAACTGAAGCATGAATACTCCTCCGAAAACCTTCGATGTGTGAATAGCATCTACCCCCAATGCCATTGCTTTTTCTTTTGCCTCATCTGACCCATTGGCAAGTTCTATGCCACCGAATATCTCAGGGGTTTGGAATCCTTCTAAAGTTGCTTGTTTTTCAAGAGGTGGTATTTCGTCTCCTATTTTTACCCGATTATAGAATTCCTCATGGTCCATCGTATACAGACCTCCATGGCACTTTTAACTCATTATTTTGGCCAAACGCTAACGTGTCGATTGATTACTACTGTCTCGCCGTTCATGTTCTTGCTGATCAACTCAAAACAAAGAAACTTCTTATCTCTTTTAATATACTTATCTATTACTCTGCCTGTCGTAGAGATTGTATCACCTGGCCTTACGGGATGTAAAAAGTGATATTCACCGGAGGCATGTATTGAATGCCCGGGTACAGTTTTGCCAAAACCCTTGAATACGTTCTGGAAGTGGGCGTAATATCTCACCATCATTGGAGGTGCTATTCGTCCTGGAAGCCCAGCTCTTTCGGCTGCTTCATCAGAGAGGTAGACAGGATTTTTTTCTTTGAATAACTTACAGAAGTTATCTATCTCTTCCGCATTAACTGTGTGGACATAAACTGGAAGTTCTTGGCCAATGTAGAAGAAATCGTAGGTGAGATTCGCTTGGTCTGCCATGGGTAGCTGTCTCCTTAATTAAATTTCCGACTTTCCATTAGTTCCATTGGGGCAGTATCTAATCTATAATTACTTTCCTCAACCCGTTTCCCCTCCCATCGAGACCCCTTAGATACTCAATTTTCTTAGGACTTATTTCTTCCTGAGTATTGTCGTCTTCCACTGATCGTCGCTGGGCCAATTAGCTCCCGAAAGTCACAATTTCCATCAGGTTTTGTATGTTCTCGAGATTATCAATCCTACTCACTAAATGGCATACCTGCTCAATCTGATCTCGCTGCAAAAATTTGCTGAACATCGCGCCACTTTCAAACTTCATCTGCACCTCGTCATTTGTCAAGTAGAATGGCGGCGTACCTTTTGGCCGCTCAACCTCTTTTTCGAATATTTTACCGTCTTTAAGTCTGACGATAATCTTATCAATGCCAGCGCCTATTGCCCATGATCGATCATCAACGACAACCTTTATTTTGAGTTTCGATCGCAACTCCTTATACTCTGGGCTCAGCAGTTTCTCCTCACTGTATGCCACCAAGTTATAGCGCAATTCTTTCTCTAAGAAAACTGCGGCAAAGCTATGTTCGATGCTAAACCTTGTTTCTTCTACGGTTGTTGGGTTGGGATAATGCACCAAATGGGTGAAGTAGGGGCCAACATGAATTTCAATCGATTCTATATCTTTGGGAACGAGGTTATACTCTTTTTTTAAATCCAGTAAACCGTCGATAGGGCGATGCTCCAACCAGCAACACGGATATTTCTTGATACCGACATCCAGTACGCGGTATGGGTTTCCCAGAGACTCAACTAAGCTCTTTAAGTCATAACCCCCTTCGCCAGACCAGGCACTGCATAAGCCGCGAGGGCATTCTATAATATCCGGAACTCCCGTTAGCCCTTCTCTTGCTAACAGCGCTGCCGCCAAGCCCCCATATGCGCTTATCCCCGCCTCGTGAAGATGAGCCCCCGAACCCGTCTGCCGCAGCAGACCATGAGCATAAGAGGCTGATATACTTAGTGCCATGGCGGTCTTTTTAGCATCCAGACGCAGCAATTTGGCGGCACCGGCAGCTCCTCCTAAAAGCGAGGGTGGCAAAAACCCCCTTTCGACCAGACCTGGGGAACATTGAGTGACTCTTGATGCAATTTCCCAGCCTATGATAAACGCTTCCAGAAAGTCCTTTCCCGAGGCCTTTAGGCTTTCAGCCAAAGACAAAATGGATGCACCTACAGACATAGTTGGACCGCCAATAGGGAAGCAATTATCTTCCAGCTCACTCGCGTGACACATGGTGCCGTTGGCAAGGGCCGCATCCGTGGCCCATGTGCGAAACCTATGGCCAATAACTCCAGCTTCAGGGGCACCGGCTTGCCTCTTTATGAACCGGGACACGATTTGAGCCGTAGGCTGAACTGCCCCTGCCATCGCTGCCCCCAACCAACTAAGAACAAGCTTTTTTGAGTAGTTCGTAACCTCAGCAGGGAAGTCAGCGTACTTAGTTTCCAAAACGAAATCAACCATGCCGTCCATTACTTTACCCACAGCAGCACCTCCCGCCAAAATTGTAATAGCTCTTCCTAACCTATTTCCCTTTTTCCGGGTTTACACGAAAAAAATGTTCAGCTTATCAACCAAGATGATTCATTAAATCTCACGGGCAACCCTCGAGGCGTCATGTATCGCCTCAAGAATCTTTCTTGGCTTATTACAATCTCCAATGAAATGCAGTTTAGGCACCTTTCCTTGGAGAACATCCAATGATGAATTTCTCACCGAACCAAGAGCTAGTACAACGCTTTCTGCATAAAGTTTTGTTGTTTCCCATCTCTTATCCATGTATAGCAGACCATCCTCCAATATTTCGATTACTTTGACGTTTTTTATAAACCGTATCTTGCCACTGCTTCTTTGGAAAAATAAGTATCTCACCCTTGTCTCCATATCAGTGGCGACCTCAGACAGCATTTCAAGAACGGTGACCTCTTTTCCTTTTTCCATCAGATAGTCTGCTACCTCACACCCCACCATCCCTCCCCCTACAATCGCGACACTCTTCCCACAAGAGGCTTTCCCGGAAAGAAGATCCCAAGAAGTTATAACGTTTCCTTTTTGAGCTCCAGGAATATCAGGAATTTTGGGCAAAGCGCCGATTGCAATCACCACGACATCCGGTTTGAGTTCTTCCACAGTCTCTTCAGTCACCGCCATACCAAGTTCCACTTTAATCGGAAGTTTATTTACCTGACCCACAAGATAATCTATGGCTTTCACTATTTCTCTTTTATGGGGAGGTGTGGCGGCTAATATCAATTGCCCGCCAAGCCGATTCGTCTTTTCATAAAGTGTCACGTCATGTTTTCTAAGAGAGGCAACTCTCGCGACTTCCAATCCTGCAGGTCCTCCACCGACAACGAGAATCCGCTTTTTAAACTCAGCCGGTTTAATTTCATAATCCTTCTCTCTCCCGACTTCGGCATTTAGGGCGCAAGTTAAAGGAAGACCCCCAAAACCTGGTTTAATGACTGTCCTCATGACGCATCCCCAGTTGCATGCAATACAAGGTCTTATATCATCCAGTTTCCCCTCAAGAGCTTTTTGGGGAAGCATTGGGTCTGCAATCAGAGCTCGGCACATCGCTACAAGGTCGGCCTTATTTTCCCCGATGATTTTATCTGCAAGAATAGGATCGTTGATCTTGCCAACGGCAATGACTGGGATATCCACGGCGTCCTTAATTCCAGCCGCTATTTCCACCATAAATCCTGGTTCTATACCCATCGGAGCAACAGTATAAACGACGGATTCTGGAGCGCCACCCGAGACGTGTATTATGTTTACACCAGCCTCACGAAGATGTTTGGCTATGATTTTTGTGTCCCGAAGGGTATTTCCGCCTTCATAAAACTCGTCCCCGCTAATCCTGAAACTGATAGGGAATTCGTAACCCACCTTCTCTCTAGTTCGACGCACGATCTCAGTGGAAAACCTCACTCTGCCTTCCAGATTCCCCCCGTACTTGTCGGTACGTTTGTTAGTCAATGGCGATAAGAAATTTGCTATCAGGTAGCCGTGGGCACCGTGAAACTCTACTGCGTCAAAACCGCTAATCTGTGCACGCCTCGCACCCTCGGCAAACTTTTCAACAATCTCTTCTATCTCAGGAATGCTGAGGGCCCTCGGTTCTCCCCCTCTTTCGTGGCAGGCCACATCCGAGGCGGAAACAAGTTCCTCACCATCCGTGATACTCAGGTTCGTAGCCCTGCCGGCGTGAATAAGCTGCACCGCTATTTTGGCACCGTACGAGTGAACGGCTTCAGTAAGTTCGCCAAGACCCACCATAAATTTGTCGCGATCAATCCTGAGCTGCCTGGGGACAATGTTCCCCCTTGGACTCTCGACAGATGCGGGTTCAATGATTATAAGTCCCACCCCACCTTTGGCCCTCTCAATATGGTAGTTTATCAATCTCTCGGTTACAAATCCCATCTCATTCGCTAAAAGTGTAACGTGGGGGGGAACCACTATCCTATTTTTAAGTTCGAGCGCACCTATTACTATTGGATTAAAGAGATTTTTCAACTGTGTCATCCTGAACTCCTCCTTCTGCTCATGCGACTTTTGACTTTGTTGTAGCAAACGTACTGAAAATCAAATTAGAAAGGGCTCAAACCTTTGTTTCAAGTTTATAACTTACGATTATTTAAACGGCGCTTAGACACTATCAACCTTGCCTGGAATTATTTTTGCACTCAGTCTCCTCCTTAACACTAGAAAAATGATCCCAAGCAAACAAACGGCATCAACTATTTTAGGCGTTGGTGCTATAAGAGCTAGCCCAAGTATGGCTAGCAAAACTCTCTCCGCAATGCTTATTCTATTCAATGCGTAGCCTTCAAGTGAAACAGAGAGAGCAATTACACCTAAAACAGAAGTGAAAACAGTATAAATTACATCTATCGGGGAACCTTGCAAAAGGAGAGTATTGTGGTAAACAAAAAAGAATGGAACGATAAAGCCAATTATAGCAATGCGGCATGAGAGAAAAGCGGTGGTAAACGGGTTGGCCCCGGCTATCCCGGCCGATGTATAAGCACAAAGTGCCTCCGGCGGAGTAAGTTGAGATAAGCAACCAAAATAAAGAATAAACAGGTGAGCATTCATCGGGGGTACCCCAAGCTTAATCAAAGCTGGTGCAACAATAAAGGCTAGAAGTAGATAACATGGAGTAGCAGAGAGTCCCGTTCCCATAATTATAGATGCCACCGCCGTTAGAACCAGAAGATATGGCAAATTTCCGTGCGCCAAATTAATTAAAGCTGAAGAAAGAGACATTCCAAGACCACTAAGATCAATAGATGCAATTATAATTCCTGCAGCTGCACAGGCAATCGCAATTTGGCCCATGACCTGCATTCCCGCTACAAATGCTGAATAAATCTTCTTAAAAGTCAACCTAGTGTCCTTGTAAAACCAAGATGCGATAGCCAGTGCCACTATAGCCATTAGGCCAGCCTTTTGAGACGTGACCATCGCAACTCCCAGAAAATAAACGAGTGCTCCAACTGGGAGAAGCATTGGTGACGCCCTGATGATCGTTTTTTTCAGCGGTGGAAGTTGAGACCGGGGAACTCCCACCAATCCCGTTTTTGCGGCATGTAGGTCAACCTGGATAAACAAACAGGTATAATAGAGGCAAGCGGGGAGGAAAGCAGCTACAGCTACATCCCAGTAACTCACTTGCAAAACGTCCGCCATTATAAATGCCACGGTACCCATAATGGGAGGCATGATCGCCCCTCCACAGGAGGCAGCTGTTTCAATCGCTGCGGCATACGTTGGAGAGTAGCCTATACTCTTCATCATGGGAATTGTAAATACCCCAACAGTGGCTGCATTAGCTCCAGGACTTCCACTCAACATGCCCATTAAGCTACTCCCTACCACGGCTACTTTCGCAGGACCTCCCCTGTAAGTTCCAAACAAGGCTTGAGGGAGATCACTAAATAACGCAGTGCCTCCTACCCTTTGCAGTAAAGCGCCAAAGATAACAAGAACTACAACTACTGTAGCAGCTACGTACAGGGCAACACCGTATATACCGAAGGCACTGTAAGTAATGTAATCAACAATGTCTCCCCACCCACCTATTGGTGTGGAAAACTGGTTGGAAATCAAGCAGCCCCATTTCGAGAAAGCGATTGCCGCCATACAAAAAATAGTAAATGCAAGTCCAACTGACCTCCTAGACGCCTCAAGGAGGACCAAAAGAAATATACCTCCAGCAATGAGTTCATAATCAGAAGGGCCCGCTATCGCGTGACTTTCATCCGCGTAATCGTATACAAACGAAGGGATATAGGCGGCGACAGACACAAGGGAAAGGAACGCATCCCACAAAAACGAATACCGTGAGCCCAATTTCTGAGTTCTATTCCTCACCATAAAAATATAAATGAAAGCGATCACGAGTAGGATCCCGCGCTGTCTTGTCACACCCCACTGACCTGTTGCGGCTGTATAAAGGTAAAAAATACCGCCCAGGGCAAGGATAACCTCTATTATTTTTTTAGACCAAGATGTCCGCTCCATACTTGCTTTCCCTCCCCCTGGAAATTCTCCATTGATAGTGTCTGTCTCACCACTTAATCAGGCCGACTTCCCTCCAATATTTCTCAGCTCCCGGGTGGTATGGGATTTCGTTCTTTTGAAATAATTCCAAAAACTTGCCATATAGTTTGTTCATTTCGTCACCTTCTTTATAATGTTGGTGTAAAATCTTACAAATTTCATAGGCGACATCAGAAGGCATTTTAGTTGTAACACCCCAGAACAAAATTAAGGCGACTGTGGGCACAGGGTAATCCTGTTTTGGATATTGATTTGGTGCAATCGTATGGGGAAAAAGGATTTTGTTATTACTAACAACTTTCTTTACCACCTCATCTGG
>Ga0315282_10017816_pt1 | contig 10220 bp, 8 predicted proteins | sample YL17G07_20_MG_FD_203693 | JGI IMG/M metagenome (GOLD analysis project Ga0315282, IMG submission 203693) | Sediment microbial communities from Yellowstone Lake, YNP, Wyoming, USA - YL17G07_20 | ecosystem: Environmental > Aquatic > Freshwater > Lake > Sediment | place: USA: Wyoming | collected... | reverse complement strand
TAGGAGGATTTATTTTTTCAATTTTGGGTGCACATTTCAAATCCCAACCAGTATTTTCAAGAACCTCTTCCACAGTGACTTTAGGGTAAATTGAATCAAAGATCATCTCCTTTGTTTCAGAATCAAATCTCAATATTCCTTTGGTTGTAATCACAGCACAAGGGCCGCCCCCCCTTAAACCGCTTCTCTCCCTCCAACCCCTTCCGTCTCCAAAACCAGGTGAGGTGATATAACTCACCTTCTCCAGAAATCGACGCCTCTCATGTTTCATAATGATGACAAACCGCCTGGAGAGCGATGCAATATCACTCCCCCCACCACTACCGGGAAGGCGAATCTGGACATGTTCCTTTCCTCCAATATAGGTTGTATTGAGATTGCCGAAACGATCCACCTCAGCCCCTCCAATAAAACCCAAACTCACTCTTCCACTCTGCAAAAGCGCCATGATGTCCATCATTGAGGTCGCCCAGATTGCCCCTTCAATATTAGGGGCATCTCCCATTGTGTAGAGGGCATTGCCTGCTGGCTTGTCTCTCAAAATCCCATTCTCAAAGATCCCAATGGCATGAGGGGCATGAGTGTCCTTTGCCAATTGGAAGGCCAAAAGCGGAAGTCTCATCCCTACAAAGACCACATCATCGTCTCGAATTTCTCGTGCTCCGGCAACAACCATCAATTCCTGTAAAGAATACTTGAATGTCAATTTTGCCTCCCAACAAATCCCCCTTAATCCCCCTTTACTAAAGGGGGATTAATTTTCACCTCCCTTTGTTAAAGGAAGGTGGGGAGGGATTATAATTAGTAGAGCGATTCCAAAATACAATTACAAACCATCAACGGTAGCCGCTCCGGCAAATACCGGAGCGAAAATGGCGCAACCTAAAGGTTGCGGCTACAAACATTGTTGATATGTTAATATGGAATCATTCTATTAATACCCATAATCCACCGGAAGAGACTTCCTGTGGCGCTTTACCAAAAGGGATTTCATTTTTTCTTCGCCCAAGAATTTGAGATATTCTTCTCTGCCTTCTACTCCTAACACCCATTTCTCAAGCCACTTCAGATATTCTTCTCTGTTTCTTGACTCCTGGTGGTAGGTCATATATTTTTCATGGTCTCGATTATAATAGCCTTGCATAGGCGATGGGTGGGCTCCCCATGGCTCTTGAATCACAGCACTGACTAAAAATCCAGGGATGAGGGTCCGGTTTGGGTCCCTCTGTATCACTTTTTTACTGACTATTTCTTCCACTACCACGACTACTTTTCGAGCCGCCAGAGCTGCCTCTTTAGTCACGCCACTTCCACCCCAAAAATGGGTATTCCCTTCCTCATCCGCCCTCTGGGCTTGAACGATGGCTACATCAGGTTTCAAAGCAGGGACTAAGACCAGTTTTTCTTTTGTGTAAGGACACTCCATCTCCTTGAAGGGCTGTCCTTCTGACATCATTCCAGTGCCCAAAAGGCTTTTTGTTGGAATAAAAGGGATGCCGAGGGCCCCTGCATGAAAGGCTAACGAGATGGTGAAATTGGTGTAATCTTGAATCTCAATCTTTCTCGGGACTCCTGCCTCGATAGCCCTTCTCATGTTATAACCCACCCCCATGATCACATTTCCCACCCAGGCAGCAATCACCTCTTTCACACAGCCGGAGCCTATCATTTGATCGAAGAGCATATCCGAGATGGGACCTATGAGGGTGAGATCTTTTTTCCCCTGGCGGATGATCTCGTGTCCGACGGCAAACGGGATGGCCCCTTCTAGGGCAGCGCCCATGACGATGGAGTTGCCATCCTCGATGAACCGCAATACCGCCTCTTTCATTGAAAAGATTTTCTGGGTCAATATTTCGCCCCTCCCCGGAATACCGCTAATTCTAATACCTAATTTGTAGAGATTCTTCACTTCCCTCAGAATGACAGCAATCGATTTTTCCCGCGTCATTCTGAAGGAGCAAGCGACTGAAGAATCTCATCCTTTCTTACAGAGAATTGCTCCTTCAATAGCGATGGTCTTGATGCATGGAGGATATTAGAAAAAGGTAAAAAGGATGTCAATGGAAAATTAAAAAAATTAAGGATTCTTAAAAGTAATGGAATCCATCATTTCCATAAAAGATTTTTGAAAAGTCTCATAAACCCTCTTTTCATTTCCTGAGATCAGTCCCTTTTCCCAATCATCCCCTTTTTCTGAGGCCTTTATCCCAAAAGAATTAATATCCTTTGAATATCTGAAGAAAACCGCATGCTCTCCCTGATAGAGGAATAGAAATTGTCCTTGAAGAGCCCAACGAGAGGGAATGACAAGCCCTTTCTTCACGATGGGTTGAAGGGAGGGAGCATCAGGGTTCCATGCCATCAATTGAATTAGATAATCCACTTCTAATTCTCCCTTCTTCACCTTCCCTTTCGAATACAATCTTTTCTCTGTATAGGGCTTCAAGGGGGTTACGGTCATCGGCCCGGCTTGAGGATTAGTCTTATCGGCGATCTGAAGAATGAGCATTTCATCAACCTGTTTTCCCTTGGTTTTAACAAGTAAATAGACGCGGGTAAGAGAACTCTCTCCAGAATTTTCATGTGAAAAAGAATGGACGAGGTTAAATTCAGAAGGTAACGTTAAAGTGAAGGGGGGTTTCTGGGAGACTAATTTCTTTCCTTGAATTTCTAAATCCTTCTGGGCAGCATTGGCCATGGCCCCTGTCACTAAGATTAAACAGAACAATGCGATAATAATTTTTTTCATGGTCTCTTCTTTCCCTTCTGTCCCCTCCCCTCTCGATGGGGGAGGGTGAGGGTGGGGGTGCAAAAAAAGAGGTTATGGTTAGACCTGCCTGCGGTAGACAGGCCCAAAACCCAATCCTTAACCCCATGAGAAGTTACTTCTTTTTTGTGAGCAGCTCTTTTAATTTTGCTCCTGCGACAGGACTCTTTCCTATCAGATCTTTCCAGCCTTCCTCGTAGGCAACCTTCAGGAATTTTTCCTTTTCTGCCGGAGGCAGGTCAATAACCTGGATGCCTTCCTTGAGGAGTATGGGGCGTTCCTGTTTTGCGAGGTCGTCAAATAACGCCACTACCCTTTTCTCTGCTTCTATGGCTGCTTCCGTCAGAAGATCCTGAAGCTTCCTGGGGAGCTTATTCCATGTGTTCAGGTTTGCAACGAGAGGGTTTGGAACTTGGTAAAAGCCTGGATCTACAATATATTTTGTCTGCTTATCCCATCCCCAATCACGAATCCCAACGGATGGCCAGCAATAGCCATCCACAACGTTCCTTTCGAGAGCGGAATATACTTCCGTGGGCGGTATCACAACAGGGTTCCCGCCAAGTCCCTTTATCACTTGCAGGTACATGGGCGACACACGAATGTTAAGTCCCTTGAGGTCAGCAGTCTTTATAGGTTTTTCAAGGTAGAGGTGAAATTGTGTGCCCAGCCCAAGTCTTGCCAGGTAATAGAGTCCGATCTTTTCGTGGAGTTGATTTATATAGGCCCAAGCACCTTTTGCTCTTTCTTCGGCAGGTGTAAAGACAGACAACTTGAGGGCATCCACTTCAGGTAAGACCGATACGTAGTAGGCATTGGTGGTAAATACCATATCAACCATGCCGCGTTGCAGAGCTTGAACCTGATCCTGCGTTTTTACCGCCTCCGGCCCTCCAATGTACTGTATCTTCAGCTCCCCGGGATATTTTTTTGCAACCATCTGCTCGGCCAATTCCGTAAACAAAGTAAAGGCCTTATACTCACTGGCTGTTTTTGGCCATGCAGTAACTGCTTTCAGAGTAAATGTTTCCGCTTTAGCAAGCCCGTATTGAGCAACTGATACGGTAAATGCGAAAATCACTACAAAGAACATAAAAACTAATCTCTTTTCCATTGTTTAACCTCCTTTTTTGTTTTTTATTTTATAAACCATTTTAAATCGTTACTCAACATTTTATCGTCCTTCATCCCTCGTTTCCAAGTTTCACTTCATTCCCATAAGACTTGGTACAACCGTTGCTAAAACCGGCATTGCCAACACAAGGGCAATGCATAGCATATCTACGATAACATAGGGAGTTACTGCCCTCCAGATATCACCCATGGTTACGTCAGGGGGAGCTACACCCTTCATTACAAAGAGGGTAACGCCAAAGGGAGGGGTAATCAAGCCTGTCTCAAGAGCAATAAGCATCATCACGCCGAACCAGATTTTGTTAAACCCGAAGGCATTGACGACGGGCATGTATATAGGAATTGTGATCATCATAATTGCAACGGTTTCCATGAAACAACCCATAATAAGAACGACGAGCAGCATGCCGATTAGGATCACTATTGGCGGAATGGCGAGGTTGCTAATAAAATTCGTCATGCCTGCAGCAGCGCCAGTAAAGGCTAATATTTCACCGTATGTGCTTGAGACAATAATAATCATGAATATCATTACCGTGACTTTGACGGTACTGTAGACCGACTTCTTGATAATCTCCCAAGTTAAACGCCTGTAAAGAAGGGCTAAGATAAATGACCCCAACGTCCCTGTTGCAGCGGCTTCTGTAGGGGTTGCTACACCCAGAAATATGAGACCTATTACCATAAAGATGATGAAGCCGAGGGGTAACAGGTATTGTACGGTGGCCATCACCTTTTCTTTCAAAGGGGTACGGGGCACAACATACATAGGCGCTTCTTCAGGTTTGATGCGCAACCATAAAACGACGTAGATGAAGTAGAGGGCAGACATCATCAAACCCGGCACTATGCCGGCAATAAGAAGTTGCCCCACATCGATATTTGCAAGGCTTGCGAGTACCACGGTAAGTGCATTGGGAGGAATAAGCGCATCAACGGTACCTACTCCCATAAGCGGACCGAGACTCATGTTTTTGCTGTAGCCTTTTTCCAGCATTTGAGGAAGCAGGATGGTGCCGAGGAGGGCGCATGTTGCAATAGTGGAGCCGCTCAAAGCGCCGATGATAACACCCATAATAATAGCCAGGAGAGAGAGCCTGCCCCTGAGGTTGCCAAGCCATTTGTCAAGCACATTCACAGCATTAAGCCCAAGGCCTGAATGGAATATCAGTTCTCCCATAAAGATGAAAAAGGGTACGGGGAGCAGGGTAAAGGTTGTGATGGACGTGAAAGCCCCTGTTACTACCCCGACAAGGCCTGGTACCCCTCCCAGGAAGTAATACGCGGCAACTATATTGACAACGAGAAAGGCAAAGGCAATGGGCAGGTTGGTGAGAAGCAGGAACACCATACCCCCAAAGAGCAAGCTAATGATCAGCCACCATTCCATGGGTTACCCCCCTGCCCTAATATCGATAAGTTTGCTCCACGCCACCCTGAAGAACTGAACGGTAAGGAGGATGCTGCCTATGGGGATGATGACGAAAATAGCCGATTTCGGAACAGTAACTGCCCTTACGTCGGTTACCCCATGTATAATACAGTCACACATATGGATAACTCCAAAATAGAACAACATAGCACAGGCAAGCCCGCCGATGACAGACATGATAAAATCGAGATAGTGCTTGGTTTTCTCATTGAGATGAACGTATATGACATCGGTAGTTATATGCCCTCCCTCTCTCAAAAGCCAGGTTGTCCCAAGGAAAACTATCCACAACAGGGCATATTCGGTCATCGGTATGATCCATATCGTTGTCTGTCTAAATAAGAATCGCATGCCAATGGTGTAACAGACAGCGGCTGTTATAAAGACCAGTATTACCCCGGCCAAGGCAGCCATCACCTCTACAAGCTTATCAAAAAACTTCCAGAATCCTATCTTTGAACGTCCTCTTTTCTCGGGAGCCTTTTCCATTCTCATCCACCCTCGTTGGGTTTACCCTATTGTTGCATAAAGATCAGGTTGAATTAACTGGATATCATCATAAAAAGTCGGTTTCCAGTATTTTGATGATTTCTTCCAAACGTTACCTTTGGGTTAATCCAGCAGATGATATTGATTCAAGAGTCATCCCTTATTTGCCAAAGGTTTGTTAAATCTGAACGCCGAATTTAATGCAACAACAGGGTTTATCATTGGTCTCCTGAAGTGGAATGACCTGCTCTCTGCTTCAATTTCTCCCACTCCTCATCCACATCCATTTGAATCTGCCTGATCTGCTCTTCCTTCAAGTGTCTGAATCTTCCCTGTTTCAGGAGGTACTCCTGGACAGGGAGACGGCGTGGCTCACGATTGATGGTGTATCTCTTCCCATCTTCCACCTCATAAAGAGGAAAAACGTTCGTTTCTACTGCAAGGATGGACAACTCAGGAGAAAGATTTGACGGTGTCTTCCAGCCTGTTGGGCAAGGAACAAGCATATGAATGAATTTGGTCCCCCGGATACTTTTCGCTTTGGTGATTTTTCCCTGGAGATCACGGGGAAAACCGATGGTGGCTGTGGCCGAATATGGATTATAATGGGCAGCCATGATCTCCATGATATTCTTCTTCCGGCGGGGGTTCCCTTCAGGGGTCGTCCCCGTCCAGGCATAGGAAGGGGTTGCGGAGCTCACCTGAATCCCGGTGTTCATGTAGGCTTCGTTATCGAGACAGACGTAGAGGATATCCTCGTTGTTTTTTGTCGCCCCCGAAAGAGACTGCAAACCGATGTCAAACGTTCCGCCATCTCCTGCAAAGGCCAGCACCTGAATATCATCCTTTCCCTGGATTTTAAGGGCATTGGCGATCCCGGCTGCAGTCGGTGCGGCTATTTCAAAAGCAGAATGAATGGTCGAGACACCATAGGAAGTGTTAGGGTACACACCTCCTATCGCTCCTTCACAGGACGGAACGATGACGGCAATAGTTCGAGGTCCCATGGCCTGAAGGACCAATTTCATCGCAACCGCCAGACCACAACCAGCACAGGCCGCATGACCAGATCTTAACAAGTTGGGTTGCTGTTCTGGTAATACCATACGACTTCTCCCTGTTCCGAAAATCCTGAGAAATTAATGAGCCTCTTTAATGCCAAATTTCAAAATCCCTGCCTGCGGCAGGCAGGCAAATGTCAAATGAATGTCAAAGTTCCAAATAAGAAAACTTTGGGCATTTTGGCTTTGGATTTGATTTGACATTTGAACTTTGGCATTTGACATTTTTCCTTTTCAAAACGGCTATTCCTCCATGATCCAGATGGGTTGATCAAATGGCTCAAAACGATTCATGACTTCCAGGGCAATTTTTTGAATCACTTCAGGAGTTACATCTGTACCCCCTACTCCAGCGATATAACTGTAGGTAAGAGGATGGTCAGAAGAATGAATCAGAGCTGCTCTCAACTCCTGACAGAATATTCCGCCGCCTCCCAAAGAGATGTTTCGATCAATCACAGCAATTTTCTTCTTTCCTCTGAGGACAACTTGGACTGCCTCTACTGGAAAAGGCCTGAAGAGGCGCAATTTAAGTAAGCCAATCTTATTCCCTCGTTTACGAAGGTCTTTTATTGCCAGCCTTGCCGTGCTTGTAATGGACCCTGCTGTCACAATAACAACCTCCGCATCTTCAAGCATGATGGGCTCAATAATTCCATAGCCCCTTCCAAATTCTTTCTTAAATTCTTGATCCACCCGCACTGCAATTTCTTTGACGGAGTCCATGGAAACCTGGGCCATATGCTTATACTTCCGGTATAATTCCGATGAAACCACAGGGACGAGAAATCCAGGTTTGTCAATATCGAACTTATGCGGGAGATCAAGTGGGGGAAGGAAGCGATCGACCTGTTCCTGTTCCGGAATGTCCACAGGTTCCATGAAGTGGGAAACAAAGAAGGCCTCCAGAGCGATCATGGCTGGAAGGTATACCTGCTCTGCTATTTTATAAGCCTGAATCACATCGTCCAGGGCTTCCTGGCCATTTTCGCAATAGAACTGAATCCATCCTGTATCCCTCTGGGAAAGACTATCTAACTGATCCGCCCAGAACCCCCATGGTGCTGCCAATGATCGATTGACATTGGCCATGACCACAGGAGCACGACATCCGGCTGCAAAATGGAGCATCTCATGCATGAGAGCAATGCCCTGGGAGGAGGTCGCCGTAAAGGTCCTTACCCCGGTCAAGGAAGCGGCAATGCAGGAGGCCATAGCCGAATGCTCGGACTCTGTTCGCATCATGATCCCTTTGAGCACACCCGATGCTTCCCATTCAGAAAGTTTTTCGTAAATGGCTGTCTGGGGTGTAATCGGATAAGCTGCAATCAGGGGAGTGCGGCAGAGCTTGACAGCGTGGGCCACCGCATGATTTCCTGTCATAAAGTCTTTCATGACCATGCCTCCATCTTTACCACATTTCTCGGACAGGCTTTTGCACAGGTCCCACACCCTTTGCAGTGGTCAAAGTCAACGGTTCTTGTCCGACAGGCAGGATCAAGTGAAACGGCACCTTCCGGGCAGAAAAAATAGCAATTATAACAGTAATTACATGTTCCACAGGAGAAACATCTTGAGGCCGAGAATCTGGCCTCTCTGGAATTGAAACCTACATTGACCTCTGAAAACCCTTTCAAGGCTTGCTTCCTGCTACGCTTCCGCATTCTTACTCTTCTGCTCGGTTCAAAGTAGAGGGTATTGATCTGTTGATACGAGATGACCTCTCGCACTTCCGGCCATTTCCCTTCATTTCTGCTGGCAAGATATGCCTCCATCGAAACAGCGCCTTTATTCCCAACCCTGATCTTTGAATACATCTCCTGACTATCCTCTCCCCTGAGATGAGAATCTATGGAAATAGCAGCCCTCTTCCCTGCAGCGATGGCCGTGACAATCGTTCGAGGTTGGTCCACTGCATCTCCACCAGCGAAAATCTTGGGAGAGGGATTCACCTCAACCAGACTACTCTTAATAAGACCCTGAGGGATCCATGAAGAATCCACTTGCTCACCCACAGCCGTGATGAGATGGTTAGCTTCCAGGGTGAAGAATTTCCCTTTGACAGGAATCGCTTTGGGCCTGCCACTTTGATCCAGGCCGCTCAGCTTCATACATTGGAATTTTACAGCTAACCTTTTATTCTTGAGCAGACTTACTTTGACAGGGTGCATCAAAAATTCTATCCTCACTCCTTCCTCCTCAGCCTCAGCGATTTCGTCTTGAATGGCTGGCATTTCTTTCCTGGTCCTTCGATAGGCAACGGTCACTCGGGAACCGAGACGCAATGCTGATCGGGCGACATCCATGGCCGTATTGCCTCCTCCGATCACAATAGTCTCTTTTCCTAAAGTGATTTTTTCTTTTGAATTGATGCGCTCCAAAAACTCTCCGCCCCTCCAGACCCGTTCCAAATTTTCCCCTTTAATGGAAAGAGGCACATTGACTCCAGCGCCTGGAGAAAGAAAAATAGCATCAAATTGATTCAATTCATCAAGAGAAATGTCTTTTCCCACTTTGACGCCTGTCCTCATTTCGATGGGAAGAGTGAGGATCCTTTGAATCTCCTTCTTCAATACTGCTTTGGGAAGTCGATATTCAGGAATTCCCCAGCGCATCACCCCTCCAGGTTCTTTTTTAGCCTCAAAAATAATGACTTGATGTCCCAGAAGAGAAAGGAAATAAGCGCAGGAAAGGCCTGCTGGACCCGCCCCGACAACGGCCACCTTTTTGGAATCTCTATTTGATATAAGTTGGATATCCTGAACCTGATTCGATGTTGCATCTGAAACAAATCTTTCCATGGCATGAATGGACACGGATTCATCATAGGAAGCTCGAAGGCAGCTGCTCTCGCAAGGGTGAAAACAAACCCTTCCGCATACGCCGGGCAAAGGATTCTCTCTTAGGATGGTGAAAAGAGCCTCATCGTGCATCCCTTCCTGGGTGAGGTAAAGGAATTGAGGGATATTGATTCCTGCGGGACATGCCTCCTGACAGGGGGCTGTCATAAATGAAGTTTGAGGCTTTTGGAAACCCCACTTTCCTGTTTCCAAAACCTCGGTACTGCCATAAGAAATGGGGATGACAAATTCATATGAAGAATCGTGATTGATTTTCTTCATGAGTCTAAGCCCTTTGCCTCATATATTTTCGTCTGTTTGTAAGCCTCATTGGCCGCTTCAATATTCGCCTCCACCTTAGCCGGAACCATTTTCCGGATTGCCTCAATCAATGTCTCCAACTTGACCAAATTTGTTAAACGAACATAGGCTCCCAACATGGCTGTGTTGAAGGTATCCCCTAACCCCGCGCTTCTGGCAATCAGACCGGCATC
>Ga0315282_10017815_pt1 | contig 10220 bp, 9 predicted proteins | sample YL17G07_20_MG_FD_203693 | JGI IMG/M metagenome (GOLD analysis project Ga0315282, IMG submission 203693) | Sediment microbial communities from Yellowstone Lake, YNP, Wyoming, USA - YL17G07_20 | ecosystem: Environmental > Aquatic > Freshwater > Lake > Sediment | place: USA: Wyoming | collected... | reverse complement strand
GCGAAGCATGGTCGATTGCGTTCTTGAGCACGCCTGGCATCGAACGGTTGTATTCGGGCGTAACAAACAGAAGGCCCTGGGCAGTTCTGATTTCGTTCTTCAGCCGCTTGACGGAATCGGCCTGGTTCGTGTCGTCGTCCTGGTTGTAGAGCGGCAGGTCCCCGATGTTTAGTTGCTTGAACGTAAACTCCGGTGGTCCCAATCTTACGAGGGCGTTGGCAAGCTTGCGGTTGAATGAGTCTTTACGAAGGCTCCCGACGATAACGGCGATGTTGTACTTGCTCATGACGATCTCCTTTCCCATAACTAATATTTATATCACATGAGATTAGGTGGAGCCAGCGGGAATCGAAGCCATGGGCTATTCTTAAAACGAAAAGCTAATCGGAGTCTGGATGAAAGGAAAGTCTGTCAATTCCCGACTTTTGATCCTGATTCCAGATTGGGCAAACCTGTTATTTCCAAGTGTGGGAAAGTACACGCAGCCAGTTCTTAAACCCTATTTTAGCCAGAGCTTCTTCGTCAAAGCCCCCATCCCTTAAGGCTGCCACTAGTTTAGGAAGACCGGCGACATCACCGATTTCAGAAGGAATGGTCGTACCATCGAAGTCAGAACCCACGGCGAGATGATCGACACCGATGCGATCGGCGATGTAACAAAAATGACGCACAAGTTCACTCAGGGGGGTATCAGGATTTTCCTCACCATCCTCTCGCACAAACTTAACACTGAAATTTACCCCCACAAGACCACCGGAGGCTCCGATAGCATCCAGTTGCCTGTCAGTCAAGTTTCGCGGTGTCGGGCAGAGGGCATGGACGCACGAATGCGTAGCGACCAAGGGTGCTTCCGATATCCTTTCCACATCCCAAAATCCCTTTTCGTTAAGGTGGGAAAGATCCAGCAGTATCCCGAGCCGATTGCACGCGCGAACCAACTCCTTACCCGCATCGGTCAGGCCCGGGCCCATGTCTGGAGATCCCGGAAAATTGAAATTTACCCCATACCCAAAAGCGTTCTTGCGACTCCAGACGATGCCGATGGACCGCAGACCTTCCTCATAAAAGCTGCGAAGGGACTCCAACGGTGGGTCTATGGGCTCAGCACCTTCAAAGTGAATAACCGCAGCGAGCGCATCCTCTTCAAGGGCTGTATGAATCTCCTCTATCGTACGTACTACCCTGAACTGCCTGAACGATTCAGATTCCAGCGCAAAAAAGCTTTCGATTCCCTTCTTTGCCAACCGGTGAGCGTAGGAAAAATCGACCGGCTCTAAATTGCTCATCCTAATTGTGGCACGCCCTTGGGAAGCACTCGGCGAAGTCTCCTGTTCCTTTTGCTCAGGATGGGGAACAAATATCGAAAAAAAACCACCGCAAAAACCGCCCCTCTTTGCCCTGGGCAGATCTATGTGGCCGGAATTTGTCTCTTGCAAAAAAGGTCTTTTATTCTCCCCTGGCACGAACATCATATTGAGGGTATCATTGTGGCCGTCCAGTATAGGTAATTTGATCATTTCTCTCCCTGACATCTTTTTTGGTAGGATAGCTTTAGCTTACCAACTCATCTCTATTCACTTGCTGCCACTGGCACTTTTGCTAGGTCCCGTCCTCTCTGCGATCGCTTTGTTGAGAAGGGCTACTCCTTCTTTTGAAGCAGCTATGGACGCCGTTAAGGCATCGCGGGCCAAATCTGGATTATGGAAGCCATCGGAATTCTCTGCAGTCCAGAACTCCCAAAGCACATGGGCCTCCTCATGTTTTTCCCGGCCTTTGGTCAGCAACTCCTCGGCCACGCCGGCTCGCTGGGCAGTGCCGTAGGAGTCAATCAACTGGCACAGCCAGTACTCTGCCTTTCGCATCTTACCCTTGGTGTAGTTTTGTATGGCATCAATTTGATAGAGTTTCTGATCGACAGTGGCCTTGGGATGGCAACCGAGGCAGGCCTCCTTGATGTGGTTCCTGGGACGAACCACGCCATGGTTGGAGAAGGTTTTCCCATCTTTCCTCTTTTGCTTTGGCATGTGGCACTGGTGACACTGGACGCCGGCTCTATCATGCACGCTGCCGGCATAGGTCTCCGCCTCGGGGTGTTGTAACTTGATCAGGCGGGCGCCGGTGATGGCATGCCTGAAGTCGTAGAAATCAAGTTTCCGGTAATGCTCCAGAAGTTGCTTGGCGTTCTTGAGTGGAAAGTGATTGGTTCGCTGATCATCATAACCAACTTTTTTGGCTCCACTCCACTGGGTGCCAGTGTTACAGGCGTACTCCACGTGACATTGAGCACACATCAGACGTGAGTCAGCTTTTTGCATCACTCCAATCTTACGGAAACCTCGGAAGTCGATCTCCTTCAGGTCCGTTTTGCCTCCCTTGGCAAAAATGTTCTGTTCCGGGTCATCCGCGATGGCCTGGATGAGAGCGTCACGCACCACCCGCGACTGGGTGCCATGGGGATCGTGGCAATGGATGCAGCCTACGGGGTTTTGGGTGTCTTTGGCCATTTCAACAACATCTGAGGTCCGATCCCATTTCCCCCCCTTGTCGCCCATGAATTTCCACGTCAGGATATGGTCGGAGGTTTTACACTGGATGCAAGTGGGATTGCCGGCCATCGCGGTTTCAGGGAGCTTCTTGTGGGTGTCGATCAGTACGTCCCAGGCTTTGCCGGTCGCACCCACGCCCTTCCAACCTTCTTTGAACTGGAAACGCCCACCCTGGAAACGGTCAACGGCGAATTGATCGATGACCATGAACAGATGACCCCGTGGCTCGTTATGTTCAAAGGTGAAGCCATGCCCGGCAAGAAGTTTGTCCTGCATGGGAGAGCGTCCGGCCGGAACCCCCTTCTCTTTGCGAGCGGCAGCCTCGTAGTTAACCTTGCGGAAACTGTCGTACTGGTACCTGTGGCAGTTGCCACAGACCCCAGCGTCGATCTTGGTGACCGGCTTCACGTCCCCCTGGCTCTCTACATGCTTGTCCAACTCCCTGTGACAGGCACTGCAAGCGATAGCCATGTGCTTGGAACCTTCCTTGAGTGCCTTGACCTCGTCATGGCACTGGTAGCATTCTTCTCTGCTTTCCTTGGCGGGTTTTGCAGTCTGCTTGCCCGTGGCAGCAGCAGTCAACGATGGAAGCAACAGCAGGATTGTCGTCCCCATCGCTACTGCGGCAAACATCAGTCTCTTTCCCAGCATGACTGATCTCCTTTCTAATTACGAAGATATAACGGGTCAAGAAAAAAAAGCCAAGATTCTCCTCACAGGGCCCCCTCCCGGGCGACGGGGGAAATGTGATCGCTGCTGCACCTGTTTCGAAAAAGAAAAACGAGCCATCCCCACAAGAGACTGGCAGCACAGTAAATCGCCAACAGTCGAAGGGTACTTACATCCCACATGAGACGTTCAGTCCATGGCCTCAAGACCACGGCCCACTCAAGGGGCATAAACGGCCAGAAGATCCAGGTGGCTTCAGCCGTCCAAACGGCCAGGCTCAAGAAGCAGGCATTCAGTAAGAGAACAGGTCTGGGCCTTTGGCCCTGGTCCGATCTTGGAACCATCCAAGAAAGAAACCCCATCACAGACCACCAGCGGAGGAGCCGCCACGAAAAAACCCATGAAGGACTTTTAACAGGGAGGGGAGCTAACTGATCGAGAGGGATTCCATTCAGAAGGGCCTGGTAGAGCTGTTTTTGAAAAGCATCGAAGCTAACGTTTTCCAACCACGCCACTACTGTATGCTCGATTCCCTGAAGGACCTGAACCAGACCGATGCCCAGGAGAAGGATCCATCCCCAGCGCAGGTCTCTGGACGGAGTCAATTTCAAATATTCGCGGCCGACGAGGTGATAAAGAATGAGCGGAAACCCTAAGAAGGTGAACCCCTTGAAGAGATGGAAGCTGATTCGACCCCGGACCGAGAATTGTTGATCCACGCAGCTCACCCACAGGAGGGCCACCATGAGCCAGAGCAGAGCGCCCATGATGACGACCGTGCCCGTCTCGCTGATTCTCCCCCGAAAGCCCTTCAATAATTTTCCCACCGAGGAATAATTGAGCCACAACAACCAGACGGAGATCGTAAAGAAACCCGTGAGCCCGCTGACAGATTGCGCCCAATACTGCTCCACAGTCGACTGCACGCTCTTGTGATATTGGTATGAGAGGAAAAAGAGAAAGAGTCCCCAGAACACCCATTCTCTCAATAGGGCCTCTTTCTTTCGCCAGGTCAGAAGGGTTGCGCCTATGGCAAGAGCGATCCAGAGACTATTCACACCTATACCGCCTATGGCCTGGAGATGGGACGGCACCCATCCAAGGGCAAAGATCACGATGGAAATCGCCCAGAGGGATAAGGGCAGGAGCCATCGGTTGAGCTGGATTTGAAGCCATTTGAGAATGAGAACCATGAGCCCCCGAGCGGAGAGAATGATACCTGCCCCAACCAACCACCAGAGGAATTCAAGGGACTCAAAGAGCTGGGTAAGAACCACGTCGATGGTCTCTGCGAGCGGACGGCCTGATGCGCTTAGGAGGATAAGAAATCCATAAAGTAAGAAGATGAGGGCAACCCCTTTCAACCGGAATGGAAAAGACCGTGTCGGTATGATCGAGGTCAGCCCGGCCATTCCAAGGCTGAGGCCCGTGGTTCCAAGAAACCAGAGCGCCCATCGATATATGCCGTACAAAGGGGGTCTTGCCAGCGCGATGAGTGTGACCATTGCCAGGCTGGCCGGAAAGAAGAGTTGTAAGGCTTTGGAGATCCAGGGACGGCTGGTTCGAAGCAGAAAAGCCCACAGGGCCAACCAGACGACGACGAAGAGCAAAGCGGTCTGCCAGAGGGGCCAGGTGGGAAGCATTTTGCCTACGCTTCCAACCCACAGAAAAATAATGGGGAACGTGCAAATGAAGTCCACCCATTGCCATGAGTTATTCAGTCGAATGACGGGGGTGTGCCAGACGAGTGCCCAGAGAGCAAGAAAGGCAATGGCCCACGGAGCAATACCAATCGCAAGGGAGACATAGACAGGGAAAAGAACTCCCCAAACAAGCCACAGGGCGCTTATTGAAATATGTATTGCTCCATAAATAAATAGGATGCTGCTCCCCAGCAGAAGCCCCCCCTTGATCCAAGGGGAAAATAGATTTGCCTTCCCTGAGAACGCGATCAGCAGAGAAAAGAGTATGACGATCAGGATGAATCGGATGAGCCTTGTCTCGTTTGAAGTGAGTCGGGTTCCCCAGCCCTCCTTGTGATAGGCGGGATAGTATCTCTTTCGGACGGAATTGAGGAAGGCATTCAACCATTCAGACCGTTTTCTGTAGTGCCTCAGTCTCCTGATCAGCGGATAGATCCACCGGGAGGAGGGAGGGTGCTGGCGCCATCTCTTCGGAAAGAGAGGTAGAAGGAATGCTTCGGTCTTGCGGACGAGCTCCAGAACGTCAAGCATCATGGAAGTGCTTCATCGTCTTCGGTTTTCTTCGGACGACTATACACAATTCAGAGGAAAATGGGAACGGAGTGAAGAACTGGGACGGGAGTTGATGGCCTAGGGGTCATTGATGGCCTAGTGATGGCCTAGGGTCAGGCTTCGGTAATTCGGTATTTTCGTTTTCGCCCTTTGATCAGATTCCCGGTAAGAACCCCTATGCCCTTCGCAAACGCTCTATCCTCCCGAAGGTGATCTTCAACCTTCGTGATCGCCTCACTGACCGTGACGGAACTCCGCCGAAAATGGTCAGCTATTTCCCTCACCGTATATCCCGAGATCCTCCTCGCCAGGTAGGCCACCATCCCCCTCCCTCGCGATCCTTGACGACTTCTTCTCACAGAGTGCAATTCATCCTCCCGACTCCCTATTGCTCTCGCCACTTCCCTGGAAATCGCGTTCAGTGGAATCTCATAAACCCAATCCTCCGCTTCCTTCCTCTCCCTTTCGATCCGCTCAACGAAAGCATCCTCTCCTAGGTAACGCTGATCTTTCACCTGGTAATATTTCTTTTCGTGCCTACACGTAATTCCTTCCCATACAAACCTGCGATATCTTCGCCTGGCCGAGGATCGATTACGACCCAATTGATCTAAAACAAAGCCCTCATCAATCAGATCCTCCTCTCGTTTTCCAAGGTAACTGAGGTGGCCGGTCCACACATAATCTTCTGGCCTCTTCACCAGCCTTGCCCTCACTGGATTCATATGAATATAGCGGACCAGTTCCAAAAGATAGGCATCCTTATCGCATACGATCGCCTTGTACCGCCCTTGAAAAAGATGCCCCACCTGCCGATATCGCCTGTTAAAATACTGGGTGTATCGAAACAAAAGGGATTGCATGATCTTGCTCAATGGGACCCTTTCGACCTCCAGAAAAAGGTGGATGTGGTTTTTCATCAATGCGTAGGCATAGAGACGGAAAGGAAATCTGATCTTACAATGGGAAAGGTAGGTAAGGAGCCTCTTCAAGTCCTTCTCATCCCGAAATATCCCCTGCCTGCGGTTCCCTCGGCTGATCACATGGTAGAGAGCGCCGGCAAAATGTATCCGAGGTCGACGAGCCATACGGGTAACATATCAAAGTAGGATCCCTGCGTCAATACCGAATTACCGAAGCCTGACCCTACTACTCTTGACTGAAGGGACCGATGAGAGGGAAACCGCTATCGGTGCGAGGCATCCAGAAGAGGATCGAATACTATGCACGAAAGAGCGAGCTAAACGTCTCATGTCATCGGCTTCGCCACACCATGGCCACACAGCTTCTCAATGCCGATGCTGATCTTGCTACGATCCAGGATCTCCTGGGGCATGGCCACATTACCACAACCCAACGCTACTGCCGAGTTGCGAACCTCAAAGTCCAACGAGACTACTACAAGGCCATGAAGGTGGTTCTGCAAAGAACGCAGGCACAAGAAGAAGATAACGACGAAGGGGAGATCATGCATCCCTCATAACGAATTGTCTTAACAGGGATATAGGGAAAATAGATAATGGAAAACAGTGTATAACTGACTAATATCAAAAGAGAAAGCAGGATATGTTACGTATAGCACCTACGAATGTTCAGCGTGAAGTTGTTATCAGAATTGAGACTTTCGAAAAGAAACTGTGCATCCAAAATCCATGGCTACAGATTCAATTTGATATTCGAGAGGTTAACAGGCCTAATTTCATTAAAAAATCCAATTTTTAAGTCAGGTTCAATTTCGTCTATCAGGTTTCGACCAGTTCCTTTTTGATCTTTGAATTTATACGGAGTCCCATCAACAACAAATTCAAAGAGTCTCTTCCCAAAATCAATCTTGATTGTTACAGGAATAGACGTCTTCTTTGGGGGATGTGGATCTTCAGCGAATAGAACTTGGTCCCAAAAATATCTCTGTGTGCAATACAAAATGCTGTTCACTTCGTCACGGTCCTTCTCTCTGGTATCGAGCCTGATCATCTTGAAATCACCAATGCTACGAAAGTTGAAAATAAAGTTGAAAACAGCTCTTGGCGGAAGTTGCAGGTCAAAGCTAAGAGACGCTTCTTTTGACACTGGTTTATCATAAACCAAACATGAATGGAGGCGGGTTTCATGCAATTGAAGACGGAGGATTTCAGAATAATAATCTGGAATTCCTTCGACTGTACGGAAGGTATAGTCGCCTATGAATATCATGCCGGACAAAAGACCTACAGTCGCATTCAGTAACCCTAATGCCAACTGCGCCTCTCCAAGGTCTACGACCGTTTTTCCAGTTTTCTGTACATGTGGATGGATAAAATCTCGGTATTTTCCACCAAAATCCGAAATTTGCTCAAAGTGTTCAACCTTAGGGATAATGAATGAATCAGTCAGTTGTGTGTAGAGTTTATTGATGTTGGACTTATCAGAGCTTTTTGCCTTTCCTAATAGTTTAATCCTGTGCCGAAATAGCTTTGCCAAGTGTTTAAGTATACCCTCTAAGGTACTCATCGAGAGAAAAAGAATGCTGTAACTCGCACTTACCATGGTTATTTTATCGAGCTCGATAAGGCGATGTTCCAAGATTTTTCTGAGTTCGATATCACTGATAAAATTCAATGTTTTCTTTGTAAAAGAGGGTATAATCTCCAAAAGCTTCCCCCTTCTGGCATAAAACCACGCCGATCCAGCAACCTTTTCCGTATCATACACAAAATAACTAAAATTGCAATATAAACCTTACCACTGCCTGTCCATTGCTATTTCAAATCTGTTACGCTCTCGCAAAATTACTTGCTGTTGAGGAAGAAGTCGAGATCTTCCCTGGCAATGTCCGTCAAGTCAAGTCTCGATTTCTACAAGGGGAAAGGGGAGTTAATCACCAAACTCCCTTGGCCTTGTCTTAGATGCAAAATGACAAATGAGAAGGGATGAATAGATTAGGGTTTTGCAGTAGCCAAACAAGTCATCTGTCTGGTTACTTCACCTACCTACGACTCGTTACTGGAGAGCATAGAGTGCAAAGGTCACCTGCGCCTCAGCGCGTCAACTTCCGAGGGCGTCAGCGACCGTAAGCGGTTCTCAAAAAGGCGGAAGTCGGCCGCACTCATATCCCGACCGTACGCTTCCAAGTTCTGGAATCCCTTACCTGCAAGATCCGCTACTCGCTTTGCGAGCTGGGGTTGAAAGCCGAGGATGTCCCGGGCGTTCTGTTCCGAGATGTTGCTTATCAAACCTGCCATGCAGACAGAGAAACACGGTGGATCAGGTCTAAAAGGGTAAATCGTGCAATCGCACTGTTGCGCGTTTCCTTCCGTTACGGAGAGCAGGACGAGAATGAAAACCGATAGTAGATAGAGGACTCTCATTTGCTCTCACCCTCCTTCTTTTTTCCACCGTCGCCAAAGATCCACCAGAAGAGAAATATTACGAGCCAGATTCCAAAACAGACCAACGCCCACTCAAAGAAATCTAACTGATGTCCAAAATCTGAGTTAATCGCTTGGGCTATGTTGCGTAGGCAACCTTTGGTCTGACCTGTGTCGATCAATACCGCCACAATGTATCTACGCTGAACAAGTTGAGCGTAGTACACAGAGAATCCCAAGAGCACCCACCCCGGAAGATATAGAAGATACGCGAGGCGAATGCAGCAACGCTTGGGTCTCAAATAGTCCGTCCCTAAAATGGCGACGACGGAACCCCCAGCGATTGTGATTGCCCAGCCAGACAACCCCTGTGATGTCTCAACAATTGTCTTCAATGCTTCGAGTGCCACTTTTGACCTGCGCTTTTCTACTCTCCGGAAAAACAGGTACACGGGCTGAAGAGGTCATCGGTCCGGCGACCTCGTACCTTCGGTCATTATACACAGCAAGCAATCCTTGTCAACAGGAATGGAAAGGCAACTGATCCGGCTTTCGTGGCCTTGCTTCAGGTGCTCCATGAACCGCGAAGTTTGATTCCCCGAACGAATGCAATCGGTTAAAGTACAATTTGGTACCCAGTCTGTACCCAGTAATTTATGGGTGATCGGCGGAAGATTATGATTGAAATTACAGGGGAATTGCTTTTTAAGATTGGCTGGGGGACGAGGATTCGAACCTTGATTCACGGAGTCATTACCTTGTTGGGACACTACTTCCTGATGTACGCATTGAGGCCGATGATGACGGGCTTACCGTCGATCATTACATCGGTTTCCTTATTCCCATGAGTGCTGGCGACTACCAGTGTTTTTCCAGATGCGCTGGGAGTCGGTGTTTCAAGATCCGCAGTGATGATGAGTCTGTTTCCTTCGATTTTTGCCGTAACAGCCACGATATTCCCTCCTCATGCACGCCGCATTATAGGGCACCGTGCGACCCGTTCTCACATAGTGTCTACATAGTGTCTCTCAAATAAAAAAACATTAGTAAAGAACCCCACCCACAGGGCGGGGCTTTCAGGTGCTATTTTAATAAAGTATTGATTTAACCCCAGGTTTCCGTTTGGTTTTAAATGCCTTACAGTCGTTTCTTGGCAAAGGCGCGGCCCGAAGGGCTCTTGAGGTATTTTTCAAAAGCTAACGCCTTTTGCCGGTTGTCAAATGCAATTGCAGTTTTTAAAAACCAGGGACTGAATTTTGAGGTATGATAACATCCCTCGGAGTTGTGCGTTTTCAGCCGGGAATCAAGGTCTTCTGTAAAACCGGTATAGAATCTTTTCTGATCGATCTCTGACTGCAGAATATAAACATAATAAAGTTGCATGGCGTGTCCGTCTTCGCCTT
>Ga0315282_10017813_pt1 | contig 10221 bp, 9 predicted proteins | sample YL17G07_20_MG_FD_203693 | JGI IMG/M metagenome (GOLD analysis project Ga0315282, IMG submission 203693) | Sediment microbial communities from Yellowstone Lake, YNP, Wyoming, USA - YL17G07_20 | ecosystem: Environmental > Aquatic > Freshwater > Lake > Sediment | place: USA: Wyoming | collected... | reverse complement strand
TCGAAGTATTCAAGGCAGGTGGTGCATGCCAGAATCTCCACGCCTTGCTGTTCCAGCCGTTTCAGATGGTCCAGCACGTCCGAGCCTTCACAAGCCAGGCGGACGCCTGCATTCCAGAGAATAATGGTGGCGGGCTTTTTCTCGCTATCGCCCAGCAACCTGAGAAAATTCGCCATCAATATCTTGCCCAGCCGTTCGTCTCCCCTGCCTAGGACATCGCCCTGAATGATGATAACTTTTTGAGACATTCAAAACTCCTTGTTCATAATATCAACATGGCATCGCCGATATCTTCGTTATGACGCGAAAACAAGCCTACCAAGAACCAAACATGGTTCCAAGTTCTATTTCTTCTGGTGACTTCACACAACAACATCTTGGGTCTCAATACCTGAATTTACAGGGTCTTGGAATAACTTACAAAAGAGTTAAATGTATTCCGAACATTAGGATTCCGAAGGATACTTCTTAATCGTTCCACGACTCTTTCGGCATTCCTATCAACCACGGTCACGTCAACGCTGTCTCTTACAGCTCCCGAAAGTAATTCACAGAACTTAATATCTTCTTTTCGCAATGAACAACCTAAGACAACCAACTCTGAGGCTTCGCGAAGTATGCTTGCTGCGAAATCCCAAATCTCCTTATATTTAGATACTTTTTCATAGTCTTTGTAGTTCGCAAGAGGAGGGATTAATGCAGGCTCGTCATAATCAAAACCCGAGCGGACGAAGTCTAAGGCTTCAATGTCTCTCAGAGCTCCAATCGGCAGGACCATCATCTGTCCGACGTAGAATTTATTAGAGAAAATCGGGGTTATTATTGTGGAGAAAGTTGTTTCGGCTCCGCCATAAGCTATCCCTCCTTTAAGGGGGTTGATCCAGTTTATAGAGCCATGAATTTTAGCGATAGGAATGCTTTTCGGATGGTGAGCACCTGCAAAGTAGTGGTATTGGACGCCCACGCTGTTTATCGCCGCCTCAAAAAGAACGTCATAATTCAGAGTTATAACCGTATATTTGCTGTCATGGTAGTGAAGAGCTAGACGTCGATAAGAGTCAAACCTAGGTTTATATGACAAGGAATAGTATCGAAGAATATCGTAAATGTAGAAGAAGCATTCTGAAAGCGCGCCTTGAAAGAAGTTATTTCTCTCAAACTCTAGAGTTGTTGAGTTAGATTGATTATGAAATTCTTCAGAAAGCCAAGACAAGAACCTTTCGATGTCTATTTTTAGTGAATTTGGGTTACTGAAATCGGGAACAGCACCATTTATTTTCAGATACTCTCCTAGGCTCGATCGCAGGCGTTTGTATCTTTCTTCACCAAGTAGTTGCACACCTTTTACAAAAAATTCCTCAGTTAAAGGGGGACGAAGTTCAGGAAGGATATTTTCATCGTAACCATAAGAAGCTCCTGCTCCTAATATATAACACTTGGCCATATTGCCTCCCTATAGTATTAGCATCGCATCCCCGAAGCTGTAAAAACGGTATTTCTTTTCGATGGCTTCCCGGTAGACTTGCTCCATCAGCCCTTTGCCGGCAAACGCCGAGACCAGCATCAGCAGGGTACTGCGGGGCAAGTGGAAATTCGTCACCATGGCGTCTGCCACCCGGAACCTGTAGCCGGGTAGTATGTACAGGTCAACCCAGCCGTGCAACGGCAGGACTTCCCCCGACTGCGCCGCGGCTTCTACCAGACGCACACTGGTGGTGCCCACGCAGATGACCCGCCGCCCTCCTGCCTTCGCCCGTGATATTTCCGCGGCAGTCCCGGCTGTCACAACTCCATATTCGCGGTGAATACGGTGCTTGCGCGCGTCCTCTTCCTGCACCGGGCGGAACGTGTCCAGCCCGATGTGCAATGTGACAAAAAGACAGCGCACGCCCTTCTGCTGAATACGCGCCAGCAATGCCGGCGTGAAGTGCAGTCCCGCCGTGGGCGCGGCGACGCTACCCGATGCGTCCGCGTAAACGGTCTGGTACCTTTCCGGGTCTTGAAGAGGCGCATGAATGTACGGCGGCAGAGCAATTTCACCCAGCGCCGGCAGTCCCGCCTCGCTGGAGAAACGCAGTATGCGAACGCCGGCTTCGTCTTCCCCCACCACCTCGGCAGTCACGTCCGTGTTAAAAGTCAACAGAGTGCCTGTTTTGACCCGGCGCGCCGGCTTGACCAGCGCCTCCCAGACACACTCCTCGACGCGTCTTAGCAAAAGTATCTCCACCATACCACCCGTCCCCGCCTTTTTCCCGGCCAGGCGGGCAGGTATTACCCTGCTGTCATTGAACACCATGACATCACCCTCGCGCAGGAAATCGGGAAGCTCGCTAAACCGATGATGTCCCAGCGAGCCGTCCGCCCTGTTGACGACTATTAGCCTCGCGGAGTCGCGCGGCTCGACCGGTGTCTGGGCAATAAGCTCCTGCGGCAGGTCGTAATCGAAATCGCTGGTGCGCAAAATCATTACCTTATTATAAGGGGTTTGCCACGCCCGCAAAAGGTGCAACTTCGAGGCAAAAGTATTAAAATAGGCGTCAGGCATCGCGGACAGAAAGGAATCTGACCATGAATACACCCATCCCGGCGGAACTGCTTTCGGTAGGAACGGAACTTCTCAGGGGCGAAATTGTTGATACCAATGCCGCATACATCGCTTCCCAGTTGCCTCTGCTCGGCTTCGAACTGCAAAGGCTGACTACAGCCGGCGATAATCTTGACTATCTGAGCGAGGTGCTGAAGCAGGCGCTGGCGCGCGCCACGCTCGTAATCGCCAGCGGTGGGCTGGGACCCACCCAGGACGACCTGACCAGGGAGGCGATTGCATCCGCCCTCGGGGAAAAGATGACGGTCAACCCGGAGCTTGAGAAAAACCTGCGGGCGATGTTCACACGCTTCGGGCGTGAAATGCCACCACACAATATTAAACAGGCGACCCTCATTCCGTCGGCAAAAGCCCTGCTCAACCCGCGCGGTACCGCGCCCGGTTGGTGGGTGGAGAAGGGCGGCAAAGTCATTGTCACCCTGCCGGGACCTCCACGTGAGATGACACCAATGTGGCAGAACGAGGTTGTGCCTCGCCTTAAAACCCGATTCCCAACCCTGCCCATCCTGGCGCGCACCATCAAGACCTTCTTCATTGCCGAGGCGTCCGTGGCTGAACTGCTCCAGCCGTTTTTCACCGTCGATAACCCCACCCTGGGCATCTACGCTAAGCCCGACGGCATCCAGGCGCGACTGATTGCCCACGGAGATAACGCCGCCCAGCTACTTGATGCCGCCGAAGTCAGGCTGAGACAGTTGCTTGCGCCGTACGTCTGGGGCAAAGACGACGATACTCTCGAAAGCGTGGTGGGCAAGTGGCTGGTCAAGCATAAGCTGACCCTGGCGACCATAGAGGATGTGAGCGGCGGTCTTCTCGCCAGCACCATCACCGGCTCGGCTGAAAGTGCGGGCTATTATCACGCCGGCGTCATCGCCACCAACGACCACGCCAAGTCCTCCTGGGGTGTGCCATCGAATCTCATTAAGGAGAACGGGGGCATCAGCGCCCCGGTGGCAGAGGCAATGGCAACCGGCGTAAGGGAAAAACTCGCGGCGGATATTGGCGTGAGCGTTACGGGAATTACAGGCCCGGCGAGCAAACAGCCCGGCGTTGTCTTCGTCGGCGTTGCCGACCGGCACGGAGTAAAGACCTGGCAACAGCAATACCAGCCGGACCGCGCCGATACGCGGGAGCGCGCCGCGATTTCCGCGCTTTTCCGCCTCAGGGAACGGCTTATCGAATTGAAGCTGGCGGACCAATCTTCGGGAACGGAAATTCCGAATCGTGAAGGACACTGAGATGATTTACGAAGAACGCTATACTACCACAATCGTCCGGGGCGCACGCCAGTACCTCGCCCAATTCCGCGAGAAGATGACGCCCAAAATACGCGCGGCAGGCGGGGAGCCGCTCCTTTTCTTGACCGGAATGGTCGGCGACCGTGACAACGCTGTCCTGCAAATAACACGTTTCCCTGACCTGGCATCGTGGGAGAGCGCCCAGAAGGAACTGGCGTCCGGCAGAGAAAGCATTGTGGAAAGCGACGAGGTCAGGCTTTTGCGTTCGGTGGCTTCACGTCCGAAGGCAGTTGTCCCGCCGGAAGACCGCCGCGCCTGCTACAGCTACCGCAAGCTGTTCATCAATCCCACCGACCTTCCGCAGTTCGTTGAATATTCAGAAAAAGGCGTCTGGCCCCTGTATGAAGCGGCCGATTGCCGCGTTTTCGGGCTTTTCTCCACGGTGGCCTCCACAAATCCCCTCGAACTCATCCTGATGACTGGCTACAACAGCCCGGCACACTGGTGGGACACGCGCTTCGTGGAAGGTAAACCATCCGGCGTAGATGATAAGACGTGGGAGCAATCGCGCAAGTTGGGCGCCAACCGGAACGAACTCGGGGTACACGGTAGCTGGGTGCGCCTGTGGCGTCCCCACGAAGTCTGACGGATTTTAGATACCTGACCGCAGACGCGTCGCGGCGACCTCCTTTTCCATGAAACACACCGTAAACGGTAGGTGGCTGAATTTCTGTTTGGACGTTTCCCTGAAACCCATTTGCCTGTACCAGTCTTTCAGAATCGGGGACTCATAGATGATACCAATGGAAATTACCCTGCCGCCGTCTGTCCGCACGTGGTCCTCGACAAACTGCACCAGAGTCCTGCCATGACCGTGGTGCCGGTGGCGCGGCAAGACTGCCAGCCGTTCCATGTAATACAAGTTTTCGCCGGCCTTTTCTATCGCCACAAAGCCAATCTGTGTCTCGCCCAGAAAACCGCCGAAGAACCCCATTTTCTTCCGCAGTTTATCCAAAGCCGCCACGGTGGTGAAAGAAGGATGAGTGGGGCAGTTTTCCCTGGTAAATTTGAATTCCTAGGCGACCGTGCGGAACGAATTTCTAACGACCGACGCGCTGGCGACTATACCAGCATGGTCCTGAATCTCGTGAATGACGAGCGTATCCATACCTGACCGCTATTTGAAGAAATCACGGATAACGTCAAACTCGCTGGGCAGAAGTCCCAGAACGACCGGGAACTTGTCCAGCAGAAATCTGGCAAGCGCTGACCCGGTTATCAGGTCGGAGCCAGTGAGCTTGACGATGACTGCCAGTAAAGCACCAGCGGAGACGACGCCCATTGCCAGTCCAAAAACTGCACCACCCAACCCATCAATCCACCCAAGGTGAATGGCTTTTATCACCGAACGCAGGGCTGAGCCAACTATTGCCGCGATGATTACCACGACACCAATGATTAATATGAAGGAAATGATATTGGCGATGTCAGTGTTGTGGATAAACCCGAAGATTCCGGCAACGTCCTGGTAAAAATTAGCCGCCAGCACCACGCCGATGACTAAGCCCAGCAGTGATAGCACCGAACGTATCAGCCCCTGCATGGCGCCGCCAACGACCGAAAGAATCAAGTAAATGACAATGACAATATCAATCCAGTTCACAGCTTTCCCTCCGATAGTCTAAGAAGGTTTTACTTTCCCGAATTGTACCATAGCCCCCCTAATTGGTAAACTAGTACCTAGTTCCGATATTAGCAGGTTGATGAAAAAGGGGTTCAACGTGCTTCTTCTCCCTTTCGTAAAGGTAGATTGTGAGGGATTTAGAATCAGAAATCCCCCTCTACGGTAGGCGCTACCGTTTCCCCCTTTTCCAAAGGGGGAGATGAACGTAAGTGAAGAATCTCGTGGTTTCGCTCTTTTGGGCAACGTAGTACTGGATACAGTACGGCTCTGCCAGTAGCCACGCCGCTGCCAGGAGACATTATGAAAACATATAAGGTCACTTTTCTTCCGGATAATAAAGAAGTTGACGTAGAAGAGGGCACCACCATCCTTCACGTCGCCGAAAAAGCGGAGGTCACCATTAATAACCTCTGCGGCGGGGAGGGGTTGTGCGGAGAGTGCCGGGTGCAGATTGTAAGCGGCATCGCCAATCCAGCAAAACATGACCTAGGGTTCCTTACCGGAGAGGAAATTGAGAAAGGCTACTTACTCGCCTGCCAGACGCCGGTTGAGGATAACCTGACGGTGATGGTGCCCGCCAAGTCCCGCGCCGAACAGGATAAAATCATGATGTCCGGTTCCCCGGTGGTTTACGGCGAGCCGGAAAAGGTAATGGTGAAAAGACAGGCCAGGGAGAAGACGACATCCTACGACGCGCTCGTCAAAAAAGTCTACCTGCCGCTGCCGGAACCCACACTCAAAGACAACATCTCAGACATAGACCGTATAACCCGTGAACTGAAAAAGACGACACCGTACACCGAGTTTGAAATCTCGCTGGCATGTTTGCAGGACCTGGCTGACAAACTGCGCGAAAACGATTGGAAGGTTACGGTCACCACTGCCTGGCATAACGGCATCGGGCGGATTCTCAGGATAGAGGCAGGCGATACCTCCCACTTCAACTACGGGCTGGCGGTCGATGTCGGCACGACCACAGTTGTTGTCCAGCTTGTGCATCTCAAGACAGGCAAGATTGTGGCAACCAGAGGCAGTCACAACATGCAGGCGCGCTACGGCGAGGATGTGATTTCACGAATGGTCTTCGCCTGCTCGCGCGGCGGCGTGGACCCCGTGCATAAGGCTGTAATCGCCAATATAAACACACTGACACGCTCCCTTGTCAAAGACTGCCGCGTCGACATTGAAGACATCGACTGCATCGTTGCCGCTGGAAACACGACCATGTGCCATTTTCTGTTGAACCTAAGGCCATGTGCCATCAGGCTGGAGCCCTACGTGCCTACCACCACCGTCTACCCACAGATACTGGCGCGCGAGGTAGCCATAGAAATAGGAAAACAGGGCATCCTTGAAGTGGTGCCGAGCGTCGCCAGCTACGTTGGCGGAGATATTGTCGCCGGGGTGCTCGCCTGCGGCATGGCCGACCGTCCTGAGACACGCTGTCTTATTGACATAGGCACAAACGGCGAAATCGTAATCGGCAACAGCGAATGGCTGGTGTGCTGTTCCGCCTCGGCGGGTCCCGCGTTCGAAGGGGCTGGGGCAAAGAGCGGCATGCGCGCTACCACGGGCGCCATCGAAAAAGTGGAAATCGCCGACGGCAAGGTGAGCTACGAGACCATCGGCAAGGCAAAAGCGCGGGGCATCTGCGGCTCCGGACTCATTGACGCCATTTATGAGCTGGTGCGCAACGGAATCATCGACCAGAACGGCAAGTTCAATACCACACGGCACGACCCGCTCCTGCGTACCGGTGAAAGCGACACCGAGTACCTGCTCGTGCCCGCCGCTGAAACGGAGACGGGCCAGCCCATCACAATATCAGAATCAGAAATCGCCAACCTGATGAAGTCCAAGGGTGCGGTTTTTGCGGCAATCAAATCGCTCACTGACTACGTGGGGCTGAGTTTCGACCAGTTTCAGGATATTTACGTTGCTGGTGGATTTGGCAGCTCCCTCAACATTCCCAAGGCAATTGCCATCGGCCTTCTGCCGGACGTCGATACCAAACGCGTGCAGTTCATCGGCAATAGCTCACTGACCGGCGCGCGCATGTCACTGATGTCAGTTGCCAGCTACGAGAAGTCAATGCAGATTGCGCGCCGCATGACAAACATCGAGTTGTCCAACTATCCGCCGTTTATGAACGAATTCATTGCGGCGCTGTTCCTGCCCCACACAGACAGCCGCTTGTTCCCCTCGGTCAAATACGGGAAATAAGGCTCAAATCAGCACTGTGGATTTTGCTTAGACCGGCTTGCCCTTGCGCCGTGGCTTGGTCTCTTTGAAACCAGCTTTCGGTTTGACCAGAAGGACGGGAATGTCCGAAGCGCGGAAGACCTTCTCCGCCACACTGCCCACTGCCCAGTGGCTCACGCCGGAGCGCCCGTGACTCGCCATAACAATCAGGTCGGCGTTTTCGTTTTTGGAAAAGTCCACAATCTGTTCCGCCGCATTGCCCACGAGTACATAAACCTTGGGATACAGACCTTTCTTCTCCATCCGCTCCGCTATTTTCGCCAGGTAGGTCTTCGCCGCCTTTGCCATCCTGCCCACGGTCGCCGGCATTTTCCCCGGCAGCACGCTGTAGGACATTCCAGGTCTGCCCACAAAGGTCGATTCACCGCGGAACTGTCCGCCAGCGACGAACTGCATCGGTTCACTACCGGGCACCTGCACCTTGAGGGTCTCTGTTACCGAAACCAGGGCTATTTCCGCCACATTACAGCCAGCCGCAATTTCTTCAACGTGCGATAGCGCAATTTCGGCCAGTTTGGAGCCATCAAGCGGTACGACTATTTTCTTATATGCCATACTTTGTCCCCTTCATTTCAGCGATTGGCAATCAGTTAATAGTATTACATCGGCTTGCCCTTGCGCCGCGGTTTGGTCTCTTTGAAACCCGCCTTCGGTTTGACCAGCAGGACCGGGATATCCGAGGCGCGGAAGACCTTCTCCGCCACGCTGCCGATTGCCCAGTGGCTGACACCCGAGCGCCCGTGACTTGCCATGACAATCAAGTCGGCGTTTTCTTCGTCGGCGAATTTCACCAACTCCTCCGCCACATTGCCAACCAGCACAGTAACCGTTGGCGTCAAGCCCTTTTTCTCCATGCGTGCGGCAATTTTCACCAGGTAGTCCTTGGCGGCTTTCGCCATGCGGCCTACCACCGCAGGCACCTTGGTAATCGGCACCATGTCACCAACATAAAGACGGCCCGTAAAACCGGCGACTCCGCCAGGCGTCCTTTCATACACCTCGCCAGCGATTGCGTCCGCGACCTCGCTCCTCGGCACCTGTATCCTGAGACTTTCCGTAACGGACACCAGGGCTATTTCGGTCACATGACACCCGGCGGCAATTTCCTCCGCATGCGGCAGAGCGACCTCCGCGAGCTTTGAACCGTCCAGCGGTACGATAATTTTCTTGTAAGCCATGTTGCCACCTCCCCTTAAGTTTGCCACTATTATAAAACATAATGTGCCAGATTTGAATATGACGCAGGTCATGCGCCGTGCCTAAACCGCACTTGAAGCTATTACATTTTTATGTCACACTTTCCGTCTTTTGCGAGGAACCCTGACTGCGTCGGGGTGAATGTCAATCTAAAGCGACCCCCTTTCAGGTAGCACAGGCGTCCCTGCCTGTGCGCGAACGGGACCAATTACGTTGCGCGCACGGGTTTCCCCACAGCCGCTGACGAGCAGGGACGCTCGTCATACCCTTCACGACCGCACCGTGTGCCGCCAATGCGCGCCTGTCCTTACAACGTGCATCGATGCCGTTGACCTGCGACAACTCTCTCTGTTAAGATTGCGCCATACTTCGTTTCAGAGAGTGACAAATGAAAAAAGACAGAGTGAAAATTGCCGCCGTGCAGACAAACCCCCGGCTCATGAAAAATGCCAAAAACCTGGACAAGATGGTGGCGTTTGCCAGAGAAGCCGCCGCCGGCGGCGCCGACCTGATAGTATTCCCGGAATGCGCCCTGACCGGATATGTGTTCGATAGCCTTGATGAGGCACGCCCGTTCATGGAGACCATCCCCGGTCCTGCCACAGATACAATGGCCACCGTCGCCGCGGAACTGGGCGTGCATATCGTCTTCGGCATGTTGGAGAAGGACGCGGACAAATGTTTCAACGCCGCCATTCTACTAGGCCCGAACGGGATAATCGGTAGGTACCGCAAGAACCATCTGCCCTTCCTGGGAATTGACCGGTTCGTTGACCCCGGCGATGGCCCTTTCCGCGTGTACAAGACGCCTATCGGCAATATCGGCCTGCACATCTGCTACGATTGCGGGTTCCCTGAGAGCGCCCGCACCATGACACTCCTCGGCGCGGATATTCTCGTTCTGCCGACCAATTTCCCCACGCGCGGAACGGCAGAAAGCATAATGGTCGAGCATGTCGTTAACACGCGCGCTTTCGAAAACAAAGTGCACTTCGTTGAGGTCGACCGCGTGGGCACAGAGCGCGGCACCCGCTTCGAAGGGCACAGCAAAATTGTCAACGCCTGGGGAGTGACGCTCGCACAGGCGAGCGCCGATAAAGAGGAAATTATCTTCGCCGAAGTCCAGTTAGCGGAGGCGAGACAGAAACGCATCGTCATCAAGCCCGGCGAGTTCGAGGTTGACTACATTAGCGACCGGCGCCCGGAACTCTACCGGGAGCTGACGAAGAGAAGGA
>Ga0315282_10017812_pt1 | contig 10223 bp, 11 predicted proteins | sample YL17G07_20_MG_FD_203693 | JGI IMG/M metagenome (GOLD analysis project Ga0315282, IMG submission 203693) | Sediment microbial communities from Yellowstone Lake, YNP, Wyoming, USA - YL17G07_20 | ecosystem: Environmental > Aquatic > Freshwater > Lake > Sediment | place: USA: Wyoming | collected... | reverse complement strand
TCCCACTACCATGAGCAAAACGTGATACAACCTAATTATACCCGGGTGGGTCAAAGTATGTGGTTAGGGGTGGATCAAAGAAGGTGGTTATTGACAAATACACACAGAGCAAGGCCTACATAGAACCATGTCGTTCCTAATTGTAACGGCAGAAAAATAGAGTATATAAAGAGTCCAAAAAACAAAACGAAGTTACTAAAAATGTTGATTATGCTCTCAGCTTTGTTATGAGTAGGAGCCTCCATTTTTTTGAATATATCCCCGGTACCCACTGCTTTATCAATTAAGATCATAATAAGAGGATGCAGTGGAAGATATAGTGTGAGAATCCAGGCATTCCACAAACCTAATTCGAAAGCTGGTATCAGTGACATGATTTCCCTCCTTCCTTTCCACGCCTAACGGCGTTTTCACTTCACGTGTAAACTACATTACAAGACATCTGTTTTATAAGGGTAATGCGAAGTTGAAAAAGGTAATCCGAAAGCGAACTTTATGCCCAAATGTATCCCTCTTTCACTGACGACTTACACACGACAGATATAGACACCTATTTTTATTACATTTGGCCCTCTTTATGGTTGCTTTATATATCTGGCTAACACCTTCTCCAGTGGAACAATGTTTTCTTGCAGGCCCAAGGCTTTGGACTCGATACCAAAGGCTATACCCATAAGCTGGGTGAAGAATAGAACAGGGAGGTTGAAGTTAGTCTTCAACCTCCTGTTGACCATTTTCTGGTAGGCATCCAGGTTCAGGTGGCAAAATGGGCATACAGTGACAACACAGTCGGCACCATTACTTGCGGCATTATCGAGGAGTTTGCGGACCAGTCCTAGAGCAATGTCTTCTTCTGACAATATAAGAGAACCGCCGCAGCAGCGAGTCTTCAGCGGGTAGGGTACAGCTTTGGCTCCTAAGCTTTCTATCAATCGCTCCAGTGATTGGGGATTTTCCATGTCATCGAAGCTTGGTGCTGGCCGCACCACCTGACAACCATAGTAGGGCGCTACTTTCAGGTCACTTAAGTCAACCTTGACATTGGTTTTGATTTCCTCAGGACTAATATCATTAGCGAAAACATCAAGTATATGCCGCACTCTAACAGTCCCGTGATATTCAAGGCCACCGGCTGCCAGGGCCTCGTTTATTTTGGTTCTTATCTCAGGGTATTCCTTGAAGTGCTGGTTGGTCCGGCTGAGGATGAGGTAGCAGTCGCTGCAGGCTGCTACCAGGTCAAGTCCTCTCTTTTCAGCTAATGCCAGGTTGCGGGCGCAGCAGCAAAAGGCAGACAATTCGTCAACAACTGTGTAAGGTGTGGAACCACAGCAGTTCCATTCATCAAGCTCGATGAGCTCTGCATCCAGAACCTTGGCCACGGCTTGAGCAGATGTGCCATAGGCACGACTATCTTCCTGCATGCAACAGCCGGGAAAATAACTATAACATCTCATGATGTCTCTCCCAATGGCTCAACTTTCCCAAAATCGCTTGAAGCTAGGGTTTTACCTCCGGTTTAAAATTCTTGCCTCCAGGATGTAACTCTAATAACTCAGCTTTGTCTAAAATCGCTTGGAACTGGCGTTTTGTCTTTAGATTTAACTCCTTGCTTTTCAGCGGCATACGCCCATGAGTGAACAAGTCGATTGCCACCGGAATTGCCCTGAGAGCGCGAAATGGGTTCATCCGAAGATAGAACCGGATCATGCAGCCGAAGCGTGGGATGTACCCGGCTTTGTAGACGGTATCGCTGAAAACTCTGTAGAGGACCGGCGTACGTGTTCGCGGATGACTCACATGATGGCGCATGGCTAAATGTTCCAGGGCATGCATGATGTAGGTTGGTACGATTCCTCTAGGGCAGCGCACTGTACACAGATAGCAGGATAAACAGAGCCACATTGAGTTACTGGATAACACTTCCTCGCGCATGCCAGCACGTGCCATGGCTATCAGCTCCCGGGGAGTATGGTCCATCCTGTTAGCATTGGGACAAGATGCTGAGCAAGTACCGCACTGGATACACAGGTTGATTTTTTCACCTCCGGGCAGAGCGGAAATTTCCTGTATAAAGTCGTTGGTACCATGTGCCTTTGTCGCCATTATTTACCTACCCTTACCTGCATTTCTTGGGTTCATAGCGTGGTCAACTGCCGTTTCGGTGGACATCTACTCCGTCTGAGTCATAATTTGCTCAGCCAGTTCATCAAACTCGTGAGACACTAGTGGGCTCCTTCACATTTTGCCATTACTTCGTCTTGGAGGGTAAGCTTCCGACCAATTTATTTATAAACTGGCTAAACATGGCTGGGTTATTCATTTGTGAGTTCGACATACCGATCTGCAATAGCAAACATGAACGCTTATCTTCGGTTCCTCCGTTTTTTTATTCCTAACTTACTCTAACGCTTCTGAAACTAGCTCCGCTATGTCCTTGATCTCTATTACGTCTTCCTTATTCATAGACAATACGCCATCATTGAAATTGGCCATGCAATAAGGACAGCTGATAGCCAGTGTACTAGCTCCTGTCTCAAGAGCTTGCTCAATCCTTAACTCGGAAAACCTCTCTCCTTTTTTGGTTTCCATCCAGAGTCTTCCAGCACAACCGCCACAACATAGGGAATATTCACGATTATCCCGCATCTCGATGAACTCCAAACCAGGAATGCTGCTCAGTATCTGCCGATGCTCGTCATATACGCCTTGGTAACGCCCTAGACAGCACGAATCATGGTAAGTAACCCTCTTATTCACCCCTTTAGTGAGTTTCAACTTTCCTTCTTTAATGAGTTCGGCTGCATATTGGGAAAAATGGAGCACCTCAAAGTTGCCTCCGAGCTCCGGGTATTCATCTTTGAAAGTATGATAGCAATGTGGAGAGGTGACAATTATTTTTTTGACGCCGGCTTCAGCGAAGATTTTAATGTTGGTTTCGGCTAGTCTTTGGAATAAGCTTTCGGCGCCCGCCTTGCGTATGCTCTCGCCGCAGCAGACTACATTGTTATCCGGGATGCCGAAATCCGCCTCAGCTTTTTTCAGGACATATACTGCTGCCCGGAGGACTCTCTGGTTAACCAGGTCGTATGCTTGATAGCAGCATGGGAAATATAGTATCTCGGTTCCTTTGGTGAAGGTCTTAACCCCAAGGTATTTAGCCCAATCCATCCGCTTCTCCGGTGGTTCTCCCAGCGGATTACCTACAGCCGAGATATTTTTCTCTGTGATCCGGAGTGAATGGGGGACTATACCTGCGCCGACTTCCATGATAACCCTGCGCAAGGCTCGCATAAAGTAAGGTATCTCTACACCCCGGGGACACCGGTCCACACAAGCATTACAGCCAACGCATCTCCATATCTCTTCATCCTCAAAGTCGACTACACCCAGTTGTCCCTTGTGAATTAACTTGCGCAGCATGAAGCCTGTCAACTGGTTCCAAGGGCAAACGCTGGTGCACAGACCGCATTGATAACATGATTTGAGGACATCACCGCCCTCATCAATTATTATATCGATTGTTTCTTTCGACGGTACCACTGCTTCCATTATGAAACCTCCTTCTAACTGATTAGCTTTTAGTGGATAACTGATTCCAAAGGCACCTTAGACGGATAAGTTCCTATGAAGGTCGGAAGACTCAATACTGGCTTCTCCTTCCAACCAACCTTCTGCAAATAATCTAGTACCTCTTTTTTGAAGAAAATGGGTATGTCAGTTGTCCGCCTAACAAACAGATGGAGATCGTCAGGAAGAGTCCCCAGATACTGCTTGTAAAGCGCGATATAGTGGGTGAGCTTTATTTGCCGTCCCTGCGGAGTATCGTTCTTCCTGATGCAGAGCTTAGCCATGGTAACCATAGCTCTTTCTTTAGACTCTACTACGGTAATTAGGTGCTCCGGCGACGGCTCCTCCGTATCCACAAGCCTCTCCTCTCTTCCATCCATCACCGTCCAGTCGTCCTCCTCCTTCCGACTCAGGTAGAGCCTTCTATACTTAGAGCCATGTGGCCCTATGACCACCGGTATTCCCAACCGGTTGCACCCTGTAGCAATGGATGCCGCTTTCTGCGACATAGCTCCCCAGGCTAGGCCACAGGCGCCAACCCGGTTCAGAACATAGTCGGCTATAACCTCATAGTTGCCTCTCAAGGGCAAGGTGGCAAAGATATTGGCGATCTTCATAGCAGCACCAGTAATATGGGAGTTGGCTACACATGAGCCGATATTAAGCACACCGCCGGCATCAAAGTGTGGCGGGTATTTCTCATAGAGTGTCTTACCCTCTTTGTCCTTCTTCATGCCAGCCGCCATAGCCGAGCAACCGGTAAGCACCACGATATATTTCCTCTTGGCGAATTCTTCGGCTATCTCGGCTACTTCATCAATCCCCTCAGGGAAGTTGGAGCAGCCAACAATGGCAATCACACCAGGGATGGTACCCAATACTATAGGTGCCCCTACCTTCCTTATCTCTGTGTCCATGACCGGCCCTCGACCGGCTCTTACTTTCCACGTTTCACTACCAGCCACAGCCTGCATCATCTTCAAGATGGGCACATGGCGTGGGCATTCCTGTTCACACTTGCCGCAGCCGATACATTTACTGAAAATCTCAGCCAGCGGCTCAAGATTACCGTTCTTGGCTGCTTCTACAGCATCACCTACCGGCAGCAAATTGGGGCAGACCTGGCTGCACATGTTGCACAGACGGTGGTCTTTAGCTAACTCGGGTACCTCTTCTGGTTCAACCAGCACCTTATTCCTCTTCGGTGCCAGTTCCAGGGCTACCCTCACCGCTACCTCAGCCGCCCTTTCTGGGTTGAATATTAGCGCTTGTTTCCCATGGTTCACCATATCTCCAACTATCTCGTTAGCTTCTTTCTCCGTCATATCCTCAAGCCCGTATGAAGCTTTGTCCGTGGTGGCAATTAACGCCGAACCAGCCTCCGCCGCCAGTATGGGCATATCAGTTCTAATGCACTGTTCATCGGTGACAATAACATCGGCGAAGCCGGTCTTGACAAAATAAAGCTGGCGGGACAGCGGACCAACTATTTTAGCTCTGTCGGTATATCTAGTAATCTCCAAAGCGGTACAGCAGATACCAGCGACTTCTACCTTGTCCTGTAAACCATGCTCGTTCAGATAATCAACGATCGGAACAGCCGTCACTGGATTATGACCGATTAGAAGAATCGTAGGTTTAGTCTTGTCAATAGCCCCCCAACCCATGTCAACTATCGGTGTATCTGCCTTGGAAGTTGGAAAATTAAAGCCCACTATCTCGGCAATGTCAGCGACCTCCATGGCTACATGATCCAGCATGGAAGCATGGAGTGCCTTCGACTCGTAATCGAGGGCAGATCCTTCCTGACCAGTGTGCAGCGCTGAGATAAGGTGGATAAGCTGGCTCTCCACATACTCAATAGCCTTTTCCAGGTCTCCCAAAGTTTCTGGCTTAAGCCCAAGCACTGTCCTGATGTGTGGCGCTTCTACATTTATCTGGTCGCCAAGGTCAATCTTATAGTCACTCCCATGTTTCTCAATCAGATAGTGAAGCACGTGGCGCGCATGCCCACCGTGGGCTGACATGCCCATGCAACAGGCAAGCAACACAACTCTTGCTTGCTGCGCCGAGATGTCTATGCCGCAAGCACCCCTCTTATCGCCGGTTAGGTCGCACTTGCCATAAGTACAGAAGCAGCACAGGTCGCACATCGGCGCATAAAACGGCTTATAGGTCTTCATCAGCCTCATATCCCAGTTTCTCAAATCGGGGATTTCAGGCATCGGTGTATGGCCCACAGGTTCCCATAAGTCGTCCGCCCGTATGATCTCCAGCTTCTCATCTTTCTTTGTCTTTTTCTTGGTTTCTACTGTCAATTTCCAATACCTCCATTCAATTTGTCGTCAAGAAATATAGGGTTAACCATCATTCGCCGACTGGCAAGCGCTCAAACTCTTGAAAACAAAGTATTCTTTCAGTCTCCAAAATTGGAGTATCGCTGGGTATGGTAACTACATTCCAAATCATTACGTCTGTCACTAGCATAATTCACCCCCCTCGTGAAGTCCGCCATACAAGAAACAGGCTATTGCTCGGGTATTGCCTGGTTCAGGAAATTGCTTGCTCAGTTGCACGATTCTCGGTCATTTTGCTGCTCTTGTCAGGGCTGTAATAGGAAAGTCGCTCTGTTAAAGGGTCGGACAATGCTCTCCGGATAGCAAAATTGCCATGAGTGCCTTATTTGCCTATGCCTTGCTCTCGAGAAAGGCAACCCTGCGACTTACGGCGTTTAATGCTTGAGAGCGGCTTTTTGCCTTACTTAAGTCACTTGCTAGTTTTTTGTCGCCAATGACATCCTTAGCCCAATTACTGAAATCGCTTTTACTCGGGGTCGAGTGATACACAAATATATCATCAGCCATGTCAGCTAGTGTATCTCGGAGGCCCCTGAGGTTTTGTATGGAGCGGCCATCACAACAGTGGAACACGTACTCCACGGGCACATTGTCCAGGAATCTCTGTGCTTCTTGTTTAGTTACTTTTGGCATCGTCTATCTCCTTTTCAAAGTTTATTTGCCCCTTCTAGTGTGCCATCCCGGTCCCTGGTTAACCTCCTGATCAGTTCTCCCTTACTATCATAGATGTTAACAATGAAAGGTATTCCCCCAGGGAAAGTATGGGTAGCACAAGCAAGGCAGAGATCATAGGGCCGCCATGCCATTTCAATCATGTTAAGCAGCCCCTCAGTGATTTCTTTGCCAGGTTTGATGAGCGCCATGGCAGCTTTTTTGACAGACATGTTAACTGCTGCAGCGTTATTGACAGTAGCCACAATTAAGTTGGCTTTCTTAATTACTGCTCTGTTGTCAGTAATGTAGTGGTGGATCAAAGTGCCTCGGGGAGCTTCCACGATGCCAATGCCCTCGTCAGGAGTAGCAGTAGGGATAGTTCGGAATATTTGGACTGGTGATTTCAGAGTCCTGACTCAGCTCTAGAAGCCTTTCGGCAGCGTATAGTGTTTCAATTAGACGAGCCCAGTGCATGGCTAAGGTATGATGGACCGGTTTACCACCTAATGTGGAGTAAAATTTGTCGTAGGCTTCCTGTGCCAAGGGAGTTGCCATACCATCAGCAGCATTGAGCCTAGCCAGGGGAGCTACCCGAAATACACCACTATCCCTGCCGTCAATGAACCCCTTCCAACCAACTTTTTTAAGGTAAGGGAATTTCATATAGCTCCAGGGTTCCACATGCTCAGCCACATGGTCAAGATATTCCCGGGGCTCAAATTTAGCAAACTCCTTGCCGTCAGGGTCAACTACCCTAACTCTACCATCGTAGAAACTGACCTTGTTGTCGCCATCAACTAAGCCCATATAGTAAGTGCGGTGAGTGTAGGCATCGCTAAGAATCATATCCACATACTCTTTGTTCTTGAGGACGATATCATCGAATACTTTCAGCGAGAGCTTGGCAAACTCCACAGACTCATTGGCTATCTCTTCAACTTCTTTCCTCTCTTCTTCGTTGAGCCCCTTGCTTATACCGCCCGGCAGACCGAAGACAGGATGTATGGCTCTACCGCCAAGCATGTGGATAATACGGTGATTCTGCATGCGGGTCTTAATTACAGCACTGCCTAATTCCAGTCCGACTTTAGCAATAACTCCTAAGATGTTGCGCTCGGCTACTGGAGCTTCTGGACCCATGATGAAGTCTGGGCCACCAAGGATGTAAAAATGAGTAACATGGTCGGTTACATAGAAAGCGCTATAGAAAAGCTCGCGCAATTTCTTAGCCGGAGTTGGAGGGTCTACATGGAATAGAGCATCCAATGCTTTGGTTGACGCCATGTGATGGGCTTCGGGACAAACACCGCAAATCCGCTGAGTTATCTGCGGCATGTCCTCGGCCAGTCGTCCTTCGCTGAATTTCTCAAAGCCTCGCAGTTCAGGAACCTGAAAGTAGGTATTTGCTACTTCGCCAGCGTCATTAAGGAATATCTCTATTTTGCCATGGCCTTCGAGTCGGGTGATCGGGTTTATGGTTATTGTCTTCATCGATACCTCCATTTTATGTAAACAGTCAAAGACGCAGCTGTTATCAAATATCAAACACTTATTGGATAATTTTTCAAAAAATCATTTGAGGTCAAAAGCAAAAATATATATTTTCCTCCCCCTCACCTTTTTCCGTTACCGCGCTCTGCTCACAGCAACTTTTTGCTCGCTGCTCGACTTTCTGTACTCACACGTATCGCATATGTTTGGCTCATCTAAAGAGACCTGACAATATGCGCCTTTCTCTTTCCAGCATCGTTTTGCACAGCCTTCTCTATTTGACCTTCGCATGCATCTCGGACAATCATCACGCAGCCAACACGGATAAAATGACAAGTACTCTAACACACCAGCCAGATTCAAGCCCTTATCGAGCAGTTCCTGAATAAACAACAGTCGCTTTAAGTCATTGTCCGTATATAGTCGCTGGCCATTCCTTCTGTAAGGTTTAACCAAGCCATGTCTTTCCCACACCCGTAGGGTCTCCGGATGCACATCCAAGAGATCGGCTATTACTCCAATTGTATAAAGCGGTCGGTTTTGCATTTCAGAACCCCCAAGTTATGTACATTATATATCCTCAAATTTTCTATTGCAAGTTATTCAAGAATTTTTTTGAGAACTAATAGCAGGGTCACCCTATAGAGTAAGCACGCTTGACAATTCATAGATCAGATAGTATCATTATTATGAGCTTATGCTCGTAATAATTGAAATTAAGGTGTATCGGTAATGCCCAGACCACCAAAATGTCGACGAGTTGCCTTTATACCAGAGGTAACCTATTTCAAGCCAGCGGGGATGCCATTAAGGTTTCTGGATGAGGTTTGCCTCGCTATTGAGGAAGTTGAGTCGATACGTCTTAAGGACTTGGAGAACCTTGAACAAGAGGAATGTGCACAGAGCATGAACATCTCTCGCCCGACCTTTCAAAGGATTCTAGCGTCGGCGCGGCAAAAGCTAGCCGATGCCTTGTTGCATGGCAAAGTCATCCATATTGAAGGGGGAAAGTTCGAGATGGCTCTTCGTCGCTTCAAATGCAATGCTGGACATGAGTGGGATGTTCCATTTGAAATTATGGTGAAGGCACCTCCACAACTGTGTCCTACCTGTAGCACATCGAGTATTATGCCCCTCTGGCCGCTAGGGGTAGTTGAGGCAAGGGGTGGATGGGGAAGGTGTCGCAGAGGAAGGAGAGGGTGGTAATAAATGAAGGTTCTTGATGATTTACTCTCAACGCTGAATTTCGATGCTGGTGTGAGAGACGTGCGCCAGGGTCTATTTCATACGGGGGTATTGACTCGCAATTGCGGGTTAGCAGCAACACTTCCCCGCGATGCTCTTCAGCAGGAGCAACCTTCGGTGCGAGAGCCAGGCTTCCTGTTAAGGAACAGCGCTCTGGCGCTCGCCAGGATGGCTTATTCAGAGAGCATACTTGAGGCAGCCATCGGTATGGCGACCATCAATTCGCTACTCCGAATCGATGAGGAGTGCTGTGTGAATCTTAATGCTGGCGACCTGATCGCCCAAAAAGGAAGGGGCAAAAAAGTGGCTATTGTGGGGCACTTTCCCTTTACATCCAGACTTCGAGGGATAGTAATGGAGCTATGGGTAATTGAGAAAAATCCGCGAGAAGGTGATTTCACCGAAGCTGAAGCGGAGAACCTTATCCCAAAAGCTGACGTTGTTGGCATCACTGGAACTGCCTTCACTAACCATACCATTGAGCACCTGCTCAGGCTGTGCGATCAGAAAGCTTATGTGGTTATACTCGGAGACACAGCTCCCTTATCGCCGGTCCTCTTTGATTATGGCATCGATGCTATATCAGGCACAAGGGTAATAGACCATGAATTGGCATTGCAATGTATTAGCCAAGGGGCTACGTATCAACAGATAGGAGGAATCCGCAAGCTCACCATGACAAGATGAGTACAGAGAGTCGAAGGATGACGTCTTGAAAAGCGATGGCGAGCACTATTGGAGAAAGTAATTGTGGGGCAAGTTAACAATGATGGTACAAGGTGTTATAGACAGCAAGTTGAACCGGCGTAACACAAAGCAGCGTCAATTGATCCTGGAAATCATTGAGCGGACTGGCGAACATCTTGGTGCCGAACAGATCTACGAGCGAGCTCGGCAAATGTCACCGAG
>Ga0315282_10017810_pt1 | contig 10224 bp, 7 predicted proteins | sample YL17G07_20_MG_FD_203693 | JGI IMG/M metagenome (GOLD analysis project Ga0315282, IMG submission 203693) | Sediment microbial communities from Yellowstone Lake, YNP, Wyoming, USA - YL17G07_20 | ecosystem: Environmental > Aquatic > Freshwater > Lake > Sediment | place: USA: Wyoming | collected... | reverse complement strand
GCTCCGATATAATAGACCGCCATGACGCAATTCCTTTCGACTTGAGTTGCCATTGTTTGCCCAAAACAATCGTACCGTAACTCGACGAAAGAATTGCGTCTCTTTATATCTTCAGCGTCAAGGCCGAGGGCCTTGGCGATGGCTGCACCGCATCCGAGGAAGGCCATCGCCAAGCTGCGCTTGACGCTGTCACGCGGACAAAGCTCTTCTGTCACCCCTGCGAAAGCAGGGGTCCAGGAAAGCCGCGGCGCAGATGGATTCCCGCTTTCGCGGGAATGACATAGCGACAGTTGCCCTCAGGAATTTGGGACATGGCACCCACGTCAAAAGGTATCAGCAAATGGCGGTCGAGTTTGTTTATTTCGAGAGGATACGGGCGTGTACGGAAATGTGAAAAGTTATCTGTCGCAGCAGCTTGAGGAGATTCGCGGGGCGGGATTGGAGAAGCCGGAGCGGATCATCATCAGCCCGCAGGGCAGCCGGATCACTGTCTCGACCGGGCAGTCCGTGGTGAACATGTGCGCGAACAACTACCTGGGCCTGGGCAACCATCCGGAGGTGGTACGAGCGGCGCGCGAGAGCTACAAGAATTGGGGCTTCGGCCTGGCCTCCGTGCGGTTCATCTGCGGCACGCAGCAGATTCACAAGGACCTCGAAGCGGCCGTCACGCGATTCCTCGGGACCGAGGACACGATCATCTACGGCTCGTGCTTCGACGCCAACGGCGGCCTGTTCGAGACGCTGCTCGGGGCGGAGGACGCGATCATCAGCGACCAGTTGAACCACGCCAGCATCATCGACGGCGTGCGCTTGTCCAAGGCCCAGCGGCTGCGCTTCAACAACAGCGATATGAAGGACCTCGAAGAGCAGCTCAAGGCCGCCAAGTCTTTGCGGTTCCGGCTGATTGCGACTGACGGCGTCTTCTCCATGGACGGCTACGTCGCCAAGCTGGACGATATCTGCGAGCTGGCCGACAAGTATGATGCGATGGTCATGATCGACGACTGTCACGCCACCGGGGTCATCGGCAAGACCGGCCGGGGCACGCCCGAATATCGCGGCGTCATGGGCCGCGTCGATATCATCACCGGCACCTTCGGCAAGGCCTTCGGCGGCGCCAGCGGCGGTTTCACGTCCGGCCGAAAAGAAATCGTCCAAATGCTCCGCCAGCGCAGCCGGCCGTACCTCTTTTCCAACACGCTGGCCCCTGCAATCGCCGCTGGCTCGCTCAAGGCCCTCGAGCTGATCGACCGCTCCACCGAGCTGATCGACCGCCTCCGCGAGAACACCCGCTATTTCCGCCAGCGGATCGGCGAGACCGGCCTGACCGTCCTGCCGGGCGACCATCCGATCACCCCGATCATGCTTGGCAACGCGGCCCTCGCCCAGGAAATGGCCCGGCGCCTCCTGCACAAGGGACTCTACGTCATCGGCTTTTCGTACCCAGTGGTCCCGCAGGGCAAGGCCCGCATCCGCACCCAGGTCTCCGCCGCGCACACCCGCGAAGACCTCGATTTCGCCATCGAGAAATTCGCCGAGGTCGCCCAGGAACTGGCTCTGACCGGCGCCACCCGCTGACCTGGATTTGCCGGGAAAAGGCTTGCATTGGCGTGGGGCGTATCGGTAGAATCAATCGAAACGAGAGACGACTGCCGAAGGCGGGCCGCGAATCGATCATATTCCTGGCCGTCATCATAATTCTCGTAACCCATTTCATATCCGCCCACCTTCGCGAGCCGGTCGATAGTACCGCCGTCGCTGCATGGTCAAAGCAAGTTTGACTGTGCCAGCCTCGGTTTTGCCCTGGGGACAGGGGGCAGCGATCAAGGTGCGATTATTCCGGACGGGGTGCCTGTAACGGTTGCAGAAGGGGGGCGGGGACGGTATAATGTATCCGAGTCAAGGGGATGGTATATCTCTACCTTCGAAATTGGAGGATGGATCATGAGAACTCTGCTTCTTGTAGTAGCCGGGTGCGTGCTGGCGGTTTCCGGGCAGTTGGCGTACGGCGGTCCGGGCAGTCTTTCGCAGGCCGGCCAGATGAGCGTCTTCACATTCGTCACTGACCAAAGTGCGGTCACGCAGACGGGCGGATTCGCCGGGGTCCACGAGACGTATCCCATTCAGGGACAATTCCGGCTGATAATTGATCCGAACGCGGCCACCGCGTCCCTGGAGTCGCTGGATGCGGTGCTGACCCGCGAAAGCTCGTTTCTGCACAACCGGGACCTGGGCGAGCTCTTCGCGCTGACCGAGCTGGCCGGTACGGTGACGAACGACACGACCATTGATTTTCAGGGTGAGCATGCCGACGGCACGCTCCAGAAAATCAAGCTGACTCTCACGCTCACCGCCGAGGGGGCGTACCTGACCGCTACGGTCACGAGCCCGGGCTGCGCCGACTGCTTCAACTTCAGTCTGGACGCATTTGCCCAGTACTCCTACGGCGGGGGCACCGGAGAGCCCAACGAGCCCTACCTGATCTACACCGCCGAGCAGATGAACGTCATCGGCGGCGAGCCCAACGATTGGGACAGGCAGTTCAAGCTCATGGCGGACATCGACATGTCGGCCTTCGACGGCAAACAAGGCAGGCCGGCGTTCAAGATGATCGGTGCGGGCATCGCGACCTCATCGGGCTTTGAGGGCGTTCCCTTCACGGGTGTCTTCGATGGCAGCGGTCGCACGATTTCCCACGTGACGATCCAGGGCGTCGACTGCCTGGGTCTGTTCAGCCTGTTGGGAGCCGGGGCCGAGGTCAGACAACTGCGGATCGCGGATGCCAACGTCGTGGGTACAGGCCGCTTCGTCGGCGCACTGGCCGGCGGCAACAATGGAGGTTATGCGGTCAACTGTTGCAGCAGCGGCGCCGTCAGCGGCCGCTCGAACGTCGGCGGGCTGATCGGGTTCAACTGGTACGGGTTCGTGAGCGGCTGCTTCAGCAACGCCCATGTCAATGGCACCTCATCCATCGGCGGCCTGGTCGGTGGAAATTGTGACGCCGTCACGGACTCCTGCGCGAGAGGCGGCGCCGTGGCCGGCACTTCCGATGTCGGTGGTCTGATCGGATACAACTACAGCAATTTCGGCGTCGTGACCCAGTGTTACAGCAGCGCTGCGGTCCGCGGCGACAAGACCACCGGCGGGCTTATCGGAAACGACGAGGGTTACGTGGCCGCCTGTTACTGGGACGTGGACGCCAGCGGGCAGCGGACCAGCGACGGCGGAACCGGCCTGGCGACGGCCCAGATGCAGATGGCCGAGACGTACCTGCGCGCCGGCTGGGACTTCACCGACGAGCAGGCCAACGGCACGGCGGACCTCTGGTGGATCATGGACGGCCGGGACTATCCGCGGCTGTTCTGGGACTTGCCGGCCGACGACTTTGCCGACGGCAAGCCGACGCCCTTGTGGCAATCCTTCGAGCCGGACGCCAAGAGCATCCAGTTGCACGAAACCGATGGCCGGCTGGAAGTGGAGGCAACCGCGGAAAAGAGCAGCACTCTGGCCGCATACATCTCCTCCGGCTGGCGGCTCGACCCCTCCAAAGACTTCTCGATGAAGGTCGATTGTCACTTTGGCAGGCCGGGCGCTCAGGATGGATGGGTCTTTGTCGGGCTGATCCCCACCCTGGCCAGGTCGGTCGACAGCTACGTCGAGCTGGGGGCCGGCTGCCATCTCGGCGAGTCGGTCTATCAGTACAAAGGTCTTTCCAGCTCGTGGGCCCAGGAACGTTCCACAACCCGATCCTCCGAGCTGACGACCCTGTACATCTCCTATCAGGCCGACGCCGATGAGCTGTATTTGAGTTATACCGGCTACGGAAAAGCGAATGCCTGGCAGACAGTCGGGCGGCTGCTGAAGGACTCGTGGCGGGGCCAGCCGGTGTACATCATCCTCGGTGGCGGCTCTGACGGTATGGACCTCTCCGGCGGCGAGACCTGGCTCGACAACTTCACCATCGACACGGGGGCCATCGTGAACTAGGAACCTTTGACGGAATGAACGCTGCACCGCTTCATGACTCGAACGCGTGCACTGTGGCAGGCGAGATACGAGTGGCACGAGTGTGTCTGTATTCATGAAAGGAGTGGTATGAAACGGTCAACTGTAGTTCTGGGTCTGTGTGTCGTAATGGCGCAAACGGTCGGGGCAGCCGTGCTTACCGTGGACGACGATGGGCCGGCCGGTTTCAGCAGCATCCAGGCGGCGATCGACGCCGCCGGTCCGGGTGACACGGTCAAGGTCGCACCCGGCACGTACAGGGAGGGCGTGACAATGAAAGCAGGGGTGAGCCTGCAGGGCAGTGGGGCACGGAGCACCGTCATCGATGTCCCGAAGTATATGCCCGCCGTCGTGAGGGCGGCGGCGGACTGTCGGCTGGACGGCTTTACAATCACCGGCTACATCGACGACGACATCGACGGCGTGCTCTGCGAGGAAGTGAGCAATTTCACGATCTCGAACAACATCATCAAGGACTGCACCTGGAGCGGCATCAATGCGATTCGCTCCTCCATCGTCGCCCGCAACAACGTCATCTGCGGCAATCGCTGCGCGGGCATCTTCCTGAGCTACCCCTCCGCGACCCGCAGCGTCATTGCCAGCAACACGATATGGAACAACGCTAACGAGGCGGATGTCACCGTCTGGCATGGGGCCACCGCCCTGATCGCCAGCAACATCGTGGAAGACATCGATTGTGATGCCGAGAGTTCCGCGAAGGTCCTGCACAACGACATTGCCGGCCAGCCGGCCGATGCCAACAACATTCACGCCGATCCACTGTTCGCGGACCCGAACGCCGGGGACTATCGCCTCAAGTCCCAGGCCGGCCGCTGGGACCCGGCCGCCGGGACCTGGCTGCAGGATGGCGCCACCAGCCCGTGCATCGATGCGGGCGACCCGATGTCGCCGATTGGCCGGGAGCCTTTCCCGAACGGCGGGTTCGTCAACCTCGGCGCCTATGGCGGCACAGCGGAGGCCAGCAAGTCCTGGTTCGGCGGGCCCGTCTGTGAAACCATCATCGCCGGTGATATCAACGGCGACTGCAAAGTCGATTTTGCCGACCTGAGCATTCTGGTGCTTCACTGGTCGGCTGAAGATGGATCATCGGCCATCGTGATGAGGCAGGATCAGGGGAAGTAGCATTGCAGGGTGATGCAATCCGGGATTGAATGAGTATGAGAAATGCAGCGATTCTGACTGCGTGCGCAGTTGCCTTGTCCACTCTGTTCGGCAGGCCGGCCTGTGGCGGCGTATCCGGCGGCGCGGCCGAGCCCAAATGCTCGTGTGGCACGACATGCCCCACGAAAGGCGGCAAGTACGTGTTCGCCTCCGGCAACAGCACAGTGACGATGGCGAGCGGGTGGACCGGCCTTCGACGGGTGTACTCCATCGAGGGTTGGTTCCTCCTGAAGGTTGACCCGGCCAGCGGGACGGCCAGGTTCGGTCGGGTCGATGCGATTCTTGTGGACCCTGCCGGTGTACAGCCGGACCGCAGCCTGAATGAGCAGTTCGATCTGACGGCGCTCGCCGGCACGATCCTGGACGATGGCTCGATTCAGTTTGAGGGCGAGGTCAACGGCGCCAGCAGCATTTCCATCACGCTTGTCTGCCAGGCCGACGGCGTCCACCTGACCGGCAAGACGACTCCGCCGCCGGGCAGCGCAGACTTCCCGATCTTCACCCTCGACGCCGTTGCTGTCTGTCAATGTCCCTGCGAAAGCTGTTTCCCCATGAGCGGCGAATATGCGTTCACCTCCGACGGCGGTCAGGTGATTCAGACGGGCGGCATCGCCGGCCTTCGCAGGACCTATTCCATCGTCGGCTCCTTCCACCTGTTGCTCGATCCCAGCGCGGGCACAGCCTCGTTCGTACGCGTGGATGCGAGCCTGCTCGATGACGAAAGCTCCGCGTGGTCTCACGACCTCAACGACGTCTTCAACCTGACGGCGCTGACCGGCGTCGTGGCGGACGACGGCAAAACGGTCCGATTCGAGGGCCAGGCCAACGACGGAAGCAGCGTTCTGACCAATCTGACTTTCGACGACGGTGCCGCTACTCTAACGGGCGAGACTACGCCGCCCCCCAACAGCGCCGACTTCTTCATCTTCGCTCTCGACGCCACCGCCCATCGCAAATACGCCGGCGGCACCGGCACAGCGGACGCCCCATACCAGATCGCCACAGCCGCCGATCTGATCGCCCTTGGAGAGACGCCCGAAGACTATGACGAGCACTTCATCCTGACCGCCGACATTGATCTGGACCCCAACCTCCCCGGCGGCAAGATATTCGACAAGGCCCTGATCGCCCCCGATATGAATGCGGTCGAAGACGATTTTCAGGGTACTCCTTTCACCGGCGTGTTCGATGGGCAGGGCCATACCATTTCCAACTTCCACCTCCTCTCCCCGGCGACCGATCATGCCGCGCTTTTCGGTGATGTGTGTGGGGAAATCGAAGACCTGAGGCTGATGGCCCCTGACCTGGCAGGCGCACTATATGTCGGCTCGCTCGCCGGGGAACTGGATGAGGGCATGATCGCACGTTGTCACGTGGAAAAGGCCAACGTGATCGGCGGGGAAGAGGTCGGTGCTCTCGTGGGGTCGAGTTATCAGGGAATCATCACGGACTGCCGCGCCGACGGCGTCGTGGAGGGCGATGAATGCATCGGAGGGCTCCTCGGAGGCAATGACGAGGCGACCGTCGCAAATTGCGGTGCGACAGGGAGCGTTCGCGGCAGGAGCATCGCCGCCGGCGGCCTGGTGGGCGCCAACAGAGGAGCGATCCAGAACTGCTGTGGTGACAGTAGAACTAGTACGAATAGAGGAAGAATCCGTCGCCCCCATTCGTGGTATTCGTGCCATTCGTGGTTCAAGAGCGTTCAGGTTACGGCCGGCGGTCGCACTCGCTCTCAGTTCAGAGTCGGCTCTTCGAGGGTGTCGAGGCCCATGATGACGTCGTGCATGAAGACCCGCCTGCCGGTGGGGGTGTCGTGGGCGGCGTAGGTTTGTTTGCGCTTCGGATCGAAATAGGCATACCAGGTGTAGCGCGACAGCCACTCGTAATCTTCGTCATCCACCTTGGCCTTCAGGCCGTTGGTCAACGGTATCTCTTTCATGGTTCTTGCCTCCGCCTGGCCATCCACTGAGGTTTTCAAGCCACATGGCAATCAACGTTTCACGCTATTACTCTAACCCTTCGCCCTCGCCAATTCAACAGAAAAACGGCTCATCCTGCTCTTGCTCACTTCCTCCGCTCGATAGGACGATGATCTACGTTACTACTCTGGGGCACACAAGGGGACAGGGGGGACAGGTGGTATTTGGGGCTCTAACGGAATGGGGCAGACCGTCGTCCACGACTCCCTGAGCCTGTCACGCAGACGGAGCGGTGGGGAGGGTGACGGTGAAAATGCTGCCTTGGTTGGGTTTGCTTTCGACGGCGACGGCGCCCTGGCGGGCGTCGACGATGAATTTGGCGATGCTCAGGCCCAGGCCGCAGCCTTCGGTACGGCGGGACAGGCTCCGATCCACCTGGTAGAAGCGGCGGAAGATCTTCTTCAGGGCCCGGCGCGGAATGCCGAGGCCGTTGGCGGGAGCAGGAATGAGGAATTTCCTGCATTGACGCAGCGATTGTTTGTGGGATAGTGTGACAGCGCCGTAGGTGCAACGGATGAATATGACTGTTTCATGGAATGAAACTGAAATCAAGGCACGTTACGGCGGGGAGAGCAGGGTGATGAACGGCTGCCTTTACGGAGGTATTCCCTGTATCTCCCTTTTTTTATTCCCAATCAGGCGCACGGAGCGGCGGGCAGGGTGACGGTGAAGGTGCTGCCCTGGGCGGGCTTGCTTTCGACGGCGATGGCGCCCTGGTGGGCGTCGACGATGAATTTGGCGATGCTCAGGCCCAGGCCGCAGCCCTCGGTCCGGCGGGACAGGCTCCGATCCACCTGGTAGAAGCGGCGGAAGATCTTCTTCAGGGCCCGGCGCGGGATGCCGAGGCCGTTGTCGCTGACGCGGAAACAGACCGAGCCATCGGCGCTCGTGACGCTTAGCTTGATCCACTTCTGGTCGTACGTGTATTTGTACGCGTTATCCAGGAGGTTGACCAGGACGGTGACCATGGCATCGTGGTCGGCCTTGATCGTGGGCAACTCGTCGGGGATGTCCGTCTCGAAGACGCAGTTGCCCCGTCCAAGCTTGGTTTTGACAGCCTCGGCGGCGGTGCGCGCGATGCTCACGGGACTGACCGGCCGCATCTGGAACGCCTGCTTGTTCCGCTCCATTCGCGAGAAAGTCAGGAAGTTGTCGATGAGCCGGCTGAGCCGCTCGTTCTCCCGCGCGACGAGCTGCAGGTACTCCATGACCTGCTGCGGGTTGCGGTAGTTGCCTTCGAGCAGCGTGTCCACGAGGACTCGCATCGAGGCCAGCGGGGTCTTGAGCTCGTGCGTGACCGTCGCGATGAAGTCGTTCTTGAGGCGGTTGAGCTGCACCTGCTTGCCGATGCTCTTGGCAGCCACGGCCCCGGAGCCGAGGATCAGCAGGATCACGAGCACGCCCGTCCAGGTATAGACGGCGATTCGCTCATCGGCGGCCCGGCGGAACGTATCGACATCCTTGAAGAACAACTGGATCGTCCAGTCGGGCAGGTGCTCGCTGACCGTCGCCGTGGTGAACGGGTCGAGGCTCGTCTCGGCGACCCCGGCGATGAACCGCCCGGCGCCATCGACGATCCGATAATCGACATTGGAATCCTGGAATTTGCGGGCATAGTCGGCGACGGTCGCGGCGACGTTGGCGGTGGACAGCAGCGCCACGCAGGTCCCCCGGCTGGACCTGTGGATGGTGGCATAGAAGACCCCGTCCCCCAGCTTGAGCGGCTGGAGCTTGTCGGCCTTCCAGCCGTCGAACAAGTCCATCGTCGGGAACTGCTGGGCCAGCGCGATAGAGCGCTCCTCGACCTCGATGAGCTTCTGCAACGCGGCGCCGCGGAGGAGATCGGCGTTCTTGTCGAGCAGCCCGGTCTCGGTCCCGATTTCGAGGACCTTGCGTGCGATGAAGAGGTTCTGGTCGGCCGGCAGCGCGAAGCCGGCGCCGTTGACGTTGAAGACCATGGCCAGGAGCTTGCGGAAGATCTCCTCATGGAGCTGGGCGTCCGCAGGACGGTTTCGCGTCCAGCCGAGCATCATCAGGCGGGCATTGGCGATCAGGGCCAGGCTGCGCGAGTCGCCGGTTTCCGCCAGCGGGCTGAAGGCGACGCGCTGCCTGCATTCGGCGATCGCCTGGTCCAGGTAGCCGAGCTTGGCCAGCGAGCGGCTCTTGCCGATGCAGGCGGCGAGCCGGCCGTGATCGTCGCTGATCCGCGAGTACTCCTCGTAGCGTTCGGCCGCCTGCTGGTATTCCTGCTTGACGAACTCCAGTTCCCAGGCGTCGGCGAACTCCTCGGAGGGGCGCGTCATCGCCTCGGCGTCGGCCGCCGGATACAGACGCTGCCCGGCATCGTCGCAGGCGATCAGGCCCTCCCAGCCGTTCTGTGAGGCGAGGGACACGAACTGCCGGTAGACGGGCATCGAGGGCTTTCGCTCCAGGAGCCGGCAATCCTCGGCCCACCGGGCGTCCACCAGGCCGGCCACCTCCGCCAACTGGCTCTCGTAGAGCGCCGTGAGCTTCTCGTGCACGGCGAACCGCTCGTTCCGCACCACCTCGTTCATGAACCACAGAAGACAGACCGTCGGAAGGATGACCGCCACCGCCAGCAGCAGCACGACCCATCGAAACTGGCCATATCCCGAATTGATGTGCATTCTCCTCATTTCGCCACCATACAGCGCGCCGGTGACATCAAGGCCACTTCTGCCGATATACATCGGCAATCCGCGTCTGTATGGGTGATTATACTACCGAATGTCAAATCCGCACAGGCGACACCGGTTACGACCGGGTTCCTCGTCATCAGGTCAACATTCGGGTGGCAGCGGCAAGGCCGAAGGCTTTGCCGATGGCGAATGGGCAAACCATCGGCAAGCTGGCGCTTGCCGCTGCCACCCATCGTCAAAAGATCGTTCAACCAATAGTACCGTCCTGCACGTCATTGCGAGTCGGTCAGCCGCTTCGCGGCTGGTGTCAGGAAGAAACGCTTATGATACGATAGGAGCCTGTTGGCTCCGACAGTTATGGCTGTGCACTCATTGGTGCGTGTATGCCCGTTTGTCGA
>Ga0315282_10017809_pt1 | contig 10225 bp, 6 predicted proteins | sample YL17G07_20_MG_FD_203693 | JGI IMG/M metagenome (GOLD analysis project Ga0315282, IMG submission 203693) | Sediment microbial communities from Yellowstone Lake, YNP, Wyoming, USA - YL17G07_20 | ecosystem: Environmental > Aquatic > Freshwater > Lake > Sediment | place: USA: Wyoming | collected... | reverse complement strand
AGCGAGCCATTATCGTTTGACATGGGTTGATCGGCATTTGGAGTAAGGTCAAGAATAGCCAGCCGGGTATGGGTCAACGCCGTCGCTTTATGGAAAAAATTTCCCGATCCGTCCGGTCCACGGTGATGCAAAAGAGAATTTATTCGGTCAATTAACTTTTCATCGACCGGTAACCCATTAAGGCTGACAATCCCTGCTATGCCGCACATATGATTTTATTGCCTTAATAAACTATTGATTTGAATATTTTTAAATTCAATGATGTTGAAATCCTATCATATTCGCCTGAACATTATTTCATAACCAGATGAAAATATTGTATGAGAGTTATCTAATTATTAAAAAGTCTTCAGCAGCAGATGGTCAGTTCTTACGAATCAAAGCCATGAATTCACCTGCTTGAAAAATATTAAAATAATTTCCTAATAAACCGTTCAGGCGTTCATCGAAATGCAATAGAAAATTAAAAAGAGTTTTACTGCGCATCATAATGCTTCTTAACAGCCAGAATATCCCCGTAAAAAAATGAGTATAAAAACTTTTTTGCTTAATAATCGCCAAATTATTTTTGGTTTCAATTTCAGTAAGAAGTTCATGCAAATTAATGCGCTCTTCATGAGCACTTTTTTGAATGAAGTTTCTTATAAATTGTGGAAGTAAAGGTTTGGTGGCGATAGCCTCATGGATCAAAAGATATCCGCCTTCTTTTAAAAGATTCACCCCGTTAGGGATTGATTTGGCCTTTTTTTCAGTATGATGAAGGATTCCGAAATATGTAAGAATATCTATGGAATTTTTTCGAAAAGGCAAATGATCCGCGGTACATAAAACATACATTGAGTTGGCATGTTTATTTCGCATTCGATTGAGTTTTAGACCTGCAAAAGAGATATCAGCGGCAATGTATAAAACGTTATCGTCACAATATTTTGAAATCAGAAGTCTAAAATTTTGGCCCTCACCTGAGCCGACATCCAAAATCGTTTTATCGTAAAATTTATTATTGTTTTGAAAATGTTCCATTAAAAATTCTCGTTCCCAAATCCGGTCGTTCCATTTTTTTTCAATAGAGGAAGTGGCCTCATTTTTGTATTCGTTCGACCAAAATTCTTCATCTTCCCATTCCCAGCTTTTGAAATCCCTTTGCGAATCGAGCAAACGCAAAGTATTGTCGAGCCCTGCTAAAAAATCAGATTCGACAGGTAAAAATTGATTCTTTAAAGCATCCACCAATTCGTATTCCAATCGGTACGATCTGGCATGATTGGGCAAGATGATTGGAATATTATCCTTGACGGGAAACACCAACCGGCATTTTGTGCAATGAAAACCAATCAGTTGTTGGTTTATTACTATTTCCTCTATGTCCTCGCGACATTCAGGACAAACAATAATTTCTGCATAAATTTTTGTATTCATTTGAGGTAAATCACAGCGAGAAGGGTTCGGATTGATTTAGTGTTTTTCGAAATACATAAACGCTTAAGCCATCGGGTCTTCCAACCATTACATCTCTCGGTGAAAGCGACCAACCGTTGTTCGTGGGAGATTTTGCGAAGCTCATTAACCAATTGCGCCATTGATCTTCTAATAAGCCGGGGCCGGCTACAAACACAACAGCGCCGATTTTTACCTTCTTGCTTAATGCGGTTAACGTTTCGATATCATTTGGTATCCAAATGCAAAATCTATCTGAATACCAGGCGACTGTCGAAGGTTCATTTGTGACAACAACTTCAGAAGATCCGATTTTGCCTGAAATAAATCTGCCTGCCGCTTTCCAGTCTTTATCAAAATCTGAAACCAATCCGTCCATAAGAGGCGTTTTTAAATAAGATGGATTTAGATAACCGGCAAAAAACGAGAAGGGGAATAAACAGGCCAAGATAGCAATGAGGCCCATGATCTGTAAAGTCCATCTGCGGATATGGGTAGATCCGGAATCTTTCAGTGTTAAGCTCCAAAGAGTTGCTCCTGCAAAAACTGCGATAAGCGGGGAAAACGGATGAAAATATCTATCCATCCTGAATAAAAGCAGCCCGACGGCGGTCTGTATGGTTAAAAATCCCAGCGTTAAGATTACAACCATTCTGATTTTGCGATCTATTGGCAAAAGAAAAAGTCCCACCCAGAAAAAGGCCAGGACGACAGGGTTAAACATAGTAGAGAAAAGGGTTTCAAAGGTGAGTTTAGCGTTTAGTTCCACTTTTTCCAGATAAGCGCGAGGATGAGCTAAAAAGAAGGTCTGGTTGCCGATTACCTCCAAACCCCGAGGGTACGAGTGGCCAGGATAGATCGGAGAATGAAGCATTAAAGTCGGAGCTGCAATTTTTTCTAAAAAGCGAGCCGTCATTTTCATGATTGAAGAAGCTTGGGGCGGTTGCTTAGATTGGGTTTGAACTGAGGGTTGGCTGTTAATCATTTTCGGATTAAGTTCGCTTCCGATAAAATCGCCGACCCAAATCAAAATGATGGCTATGCCTATAAGCGCAACCGATTTTAGAACGCCTTTTTTGCCTAGGCTGAAGATTCCAAAAAGAAGCAAAAGAGCAGCATAATACTTCCCAATCACTTTTGTATGAGGCACCAATGCGATGCACAATGCAGCTCCAGCAATCGCCCAATACGATTTATGCCGCAACAAAAGCCAAATACTCATCAATATTAGAGCCATCAGCAGAGGTTCGGTCAATCCGCTGACCCCATAAGATATCGCAACATCGCTACATGCAAAAATTGCTGCGGACAGTAAGGCGGGTTTATGACCAAATAGTTCGTTTGCAACCTTATATGTCAATAATACGACCAAAATCATGAAGATCAGCGTGGTGAGCCTAAACGCGAACTCATTAACGCCGAAAATTTTAAATGCTGCCGCCACGAATAGCGGATGAACCCACTCTGTAGTTGTTTGTTGGCGGATTTGATTCAGCCCGATTTCCGCGCCTTCAGGCACTTGAGCAAATTCGAGAGGATAAGCGTCTTGCATCGCCAGACCACGGCCCAATGCAATATTGCGAGCAGCTGCAGCCCACTTGAAAGAATCATGCATCACCGGCATGCCGGAAAAAAAAGGCGAACAAGATAAGATGTATAAAAAGACAAGCAACAATATCGGCCGATGGTTTCCCGTCATTTTTTTATGATATGTCGTTCGATCCACAGCTTCAGACATCAAGAATTCTCCAAAAAGCACATCGTCGTTTAAAGGATTTTATGTGTTTATATTGCAATGCTTTCATTGATGTAAAATTTTTTCGAATAAATCAAGAAATTGTCTGGAAATCGAATCCCAATTGTAATGCTGCATAATCAGTTCGTACCCTTTTTGGGCCGTAACTTTGCGAAATGCTGCATTTTCAGCCAACTCTCCGATTATTGCCGCAAGTTCCATCTTATTTCTGCGTGTGAAGCCGCGTGAAGCTCCGTTAACGGTCAGATGCGAATTGTCTGAAAACGCAGATACTACATGGGGGACCACGACAGCCAATTTGCACGCCATTGCTTCCAAAATTGTATTTGAATAATTACCTGGCCAGACACCAATATCGGCTGCGCTGTATAATCCGCGCAATACATCCGGATTTACCATTCCACGGAATGATATTTTCTCTTTATAGACGGATTGTTCGACAAGCTTTTTTAAATTATTCACATATTCATCTTCTCCACCTCCGACAAATAATAATCTTAACTTATCGTTGGCGGACATGGCGATAATCGTCGCTTCGGCAAGAATATCCAAATCCTTTTGAGATTCCAGCTTTCCGGCATAAATCACCAATATATCATCAGAAGAGAGATGAAGTTCCTTTCGAAAAACGTTTCTTGCCGATGCATCGAAATAGAATCTGTCCGTGTCTGCTCCCAACCAAAAGAGTTCGATGCGATCTTGTGAAATTCCATACTCTCTTGCCAAAAAAATTCTTTCACCTTTCCCGATTGCGACAAACGCATCTGCTGCATTACAAACATTTGGCAGGATAAATCTGCGCATTAATAATCGATAGACTTTTCGAGAAAATGTCCTGGTAAAGTCCGTATTAAAATCAGAAGCATGATTGTCAAAAACAATTGGGACACCAATCCTATTTTTGTTTTTAGCGACAACGTAGGCTGTAGGCGAAAAAGTTTCGTGGCATAGAATGATATCCGGATTTAAAGAGGTTATCGCTTCGATTAAACCTTTTATCAGGATAAGCCCCGCACTGATTTCAGCCATAATCGGAAGCCGTAAAGCCCTCACATCATTTTCTATAAACTCACCGATGCCGACTATTCGAGGACCGAGTATTGGCTTGATCGATTTATCATAGTTCGGATAAGGAGAGTATCGGTCAGACGTGATCATAATAGGTTCGTGACCGGTCGCCGCTTGTTTTTTCATTAAATAATATTCTTGATATCCAAGGCCTGGTTGAAAATAGGATTGGACGTGCACAATTCTCATCGAATCCCTGCAATCCCCCTGTAAATTATTTTGAATTTTCGAACCATTTTATTCCATATATATGAAATAGCCATCAATGCGCCGGTACTTTTTTTATAAATAATATAATGATCCAATAACGTTATCCGCCTATTTAATTCCATTGGCGGAATCCATTATAAATTAAAAAAACCTCGTTAGATTTTCGAAAAACCATCGACGAGGCGAAAAAATCATCGCACAAGCCGATAGTTGCATCAAGTTTGAAATAGTTTTGGGAACTTTCGCCATCTATGGCATATTATTTATTGATAGGAAATTTTAACAATGATACGGCTCGTTACTATAAGTTTTGACGACGGACATCCATTAGATTTAAAAGCGGCAGAGCTTTTGAACAAATATGGTCTTAACGCCACTTTTTATATACCTGTCAGATCCATTGAAGACGGCCATCTGACAAAATCCGACATTAATTTCTTAGCATCACAATTCGAAATCGGATCCCATACAAAAACGCATGCTGTTTTAAAGGGACTGAATTTCGCAAAAGCGCGTGAAGAAATTTACGAATCAAAGGAGTTTTGGGAAGATCTTCTTAGCAAACCGGTTTCTTCCTTTTGTTATCCAAAGGGAAAGTACGATAAGCAAGCTTCCGATTTGGTGCGTGAAGCAGGGTATTTGGGAGCCCGAACCGCCAGGTGGCTTTCATCCGACCCTGGTAAAAATGCATATGCCTACCATCCGACCATGCATTTGTATCCGCATCGTTTCCACATTAATCTGGCCCATATGACAAAATGGATGGATGTGAAATCAATCGCGAGATATGTACAAAAAGGATTTCCGGAAAAAGTCTTTGCATTGGCTCAGATGTCAATAAATCTATTATTGGAAAAAGGAGGCACACTGCATTTCTGGGGGCATAGCTGGGAATTGGAAAACTGCGGTTTATGGTCCGAAGTTGAAGATATTTTTAAGATGTTGGCTTCTTACAATACCGAACTCCAATTCGTGAATAACACTCAAATATTAAAGGCGCTGTATTGGACTTAAAATTATTAAACAAGGCTCTTGATTATTTATGTTGCCCTGACGACGGATCGAATTTAGAAAATTCAGGCACCAAATTAATTTGCACTCAATGCAGAAGAGATTTCGTAGTCCACCAGTCCGGGTTAATAGAGTTGCTCCCCAAAGAACCCTATTCTTTTAAAGATAAAGCTTCTATCAAGGAAGATTATTTGTTTTGGTACAAGAAGTCATTTCTTACGCCCTTCATTGAGAATCCGTCTGCAACAGCATGGGGCATGAAAGAGGCGTTTACGAGGGGACAATTAGTTTTTTTTGAACAGCATATAAATTTTATTTCAAAACTGGTGCCTTCGGAAGGTGTGCTTTGCGATGTCGCTTCCGGAGATGGAAAATACATTCAATATTTCGCAAAAGATCACCCCTTGGTTTTTCATTGCGACTTGTCTGTGAATGATTTGAACTATTCGATAATAAGAGCGTGGGAACATGGACTTAAAAATGTCGTGTTTATAAGATGTGACTATCTTCAATTGCCATTTCAGCGCGATTCACTAGATATAGTGCTATGTTTAGATGCATTGGTAAGAGGATGGGAGCACGAAAAGATCATTTTAAAAAATATCCATGCAGTTTTGAAAAATAATGGTATCGCGATCGCGGATTTTCATTCGATAAGACCCGCATATTTGAGGGCATTTATCAATGAGCCTATATTTTCCTATTCTAAAGAAGAGATACGAAGTTTGGCTGACGAAGTCGGTATATTCGATTGGGAAGTATTTGAATTCGGAGGGTTGCCGTCAGCTTTAACCCCGATCAATTCTTTATTTTTATTAAATCCGATCATAAGACCATTGACCGGGCCGACGAGATATATTTTAAAGTTGGTCAAATAATATTGATGCTAAAGTCATCTCAATATGCGATGCCGTAAATTATTGTTTAAATCATAATTCGGGGTCATAAAGTTCTTCGGTAAAGTAACGACGAAGCTCAGGCGGGAACGATAATAGATCGGTTTGCTCAGACATTGGAATGGGCACGGTATTCAACGTATTCCAATATAGAATCGGACTGTTTTCAATCTTATTTTGCCTGATGAAATCGAGCATGCCCGCGAATGCTTTTCCAGTATATGTCGGATCCAAAATAACTCCTTCGGTTTCATTGAGCAGCTTGATTGCGGCTTTTCCTTCGTGCGTTGGACGGCCATATTCTCCTCCGAAAAAATTATTGAGCAACATCACCTCTCGCGGTTGTATTCGAAAATGCGGAATATCGCTGCATCGGATTTCTAAGAAACGAGCGGTTCGATTGAAAAGGTTTGTGACGACATATTTGTTGGTCACAATTTTCGGGACGATTCTCACTCCTATTACTTTCGATTTCAGCCCGGCATATTTCAATCCCAAAGAAAGCCCCGCATGAGTTCCGCACGATCCCGAGGGTGTAAAAATATATTCAGGTTCAGGGAGCAATCCATCGTGAATTTGAGCCGCGATTTCCAATCCCGCTTCCACGAAACCTATATTTCCTACCAATGAAGAACCGCCGAAGTACATCCAATAAGCTCGCTCTCCTTTCACCCTTGATACGAGAATCTCAAGAATAGAATCCAGAGTGGCTCCTGGAGTCGTGCGAGAATGAATGATTTTCGCTCCTGTGTAATTCACGCATTTGATATTGTCTCTGACGTAAGAAAGCACGGGTTGCGGCGATGTGGCGATACAAACATCGAACCCCATCATCTTGCCGAATAATGCAGTTGCGACTCCGTGGTTGGATCCATCTGATCCGGTCGTCACGATTTTTTTAGCGCCTTTTGACTTAGCTTCCGCGAAGATAAATTCAAATTTCCTCGGTTTGTTGCCCGAATAAAGTTTTGAGTTCAGATCATCTCGTTTCAGCCAGATGCTTGAATTGCCTACAACTTTGCCGAGATTTTCCAATCTTGTAACGGGAGTGGGCAAATCAGCCAATTTCATCCAGGGAAGATTTTGCTTCAGTTTTGGAAACATTTTAAAAATATACCGTTCGGTCATTTCCATTTTTGAACCCGTTGATAAAAGTTAGAAGAGGGTAATTTTTATCATGAAATAATAATAAAGGATATCGGTGTTTGTACTCTATGACCTTTTATCATCTGGCTTTAAATACTTTAAATCTCGGTATTACGGTTGCAGCAATCGGCAGCACGGTTTTATCCCCAAATTTCATCTCACTAAGTGACGAACATGTCTGTTTGGATCTTTGCGAAGGATAAATAAATGTTTCTTGGCCAACCATCATTCCTTGAGATTTCACCCAGGCCATTCCGCAAATGCCTTCCATTCCTTTGGCGCAGCTTGTCACCGCTCCAATAAAATCGCCATGTGCATTCACGACCGGATCACCCAAATGAAGCATTGGAGAAGAAGGCGAACGAACGAGGAAGCGTACAATTTCCATGTTTCTGTTTTTCTCTGCTTGTATAAATGGTTTTCTGCCGACAAAAAACGGTTTGTGCAGTTTTACGAAGGACGAATAGCCTGCGCCGCCCGGGTTAATTGAAAAAGGGCCCGCCAATTCATGGCCGTATAACGGCAGACCTGCTTCAGTGCGCAAACTGTCGCGTGCTCCTAAACCGCATGGCTGGATTCCGAAAGGTTTGCCGGCCTCCATCAGGTGGTTCCATAAATTCGGAGCTTTATCGGGATGCACATATAATTCGTAACCGGATTCCTCGCCGGTATAACCGGTACGAGACAGAATGATATCGATTCCGGCAAGCTCGGTTTCGATAAAGTCAGTTCGTTTTATTGTTTGGATCGCGTCACTCTGGGCTTTATTTCGGGCAATTGATAATAGGACATTCAGGCTCCTTGGGCCTTGCAAAGCCACATCAACTCTCATTCTATCGCCTGCAGCAGGATCTTTTAAATTAATCACTTCGACATTGCCGTCGATTTCAATGCTTTCAAATTCATTCGAAAGAATGATTTCTTTTTTAATAACTCCATAGAGGTATTCCATCACCTTATCGTGATTGGCCGCGTTGCAAACCACAAAGAATAAATCTCTATGCCGGCGGTAGACCATGATGTCGTCGATTACGTTGCCGTTTGCATCTAAAAGATAAGAGTAATGAGATTTTCCGGGTTCCAGCCAGGCGGCATAATTGGTGCTTACCGTATCGATAAATCTGCACGCCCCTCGACCTTTGATTTCAATAGTTCCCATATGTGAGACGTCAAAAAGGCCCACAGAATTGCGAACAGCCATGTGTTCGTCGAAAATAGAGCCATACCGGACCGGCATTTCCCATCCTGCAAAAGGCACCATAAAATTTTTCTTAGTCAGTTTTAGATGAACATCGTATAGACACGTTCTTTTTGTAGGCCCCTCAGAGTAAGTGAAAGAAAATGACCTTTTCTGCGCGGATTTCGACTTGCCGGTAAAAGCGCGTTGGCCAATAAAGAAATTTTTATTTAGTGCAAAAAATGATGCATAGCCTTTTTCAAATAGAACAGGTCCCTGACCGGAAGCCTCCAGTAAACCTTTTTCGAGCAAGAATTTATGCAACATATCCCCATTGATACATGCCGTCACTCCTGCTGATTGGAGCGATTTAAACAATGAGGAAGCCGTTTCATTAGGCGCTAAAAGCAGAACTCCTGGGATATCCTGCGCGGGACATGTATTGGCGACATATATGGAGTCTATTGGCTTGTGCGCGATTTCAAATTTTCCTTTGGCAGGAAGATTTGCTTGAATCAGTTCTTTAATTATTTTTTCAGATTTCGGTCCGATGATCCATAAGATTTCCATCCGATGCTGATTGGATATCTGTAAATCATTGATCATGATCGGGCCTTCAATTTTGGCCGAAACATCCTCAGAATCGAATATTGTATAACCGTCTGAGTAGCCTTTTAGCCTTATTATTGTTTGCTCCGGTCTTTTGCAAATAAGGAGTATTTTTTCAAATCCGTAAGAATCCCGATCTTGAATCAACAACCATATCTGATCTAATACATTTCCGTTTTCATCCAGCATAAAGCCCGACAGGACATCGCCTTTTTCTGAAGAAGCCATATCCATCGTAAAGGATTGTTGACAAAAAGCGGTGAGTCTGTCGCGATCTCCGTAAAGTTGGAAAATACCCAAATCAGTGCAATCCAGTATTGCGCAATGCTTGTCTGCATCGACAACAGCTTCTTTGGATGGGAAAGGAATAATTCTATGAATATTTTTTTCTTCTGATGAATCAGAAGCAGCAGAATCAATTTTATCAATAAGCTTATCCACTTCAGCGCGAACTTCCTCGATCAATCCGTTTCGAATTTTACCGCGGCATGTTGGATTGGAGGCATCGCCATAATAAAAAGGAATGATTCCCTTTATTATCTCAGCGATCAAATCGGCGATTTTAATCATGTCATCATTGGTCAGACCCCGTTGCGTGACCCAAGTCGTGCCCAAGCGAATGGCCCCCGGGTGCGAAGGCCTTAGGTCGCCTGGAATCGTGTTTTTATTCACTGTAATACCGGCCAGATCAAGGATTCTGCTGACGATTTCTCCGGATAAAGGAGCTTTTTTTGCGGATTCGAGGCGTTTCAGATTGACCAGGCACATGTGAGAATTAGTTCCTCCATAAGCCAATGCAAGCCCATTTTGTTTGAGCGCTTCAGCCAAAACTCTGCAATTTTCTACGATATCAGCCATCATCTGTTTAAATTCGGTCGTGGCTGCAATTTTGAAGCAAACAGCTTTTGCGGCCAC
>Ga0315282_10017808_pt1 | contig 10225 bp, 8 predicted proteins | sample YL17G07_20_MG_FD_203693 | JGI IMG/M metagenome (GOLD analysis project Ga0315282, IMG submission 203693) | Sediment microbial communities from Yellowstone Lake, YNP, Wyoming, USA - YL17G07_20 | ecosystem: Environmental > Aquatic > Freshwater > Lake > Sediment | place: USA: Wyoming | collected... | reverse complement strand
AAGAGATTGTTTCTTTTTTAGAGCCATACTACTCTCCCTTTTATAAATCTTCCATACATTGACGCGAGCAAATATACCCCGCGACTAGCCATAAAGGAAAGATGCCCTGGATCTCCAAAGAGGTGCAGAATACCTTAAGTCAAGCGCGGGATTCATACCTCGTACGCGACGCAAAAAAACTATGCGCAGCGGTCGAAGATCGATGCACCATAGGTTGGCCGTTTTGTCATCTGTTAGTATTTGTAATATTGGCTATAAACTTTAAATAGATTGGCTCTAATATTCGGGGGCTGTTTTTCAAAGCGTATGATGAAACATATCCAATTTTGTAGCGGACGAACTTTTTTGTAACGCCCTTTACGTACTTAAACGAAAAACTTTTACGTTTTTTTGTAGCGACTTAACGAAGAGTTTATATCGCAAAACGATAAGCTGCATGATATCTATTCTTATAACTCTTGGTATGAATCTCACTGGGATTTTTTTCTCGCCTCCCACCTTATGGGCTTTGCGTCTTGCATAATATTATGTTTTGCCAAATCGCAACCAACAACTGTTTTTTTTCTTCCGACATTTGATGGTAATATAAACACACAAGTGTGATATGAGGAGCGCGCTCGAATAAAAGGCTCTTTATCTTTCAATAGACTTTGATAACAGACATATCGAAGAAAGTAGAAAGATTCCATAAAACTTTTAAGCACAACGTACCAAATTTTAAGGCGCTGTCCAAGAAATGGCATCATCAAACGGCCCGGATATTTAAAAATGTTGCGACATGAGATTCGCCAAATGACCGGGCAGATTCTGTCCGAGCTGATCCAGATTGAGTTGCCCCAATTTTTGGGACGGATACCCTATGGGCGGTGTTCGTGTCGGCAAAATTATCTGAATGAGTAATATCATCGAGAATTTTCGCTAAAGAGAGTCGGCCAAGTGGAGGTCAGGGTAGTCCGGGACAGGGAGGGCACGTTCAACAGCCAGACTCTCCCGCCAGCCCTCCGGTATGAGAAAGAGATTTGCCAGGATATCGGCGTCACGTACTTGACGGAGATCAGCAAGCGAACGTTGTCGATGATCTCAAAGAACCTTTTGAGAGGAAGATTTCGGCGAGTGAAGTGAACCGCGTCTCCGAACAACAGGCAGGAGCTGTCGAGGCTTGGCGGATGCGCGATTTATCGTCGGAGCGGATCAAGTGATCTCTTCATCGACTGCGGCTGTTTTACGATGCGTGACCGATAGTGTTAAACGTGTGCCTGTGCTTGTGGTTATCGGGGTGATGGAGGCCGAGGAAAGAACGATCTTGGGATTCCAGGCAGGGATAAGGAATCGGCTACGACGTGGCGGGAATTCTTCAAATAAAGCCGGGAGTCTCTCTCCGGCTTAAGAAATAGCTCCACTGGCGTCCCCCTGCCATCCCCACCTGCTCCTCTCATCAACTTTTACGATCGCCCGTCCTGGCTTATCCTCGCCCGAAATCGAAAAACCTCTCCCCCTGTATGAATCACAGAAAAATATCTAGCAAATCGATAATTTTTATAGTAATTTATACTATTTATGCTACCGCCGGTAGGGGATTCGAACTTATCACCTTCTCATTGCCTGTTTCTTTCTCGATTTGTTATCAGGCGTTTAAACGAGAAGATTCTAAATTTCCATATTTCTCTTTAATTATAAGACATTTATTTATTCTAAACAACATTTTTTCCTTTTTTATTATTTCTCTTCCCCTCCATTATAAATAGAATTATTAGAAAAGTCAAGCAAAAAACTCTATATATAGTATTATTATTTTAATATTACCATATATAGTATATATCTTTTATGAACAAAATTATACAAATTCGTGTATGAAAAATTCCGTTTACCTAATTTTGTTTGCAAAGCCATCTGATTGACGGGCGCTTAGATATCCAAATCCGATATTTTTCATTTCTATTTTTCAATTTTCTTATCGATTTTTGCGAAATTTTTCTTCGATCTAAGTATATGTCTGTGAAAGGAGGCTTTAAATGACTCAGACAGTGAAGGATGCTTACAAGGAGGGGAGAAGGGTTGCTGGCCTTGAGCCCCAGAGGCAGCAGGAAATCCGGGCAAATGTCTTCGAAAGGGCGAAGACTTTTGCGGAAGAACAGATTGAGAAGCTCAAGATTCGCGGCTCTCTAGTGACAGGAGAGAGAAAGCAAACTGTCAGCGGCTACGATAGGCTTCTCATGGGACGGCCGCTGGAGGCGCATAGGCAGAACCTGACCATGGGCTATGTCTATCTCGCGCTCTTTGTCGTCATTCTCGCGGCCGAGTTTTGGCTGCTCCAGTGGACGTTCAGGCCCTTCGATTTAGGAGCTGAGAGCTTCATCATTTCTCTGGGCTTGATGGTCGTCGGAACCACGGCCATGGAAGAGTACCTGCGCATGCTGCAATCAAGAACTCCTGAAGTTTATAACAAATGGCGGCTCTACCTGATCTTCTTTTCAGCTACGTTCTTCATCGTTTCTTTGCTCCTGCTCTCCAATGCGCGTGCGTCGCTAATTTCTGCGAACTCCTCTGCCGAGAGCCTGGATGCCCAGGTAAGAACCGCAAGCCAGTTCTATTCCAGGACCTCATTCGTCTACATAGCAATCGCGCTCGGATCCCTGGCAATCGCGTTCGTGAGCGGCGTCCTCCTGCACGAGGCCACGGCCAGGATTCTGGTCTCTCGGCCCGTGGTGAACCACGCGAAAAAGCTCCGGGAAATGGAACACTCAATCGCCCAAATCGCTTCGAACATCAGAGAGCTGGAAGTCCTGCCCAGGAAGGTAGCGAACGAGTTCGACCGCGGAGTCTTGGCAGGCCCTCTTTCTCAGGTAAATCCGCTTCTCTCTCCGATTGCCATGATAGTCGTTTCAATCATCTTGATTCTGGCAATCGTGGCATTTGCCGGCGCAGAAGAAAGAGCCAGCCAGTCCACCATTGTTCTTCTGGATCTCACGGGCTCTTCCCAGGGCGCGGACTATGTGAACGTAACAGAGTTCCAGAAAAACGTCGCTGCCGTGAAAGATGTCATCAAGAAAGCAGAGCCAGGAACCCATTTTAGAATCGTCGGCATCACTGACCAGAGCTTTGACAAACCCTTTGTGATTTTTGACAAGACCCTTTCCAAAGAAAAGGGCTATTTCTCGGAAAAAACCGCAAAGGAGAAGCTCTTGATGATGAAAAACTGGGACGAGCTCAAGCTTGAGCCGAGTTCAAAGGCCACGGACGTGTTCGGCGCCCTTATCCTCGCCTCGCTGATGTTTGAGAAGGAATGCGGCCAGAAAAACCTGATCATCCTGAGCGACATGAGAAACACCAATCTCATCGACATGGAATCAGCCCAGGTCATCCACGAAGGCTTTATCAGGGAAATCGAGCAGAGAGTATTGATTGCCAGCTTGAAAGGCGTGAAGGTCTGGGCTCTTGGAGTGAGTACGACGAACAAGCCCTTTCAGTACTGGAGCTCGCTGAAGGCTTTCTGGCAGCTCTACTTTGAGAAAGCTGGTGCTGCCCTAGTTTCTTTTTCTTTTGAGCGAAGCATGAATTAATCCTGCAATAGGAGGAAGAAATGAGCCGAGCAATTATTTTCAGGTTCACCGAGTCTGCCGGGCTAAGGATCATGGCAGAACAGGGATTGGGCAATCAAGCATGCGCCGATATCAAGGGAGAAATGGGGGACATCGCGCACGGCGAGATCAAAGCAAACATGGAAAGCATCCATGTACGAGAAATGCAGGTCGATTTCGCGTCGATTCCGGAGATCGAAAAGAGAACCGAAGGATTCCCCCAGATCCGCTACGCCAAAGAAGGGGTGATGACGTTCATCGAGATCATCATCCCGAATTCCTCAAATTACGGCGACCTCGACATTCAGTACCCGCCGGTGATCGAAAGCATCCTTCAAGAAGGGGAGCATGATACGGCCAATGAACAGATTCCTCATAACGAAGATGTCGTGGATTTCGATAACATCGGCGTTCACATGGAACTTCCGGAATTAATGGAATTCAGCCTGGAGCCTGGGCTGAGGGACGTCATCAAATCGCTCGAAGCCGGGGATAGGGATTTTTCGTTGCAAGCTTTGGAGGGGGCTTTCGACATCCCGAAATCCCTTCCCAGCCATGAAGACCTCATGAATTTTAGCGACCTTATGAACACTCTCCGCAAGAGGGAGAAAGCAAAGGTCAAGGCCAAGACGAGAGAAAAGGCTAAATAAAGGAGAACAATCATGAACGAAGTATTCAAAATCGGCAACGAGGCGGTGGTCATGGATCCGAGCAGCGAAGCCATTCCATTTCTTCAAAACGCTGATCCAAATTTTACGGTTCAATCCATTCGGCCATCAGGGAAATTCATCCCGAAATTCCAAACCGCTAAAGACAACGGACTGCTTGAAGCTAAAGAACAAGAAGCGATGGGCATGCTTTATGCTTGCGAGCTCTGCGGCTGGAATTGCAGGGCAAATCGGTTTACTGAAAAAGGGAAATGCGGGCTCATGGACAAGACGCTGTATTATGCGCCCTTCATTCACGTCGCCGAAGAGCCGGTGATAAACCCCTCAGTCGTCCTGAATTTCACGGGATGCAGCATGAGCTGTGTTTATTGCGTGAGGCAGGTTCAGAAAAAACAAGAGGTCTTATCAGAAAACGCCGAATCCTTTTGGAAAAGAATAAGCGGCCTGGTCCAATCATATCCTGCTGTGTGCTCTATCGAATTCGGCGGCGGAGATCCAAATCCTTATCTGCCGTGGATATTAACTTGCCTGAAGTACTCGCCTGACGATCTGTTTCTTCCCTTGGTGTGGAATTCCAGTTTATTCGTCAGCGAAAAAGGAATTGGCCTTCTTGACGGAATCGTCGATGTCTATCTCCCGGACTTCGCTTTCGGAAACGACTCCTGCGCGAAAAGGCTTTCAGGCGTCGATGGCTACATGGCAGCCGCGACACAGGGAATCGAATTGATGGTAGGCCAGAAGGCGAAGGTCATCGTCCGAGTTCTTGTTCTTCCCGGCCACGTGGAATGTTGCCACAAGAAAAGCATCGATTGGTTATCTCAGTACAAGGACAGGCTCTGGATTAGCGAGCTCGATCAGTACGTCCCGGTTCACATGGCGAGCAAATATCCCGAGATCTACAAAAGGCCGAAAAGGGAAGAGATTAAAGAAGTCGAAGAATACGCCGCGAAGAAGGGTCTGAAGAGCGTCCTAGGTGCGAGCGATTTCTGGGAGAGGATAGGATGAAAAAAGAATTGTATCACTGCTCTGGCTGTAAGGGATTAGTAAACTGCGAAAACGCGCTTAAAGACGGATCGGAAACGTGCGACCTGTACGTGAGGAACGACTACTTTAATTGTCATAAGTGCCTTAATTTTGGAAAAGAATGCCATAAAAGCGGATTGATTGAATGTCGTTTTCTCCCCAGAGTGACCAAAGAAATATTTGGCCGGAATATCTGAGATAAAAATATGTTGTCAAAGAAAATGATGAAAGGAAGCAAAAGATGAACAAAAAACCGAATTTCGTCAAGGCGATTATTTTCGGGGCCGTGGCTTTCGTGCTCATGACTTTATTCTGGAGATTCCTCGGCAATCTGGTTGGTACTCAAGTCGGATACATGGCATGGTCCTGGAATCTTGTCAGAAAGCTTACGACTTTGGGATTCACAATTATCGCTTTCTTTGGAGGGCTCGAATGAGATCAAGACGCTTCTATTCATGGCACCCCAGGCTGATTCATGGTCCGCACCTCACAAAACCGTGCGGCGGAGTCATGGTCGAAAAGGGCGAGGATGGCAGGAAAAAATACAAAGAATATTTAAAAAAGGAGCGGTTAAGATGGCCGAAATACTTACGATCTCTTCGCAAGGCAGGGACACGCCCGTGCCTTGCTTGGTCGAAACAGCCTAAAGTCAGATTAAGCCGATTCACGGTCGTTCATCGGCATAATTCTCCCTTTCCCCTTCGGGGCGGCCGTTTCTCCAGAACACTGAAAAGAAAATACAGGGCGAGTTTTAAGCCCAGGAGGATGAGAAGATGGAAACGCTAAATTTCGTGAAGAATTTCAAGAACGGAGCGGATTGGGAGCAGGCTTGTATAACCGAGCAGGAGAGCTGCACGATTCAGGAACAGCTCAGAAGACTGAACAACCAAATCTATCAGGAGTGCCTTAAAGACGCTCACGAAATGCTGAAGAGGTTCATCGTGCCTTACAGCAACCCGCTTCCTCAGGTTCAACAAGCAGCAGACAGGCTATTCGAGAAGAGGGCAATACATTCTTTGACGGCGTATCAGGAATTCCTTAAATCGAAAATCAACAAGCTGAGAAACGGCAACGGCAATCACGCAAAAATCGAAGACTATGAATAGGAGGATTTAATGTTTTTTTTATTTTATTTTTTTAGCTGCGAAAAACCGATTCATGGAGAGTATTTCTTCATGGACGGCGATCGCAGACAAAGAATGAGGTGAAAAATGATTGAAAAAAGCGTCATGGACGAACTCCACGATTTGGCCAAAAAGGGGCTCATCTCAAAAAAAGTGATCATTTTGAGAGGCCCGCTCCTGAACGGCACTCCGATCATCGAGCAAAGCGAAGGGTCGATCATCGATGAAGAAGGCCTGAAAGAGCTGTCCGTTGCAGCGCTTTCCTATGCGCCAGCCTGCCACCATTTGATTCATACGGAAGACGAGCTTGGAGCGGTCTGCGTGGTCTGCGGCCAGGTAATGTGCAGGACGTGCTCGGCAAGTAATATTTGCCCGATGTGCGGCCGGGCTGTCTGCAAACAGGACCAGAAAAACGTTGAGGACGTTGGGATGGTCTGCTCGCAATGTCATAGAGAGTCATTCTGGAAGAAGATCGTTTCTTTGCTACTAACCGCGGGAGCGGTCGGAATGCTGATCTACTTGGTTTTGAGGTTCCTCCAATGAGAACGAGCATCGATGATCTGGTACGCTTGGCCGAGATAGCCAAGAAAAAGGACCAGGGCACGAGAAATGCCATCTTAATCTCTGCTTTGAAGCCGCAGAAAGCCGAGAAAGTGGCCAAGATTCTTACCCTATCGGCAATTCCCTCCATCATTGCCCAGCAGGAAAACCCATTCTGGGAATTCCCGCTTGAGGAGGAGATTGAAAGAGGAGACATAGTTCTTGGCCATGTTCTCCAGGGCAACAAGATTGGCTTCAGCATTGGCCTGCCATTAAGCTCCTTTCCTGAGCATATTGGCATATTTGGCCAGTGTGGAACCGGGAAGAGCTATCTGTGCAAATACGTTGCCCAGCAGCTCATCAGAAGGGGGATTCCGGTCTGGTTCTTTGATTTTGAGGACGAATATTCTGATTTATACGTAGAGAACCCGGAGAATTTTTATATCCTGGATTCAGGGAATCTAAAGATGAATATTTTCCAGAATCCGCCGAACACCAAGCCTTTGGAATGGTTCGAGAAGCTGATGAACGTGTTGCGAGAGTCGCTTTACCTTAGGGACGGCTCGATTAACATGATCGGCGAGATTTTATTTCAGCAATTTAAGATGAGGGGGGTTTTGGAAGGCGGGAACGATTATCCGGCCTTAAAAGACGTTTATAAAGAACTCAACAGACTAAGGTTCCGGGTGAATTCGAGGAATGCTGGCTACTGGGAGACCCTCATCAATAGATGCTCGGACTTGGTTAAATTGCCCATGTTCGACTGTAGAGAAGGCTTCGATTATGCGTGGCTGATGAAAAAGTCCGTGGTCTTTAAAATTGGCGGCCTGAGCGACTACCATCAAAACCTGTTCGTTAACCTCATGCTTACTTTCATATCGTCGTATAGAGAGAAAGTCGAAGACAAAGACCTGCTGGTTTTGCTTCTGGACGAAGGCCACAGGATCATTAATTTTGAGAAGGCGAAGCGAGCCGATCTGGCAGAGCCGATATCGTTCGAAGCTGCGCGAAACTTCAGAAAAAGGGGCGTTTCGTTAATATTATCCGATCAGGTTCCAAGCCTCATCCCTGCATCATGGATGGGCAACATGGGCTCTCGCTTGGTGCTGAGGCTCTCTCATGGGGGATGCATAAGAGCCATCTCCGATGCGCTGGCCTTGGAGCGAGAGCAGAGGGCGTTCATTTCTGAAATGCCGCGGAGAGCTGCGATCTTGCATTTCATCGGATGGAAAAAGCCGTTTTTGATTCAGATTCCTGAGCTGTCCTTTAGAAGAGTCAGTCGGGATCAAGTATTGGAATTTGCGAAAGAGAAAAATGAAGAATTGAGCTTCGTTCCCTATGAGGAGGAAACAAAAGCCGTAGAATCTCGCGTAGCGGAAAAAATAAGCAAAGAGGACGGGCCTGAGATGGAAACGAAGAGGCAGTCCGAAGTTCCTTTGCTTAAGGAGGAGATGGATTATATGGAATCCATAATTAGAGAGCCTTTCCTTGCAGCGACAGAGAGAGATAGAAGAATAGGCATAACGGGATGGAAAGGAAATAAATTAAGAGAGAAACTAATAAAAAGGGGATTATTCGAGAAAGTCATAATCAGCACTGGAAGGAAGGGCGGAGTAATAACCTTGGTTAATATAACGGAAAAAGGAAGGGCGATTGCGGAGAGCTTGGGAATGAGAGCGAATATTTTGGCGGGAAAAGGGGGCTTCACCCACCAGTTCTGGGCACGGACGATAAAAGATTATTATGAAGGGAATGGTGAAGCCGTTGCGAGCATCGAAAACGATTCGCTCGGCAAGGCAGTAGACGTAGCTTTAATATTTCCGGACAAGAGGGTAGCAGTAGAGATAGAAATAGGAGATAACGAATCCTTTAACATAAGCAAGGACTTATTCTCAGGATACGATGAGGTTTGGATTTGCTGTGAATCAGACGAGCAAGTAAAGAGAAAAAGACAGAAGGTCGAGGAAGATCTAGGACCAGAGGTCTTAGAAAAGGTTAAGTTCAAAGTATTATCAGAGTTTTGTGAGAGAGCGCGAAATATTAAAAAGAATATAGGCGCTCAGCCCGCTGGGCTTCGCGCGAATATTGAAGAAAAGGGTATAAAAGAAGAGAAAAAAGAGAGTGAGAGAATAGAAGAAAAAAGAAAAAAGAAGAGAGATATCCCCAAAAACCTAAACCTAAACAGAACGCCAATAGACAGTGACCTTCTGACCGTGGAAGAAGTATCCAATTTTTTGGGTGTTTCGCTTTCCACGGCAAAAAAATGGGTTGCAAAAAAGAAGATTCCTGTTGTAAAATTAGGTCACGGGAAAAAAGGACTCGTTCGAGTCAGGAAAAAAGATCTCGACGATTGGGTCGAGAATCAGATAGAGCGCAAAAAAGATCCTCTTCCCGCCAAACAAAAAGCGCTCAAAAACCGGAAAAACCAAAGCTTTGAGGACTTCGTCAAAGCTTTAAAGTCCGGTTCTCCGAGAAAAAAGGAGGATTCCGATGGCTAGGAAGAGGCGACCTTACGGCACAGGAAGCGTTTACAAGAGGAAAAATAAGTACTGGATTGCCTATTACAGCGATGGCGTGCTCGTTCGGGAGGCTGTTTCCCTTGACCGAGAAACTGCGGAAAAGGTGCTCAAAACCAGGCAGGCCGATGTTATTAGAAAACGATTCAGGCTTCCTAACGAAGAGAAGACAGAATTTGAAGAAATGAGCAAGAAATACCTCGTTTGGTCGAAGACTAACAAAATCAGTTGGATTCGGGATGCAGTTTCACTGAAAAATCTAGTAGCCTTCTTCGGAGAACATAAGCTAAACCAGATCACGCCGTTTCTTATCGAGAGTTATAAACAAAAAAGAAAGAATACGGTTAGAGTTTCGAAAAAAAGAAAAATAGAAAAGCGGCCCTCGAACGCCTCTGTAAACAGAGAGCTTGCTCTATTGAAGCATCTTTTTTCCTTGGCAATTAAGTGGAAACATGCAGATTTCAATCCTGTTAAAGAGGTGAAGTTTCTCAAAGAAGAATTGAAGGAGCGGATCCTGACCCCGGAAGAGATCCAGAGGCTTCTATCCGAGGCTAATGATGATCTCAAGCCTATAATCATTACGGCCCTCAATACGGGAATGAGATTGGGGGAGATACTCACGTTAAAATGGAGCCAGGTTAATTTCAAAGTGGGTTTCATTCAGGTCGAGCATTCGAAGAGTGGAAAAATGCGCAAAGTTCCGATGAACAGTTGGTTGACGCAAACTCTTCAAAATGTTAAAAAAGATGGTAGCGAGCTTGTTTTCATGAAGGACA
>Ga0315282_10017807_pt1 | contig 10225 bp, 14 predicted proteins | sample YL17G07_20_MG_FD_203693 | JGI IMG/M metagenome (GOLD analysis project Ga0315282, IMG submission 203693) | Sediment microbial communities from Yellowstone Lake, YNP, Wyoming, USA - YL17G07_20 | ecosystem: Environmental > Aquatic > Freshwater > Lake > Sediment | place: USA: Wyoming | collected... | reverse complement strand
CCGCACGGAACAAGGCAGTTACTGCTACAACGCAATTCCTGGGCTTTGGTCATCACATAATTTTCTTTGATATCCATGCCCAGGACCTCCCTTACAGAAAACTCCATATGTGACATCTTCTGTATTTTGTCACAAGGCGTTTTAATGTCTATACTTATAACTTCGCCATCACGTTTTCCTTGAATGACATGATCAAATCCACAAATAGTAGCGTGCACGGTTGCTCGGGACATGTGGCTTATCTCCTTTTTCCATTATTTAAAATTGGTCGTTGGGAATATTGACAAAAGTTACCAAAAGACTCTGTCTGAGTCAATATATAACAATTATTATAGCGCTGCACGTTTGTCCTGGGGGCCGAGTTTCAAAACCCCTTACATCAGGCCGGGTAGATATGTGAGATTCTGCACGGAAGTTGCCTCAGAATGAAGTCTCGCTTTGGATTCTGGTTTTTTCCCCCTTCGCCTTGACAGAATCGAATACGGAGCATATAATATGAGCAAATGCTTATATAAAAGAGGTCTCATATTCAAATGGATGATAAGATACTTGAGACTTTATCGAGACTGTTTGGGTTATTGAGGGATCCAAACCGGCTGAAGATTATTTTCGCCGTTGGAAAAGGCAGGAAGTCGGTTTCAGAGATAATGAATGAGACCTCGCTACCCCAGACCCTGGTGTCCTTTCACCTGAGGCCATTAAGGGAAAGCGGTATACTGGCAACAGAGAGGAAAGGGGCCTTTATTTATTACAGTCTTTCTGAGCCCGCCCTAATCGATTTGCTGATTTCACTCTGCGGTGTCTCCGCTAAAGGTAAATTTCAAGAAGAGAGAAACTTTTCATGTCCACCGATGTCTTTTATGAAGAGGTGGATGAAAGGAAGCGATTAATATGTGGTGGTGGAACGGTCCTCACCCGATGTGGGGCATGGGGATTTTCCCATTGATGGGTTTCGTCTTTGTGATTTTGGTTCTGTTTGCCATTTCACGTCTCTTTGGCGGGGGAGCAGGCTTTTGTGGCTGCAGAAGATACAATGAAATAGAGGACCTGAGAAGGGAGATGAGGGAACTCAAGGACGAAATTGTTAAGCTTAGAAGAAAGGAATAATGGGAGGTGCAAAATGGAGGACAAAGGAGGCTTCAAGGGATTTGGCATGGGGATGATGAAAGAGATGATGCAGGGAATGGGGGGCATGCAGCCCATGATGGAGAAGTGCATGGAGATGGGCCAACAGATGGCAGGTGCCGTCACTGAGTCAGCGTCCATGGCTTCCTTTGCCACTCCCGAGGTAAGGGGCCTATTCGAAGAATGGGCGAGAGCTGTCGAAGAGGAAATTGTTGGACTATTAAAAGAGACGGGAACATCCCAACCTTCAGAAATTGCGGCCAAACTCAAGATCTCCGAGGAGAGCACTCTTTTCTTCATCGGCAAGATGGCGAGAGAGAAGAAAATCAAGATAACTGGGATCAAGCTTTAGCTATGAAGTGGAAAAGGACAAGGGCTATTCACTCCAGACGGTACAACCGTAGCCCTCTTGAAACGCCCAGTAGAGAGACCTGGCATCGTTCTCGCTTAAATAGATGACGATTTCAGTAAAACTCTCTCCGCGCAAAGCATACCACAGTGTCCCCAGGGGTTTGATGATAAGGTAGGATTTCAGGGAAGACAAGACGTTTAGAAGAGTGGACAAGGTCCCTTCGGCCTTTGGCCTCACATATAGCCAAAGGGTCCCATCAAAACTCAACCGGTACCTTGCAGGCATATCTCCTACCTGGAGGACTTGGAGTTCAGAACTGGTTTCCTCACCTTCTTTTGCAGGCTTTATTTCCTTCCTTTCCGGTTCGATGAGAGCATCTTTCTTCAGAAGGGTCATGGGCTTCACCTGGATGGATGCACCCCAGATTCTAAGAGAATCGATGGACAGCTCTTTCACCACCGTTCCTCTGGCCTTGATGAAAATTTCTTTCTCAACTAGGTCAAACAGAACATAGACTTGAGGTGTCTTTGCAAGCTGGTGCTCCGATTTCAAGAGATTGTTTTCCCTGACCAGTCTATCTAACTCAGGGAGTGGTGCTGCTTCGACACGCAGCGCAAGGAAGAGACATAAGAAGAGGAGTCTGTAAAAGGCCATTAGAAGATCAACACTTTTGTTCCCAGGGTCGCTGCCTGATAGAGGATTTTGAGGTCTTCGTCTCCTACCCGGACACACCCGTGAGTGATGTTTTTTCCGAGGAGTCTCGTATACAGGGTCCCATGGATGAAGTATCCATCCCCAAATCCGAGGGCGTAATCCCCCAGCATGCCTAATTCGACTCGATCTTTGGGATTCTTAGGGATGGGTTTGCCTTCTTCGATAAAAGCCCAGTCAGGCTTTACCCAAGCCGGTTTCACAAATTTCGACTCGACCTTGAACTCCCCCCTGGGCGTGTCAAATATCCATCTCCGGGTTCCCGAGGGCTCGATCAGGAGACTCCCGCTCCCAGCGGAAACGGTGGCTTTGAGGGAGGTTTTGATGCCTTCTTTCAGGTAGAGGACATTGTCTGCCGTATCGATGATAATGTAAAGGCCCCTGGGCCCAAGGACTTGAAGTCTCTTCTTCAATACAGCGTTCTCAGATTTCAGAACCTTCGAGGAGCCCGGCTTCGGCTCGGTCGACTGCATGTCCTGCGCTTTTGAGGCTCTCCATCCGATCACATACCCCGCCGCCAGTATGGATAGCCATATCGAGAGCGCAACAAGTCCTGCAATCTTAAGGAATCTCTTTTTACTTCCCCCGCTTGGTTGGGGTTGCGGTTCCTGCGGAGGACAGACTGTTTCGTTCATCTACTGCCCCGACAATCGTCACTGGGGTACCCACGTCTACCACATGGTAGAGTTCTTCAAGCTGATTGTTATCGAGAGAAATGCAACCATAGGTCAGACCTTCATCTCCCCCGCCATGGATCTCGATGGAGCCCCCGATTCCTGCGGTCTCTGGAAGCAGGCCTCTTTTTTTCGCCCGATAAAACTCCCTCCGATCTTCATCATTCGGGTAATTGATCAACAGAGCCCGATGATAGCGACTTGCGGGATTCTTCCTGATGATCCTGTATTTTCCCTCAGGCGTTGCATTGTCTTTTGCTCGCAGCTTGTCCGACCAGCCGTTATGACCGAGGCCTACTGGATAGCTTTTCGAGAGGCTTCCATCTTTGTAAAGCAACAATTTCTTATTGGCTTTGACAACGAGGATGCAGTGGATGTCTTTTTCCCTTGATTCCTCAATGGTCTCCGTCGCCCACCTTTTCCACTTGGCAATCTGGTTTGTGTCTTTATACCGGTTTAGGACAGGGGCCATCGCCTTTTCGGCTTGGGCGAGATAGACCTCCACTTCTTTCAGTTTCTCTTCAGAGGCAGGATACTGTTCCCCTTTACAGAGCGTCTGCACCTCGTTCAGAGCCACTTCGGCCCTTGCCAGGTAGCTCCTTGGGAGTTTCAAATGAACGAGGAGAGTCACCTCTTCCAGGTGATTGTGTTTCTCCCGCAGGCTTTTCATTCGCTCAAGAACCGCCGAGGCTCTCTTCTGCTTCTCGATTTCAAGCTGTTTGAACAATTCATCGCCCTGTTTGAGCAGTTGAGCGAATTCAGCCTGGACAGGCTTATAGTTCCTGAACCATCTGAACTGAGCATTGACTTTTGCAAGATTGCCCTTTGACTTGAGAAGGGCTTCTCTGTAACTGCTGAAGGGTTCCTTCAGATAAAAGGGGGCGCCGGCCCTCCAGAGATCAAACTCTTGCTTTTCGGCAAGGCTCACCTCCGGGGGAACCGGCTCTTCCTTGACACATCCGGCCAGGAATAAGCATAGGATGGCTACTGCGAGGACTGTTCGTTTCAATGTTGAGCAGTTATCCAGTGGCCTACTTCTTCTTCCCTGCCTTCGCCTTCTCCATTGCTTGCGTAATCTGGGTTGCTACGGCTGCTGCTTTCTCCTTCACGGCATTCGCCTTGGTGGTGGCGGCAGCGTAGTCTTCTTTGTCGATCAGGCCCTGAATCTCAGCGAATGCATCGTCGATTCCCTTCACATCTCCCTTGAGGGCCTCGATGTCTGCTGCCGTGCCCTTACCCTTAGGAGCTTTGGCAAGAAGTTTCTTAGCCTCATCTGCGGCAGCCTTCGCGGCTTCCATTGCAGCGACTGCAGCCTGTTTCGCTGCTTCTTTCTTGGCAGGAAGAGCAGCCTTCATATCGGCTGCCATCTTTGTTATGTCAGCGAGCAACTGTTTCGTCTTGTCATAGCTCTTGAAGGTCTTGCCTTCCTGAACCTTCAGCTCGGCATTCAGGGCTGCGACTGCATCGTTTAATTTCTTTTCGTCCTCTGGAGCGTACTTTCCAAGTCCCTCAGCAATGACTGCCTTTACAGCAGCGGTTGCGTCTTCGATCTCTTTCGTGGGCTTCGATGCGCAGCCGACGAGGAATGCCAATACCACCAATCCAACAACAACTAATCGAACTTTTTTCATCTTTTCTTCCTCCTGTTTTTGGAAATTTTGAACTAATTTAAACCTAAACCAGAAATAAGGTCAAGAGCTACACCCTGTGGGCTCTCTTTTCATCTTGAGACAGGTTGATCCTCATATGTATTAGGTTGCTCTTTCTTGAGTCCAGCCTTTGGCGCAGAAACTTTGACCGCTATAGCAACGACTTTGTCTCCATCTTTCTTGTACTCCACAGAGACTGCCATTCCCTTCTTCAACTCCGCCAGCGACATCTCGTTTCCAGCCCGGGTGATTCTTATATTGTCGTCCGTTGGAAAGGTCACTCGTCTTTCTTCCTTCTTCACCTTTCCTTTGACGTCAATGGTTCCTGTCATTTCATTGACATTCTCAATGACACCAAGAAACTTTTCGATTTTGGGCTTTTCTTCCTTCACAGGAAGGGTCGGAGCAGAGGCGGATGTCGGAGCTTGTGCTTGCTTTTGTTGCCGCGCCACAGCAATCACCGCAAAGACGACCACAATAAAAAGGACTAACAACCTTATCAACCTTCTCGTTCCATTTCACCTCCTTTCATATAAGTCTTCAATTTGTATTCTATCGCAAGAATAATGCCATGAAACGAAAGAAATCATAAGTACATAACTCATTGAAATTCATGAAAGTTTTTAAATTACTGAAGATGAGAAGTTGTGGAATGTGTTGAATTTTACAACATTCAAATTTTAGGTGTGATGCAGAATACAACAGAGGCGGGACTTCTTTCTATTTCTTATCGAGCAATCGGTAAAGGGTCGTGCGGTCAATGCCCAATATTTCTGATGCCTTCTTCTTGTTTCCTCCTAACTTGTCAAGCACCTTCAAGATATAACTTTTTTCCATTTCTTTTAACGTCAACAATTTTTCGACGGGCCCAATGTCCGGTCCCCTGCTCTCTTCGATTATCTTTCTAGGCAGATTCTCAGGAAGGATAATGGGATGGGCCGACATAATGACAGCCCGTTCCATCGTATGTTCAAGCTCTCGAACGTTTCCTGGCCAAGAATATTGGGTGAGTATTTCAAGGGCATCTGGAGAGATGTGGGAAATATCTTTTCGATTCTCCTCAGAGAATTTTTGGAAGAAATGAACGGCCAGCAACGGAATATCCTCCTTTCTTTCTCTTAATGGAGGAAGGACCATCGAAACGACGTTGAGGCGATCGAAAAGATCTTCTCTGAATTTCCCGTCTTTTACCAGTGGTTCGAGAGGTTGATTCGCCGCGGCGATCACTCGGACATCGACCTTGACGTTCTCCATCCCTCCAACTCTCTTAATCTCGTATTCCTGGAGAAACCTCAGCAGTTTGGCCTGCATCGAAAGACTAAGATTGCCCACTTCGTCGAGCAAGAGCGTCCCTCCGTCGGCCTCCTCAAAGAGTCCTCTTTTCGTAGAGAAGGCGCCTGTGAAAGCTCCCCGGACATGGCCGAATAGCTCACTCTCCGCTAAGGTCTCTACCAAAGAGGCACAATCCACCACGATAAAAGGCCCATTGCTCCTTTGACTGTTGTAATGGATGGAACGGGCGATGAGCTCTTTCCCTGTCCCCCGTTCTCCGTAGAGGAGGATGGTCGACCTCGCATCCGCCACTTTTGCGATCGTCTTATAGACCTGAAGTATTTGAGGACTCCGTCCAATGACATTCTTAATCTGGTACTTATCGACGAGTTCCTGCCGGTAGAACTGGTTTTCCCGAAGAAGCCTTCTTTGATCAAGCGCTCTCTTGACCGTGATTCTGATCTCCTCCAGTTTAAAGGGCTTGCTGATGTAGTCGAAAGCGCCTTCCCGGATTGCCTCGATGGCCGTATCGATCGATCCAAAGGCGGTGACCACGATGACCGATGTTTCCGGAGAGGTTCTTCTGAAAGACCGGAGCACATCCATTCCGTCCTTTTCTCCCATCCGGACATCGGTGATCACGATGTCAAAGAGATGCTCCATCCCTTGAGAGATGGCCTCCTCTCCACTGAGGGCGGTAGTAACTTTGTACCCCTCTTTGGACAGAACCTCTCTTAAGAGATCAAGGGTGACGGGATCATCATCTACGATCAGGAGATGCGTTAGTGATCTGCTCATCTTTCTCTTTCCCCTCATAAACTGGAAGGAGGACAAGAAAAGTGCTCCCTTTTCCAACCTCACTTTTCACTTCTAACCTCCCGGAATGATCTCTGACGATTTTCTCACAGATGGACAGCCCCAATCCAGTTCCGTCCCCCATCCTCTTCGTCGTAAAGAAGGGATCGAAAATCTTCTTTTTGGACTCTTCTGGTATCCCGATTCCCGTGTCGGTAATTGAGATCTCCAACCACTTCCCATTTTCCGAGGTGGTGAGAGAGGGGATTTGCTGGGCCTTCACTGTGAGAGATCCTCCATGGGGCATGGCATCCAGGGCGTTAGTCATAAGATTGAGAAACAGGGTTTGAAGAGTGACGGAATCCCCTAAAACCGAAGGAAGTTTGGGGGAGAATGAGGAAAAGAGTTTAACATTTCGAGCACGGAACCAGGGCTCGCTCAGGCGGAACAATTCCTCCAGGAGTTCAGCTACATTCAGGAGTTTCAGTCGACGTTTGGGCTGAGAGGTGGAGGAGAGGAGATTTCGGACCGAATCTGCCAATCGGTCCAGTTGAGATTCAATGATCTTCAACCGATCCCGATCCGGGGATTGGAGGGCCCCATCCTGCAACAAGAGCTGAATATAACCAGAGATAGAGTTTAGAGGAGTCCCAATCTGGTGAGCCATCATGGCAGTCACCTGCCCCAGGGCAGCCAGCTTTTCGGATTGACCCAGCTGTCTCTGAGATTCAAAGAGGGCTTCGTTGAGAAGCTTCAATTCCTCATTTCTCCTTGCCAATTCAGATGTGGCCTCTTGGATCTTTCCCGTCAATTCTTCATTAAATCGGTTCACCTGTGACAGGAGTTGAATGTTCTGGTCGTGGGTCTCTCGGATGGTTTTGATCATCTCGTCGAAGTGTCTTCCCAGCTCCCCCAATTCGTCATGGCTTTGAATCGAAGCTTCCGCTTCCAGGTTGCCTTTCTCTGCCTTCGACATGGCCTCGACGAGTCTCTTGATGGGATTCCCCACCATTCCTTTAAAGAGGAGGAGCAGCATCATCCAGATGAGAAAGATGCTAGACAGAGTCAGAATGAGCGTCCAGCGGACCCTTTGGTTCAGGTAACTTTGAACCTCGTTCAAGTTACTGATCACTCGAACTCCGCCGACGACCCTTGCCCCGGCATGGAGAGGAACAACAACCTCTAACCGTTCCTCCCCTTCCACCTCCATGAGAGAGGAAAAATGGTTGTCCTTTTTTAGGTCATTGATCTGACTCTTTGTCAGGGTCATCGGAGTCTCGCTGCCCTGCACAGACTGGGAGGCAACGAGTTCCCACCCTTTTGCGGTAAAGAGAAAGACCTGTATCTCCGTGAGACTGGGTCGGCTCAATAACCATTCCTCGATCTCGTCGTGAACGCGGGGGAGATTTGCCATGATCCTTAGAGCAGGGATTCCAATATCGATCTGTTTTGCTATATAGAGGTTCCGATCCAGGTAGAGATCGAACTGAGCTTTCTTGGCAAGCCGGAAGTCCAAGTAACTGGAGAGAAAGAGGACACTTGCCACAACGAGGATGATGAAGAGAGAAATCTTGACCTTCAGGCTGGACAATTTTCGAAGAACCTCTCCAGAATAGAGAGACTTCTTGACCTGCCTGAGAAAATGGAGAGCCCTGGAAGGAAGATGACGAATCATTCTTGTCTCTCACAAATCAGGAATGAACCTGATTCCCTCGGATAAGACCGTAACAAGAAAATAGCACACCCGTGAGTTCGAGTCAAAAAGCGGGGATACGGGCCTCTGCGCAGTGGGCCAGTTTGATTTTCGGATGGGAAGGGGTTGTCGAGGTCTTTGAGATCCAGGAACACGCCACGGCTACCCGGTGCTATGCATGGTCTCATAGATTGGATAAATCAAAGAAGAGGCGATTCTTTGCGGTATTACATCAAGAGTCTGTTGACTCTCCCGAAGCCGCAGTAAGAGCGACGATAGTGAGTAAAGTTAGAAAAACCCGATAAATTCAAAATCTCCTATAAACTTCTTTGCGATGGGCAACCTTCGCTACTATAATACTGTGTTCTTGGTCATTGATTTGGTAGACAATGCGATAATCTCCAGTGCGAATTCGATAAAGATTCTCATTATCCCATAATTTTTCAACACCTTGTGGGCGTGGAGTAGCTTCTAATTCCTTTAATTTTGAAATTATTTGTTGTTGAACAGATATGGATAACTTCTTTATTTGTCGTTGAGCAGGGGGCGATATTAAAACACTGTATTTCACGGGATGGCTTTATAAGCCAAGTTCATCGATGAGGACATCAATGGGGATAGCACCCTTTTTCTCCGTTTCGATTAAGGCAAGCCGAGCGTCTTTAATATCTATAAGATCTTCTAACTCGTTTAATTGGTTAACATCTTCAGATATGCTCTGAGATGCAGGGAAACATCCGATAATGGAAAAACAACTAATCGCAAATTCCCGCTCTGCTTGAAGCCAAACACTCCGGTATTCTATCAAGTCAGTTAATTCGGGTGTGCTATACATAATGGTTACTCCATTTTTATAGTTCTACTACCTTTGTCTTTTTGCCAACTCCAGGTGCCACCTCACTACGTTCTTTCGCCTTTTTAACAGCCTCTTTTATGGTATCTTTGTCCAATGATTTTTTGTAATTAGATTCTATTAAAGAATACACTGCATGAGGGCCACCACTTCCAATGGCAACAAAGCCTATGGGATCATGGCAAATCAAATCCCCAGGATTTCTGACTGTATATACATGCCATGATGCTCCGTCTTTTCCAGCAATAATAAATTCAACTTGAGGATTAAATGTTCTAAATGCTTGGTCAATAATTTGCACTAAGGCCGGTAATAATTTTTGTTGTAGATTGAGGAATGTATTTAAATCAATGCCCCTTGGCTCCAATTCATTTCTGGCAATACGATTCCTACGGGCCAGTTGATATGAATTCCTGAATACCTCTACAATTCCAAATACAGTTTGAATATTATCGACTCTTATGCGTTGATTCGTGAGACTTATAACTTCGTTAGCAAACAGGACATCACCAGAAATTAATACGTAAATATTGTCGTTAATCTTTACAATCTTTTCTACTTCCTCATTTTCGAATTCATAACCAATCGGAAAATGGGCTGTAGTCATCTGATCTGAAGCTAATATGCACCCACTTCCATTCCCGTATATTGCGGCAATGCAAACCGTCATTTTTCAGATCTCCATTTCCATTACAGTAAAACTGATGTCAGCAATGCTTTGTAGCACACACAAATTTGGGTAATGGATTATTTTCATAATATCCAAATAAACTTATTTGTCAAGATAATAATAACATAGAAGCAACTTTTATACCATGAAATATATGGTGACATAACGTACTGAATATAATAAACAATATTGCTTTGCTCTTCAAGGCGCTAAATAGAATAGTAGGAAGAATTTACCATTTATATTCAATTTTTGTCATGATTTACCATTGATGGATCATCATGTTTTTTGTATGCAAATTATGCAATAGGGGTATCTCCTTGACTCCAGTGACCACAAGATGTAGTATGGTGTCATGGAGGACTACCCGCGAACGCTTTTGGAATTCGAACGTCGGTTTGCCGTGGAAGAGGTGTGCCGGCAATACCTCT
>Ga0315282_10017806_pt1 | contig 10225 bp, 12 predicted proteins | sample YL17G07_20_MG_FD_203693 | JGI IMG/M metagenome (GOLD analysis project Ga0315282, IMG submission 203693) | Sediment microbial communities from Yellowstone Lake, YNP, Wyoming, USA - YL17G07_20 | ecosystem: Environmental > Aquatic > Freshwater > Lake > Sediment | place: USA: Wyoming | collected... | reverse complement strand
AGGTTTGCTGAGCATCCCTACCTTGAGGCAATAGTTGACGGTGTTAGAGTGAATATTGTGCCTTGCTATAATATCAAGGGGGAAGAGTGGTTAAGCGCTACAGACAGAACACCGCATCAGACAGACCATGTGAAAAAACATTTGAATGAACAGATGCGGAGCGAAGTGCGCTTATTAAAGAAGTTCATGAAGGGAATTGACGTTTATGGCGCAGAAATCAAAATCGGCGGGTTCAGCGGCTACCTATGCGAACTCCTAATCCTAAATTATAAATCCTTCATTAACGCGCTAAAGACATTTGCCCAGCATAAAAAAAGGATAGTTACAGATATTGAAAACTATTACAAAGGAAGGGAGAACGAGCTACAACTTCTATTCAAAGAACCGCTCGTGATTGTTGATCCAGTTGACAGTGGAAGAAACGTAGCGTCAGCGGTGCAACTGCAAAAACTCTACACTTTCGTAGCGGCTGCACGAGCCTTCCTTAAAAATCCGAATCTAAAATTCTTTTATCCGTATGAAACGACTGCCTTAACTGTGAAAGAATTCAAACATGAATTGGATAAGCGGGGCTCTACAATTATTTTCTTAACTTTCGGAAAAGTTAACGCTGTTCCAGACGTTCTATGGGGACAACTCTACAAATCTCAAAGATCCTTGCACAAACTTATCCAATTAAGCGATTTCAAAATTTTAAGAGATCTTCCCTGGAGCGACGAAAAAACTCTAAGCATGTTCATGTTTGAACTTGAACAATGCTGCTTGCCTCCGGTCAAAAAGCATTTGGGACCGCCCCTAGAAAAGGAGCAAGAATGCGAAAAATTCCTTAGGAAACATCTAGATAATTTTGGAACAGTTTCCGGACCATACATTGAAGACGGACGATGGATTGTGGAACTTCGAAGAAAATACACAGATGCTTGTGACCTGCTCAGAGGGAGATTGAAGGATGGCGGAAGAAGCGCGGGCGTTGCGGAGCAAATTTCGCAGGTAGTTTGCAAGAAATTCAAAATCCTTGTCAACAACGAGATTATCAAAATTTATGAGAAAAACAGCGAGTTTGCAAAGTTTCTGACAGAATTTCTGTCTGGCAAGCCCAAATGGTTAGAACCCTCTTAAACTAAGCAGTATCAGCGCTGTGCCAATTAGCCAGCAATAAAATGCGAAAAGGTGAAACTTTTTCTTTCCCAGGATGTTCCAAAGCAATTTCAAAGCAAAATAACCAATAAACATCGCAACAATTATGCCTGTCAAAATTTCAGGCCAGCCCAATCCTGCTGAGGCTAGGTCGCCCGGTCTTTTAGCAAAGTTGTAGCCTAAAACGCTGAGTATGGCTGGAATTGAAAGCAGGAAGGAGAATTTGAAGGCTTTTTCTCGTTTTATCCCAAGCAAAAGTGCAACTGCGATGGTTGCTCCGCTTCTTGAAATGCCTGGAATTATAGCTATGCCTTCTGCTGCGCCGATTAGTATGGCTGTTGAATATCCGATTGTGTCGTTTTTTTCGTGTGCAAACTTTACAGAATAAAGCATTATTCCGCACAGAACAAACGCCACACCAATAGGTAAGATGTTTTCAAAAGTGGTGTTCACAGGTTCGTTAAGCATTATGCCGATGATTCCTGCAGGTATTGATCCGACAATTATGAGCGGTATGAGTTTTCCATGTTCTGTTTTGAAATCCAGATGCACGAGAGCTGAAAGCATATTCTTGATGTCTCTTCTAAAGAACAGCAGCACGACAATCAATGTTCCAATGTGTAAAATAAAATCAAACAGTAATGGGATTCTTTCGTTCATGAAGTGTTCAGCTATTTTGAGGTGTCCAGTGCTTGATATTGGGAGCCACTCTGTTAAGCCTTGGATTATGCCTAGAACTATTGTCTTTATTATGTCCAAACTTTCTCGCCTGCTTTTCTCTTTCCTATTTCTGGGTTAGGCTTAAAAGATTAATTTATGCATAATTGTTAATGTCCTATGTTGGTGCCTTGTATGAGTGAATATCCGCCTGGAAGTGTTGAAGACCGTAAGATGCTGGCTAAGATGCCCATTGAAAAACTGCTTGACTTTTTCTTTCTTCAGATTCGAAATTTGTGGAGGGTTGACGGGTTATACTTTTTGGGTATAGAAAAGAAATTCGGCACGGAGGCTGCAACTGAGATTGATGCTGGTGTTTGGGAGGTTATGGCTCAAATTGAAGCCAAAGGTTTGCAGAGAATGTTTCAGGTGGGTGAAAACCCAGATATCACAACGATTATTGGGCTTTTGCGCAAGTCAAGTTGGGCTTTAGACCAGCCTTTCAAGGCAATTGAACTAGGCGATAAACGGGCTACGTTAAGCATTGACAGGTGCAGAACGCAAGAGGTTCGTTTAAGCAAGGGATTAAGAGAGTTTCCGTGCAAAAAGGTGCGTTTTAGCTATCTGAAAAACTTTGCGAAGACACTGAATCCAAAAGTGGAAGTGAACTGTATAGTCTGTCCGCCAGATGCGCATCCTAAAGATTTATGGTGCAAATGGGAGTTCAAACGGTCTTAGTAAGAATCACTTTCTTTGTTCTCTGCTGAGCCTAGATCCCGCTTCACTTAGGCAGAAGTTCTTTGTCGATTTCGCCTTGCAGCCGACCAAAAGATAATGCTTCCTGGCTCCCGATAGCGGCTAGATAGCCCTTAGTCAAGTCTTCAACAGTAGATTCCAGAAGGATCATGAACTGCGTGTAAGGAAACTCTCTTCTCACGTCATCCTCCTTCTTTCCATAGACTGCTGCTAATAGATCCTCTATCATTTGATCCATTCCATACAATTTCAGATGGAGTAGTTCATGAACAACTAGTTCTTCAATATTCTCACAAGTTTTCGGGTTTTGATTTATTAGAAGAACCGCTTTTTTATCTTCCAGATCAACCTTAATATCTCCAGATTTTCTCCATCTCGTTTTAATCATCTTGACCACGACATCCCAATCTCTCAACCTTAAGATATCTTGCCATTTTTTCAGATATTCCTCAACCTTTCTCTTGCTCACACTCAACTCAAAATGCTCCTACGACCTCTCTACGTCTTGATAGACACTTCATATTTAGTATGAGGCTATACAAAGTTTGCTACCGAATGATTTTGCTGCTTTTGTTCAGGTTTCATTTGAGAAGCGTAGAACGAATGACACGTAAGTTTGAACGATGGCGGACGCATAGTTCTACAATCAAAAGAAAAGAGGGATTGTGAGGGAGATATCTCCACTCGCATGTGCAAATAGGAATTTAAACTCTGATTTGCAAAATTTATATAGCGTTTCCACTAAAATATAGAAAAATATAGGAAAAGCAACCATCGAATTAAAGCTGTTAGCTTAACCTAAAATCTTCGTCTTTGGTTTCTTCTTTTTGCCCAGCACTCTCGGCAGTAAACAGGCCTACTTGTGTCAGGTTTGAAGGGAACTTCACATTCCTTTCCACAATCAGCACAAACTGCCTTGTGCATCTCTTTCTCTGCCATTTACTATTTCAACTCCTATACTATTTAGTGCAAAAATTGCTTCTTGCACGATGTAGATATTCACGACGTAGTCATTTATAAGAATTGCCTTGTAATCTTCCATAAAACGATTATTGCAACGAACAAAAAGCCACCAATCACCTTTGACAGCCTATATGTGCTAGGCGTTTACCATTTTCCAAATGGCATCTTTCATTGCTTGACCATGTTTCATTCCGTAATAAATTCCCGCCACTTTAGCGGCAAATGGAAGCGCCATTTGCTTGACAAGTTTGTAAAGCAGGGGATTGTGGATTCTCTGTTCTAGGAAGGTGTCTCGCCAAATTCTGACGTTGTATTCCCAACAGCGAGTGATGAACAGCCAGCGGGCTTCTGTAAGAGATTTGGCTTCTGCCCCACGCTTGTTCATTAGCAAACAGTTTTCCAGCGGAACAAAAAGCAGTGGAACGTAGAAGGCTTGATAATCTTTCAAGTCATCAATCAATTCAAGCGTTTCGACGACGTCTTCTTCCTTTTCGTCTGGAAGTCCAACGATAAACGTGGCAAGCGGATACCAATCATTGTCATTCAATATTCCGAAAGACTGGCTAACAATCTCTTTCCACTGTTCAGGCTTAAAGGGAAGCATTTTTCCCGCCATATACTTCCGCATCAGTCTAACACTTCCGGTTTCTACGCCCGTTTCAGAAGTCACAATACGCTTTTTCCCATGAATATACCAGTTACGCTCTATCAGGGTTTCCGCGATTTCTTTAACCATGCCCGTATCATGGACAACTGGCGCTAGGGACATATGCGATGGTTGTATAGCTTTAACTCTGGGATGTGTCGCTACGCTTTTTACAAGTTTCAAAACTGCTTCCTTGTTTGGGATGAACTGCTTGTCTTTTGCGCCATAAAGAAAGATGTCTTCCGTAACTAGAGTAATATGATCGCCGCCTTCTCGTGTTGTTAATTCCACTTCTTTCATGATCTTTTCCAATGGCATGTCACGTTTTATTTGCATGGTAGGCGTACAAAACTGGCAGTTTCGACCGCAACCTCTAGAAATCTCCACACACCCGTGAATAGCCGCGTGCCTAATGATCGGAATCTGTTCTTTCTCTGAACTTTTCTTAACGCGAATTACGCGTGGAAGACGCTCTCCGTTAACTGCCTTCTTAAAAATCTCTACGACAGCCTCTTCTCCTTCGCCGATTACCACACAGTCTACACCATAACTTTCCGCCACTTTCTTACGTTCAAGTTGCCATGCACCAAAACCGCCCACAATCACTTTAGACCTATAGTTTCGAATACTTCGATGTTTCACAAGCGCCTTGAACTCGATGGCGTTCATTGATTCGCCTCCACCAACAATCGAAGAATATGTTTTGCTGACGAATCCCATTCCCGTTGGATCCATAGAAGATATACCCACCACCTTCGTGTTGGGACCTACAAAGGCATCGAGGTCGAACGGGTGAACCACTGCGACTTCAGACTCGTCGAAACCATTCCCCAAGAGAACAGCTTCCACTTTCCTCAAACCATACGGTGCATATTTTGCCCTTCCATCATTGCCACGTTCCACTCGCGGATACAGTTTCTTTCTGAGAAACCACAAAGGTAAGGGACCCTTACCGAATCCAGCAACGAACGCTATAAAGGGGCTATTGTAAAATTCACTCATCTCAGTAGCTGAAGCCGTTAACACCACTTTTACGCCTGAATTTCTCGCCATCTTTTCTTCCCTTATTGTATGCCCAAAAGAATTCTTCACAGACTTATTAAAAATTGTTGTTAGCCAGACATGAAACCACATTCCCAAAACAGTCATGCATGTACTAAGGCAAAAGCTAAAAGAATTATATCCTAAAACCGCTTAAACGTGCTGATTTCTAATGCGATGACTGTTAAAATGGCAGATGCAAAAAATAAGAGTAAAATACCCAAACTTAAAAATACATATGAAGGTGAATTTGCATGTCCACAATTGAAGTTACTGTAAAGAGTCAGAAGGGAAGATGTGCTTTCGAACACAAAGTCGGCGATAAGGTAATCTTTGATGGCAAATCGATAAAAGGCGACGTCTGCTACAGTGCCTTGATGGTTTTGCTTCCCAAAGTCTACGCTATGCGTTATGGTGTGGAGTTTCCATGGAGCAAGGACAAAGATGTAATATTCAATGCTTGTCCAGATGCGGATAATCCTGTTGTGTTCGAGATTCGAAGAGTCAAAAAATAAATGCTCCCAACTATAAGCGCTTCTTCCAATCTTTTTCTTTCAAACTTGCGGGGAATACCCACAAACTTAGCCATCAATTTCTTATTAGATGAGCGTTTTTTGTTTTTCAGTTGAAGTAAAGTTTGAGACTCTCAGACCTACTAGCCGTGTTTTCCTGTCTAATCTCAGATAATCTTGCATCAATTCTCTTGCTGTTTTCTTCAAATCTTGCAAACGATTAGTTATTAAAGGCATGGTTTTGCTATGCGTGTGAGTTTCAAAGTTTTCATAACGCACCTTAACGGTAACTGTTTTAAAGTAAAGGTTTTGCCTCAAAACATCTTTGCACACTTCTTCTGAAAGCCCATCTAAGGCGCTCAGGATAAACTCGAAATTTGATGTATCCTCTTCAAAGGTTATATCCCGACTGATGGACTTAATCTCGCCTCTTTCTTCAACTCCACTTTTATCCATTCCATGAGCCATCAAATAAATCTGGGTTCCCATGACACCGAAGGTTTCCACCAACACTGTTGGATCGTAACGAGCCAAATCGCCTATCGTCTTGATTCCCACAGCCTTCAGTTTCTGCTCAGTCTTCCGTCCAACCCAGAGAAGCTTACGCACTGGCAGTGGCGCAAGAAATTTTTCAACTTTATCTTCTTCAACCATTGTTAAGCCATCTGGCTTTTGGAAGTCGCTAGCTATTTTGGCGACAAGCTTGTTTGGCCCTATGCCTATTGAACATGTGAGCTTTTCCTTCTCGTAGATTTCTCTTTTTATTTGTCGCGCTAGGGCTTCGGCTTCTACATAATCTTTCGCCTTTGAGGTTACATCTAGGAAGGCCTCGTCTATGCCCCATTGCTCAAATTTGTCTGCGTGTTTTCGCATTATATCCATAATTTCGTTGGAAACTTTAGTATAAAGTTCGTATTTAACTGGCAAGTATATGGCTTCTGAACAGAGCTTCCAAGCCTTTGATATAGGCATGCCAGACCTAACACCGAATCTTCTAGCTTCATAATTGCAGGTACTTACAACCCCTCTGCCCTTTCCTTCCTTCGGGTTTGCTCCAACAATTACTGGTTTACCCTTATATTCAGGATGCTCCCTTCCTTCAACAGCCGTGAAAAAGTGGTCCATGTCTAAGTGAAATATTATGCGCCTTTTCTCACTCATGGTCTTCCTATTCCAACACGCTACTTCAAGATAAAACTGACATGTTTGCTGATTTGAACCTATCGCAAAAATGTATGTATACACAATTTAGCATATGTTTAATTTCGCTAACGATTTTCCGTTCATAACCCTTAATGCCATCTTTATCTAGATAGTAAGGCAATTGTTGGAGGAGCATACTATGCAGAATATTTCGACGGAAGCTGTTCAGCAAATAGCTGTTGATTATCTTAAAAAAAGGAAGAGCACGGAGAAAATTGATATTTCTACAGTTGAGCAAAAGAATGGAGTTTGGATCATCAGGGGAACGTGCCCCATAGACTTGGAAGGACACCCGTGGGCTGAAAAATTTGAGGTTGTTATAGATGATAAGGGGAAAATCAAATCCACGGACTTTTCGTTACTATAGGAGATTAGCATTAACCTTCTAGCCTTAACTTACTATCTTGAATTGTGTAGATTTTATCTGCCACATCGACTATTTTTTAACTGTGTGTCACCACAATAACCGCTGTTTTTCCTAATAAGCTTAAAAAGTTATATCTGAAAAATCGCTAATAACCTAGTAGAGGATGTCTTGTCGTTGTTCGAGAAGATTTTAGTTCCGTTGGATGGATCTGAACATTCATTAAGAGCTTTAGAGATTGCTATTCAAGTTGCTAAAAAGTTTGGCGGGAAAATATCATTGATCCATGTTTATTCTGTTGCTGTTATGCCTGTCATAATGCCTGAACCAACCACCTTAACCCCTCCAATGATTCCAGTTATGACTTCGGCAGAAGTTTCCAAGGCAGTTAAAGTGGCTCGTAATGCTGGTGCTAATATCTTAGCAGACGGTGAACAAAAAGTTAAGGCTGAAGAGGTTCAAGTTGAAACTCTACTTAAAGAAGGACATACAGTTCAAGAAATTGTTAAAACGGCAAAAGAAGGCAAGTTTGATTTGATCGTTATTGGAGGTAGAGGCATAAGCAAGATAAGAGAACTGCTTTTGGGAAGTGTGACCGACGGAGTAATACATCATGCATCCTGCCCAGTCTTAGTCATCAAATTGGTTCCTCGATCAGAAGATTGTGCTTCTCATTCGCAATCTCAGCCTTAAACTCAGGTGCCATCTGTCTAGTTCTCAAGCTTTTACTTACAAAAAAGTATAGAAAATTATTTCTCCTTCTTTTGCTAAATAAAGAAATTCTGAGTGTGAAACTTAATGCAGAGAAAAAACTTTCTTCACGAACCTGTAAAACACATAAAAATAAACGGAAAACTCACGGTGGACCAGCTAGTTCAGCAGTTCAAAAATTCCGGCTCTTTTGGGGCTGGAAGACTTTCAGATGCATGCGACATTTATGAACACATGATCCGCGATGAGGGATGCACAGTATTCTTGGCCTTAGCTGGGGCTGTTGTCCCGGCTGGGATGCGTTCGCTAGTTGCAGATTTAATCCGCGAAAGACTCATAGATGTGGTTGTAAGCACGGGAGCTAACATGGTTCACGACTCAATAGAAGCCCTCGGCGGTCACCATTATAAGGGACACTGGCTCGTGGACGACTATATACTTTACAAATACCACATATACCGCATATACGACGTTTTCGTGCCAGAAGAAGACTTCACAAAACTAGATTATAGACTTGCGGAAATGTACGACGAGATAGCCGCTGAAAACAATGGGAAAAGCCTGTCTTCAAAAGACTTTGCGTGGGAATTAGGCAAAAGACTTAACGACCCGAATTCTATCTTGAGGGCTGCATATGAAGCAAAAGTGCCTATTTTCCTTCCGGCAGTTCGTGACTCAGAATTCGGGTTTATACATTGGCTTCATGCTTCACGAGAAAATTGCCGAAACCAGTTAGTCATAGACGCTTTCAAAGACGTGCCAGAAATAGTCAACATCTGTAAGCGTTCTCCCAAAAATGGCATGATAGTCATTGGTGGTGGTGTGCCAAGAAATACTGTTCAATCTGCTGCTCTTGCATCAAAAAAGGGCATGGATTACGCTATAATAATAACTATGGACCGCGCCGAAACTGGAGGGTTATCAGGCTCAACATTGACCGAAACAGTAAGCTGGGGGAAAGTGAAGGGTACAGCGGATAAGGTTATGGTTATTAGCGATGCCATGATAGTTTTTCCAATAATTGTTGCCTCAGTTCTTGAAAGAATTGGCGAAGACTTTAAGCGAATACCCTACTTAAAACGCGGAAAACTTCAAGCAATTGGAGGAACATGAAATGGGAGAAAAAGCTAAAATTAAACAGAGGTTTTGTGGAAACTGCGGCAGCCACAATGCATACAATTATCCAACTCAAGTGTTCTGCACAGCACGTTTTTCTGAAAACAAAAATCCAATAGTGGAGACATTATGGTGTTGCGAAGAATGGAACCCAAGTAGCCAAGAATGCAGCTGTGTTGAAGAAGCCATGAAAAACAAGAGTAGCAAATAATTCTTTCTTTCTTTTTTTTTAATCTGACGCTAAAGTTATTATAGCGAACTTTTGTTTTAAATTTGTTAGTGTTGAAGCCCGGTGGTGCAGTGGTCAAACATGGCGGGCTCTGGACCCGCTGACGAGAGTTCGAATCTCTCCCGGGCTACCATTATACCCTAGTCAGGACGACGTTCAAACTCTCGGTTTTGATGATGGTGGATGGTGGGACTTGAACCCACCGATAAATCGATATATCTCGACATCATAACTCTGAGTTCAGTTATCCTCTTTCTGCTACTTACTCGATAGACATGTAGATTGCTGAATTGTCTAAGGAGTTTTTTGTAAATATCCACCCCAGCCTTCTACAAACTTGCCATTGACTATTCGTAGGATGGTAAGGGCTGTTGCATCCATCTTCTTGCCAGAAGAGGCTGTCCCCGTAACTTTCTCAAGAAACCAAACCTTGTCCCCTTCAGCGATAATGTCCTCGATACTCCTATGGAAATCGGGATAATCCTTTAACACCATAGCATAGCCTTGCTTGGCATTTTCCCTACCTCGTACTTGACTGCTATGGTCAACAAAATCTACTGCCATAAACTCATCAATAAACTCGTCAATCACGGCTAGGTCTTTCTTATTAAACGCTTCAACCATCTTGCGAATAATATCCTTATTTTCTTCCAATGACATGAAACATTCACCTCCTTTTCTGTCCTTCTTCCTAATCTATTTCTCCAGAATGCTTTTCAAGTTCTCTAATTCTCCCTCTACGTCCTTTTCGAGCTTACCGCATCACGCCACATAAACCAGTTAGGTACTGAAAGAACGGGCTCTTCTTCTACCACGGTAAAACCAAAACGCTCGTAGAAATGAACATTTCTAGGATAGTCTGTCTCTAGATATGCTGCTTGCTTGAGTTC
>Ga0315282_10017805_pt1 | contig 10225 bp, 5 predicted proteins | sample YL17G07_20_MG_FD_203693 | JGI IMG/M metagenome (GOLD analysis project Ga0315282, IMG submission 203693) | Sediment microbial communities from Yellowstone Lake, YNP, Wyoming, USA - YL17G07_20 | ecosystem: Environmental > Aquatic > Freshwater > Lake > Sediment | place: USA: Wyoming | collected... | reverse complement strand
CATATTGCTTATGGCAGTCTAAACCGATATACTTCATTCAGCACCTCCTTATAGTGTATTTGGATTCTCCAATTCAAAACTCTACATCATAGACCCAAGAGGTGCATTACTCTTTCATGATACCTATAAAGTGCAACCCTGCGTACTGGAATACGTGCAAGGTCTACTTGACCTCGTAGACTTTGAGCACCTCATCACCGTAGTGGTTGATGACTTTGATGGCAATTTTACCAGTCTCGGGTATATCGAAAGGGCGACTTACAGTAGAATAGAGTGAAGACCAAACAGCCTCGTCAATTTCGGCTTTTAGTGCTCTTTTCAGCTTCTCATACGGGTCGTCAGCACCAGTAAAGTAGGCATGGCGGACAAAGAAGCTCTCTTCGTTATAGTCAGTATCGATAAACCAGCAGGCTATGTCGTCAGTGGAACTGCTGCGAATCTGCCCGGTAGTCGGGTCATATACATCCACACCCTTAATCTCAACGACTATCTCATTGTCCTTCTGCTTCCTAATATCCACATCCGGCTCGCCGAAGACCATGAAGAGATTACCGGCCCCGGTCTTCTTCAAAAGTTCGTCGCCCATAGCCAAATCGGGGTTCATATGAGTTACAAGGACAGTAAGTTTGCCGTAGCGTTTAGATTCCTCGGAGACATGCGGGTCGAAGGCAAATCCACAGACTATTAGCAGGTCAAAGCCGACACCCTTGACCGCTTCTTTAGCCGCTTCTTTGACCAGTTCTGTGCCTACAGTGCCATATTCTGGACCGATGCAGACTGCCACCCGACGAGTGTTACCATCCTTTTCAGTGTATTCTCCCTCGGCATGCAGCCATTCGCCAGCGTATGGCTCTAGCCAGTCGAATTTGAGACGTTCGTTTTTGATAGTATTCTGGACCCCGGCTTTCTTCAGGTTGTCCAGAATCATGGTTTCAAACTGGCCTACCCCGGCCTCTTTTTGAGCTTGTATCTCTGCAGTGGGGCGTTCCTCATCTGTGGCAATGACACGGTGCGGTGATAGGCTTTCCACCGTGAAGGGACCGGTAACACGGATTCGCCTATTGTCCTCATATGGTTGGTCGTAAAGGGTCTCAGTTTCAGCATAGCGAGCAATAGCAGCATCTATCTGTTCACGAGACATGCCCTCTTTGATGTCGGGATTATTAGCGATGGATTTGAGAGTTACGTGCGGCACACGCTTGTATACGAAGCCTTTCTTGATATCGCTCTCAGTCTTGTATACCGGTGGTGTCTTGCCTGTGAGATCCGTTTCCTTCTTGATCCCTTCAGGAGAATCGGCAAGCAGGTAGTAAGGGAATCGAGCAGACATCAACCGGGTGCGTGCCAGTGTTAACGCTACCCGGCTAGTATCTATTGTTATCCAGCGCCGTCCCCACTGCTCAGCTACATAGGCAGTGGTACCAGAGCCACAGGTGGGGTCAAGCACCAGGTCACCGGGGTCTGTGGTCATGAGAAGACAGCGCTCGATAATTTTTGTAGGCGTTTGAACCACATATATTTTTTCCTCACTAAATCCTGCCGCTGTGTCATGCCAACTGTTCTCCATCTGAATCTGCGAGAAATCAGCATGGTATTGTCTGAAATAAGGATTATCACCTAATACAATCAATCTGTGGGCTTTAACTAGGTTAGCCATTCCTTCCGGATGAGTTCTCCAACTCTTACCACTAAGCGGCGAATAGGTTTTGCCTTGGAAAACAAAAGTATAAGTGCAGGATGGTGTATAGCCAGACGAGGTAAGAACTGATCGTTTGAATACTCGTTTCTTATCTGCCAAGGATAGAGCTGTGAGTTCTGCGCGTGTTAGCCTCTTGTATTCTCCATTGTCCCCCACATCCATGTAGCAAAACTCTGGTTCATCTTCAATTGGCCTGTCAACAAATAAGGGGTGAAATTTGATAGTTTCATTGTTCTTCGAATACCATATGATGTAATCATAAACCGATGCTAATCCCTTTTGACCAAGTGGACTCATACTTCTATAGTTTATCTGAGCACAGAAGTTTTCCTTCCCAAAGACTTCGTCCATCAATGCTCTTACTAAATGCACGTTTTCATCGCCAATCTGTACAAAGACGCTGCCCGTTTCAGTCAGCAGGTCACGGGCGACCACCAGCCTATCCCGCAGGTAGGCAAGGTAGGAATGGATACCCAGCTTCCAGGTATCCCGGAATGCTTTTATTTGCTCAGGTTGCCTAGTCGTGTTTTCAGCTTTACCGTCTTTTACATCCCGCGTACGTGTACTAACTTGCCAATTTGAGCTGAAACCAATACCATACGGCGGGTCAATATAAATCATTTGCACCCTGCCCTTAAGCCCCTCCTTCTCAGCCAAAGAAGTCATCACCAGTAGTGAGTCACCTAGAATCATGCGGTTAGACCAGTTCTGCTCATGTTGATAAAACTCTATGAGGTCTTCAAACTGGATGCCGTTAAAGTCGGCAAAAAGCTGCATCTGTGGCTCGGGTTTTTCCTTTTTGGCTTGAGCGCGCACCTCTTCGATAATGTATTTCGGATGTATCTTTTCTTGAATATAGATGGGCACAGCGGGGACTTCCAGGTCTGCGGAATCCTGTTCGTCCTTTCCCTTCCAGACTAGCTGTGGGTCTAAAGAAGGGTCTCGCGGGTACAGAATTGTTTTAGGCTTCGCCTCATCCTCAGCTACAAAGTCACGCAGTTCTTCAGTCGGGATATTGGGACGCCTGTCTTTTTTATGGATAGTAGCCTCGATATTTGCTAATTTATTGCCCTTTTTGCCAGCCATAATTATCGCTCCTTATATTCTGGCGCTCCATACAATTGAAGAAGTCTCTCTTTAATTAAGATTTCCCTCCCCTGGATAAATTGCTCGAAATTCTCAAATCTCCATAATTCTGGCTTATCAGGAATTAAGTGACGTTTCTTAAATCCTGTGTCTCTGGTTTTTATCCATTCATGAAAAGGCAGATTTGATTTTTCTTGGTTCTCAGCAGGTAAGAGTAGCTCCAGATTTCCAATCCTATCTTTGAGCATATAATATTTGTACCACTGGTCGTTATTAAAACCAGCCTCTCTCATATTATCCCAATCGAACATATCCTGAGGGAAGATATGGTCTCGATGAAACGACATCATTCCCCAATTATTGTCATCGTAAAGGAGAGAAAGCCCTAAAAAGCTTAGCCTATTCCCATAAGTAATCTCAAAGAAACGAGCTAACGCATATTTATCAAAGTAGGAGGTCCGACCTTTCTCAGCGATTTTGGCATTAATGACATCTATCGGGAAGTCTGCCTCCGAGCTATGTTCTTTAAGAGCAGTCCTGATACTTGCGAGTATACTATCAGAAGAGCCACCAAGGACATTGTTCAGCAATGACATTGTAAGCCAGCATCGAACAGCGCGTGCATTTCGTGTATCAAAGGGTGTTTCATCATGAAGAATAATCCGAGGGTGTTTGAAGAAATAATAGATAATTGGAATAAGTGCATTACTACTTGTCAGTGTAGTCTCATCAATGCCAAAGGAATTTGTGAGATCTACTGCCCTCTTTATTGCATCCTTGATATTCTCCCAATTATCCTGGATGAGAGACAGGTTTTTATTGGTAAAATTCTGTACCCTATAAGCAACAGGCAAATCAGAGGTTACCAGACAGGTTTTCATGACAAAATCCTTGTTGAGATTATTCTTATGTGTTAGCTCATTGTTAATGTGGTCCAGAAATTTGTAGATTTCCCCCCTGGCGTTTATCCTCCCCCATTTAGATGTTGCGATAGAAAGCATTAAGTCAGATTTGCTTAGTGGTACACCTCTTTCATTAGCACGAATGAAAATATCAAGGGCTCTGTCATAGCTCTGATTGTGTTCCATATAGTAAACAATGACATCATCTTTCCATATTGCGCGATACAGGCGTTCCAGATTTTGCTCAAAGACCGATATTTGCCCCTTTGTCACGGCATCAGGAAGTTTTTCTTTCTCTTGTTGTTTAAACTCGAAAAATCTCCCCTCATCATCAAAATCCAAGATATGGCCAACTTTAAGCCAGTATTGTTCTTCGGAATTAGCTGGTTCGTTCTCGAAAAACTGGAACCCGAAACGGGGGTTGGTCTGGTCATCATCTTCCCCGGTCTTTGGATCTTTCAGAAGGTCTAAATACAAGCGTTTCTCTTCCCATGCGTCAGGATCATTCTTGCGCCCATATTTCTTCTTGGTTGTATATGTACCTCTTAATCCTATCAAGAGTGCTGCCAGACGCTGCTGGCCATCAATAACAAGTGTAGGTTCACGAATCCCATCCATATTGGCCAGTTCGTTATGTGTAACACCCTTGGTGGCTTTGTCAACGAATTTGTAGACTTGCCATTTATCCCGATTCTCATAATCCAGTTGCCAGAACAGGAAAGAGCCTATGGGATAGCCCCACATGATAGAATCAAAAAGTGAAATGATCCTATCACCACCCCACACAAACTCCCGTTGTATGGCAGGCAGAAAATACTGCGAGTTCAGCTTCTTTATGACAATCGCTACCGTATCTGATTTATAAGCCATTTGTTGTTCCTTCCGCATATTCATGAGTGCTAGTTGCAGCACGGATAGTATTCTTGGCATCCCAGGGGTCGGATATTTCCAGGAAAGCCCAGCGCCCGAAGCCGCCGTGATTGTTTACCGCTGGAACCCAGAGGTTACGGGCGGTGGATACTTTGGCAGCTTTGTCTTTTCTCTTCTCGCCGGTTACCTCAACAATCAGATTTAATAAATCATTAGCTTCATCTCGGATACGGACTATAAAGTCAGGAATGTAATCCTTATCCTCGCCATTCAGTGTGTAGGGAATGGTAAAGTGCAAGTTGTGGTTCTTAACATAGCAGTCTACTTCATCCATTTCCTCCAGCGCCTGGGCCATCTTCTGTTCCCAGGACTCGGTGTCAGCCACCACATGAGAGATGTGGCATTTAGCCGGGTCTGTTGGATAAACTGGGCGCGTAGTGTCAAAATCTACATATCGAGTAGAACCTATAGAATCATACGGCTTTAGGATAGGCTTCAAGTATTTAGGGCCTTCCTCAGAGGCAACGATGGCGTTGTAAATACGGTCGGCGGCATCATGGGCTAACTCTCTGAACAGAAGCATCTGAATGAAGGTGTTATCCTTTAAGGTAACGCACTGGGCTAACCATCGCTTGGTAATGGCGAGCAGTTGTGGGAATAACCATTGTTTCACATTGCCGTCGTTGTCGCGGAAGTATTTCTCAAGGGTAAGCTTGACCAAAAGGAATATAACTTCTTGCTCACGGTGTCTACTTAGCCCATAGAGTGTATGGAGACTGGTCTCTCCAATGATAGGAGCATTCTCGGTCTTGGTTGGGATATCAGCGGTAGAAAGCGCCAGCTTTGAATCTTCGGTAAAATGGGCAGTTAAGCGTTCTTTAGGAAGGTCATAACGGTAGCCCACCAGGAGAGGAAATGTAATCTCGCAGGCGATACGCTCTTCCAAGGCGCGGACACGCGTGGGTATAGGACCAGGTTTAGGGTTGACGGCAGAGCCGGAGCATGGGATAAAGGAAAACGGCACGCCATACACTTCAGCATATTCAGGTTCAAATCGCCCCTTTTCGTTGGCAACATAATCCATTCGCCGCAGACCTCGACCCACCACCTGCTCGCAGAGAAGCTGCGTCCCAAAAGCGCGCACACCCATGATGTGAGTAACGGTATTAGCATCCCATCCCTCAGTTAGCATAGAAACAGACACTACGCACCTAACGTTTTCACCAAGCTTTCCTGGTTTGCCCACGGTATTCATCACTTCGCGTAAGAGGTCTTCGTCAGTCAGTTTGCCAACATCACGCCCTGGGAAGCGGATGCGATACTCGGTCTTAAATTCCTCAATAGCGAGGGCAGCGATTTTCTTAAATTCCTTGCTCATGGCCTCGCCAGACTCAAGTTGCGCACTATCAATAAGGATAGTGTTTGGTCGAGGTAGCCAATGGCCATTGCCGTCATCATTACGGAAGATTGAGAGCGCGCCGGGGACAACAACAGTAGAGCCAGGTGCTAGAGTTTTCTCCCAGCCAGAAATATAATCATAGACCAATTTGGAGACATTGGTATTGTTGCAGACGACTATGAAAACCGGTGGGGTTAAACCTTTAGTCCGGGCTTCGGTGTTCTGCTCCCACTGACGATAGTATTTTTCATAATTCCCGTAAAGGCTATGGAGAGCCCCCTCCAATTCCACGGGTAGTTTGGGCTCTCCACTATTTTCACCCCTAGTACCACGTCCTTTTCTCGGCAAATGTTCACGAATACGAAGCCAGATATTGCGGTAAGTGGGTTGTTCGCCTTGCATGGAATCGTCGGCAACAGGAACACGAGGCACCTTTACAATGCCGCACTCAATAGCGTCTATGAGCGAGAAATCAGAGACTACCCAGGGGAAGAGTGTAGCTTCAGGATAACCCGACCCTCGTAGGAAGAACGGAGTGGCTGAGAGGTCATAGATTGCCTTGATACCGATTTTCTTCTTTACTGCCTCCAATCCAGATATCCAGACACGAGCTTCTTCTTCCCGCTTTTCAGCTTCTTTTCGTTCGTCACCGACCAACTTAACCTCCTCACCACCAACACGACGGCGGTAGCAGTGATGAGCTTCATCGTTGATGACAATGATATTCCTTTTATTTCCTAGTTCTCGGCATACTCGGCGAACCATCTGAGCTGGAGTCTCAGCAAGAGAGTTAGTTTCACCATGTCCAAGGATATTTTTCGTAAGTTTGCCAGCATTGACGAGTTCACGCAGCTTAAAAGCATGGAAATTAGTTATTATGATTTTAGCCTTGCCGAGTTCTGTCATCCACTCGATTGGAAGGACATCACGTTGTTGATAATAGTTTTGCGGGTCATTAGGTAGCAGGACACGCAGGCGGTCACGGATAGTGATCCCTGGCGTAACGATGAGAAAAGTATCTGAGAAGCGAGCATCCTGCGGATTTGCCAGTTTATTTAGAACATGCCAGGCAATTAGCATAGCCATAACCACGGTCTTACCACTGCCAGTAGCCATCTTTAAGGCGATGCGGAAAAGTTCTGGATTAGCATCTTGATTGAAACGCTGTATTTCGTTCTCAATCCAAGAGTCGCCATACTTCTTAGCCACCTCGGTGAGATAAATAGCAGTCTCCAGTGCCTCAATTTGACAGAAAAATAATTTGCGTTCCCGCTCCGGGTCGGCCCAGTACTCTAAAAGGTGACGAGTTGTCTTAGTGATTCCTTGATAGCCGCCCTTTCGCCACAAAGATACTCTGTCACGGATTTGATTGATGAAAATGTTTTCTTCGATGCGATCTTTAGTCCACTCGGTATCGAAGGCTAGTTGAGTAGCCTTCCCTTTCTTTTTGGGCTTGGCAATGGGGATAAAATAGGAGCTTACCCGTCTGGTTTCGGCAATCTCATTTGTGATGCCTTCGTCGGAAAACCGAAAATGCCGTTTCGGCTCCTTGAAAGGTGAATTGAGGATTGGATTCTCAATTATGACCTGTCCCATCCGTCCTGTTCCTTCACCGGCCACTCCATTTATTCACAAGCACCCGGTACAAGCCTTAAAATCAATAATTAGGCCATGTATGATGAGCTTTTTTAGGTATAGTACCCCCTAATTACATGATAGTCAACGTAATCGATACAGTCAGGTAATCACCGTATTGAAATCCCATTTAGAAGTGCACACTCCGTCAGTTTGTTAACTCTGCCATTCATGAAAGGGCTAAATCCTCTTCTCAAAAGCAGCCAAATCATGGCTGCCCACTTTAAGCGTGAGCTAGTAGCACCCAGGCTTAACTCATTCTAAACCCAGGCAAAGCCAAAAGTGAAGGGGTGAAAAGCATTACTCCATACTGGCGCATTAAGAAATATACTACTTGATAATGAGGAAAGGTAATTTATTGTATGCTCAAAAGCTTAATTTCAAAGGTCAGGTTTTTCCCCGCAAGAGGGGGGTTAAAATCTACTGTTACCGTTGTGTTAGTGACATTGGTTATAGTGCCTGTGATTGTTCCACCACCTGGTTGAGACCCATACAACTGCTGACCAACCTCTGGATTCGGGATATTCGTAAGTTCCTCGCGATTTATTACCTGTACCAGGTCATCGCGGTATTGGCCGTAGGCCTCATCCGCTGGAATGGTAACGGTTTTCGATTCCCCGACTTTCATCCCCAGGACAGCTTGTTCAAACCCGGGAATCATTTGACCTTCACCCAGAGTAAAATTCAAAGGTTCACGTCCCACCGATGTATCAAATACAGTGCCGTTTTCCAGTGTTCCAGTATAATCCACCTGGACAATGTCGCCATTCTTCGCTTGTGCCGCATTCTGCTCCGCGTTACATCCTGATATCAGTATTGCTCCCAGTAGAAGAATTCCCAGTAAAATAATATTGCGGTATTTCACCACACTTACCTCCAATTTCTATATTTAGCTCCGGCACAACAAGCCGATGAGCCGTATGCACATCCTGGCTATTCTACACCAGGTATTGCATTCATTTTACAACTCCCATTCGCTGGCTAACAATATTGCTATAGAAATATGAAATAGGCCAGTCCCCAGGTAACTGGACAATAACATTCACCACTTACATGATGTGAGGCTCACAACCGTGAAAGCTATACTGTCGGTAGTTGTGCCGCCGTTACTATCAGACACCATTATCGTGACAGTAAGTGGCTCAGTACCTACGGTTGACCAGCCGGGTGCGGTAAAAGTAACTGCAGCGCCCTTTCCAGAGATGCTACCTCCATCAGTTGACCATTCATAGAATAGCTCATCGCCATCTGGATCCGAGGCAGTGCACTTAATTTCATAACTTATACCCTCCCCGACTTTGTATCCCCCAGGTATTTTCTTCAAGTATTTCTGTTCGTATATGTGTTTGGCAGTAACAATTAAGTTCTTAATAATTGGCAGCTTGTTGAACGCTACTTTGATAGACAATGATGCTGAGCCTTCGCCTCCGAACTCATCTGTAACCACCACAGTAATGGTATAATTGCCTGTCTCTTGAGGAGCAACCCAGGTGACGGTATCTCCTTTGCCTGTGATATTGCCCCCACTGGCTAACCATTCATAGCTCAAGCTATCGTTATCCGGGTCTGAGGCTTCACAGATGATCGTGCAATTACCCGAAGGAACAACCCATTCCTTACTGGCTCCGAAATCAACAATTTCTGGCGAGCGATTCTCTCTTACAACAATGTTGACCGATTGTGTGGCTGAATTACCATCCACATCAGTCACATTGACCGAGACAACATATTCACCAACTTCATCGGGAGCAACCCAGGTAGCTATGGCTTCTTCGCTTGAGATATTGCCCCCGCTAGCATGCCACTCATAGCTTAGCTCACCACCCTCAGGGTCTGAAGCAACACACTCAACCTGGCAACTCTCTAGAGTAAGAACCAACTCTCGCTCAGCTTGCAAGCTGGTAATAACTGGAGGTTGATTGGCCGGGACGCAGCCCCCTATGAAGAGGATAGTGACAGCTAAAACGGTTAAGCTAGTTATCCCTTTGTTTACCTTAAAGAAAGCTCGTTTCATTTGGGCTCCTACATTTTGTTCGGTCCACCTAATGAGTTATCGCACTCCTGCAGTAATACATACAGCCAATGAGCTATACGCACATCCCGGCTATTCTACATCAAGTATTGCATCCATTTTAAACCTCCCGTTCGCTGGCTAACAATATTGCTATAGAATGTAAAACCGGCCAGTCCACGGGGAAATTCTAAACTCAAAGCACTAAATTCTAAACAAATCCAAATTTCGTAGCTATCAGCTTTCAGCCATCAGGTAACCGCTGACTGTTTTTCATTTTTGCTCTGTCATTTTGCCTTTTGATTTTTGAGTTTTGCTTTGCCAGGGTTGCCACGCTCCGTTCGCAATGACGAAGAAGGAAGTTAAAGTGGCACCAATCGTATGAACGAGTACTGCCTATTGACAACAATAAATATGTTTGCTATTCTTATACTAGAATCACGACGAAAAGACCCCTATAAGGTTCTGTCCTCATAGGGTTCTTTTCATTTATATCCCAATCTTTTCTTTAAATCATTCATAAAGGCGATGCGTTTTTGAGCCGCTTTTTTCAGCAAAGCAGAATATTTATACATGTTTGGGACCAATACGCATTGCAGTTTATCTGCCTTGCGCAGGTATGC
>Ga0315282_10017804_pt1 | contig 10226 bp, 9 predicted proteins | sample YL17G07_20_MG_FD_203693 | JGI IMG/M metagenome (GOLD analysis project Ga0315282, IMG submission 203693) | Sediment microbial communities from Yellowstone Lake, YNP, Wyoming, USA - YL17G07_20 | ecosystem: Environmental > Aquatic > Freshwater > Lake > Sediment | place: USA: Wyoming | collected... | reverse complement strand
GCAGTTTCGGCGCTCAGGCCGCGGCGCGGCTCGCAGCTGTCCTCATGCCCATGAACATCAGCCCGAGGCCCGCGACGAGCACGAGTATGAATCCGAGCCCAACGCTCATCTGCGAGCTCTCCAACGCCTTGTTGATCGGGTCGAAGAGCAGGACGATTATGAGCGCGAGTATCCCGAACAGGAACAGGGACAGCGACACTCCTGACATCATGCCGGGGACGGTTCTTCCGCCCGAGACAGCCTTCTTGACAAGCATGAACACGAGCAGGCCAACGACAAGAACGACTACAGGGATAGCGACGAAAAGCCCAAGGTTCTGGCTGATCGGCGGGACCCAGCTCCAGTACCAGTCGATCATGAGTGCCACCTGGGAACCTATGATTCCAAGGATGATGAGAGCTACGCCGATGACTCTGAGGTCCATTATGCTCGTGGGGGCTTCGACCTCTTCCGCCTCCTCGGCCACCTCCACTTCTTCAGGCGCCTCCCTCTCGACGACCTGCTTCTCCTCCACCTCGATGACTTCTTCGACTTCCGTTTCCTCGAACTCAGCACCGCAGTGTGGACAGGAGGCAACCTCCAGGCCAACAGGCTTGCCACAGACGGGACACGAGACCTCCTCCACTTCCTCCGCCGGGACGACAGGTGGTGGGGCTGCCTTTGCCTTGCCCTTGGCTTTGCCCCTCGGGATCTCTTTCTCTACGGGCGCTTCCTCCTCTACTTCTTCCTCTTGTTCGAACTCGGCGCCGCAATAGGGGCATGATGGCACTGAAAGGCCGACGGGCTTGCCGCACACGGGACACGCAACTTCTTCTTCGTCTTGCTTAGCCAATAGGCTCACCTCAAGTGGGGGGGTCTAACAGGTGGTAGCTCCAATTATTGGATTGGTCATTTAAATAGGTTCCCATACGGCGCTGCTCTTCGCGAGGCCAGTACGATCTTCTTGGCTTCCTGTGACGCACTGGCGTGCTCTCCCGGACAGTAAGATATACCTGGGAGATATTACTGCAACGATTAGGGGAGCCCTATCTATGGCTGGCGGAAACTGGCTTGAACGAATCGCCATCTTCCTGGAGACTCATGACGGGCAGAGGCTCTCGATCTCCGTCTTCTCTATCATCGCCACCCTGATCCTTCTCGGATTCCCGGGCACGCTAGCTGCGTTCGCGTTCGGCATCCCCCTGATCTTCTTCGTCCCCGGGTTCGCGGTCGTGAGGCTAGTCTTCTGGAGAGGGACTTCGGTCGAGGCGAAGTTTGTGCTGAGCCTTGGCCTGAGCGTTCTCGTCGTGATATTCCTAGGCCTTTTCCTCGTCCTGACGATAGGGTTGGACGCTACGACAACTAGGGCCTCGCTGATAGTGTTCGCGCTCGGGGCGGTCGCGCTCGAGAGGTTCTGGTTCCGGGCCGACAGAGAGCCTAGAAAGAAGAAGCAGAAAGAGGAATCGAAGGACAAGGCTGCCAAGAAACCGGCGCCCGAGCCTGAGCCGTTCAAGATCGACAAGGTCGTCGCCGCGATGCTCTGCACAGCGCTCGTGATCTCTGCGATATCCCTAGGCATGATAGTCACCGCGAAGTACCCGTCCAGGACCTACATCGCGATAACTGAGAACGGGAGCGCGGACATCAACTCCGCGAGGCTGAACAACAGCATCATGATGATAGATGTGAAGATGCACAACGGGGAGGATGGCGTCAGGAACTTCTCGCTGAACGTACACGAGTGGAACCACACGATCTTCGGATCAAGGTGGTACAACAGGACAATGGAGAAGGGCGGGACCTGGAACATCACCGTCGTCTTCAACCTCGACACGCCCGGCACGTGGAGGCTGGACTTCGATCTCTGGATTCAAGAGAATGGCAAGCCACCCTACCTCTACAGCGACAAGGGTCCGCATCTGTGGATAGAGGTGACCTGAGCTTTCATTCGTCCTTAAGGATGGACTCCAGGTCGGGGCTCGGGCCACGATCCTCGGGCAGCCGTCTTATCGAGGATATTGCAGTTTCTCTGACGGCGATCTCCGAAGAAACGACTGCCGTGATCACGCTGATCGCGATCGCCCCGAGAAGCACCACGACGAGCATAGCCCCATCGATCGCGAAGCTGAGGGTATGGCCGAATAGCATGAACATGCCTGATCTTGAGAGCCCGTCGGATATCGAGATGCCGAACGCGAGGCCAATCGCCCCTCCAGCCAAGCTGTTCTCGAGAGCCTGGGGCAGGACCAGCCGCCTGATATTGCCGTTCGAGGCTCCAATCGTCTTCAAGATGCCGAGCTTCCTCTTGCTCTCGTGTATCTCCCTGGAAAACACGGAGATAATCGATAAGGCTGCCAGGACCGCTGCGACCGCGCCCATGGCGAAAAGCGCAACGGCGATATTCCCCTCTGAGATCTTCGCAGCCTGGTAGATTGGGATAGCGGACGCGGACGAGAACGTGCTCGTCCCTCCGTACCTGAGAACGAGCTCGATGAGGTCTTGGTCGTTGGCTATCCAGCTCTGGACCACCAACTCGTTCGAGAATGAGCCAACCTGGATGACGTGGGTGCCCACTGCCAGATCTTCCAAGAGGACTGTCACGGACTTGCTCTCTGCAGGTCCCAGGTCAACTGATATGGTTCTGAACGTTGACGAATCGAGAAGAACGACCAGGTCGAATGTCCCACCGACTCTGCCCTGATTCTCCAGCACCGCGATTCCCGTAGCACTCTCGGTCTCGGTCATTGTCTGTGGAGAAATGGTGAAGGAGGTCACAACAGGGAGGAACGAGTCCGGATACGCCGATGGGTTGACGACCGTGAGATCATGCGATGCGTTCACGAAACCCGAGTACGACGCAGTCAAGGTGAAGGCGCCTGATGTGATCGCGGAAAAGGAGGCTGAGCCCTGGGAGTCTGTCTCTAGCATCTGATCATCGAATGAGACCTGTGCTCCAGCAACGACCGCACCAGAGTATGTTGTGACTTTGACGCTGAATGAGTCCCCCGCAAGAACTCTGGAGGGCGCGGACAGGACAAGATATGGCTCAACGACCGTGACGTTCACCCGGAGTGTGACCGGAAAGTCGCCTGAGATTGAGGCTTCGATAGTGTGGGTGCCCAAATCCTCGAATTCCATCTGTTCTGTAATCGTCGAAGATGACGATGCGTTCAGCGACACGGATCTCTCAGCAAGAACCTCAGTTCCATCACGGAAGGTGACAAGAACAGACCCGGACGACGCTCCCCAGTCTCTAACCCCCACTTCCAGATCGATGGGCTCTCCCGGCGCTGCGACAGCCTTTGAAGGGACGAGGTCGAAGAGCGTGAAGCGGGCGCGCTCGGGCGAAAGAAGATTGGAAAGCCATTCGGGTTGGCTAGTCGTGACGCGTATGACAGACACCGTGCCTGCCGGCAGGCCGGAAAGGTAGCGAGCAACGTCGAGAGACACGAGAGCCTCGTCATCAAGCGGAGTATCCGTCCTGAAGTAGCCGATGACCTTTAGGAACTCGATCCGGGAGGAGTAGCTGCTGACAAGCGGGAGCACTCCACCGGCCACGTTCAGGCGGTCCACAAGGTGCCAGCCCAGGAGCACTCCTTTCGGGAAGCCCGTCCATCCAATGGAATACGATAGAAACTCCGGTCCGGTCGAGTTCAGCTTCTCGATATCGACGCCTCTCACGACAAACGACACTCCATCGAACGATGAGAATGCGAATATCTCCGGGCTGACGCCGGTGATGCTGTCCATCGATTCCAGGGCAGAGACCAGATCCATATCGACCTGGCTTGAGAACACAGTTGGTGCGGAGGACGAGGATATCACATATCCGCTCCCAGGGACGAACGACTCAGGGGCCGAGCGGAGGCCTGAGAGAACGCAGACGCTGCTCGTGAAGATGGTAATCGCGATGGCTATGGCAACGATGACTCGCGGCCGAATCAGAATCACTGGGAGGCCTCCTTGAGGTCATTGACAGGCCGAGTCATTGCCATCCTCAGGGCGGGCACAAGCGCTCCGACAAAGCCAGCTGCGAGTGTGATCAGGTAGGACATAACGAGCAGGTTCTCCTGCATGTGTATGAGGAAAACCGAGGTGAACAAGCTCGACGCCGCAGTCGCCAATCCATATGACAGCACTATCCCGAGGGCCAGCCCCAGCGCAGCTCCCCAGCCGCATGTGAGAACCGCTCCAGACAGGATATACGAGAGGACCTTCCTCTGTCCGGCTCCGATCGTCTTGAGGATGCCTATCTCGTGCCTGCGATCAGATATCTCGGACCCGATATAGCTGTAAGCGAGCAAAGCAACGAATACTGACGATGGCACAAGGACCCATGTCGCATCCGCCTGTATCTCGTTGACCCCGGAATCCAAGAATTGGATAATGCCGACGAATCGCTGCACGTGGAAGCCTCTCCATTCGAGCGTTCTTAGCTCCTCTGGGCTCAGGCTTTTCGCGATTGCGAAATTGTACTCCTCACCAGGACGATCCGCAAGCGAATACACAAGCGATTGATTTCCCAGGATCCAGTTCGAAGGGAAAATCGAGGATGAGTACTTGCCAACGACAACCGCGTCCACTTCACCAATGGCACGCAGGCTGATGTTGCCTGTCAGAGAAAGCGAGCTGCCGACCCGAACGTTGTTGCCGTCCACGGTCAGGACCTCGGGCAAGACATGATTCGGGTCCGAGACTGCGAACACAGTTACACTCATGTCCGGAGGCTCGACAACGGCGAAGGTGTACGCGCCGAGAGCAGACTGATTGATGAGCGAGGAGAGAGACTCCGGGCCTGCGAATCCATCCCAAGTTACGAGGTATAGGTCGGACTCGAAGTTGTCCGAGAGCTTGTCCATCGAGGTCCTGAGCCCGCCCACGACTGAAAAACTCGCGACGATGAACATCGTGCACAAGGCTATCCCCCAGCTCGTGGACTTAGCCCTGGAATTGAACCTGAACAGAGGGAGCGCGCGCATCAAGACCCGCCCGAAAATGGTGGCCTGGTCGATATATAGGTTCCCAGAGCCGTCTCAGGACGAAACCGAATCCGCAACGAGCGACACCAGCTCGGCGATGTCCATCTTGATCCCCGCAACCTTCGCGCCACCAGTGAGGTTCGTCACGCAGAACGGGCAGGCGGAGACGAGCATCTCCGCGCCGATGTCCTTCGCCTCCTTCACCCTCAACGATGCGATATACTCCGCGCGGTCGTTGAACTGAATCTTGTATCCTCCGCCCGCGCCGCAGCATTGCGAGTTGCCTCGGTTCCTGGGGAGCTCGAGGTACGACGACTTTGGGAACGCCCTGAGTATCTTCCTCGGCTCCTCGAATATGCCGAAGTGCCTCCCGATATGACACGGGTCGTGGTAGGCTACCTTCTTCGGCAGGGGCTTCTTCAGCACCAGCTTCTTGTCCGTGATCAGCTTGTCGATGAACTGGGTCATGTGATAGAGCTTGAAGTCCGGCTTGCCAGCGTAGATCGGATAGTTGTGGTTCAGCGTCATGAAGCATCCCGCGCAGGCAGTCACAACGACCCTTGCGCCCCGCTTCTCGATCTCGTTCAGGTTATGCTTGACGAGACCGTCCTTCTCGTTGGTCATGATGTCGGTCTGTCCCGTCCTGATGAGCGGGGAGCCGCAGCACCACTCGTCTTTGCCGAGGATGTCGTACTCGACTCCAGCTGCGTCCAAGACTATTGTCGCATCTGCTGCGATCTTCTGCTGCCTGTAGCTTGCAGTGCAGCCCGTGAAGTAGATGACCTCGGGGTTCTTCGAGCGCTTCGCGGTCTTCGGTATCCAAGCCTCTCGGTTCTCGTGAGGCTCGTCGTACGGGTTGTGCTTCGCGATCACTCTCGTCCTGAGCGCCTTGTGCTTCTCGAGAGGGCCGACATTGTTCTTCACGAACCACTCCTTGACCTGCTCCCACCGGTCGTTGAACTTGATCCCCGCATGACAGACATTCTGGCAGTACCCGCATGCAGTGCAGTTGTAGATCCTCTCAACGAACTCCGACGTGATCCTCGCCTTGTCTCCAGAAATCCTTCCCCAGAGCCCAGGGTGCGCATACTTCTTCAGATGGTACATCTTCCCGCGGACCCTGAAGGACTCCCAGCCTCGGTCGGAGTTGAGCTGGATGGGGCACACGAAGTTGCAGTACCCGCACTGGAGGCACGCGTGAAGGTCTCTCTCAACCTCTGAAGGAAGCTGCGGATTGGGCATATCTGGCCATCGGAGGCCATGACAGAATATAACAGTTGTGCCGATGGCCCTCAAGAACCAAGAAAGATTCATCTAGGACATGCTCGTTCGTCTTCTCGCAGAGGCATTGTTTTCGTAGTTTCCAGCCTCCCAATCCAGGAAACGACGCGCAGGAGGCTGGGACATGGTAGAGAGCAGGAGCGGAAAGGAGCCCAAGGATTTGATGCGACAGCTCAAGCCCTACATGAGCAGCCATCGCAACGCCCAGCACAAGTTCTCGCCCAAGGGCTCTGCTTTGCTGGTCATCGACATGCAGAGGTACTTCCTAGAAAAGACCTCGCATGCCTACCTCCCGAGCACTAAGAACATAGTGACGAACGTGAGAAGCCTCGTTGACGCCTATCACGACCGATCCCTTCCAGTGATCTTCACAAGGCATGCACACCTCCCTCATGGAGATTCAGGAGCCATGGGAAGATGGTGGGGAGACCTGATCCGCGAAGGCGATACTGGGTCAGAGCTGTCTCCGGAGATGGGAGCATTTCCTCGAGACCCGATTATCCGCAAGTCGAAGTACAGCGCGTTCGTAGGGACCGAGCTTGAAGAAACGCTACGTAGTCGGCACGTTTCAAGTATCGTGATCACCGGTGTGATGACCCATCTATGCTGCGAGTCGACAGCCCGGGACGCGTTCATGCGAGACCTCGATGTCTTTTTCGTGATTGATGGAACGGCATCTGAGACACAGGACTTGCACGTTTCCAGCCTCAAGACCCTCACTGACGGCTTTGCGATCCCAGTGACGACAAGGGAGGTGCTCGGATGGCTGAGAAAACGGAGATAGCCGTCATCGGGGCAGGGCCGGCTGGGATGGCTGCGGCGATCTATCTGCACAGGGCTGGGTTCGACTCCCTTGTCTTGGAGAAGAAGGCTCCTGGAGGCCTGCTGCGGAATGCGAACCTTGTAGAGAACTACCCGGGGTTTCCAGGTGGGATCAAGGGCACGGATCTCGCGGACCTGTTCGTCAGTCAAATGAGCTCGGTTGGCGTGAGAATTGCCCATGAGAGCGTGGATCGTGTCATGAAGAAAGGAGATGCGTTCGGCATAGAGACCGATAAAGCAAGCTACACCACGAGGGCGGTGATAGTAGCAAGCGGGACTCGGCCAAAGGAGATTCGTCTCAGTGGGAAAAAGAGTATCACGGAGAACAGAGTGTTCTACGAGATAGCGGATACTCCGCTCGCAAATGCACGCAGAAAGAAGATTGTCGTGATAGGCAGCGGAGACGCTGCGTTCGATTACGCTCTCAATCTACAGAGCAGTGGGAACAGCGTGGTGATTGTCTCGCGAAAGGAGCCGCATTGCCTTCCCCTGCTGAAAGCGAGAGCTGAGACAAGCGGGATTGGCACCATTGCGGGAATTAGAGCGGATTCTGTTGCGAAGAGACCAAGAGGAGTGGTCCTGAAGTGCAGGCGTGGGAAGGACGAGCTCGAGTTTCCCGTCGACTATGTCCTCGCATCCTGTGGAAGGCTGCCGAACACTGAGTTCCTCGCAGGCTCGCTCCATAAGAGTGTCCTGAAGTCGACGAGCATCCCTGAGACAGGGGTGCATGGGCTGTTTGTCGCGGGAGATGTTGTCCGTGGCAGACATCGCCAGACGGGTATCGCAGTCGGAGACGGCATCAGGTCCGCGATGTTGACGGAGGACTACTTGAGGAAGGAGGCGCGCAAATGAATGTCATCGCGGAGTACGGCAACGAGGATATCGCCAAGGTCTACATCGCGAGCATGAGAGAGGGACCGTCCTCCGACAAGTTCCTCGTCGAGTTTGTCGAGTCCGTGCAGCCGCCCATGCCTCGCGAGAAGAAGTGGGTCCTTATCGTATCGCCCATGTTTGGCTGCCCGATCAAGTGCAGAATGTGCGATGCGGGCGGGAGCTATGGCGGGAAGCTCACGACGGACGAGATCCTTTCCCAGGTGGACTACCTTGTGCGTCGACGCTACCCGGACGGCAAGATTCCAGTACAGAAGTTCAAAATCCAATTCGCGAGGATGGGTGAGCCTTCGCTGAATCCATCAGTGCTCGATGCAATGAAGCGCTTGCCTACGGAATACGACGCGCCCGGGTTGAACGTCTCCGTGTCCAGCGTGGCACCCAAGAATCCCACGGCAAAGGAGTTCTTCGACGACCTCGTGAAGATAAAAGACCGGCTCTATCCCGGTGGAAGGTTCCAGCTGCAGTTCTCCATCCACACGACTGACGAAGCTTGTCGGGACGATCTAATCCCGACCAGGAAGTGGTCATTCAGCGAGATTGCAGCCTACGGAGAGCGTTTCGCGAGGCCCGAAAACGGTGACAAGAAAGTGACTCTGAACTTTGCTCCCGTCGAGGGGTTTCCAATCGATCCATCAGTCATGCGAAAGCACTTCGACCCCGGGAGGTTCCTTATCAAGCTCACGCCTCTGAACCCCACGGTCCGCTCGAAAGAGCAGTCACTCGCCTCAGGAATCGACCCGCATGACAATGCCTCATCAGAAGGACTTGTCAGGGCGTTCCAGGACGAGGGGTTCGAGGTCGTCCTTAGCATAGGCGAGCTGGAAGAGAATAGGATCGGGAGCAACTGCGGCCAGTACATCCAGAGGGCGCTCAAGGCAAGAGATAGACCCCGAGAGAGCTACGAGCTAGAGAGATATCTAGTCCGCTCGGGAAATCTTTGAATCTGTCAACAGGACTCATGAACGGCGACTCGGAGATGATTGAGAAACAATAGAAGGGGAAGATCAGGCGACCCCGATCTTCTTCTCGCTTTCCCAGAGGCCGTGGATGTTGCATAGCGAGACTGCATAGAGCGTGCCCGGCTTCTTGGTCTTCATCCAAGCTGTGAAACCGTGGTGTGTGTAGATCGAGCTCGTGTCCGGGCCTTCTGCGCCCTCGCCATGCGCCGTGAACTCGCACCTCGCGATCTGGTATGTGAACTTCTCACCGTCAGGGTGGAAGTACAACGTGACCCACCTGATGTGGTGAGCAGTCGTGTTCGGATGGGCGATTTCCTTGCCGAGGGTTACATTAACCTCGAAATTCTGGTCGGCCTTGACCGTGTCTGGGGCCTCGATCACCGGGACGTGTTTCTCCTTCTTCCAGTCCGCTTTTCCAAGATGCTCTTCGATAGGCATTTCATCCAATCCTCCTTCTGAGCTTCTTCCTAGTAGTCTGTCGATGCCGTTACCGGCGAATCCTTAGATATTCTTTTCACCGATTTCTTCGGTGTTCGACAAACCCGGTGATGAATCAGACCAGTTTCAACACAACTTCACTATTGGCACAGCCAGTAGGAGCCAAAGCCTATCTAGCGGGACTACAATCACTTGCTGGGTGATTGGAGATGTCGAGCGCGGAGGAAACAGGGGTGAGCGCAGCAGGAACAACACCGGGAGAACAGGCAATATCACCGAAGCCGAGGAATCGCCTTCTCGCTCCCACTGTGATCGTGGTCGTGGTAATCCTCATTCTAGCAGTTTTCGCCATTGCCTTCGTGTTCGTTGCTTCAAAGAAGGACAACAGCACACCCGAGGACGCTTTCAGAGACTACGCGGCTGCGGCGGAGAACAATGATACGAGGGCACTCTTCCGAGAAACGGTCTACAGCCTCGGAGACCTGTACGACAAATGGCTCGACCGGACAGGAGTTGACTCTTTTCCTAGCGATCTGCACGTGACGATCAACTCACTCGAAGTAACTCACAAGGAATCAATGACTGGTGAGCAGAGGGCTTATAGTGATGAGTTGGTAACCGGAATCGAGTACGGGCTGAACGTGAGCGTGGAGGATGCGTGCATTCTGAATGCGAATATCACAGAATCCTACACTTATTCGGGAGCCCCATACACCGAGACCTTTTCACTCGATCTACCATGTGTGGAGGTGGATTCGAAATGGTACCTGGTTGTGCCCGAAGACATAGCCCTGGATTGGTACTGGGAATCGATTCCGCACGCCATCGGCGTCCAGATAGCCAGAGCGCCATATACCGGAGGGTACTCATTCAC
>Ga0315282_10017803_pt1 | contig 10226 bp, 7 predicted proteins | sample YL17G07_20_MG_FD_203693 | JGI IMG/M metagenome (GOLD analysis project Ga0315282, IMG submission 203693) | Sediment microbial communities from Yellowstone Lake, YNP, Wyoming, USA - YL17G07_20 | ecosystem: Environmental > Aquatic > Freshwater > Lake > Sediment | place: USA: Wyoming | collected... | reverse complement strand
TTCCAGGAACTAGGGGGAGGAAATAGCCCTCCTTTTCTAATTGTTCCTTGACATATAAAACGCGGTGACCTGCCCCAAACTCTACGAACCCGTAGTTCTTCATAATGTTCAAATGGTTTAATTCGCTGACATTTAGTACAACGCCTTTATGAATATATCTCGAAGCCCCTTGAAGACTCGTCCCTGAACCCCTGACGAACACAGGAATTTTCTTGGAATTAGCATATTTCATCAACAGACTCACTTCCTCAGTATAATGAGGTCTTACGACGAGGTAAGGCACCTCCTCTTGGCTAATGTCTGAGGCAAATGTATAGGGGTCTAAGGCATTGTTTATTCTTTCGAAGAGGCTTCTGGAAAGAGTCTCCTCAGGTAAAATCTTTCTCAAATCCTCATAGATATTCTCTGGTTTATACTCTGGGTACTCAGCCATTTTTGCAAACCTTCAGCGACAGAATCCGCAATTAAATCGGAACAAGATTAAGTCTTCTCAATGTCTCTTCTTTTGGAATTCCATCCTCTCCCCATCCACATTCCTCATAGTACTCCTTTCGCATTCCTTCAAATGCGGCTTGATCTACCCTATGGCCCTGTGCTGGTCCATCAGGGAGCGACTCATCGAAGAACCTCATGGGGAGAGTGTCTTCTTTCGGCGTACATCCCTCACGGAGAAGAAAAAGCCGTTCTAAGGTGTTGATCCGATCTGAGATCTCTTTCAGCCTCTCCCATGAAAACTCCATACCCGTCGATGCGGAAAGAGCCTCTGGGATTGCCCAATTCACAGTATCGGTGAGAAAACCACAATACGATGCGGAGTCGACCAGAATCCTTGACTGGGCCAGATCCCTGACAAGCTTCCCTTTCCCTTCAGCATTGAAGCGTGTACCAGCCACCATCTCTTCCCTCAAGGGATATCCCTGAGTGTGGTGGCAACCCCCTCGGTTGGCGATCGCAAAAACAAGAGCCATGCCCATGGAACCTCGTGGATCGTACATGCCCAACTCTAACCCTTTTACGTGAGGGGCAAAACGAGATGATCCCTTTCCTATTTTTTCGGATATTATTTTCGTTCCCTCACCCATTAGATGGGCAAATTCCCCATTGCGCAATCCCACTGCCTGGATCGCTTCCAGGAAGGGTTCGTTCCTCCCAAAAGAGAGATCCCTTAAACCAACATCCCGATCAGATATTAAGCCTCTCCCGATACATTCCATGACGAACGATAGGGTAGCGCCGGTGGAAATTGTGTCCAAACCGAGGTTATTGCAAAGATAATTTGCTCGAATCACAACCTTTGGATCTGAGATTCCGCATATGCCACCGAAGGCCGCCACTGACTCGTACTCCGGACCATGGGTTGCAACTGGCGGGTCATCTTTTATCTCGAAAGCGTTGGTACACCTCACCGGACACTGAAAGCAAGACGTTGGTTTTTTGGCGGCAAAGGGCCATAGTCCATTCAGACTGATCTCCTCTATGTGTTCTGTTACCCCCAGCTGGAAGTTCATGCAGGGAAAAAGCCCAAGGCCATGAATGATCTCAATGGCCTCAATTGTTCCGTACTTTGGAAAGTTTGGTCTTGGTCCTGGTTTCTTCTTTACCTCCTCTGCCAACTTTCGGAGAACAGACTTCATTCGATTCGGGTCGTGGAGAAAAACAAGTCCGCTACCTCTTACAGCTATCGCTTTTAAATTCTTCGATCCCATGACTGCACCGAGCCCACCTCTTGCAGCTGCCCGTTGATCGAACATAATCCCTGCGATTCGGACCCTTTTCTCTCCTGCAGGACCGATGCATGCGATCCTCAACTTCTCGCCTCGCTGACTACGAATTCTCCTCTGAGTCTCATGTGTACCGAGTCCCCAAAGGTCTACCGCCTCTTCGATTCGGATCTCTTTATCTTGGATAAGTATCTGGGCCGGCTTCGAAGAACATCCTTTGATAATGATCCCGTCAAATCCAGCTGCTTTCAATTCAGCGGCGAAATAACCACCGGCAAGTCCCATCGCATAGTAGCTCAGGGGGGATTTGGTTGATACCACACACCGGTTCGCCACCGGAAATCCAGTTCGGATGAGGGGGCCCGCTGAAAAGACGATAATGTTCTCCGGTCCAAAGGCAGAAGTGTTCGGTTTCAACTGATCGAAAAGGATCTTGATGTTTATGCCTCGGCCCCCAAGGTACTGTTGGACTACCTCTCGATCCAAGGCTTCGATCTGGGCTTTTCCCTCTGTTAGATCGATCTTCGCAATCCTTCCTACCCAGCCATGAAAATCTTCCGTTTTGTTCATAACGCTTTATCAGTCCCCCTCTCCTTTTCTGTCATGGCCAAGACCTCATCTACGATCTGGCCGCTCAAGCCGACATACTTTCTCGGATCGAGCATTTCATCCACTTCTGATTCCTCAAAATAACGGCTAAACTCTTTGTCCTCAAGCAATGCCTTTTTGAAGTCAATCCCTTTTTCGAAGGCCTCCATGGAGATCCGATAGACGATCTCATGGGCACTCTGTCTACCGATCTTCTTACCCAGAGCAAGCATCACTCGTTCAGATAAAATCAGCCCTTTCAGAATCCCTGTGTTGGCAAACATCTTCTCTTCATTAACTTGGAGGCCTTCAAAAAGGTGCTTTGCCTGATCAAGGAGACCGCTCAACATAATTAAGGATTCCGAAATGGTGACCCATTCTATCCCCATGAATTTAGCGTCCCGCTCATGGTCGACCCACATGGATTCAAGAGTCGTCAGGGCAGAACCTTTGATCAATTTGGCCAAAGAAATGATCCCCTCGCATAAACGCGGGTTCCGCTTATGAGGCATCGTACTGCTGCCTATTTTGCCGTAAGTGAAACGCTCCTCGACCTCCATCACGTCAGTTTTCTGCAGAAGATACAGTTCATAGGCAATCTTTCCAAAAGTATTCGCTATCAGGGTCAATAGGCACCCTAGTTCTCCGACCCTGTCCCTGGAAGAATGCCAACAGATATCAGGGATTAGTAGGCCCAATTCCTTCATGACTAAAGACTGGATCTCAGGCCCCTTCTCTCCAAATGATGCGAAAGTCCCAACACCGCCTGCCAACTGCCCCACCAAAAGTCGTGATCTACATTCTTTTAGACGCTCGATATTCCTTCGGACTTCTCTTACCCATACAGAGACCTTAAACCCAAAAGTAAGGGGAAGGGCATGTTGCCCGTGGGTGCGACCCACCATAAGGGTATCCCGGTGACGTTTTGCCAATTCAAGAAGTTTTCCTTCCGTTTCTAGGAGATCTCGAAAGACTATCTCCAGTGCTTCCTTAATCTGGAGAATGAACCCTGTGTCTAAGATATCTTGAGTGGTTACTCCCCAGTGATAATCATCTTGATAAGAGGCATTAACACCTGTGTCGTTGTCTGTATCCCATCTCGCAGGCTCTCAAAATTTAAGTTCTTTACATCGGCGTTCTTTTCGATTTCTTCCAATGCTTGCGAAGGGATAAGACCGTATTTCGCCTCAGCTGTTGCGAGCGCTACTTCAACCTTTAACCACTGCCTCACCCGATTCTCATCATCGAAAATTCGCCTCATCTCCTCGGTTCCATATCGCGCACCAAGAAGTTTTGAATCGATCAAATGGGATGGCATGATCTACTCCGCTCTAACATCCTGAAGGCCTTAGCAGGATCTTGACCCCCTCACGCCTCTTTAAAAGATCGAAGGCCTCAAGGCCCTCAGAGAGAGGGAGTTCGTGGGTGATGAGTTTATAGGCGGGGATCTTCCCTTCTGATAAGAGGTCGATCACTTTGACCCACGTCGCGTCTTCATAGGCATGGTTTCCGATGAGGCGCTTACTGCTTCGGACAAATCCGGTGAGTTCGATTTCTCCCTTTCCTTCAAAAATCCCACTGAGGACCATCTCGCCACCCCTTCGGAGTATCTCCAATCCTTGGGGCAGGGAAGATGGATTTCCCGTAGCCTCAAAAACGATATCGAAGCCCCTTCCTTCTGTTCTCTCTCTTGCAATCCTGTTCAGATCATCTCGATGAATATCTAAAACAAGATCTGCGCCCATCTCCTTTGCAATCTCAATCCGCTCCTCCTGAAGAGTCCGTCCAATAACCACAATGAGGCTTGCTCCTAATGTTTTTAGAAGACCTATTATCATCAGACCGATAGGACCCATTCCCAATACGCAGACGCGATCATCTGTTTTAAATCGAGAGAGTTCGATTGCATGATAAGCAACGGCAAAGGGTTCAACCAATGCCCCCATCTGGTCAGAGAATCCATTTGGAAGCCTAAAAACCGATGCTCCTTTAGGCACAGACACATAGGGGGCAAAAGAACCATCTTTTGTAAAACCCAATATCAGTCTCCTCTCGCAGTCATTCTTCAAACCCATGCGGCACGGTTTGCATTGACCGCAAACAATCACTGGATTGATGGTTACCCTGTCACCTTCTTCTAACCCCTCAACTTCGACCCCCTTACAGACCACTTTCCCAGAGAATTCATGACCCAAAACGATGGGCAATGGAATGTAACGGTGACCCTCTTTCCATTGAGAAATGGAAAGGTCACTTCCGCAGATCCCTGAAGCCGTTACACCAACCAAGATGTCATGAAGCCCTATGGAAGGTATGGGCACATCCTGTAGCCTTACTCCTTTACCGGGGGTTGTTTTGACGATGGCTTCCATTTCAGAAAAGACCAGTAAAAGGGGGGATGTGCTTAATCATCATAATCTTCAGGCAGGGATAACGCCTCGTGGTGTTCGTCTTTCCTGCCGAACACAATCCAATCCTTTGGAATCTCATCAAGAGCGATCCGACCAAAGCGGTCAAAAGGCAAAAAGAAGGCCTCTGCGAAAAGGCAACCCGAAACGACCCCGTACATCCGGGAAGCTACCATGCGGTGCTCTTTCAGGATAGAAGGTGGAGGAGAACCCACATGCGCGCTGTATTGCTGAAGGCTTTGATACTTCAGTTTCGCTGTTTCTGAGATGTCAATGAATAGATCTGGTCTCCGGCTGAAATGCTCTGGAGTCCACATGTTCGAAAGGAAGTATAGAAGTAATTTGATTTTATGAGGTGGATTCTCAGAGACAAAACTCTTTTGCCCCGCATAGAAGCAAGCTGTGGTGATCACTTCCCCCACCACCTGATGGTGCATCATGCCGTAGGAGGTGTCCGTGGGAAGGTGGGTAAAGATCACATTAGGCTTCAACCTACGGATCACCTCCGCTGTGCGGTAAACCATCTTCAATCGATCTTTTCCGATGGAGAGATCCTCATAACGATAGTTCAAGAATTCAACTTCGGAGCCCAAGACCTTCGCCGCCTTTCTCGCTTGAACCAAGTTGGTCTCTACGACTTCATCTTCAGAAAGAGAACTCGGTAATTCCCCGCGACTCGTGGGTCTTGAGAAGACGACCGCTGTGGCCTTGTGACCCCTTTGGACATACTTGGCAAATGTACCTCCCACGCACTTCACTTCATCGATCGGATGCGCCACGAAGGCGACCAGGTGAAGCTTCTCCTGCCCCATCTCTTCCACCTCTCTTCGCATGGCTACTTTTCGCTCAACCCGAGACCCCAATCACCGGCCTGGACCACGCCCAACTCCCTGCTGATCACCACATCGAGTACGTAAGGTTTGTCTGATTTGAAAGCCCGTTCCAGTGCCGGCCGGATCTCTTTCGGCTCCTCCACCCGCTCTCCTATCGCTCCATAGGCCTGAGCCATCTTCGAGAAGTCCGGGTTATATAACTCTCCAGTCTTTTCGATCCGATGTTCTGTACCAAAAACCTCCTTGAAGTACTCGTTTTGGATCACCTTGACCGAACAGTATCCATAGTTATTCAAAACGAGCCAGATCACTTTAATTCCGTTTTCGACCGCTGTGGCCACAGCCGAACTGGTAGAGCTAAAGGCTCCATCGCCGACTACTGCAATGACGGGTTTGTCTGGCTGTCCCAGTTTGGCTCCTATAGCAGCCGCAGGGCCGAATCCCATTCCTGCCAACCCTCCAGGAGCGATGTAAGTCCCAGGTGTATAGAGAGGAAGGTGCTGACTCACTCCACTCTTAGACCATCCGATGTCACAGACCACAATCCCATCCACCGGTAAAAGGGCCCGAACCTCTTTAAGGAGACGGGCGATTTCAATCGGTTTTGAGTTTGAATCGCGCTTCTTCGCTTTTTCGGCCGCCTGCTGCTCCAATAATTCCCTAATCTCCTTAAATCGGCGGGAATTCTTCCACTCCATTGGTTTCGCCTTCTGTTTCACCACTCGAAGGATTTGGCCCAAGACCGCTTTCGCATCCCCTTGAATTCCAACCTCCACAGGATAGTTTCGGCCAATCTCCTCATAGTCAATATCCACATGGATCAACTTCGCCGGAGGAATCGCGAAAGTGAACTTTGGGTCCCAGAAGCTGCAGTCAATCTCTGCAAAGCGTGTGCCCACCGCCAGGATTACATCCGCCTGGTTCGCCACCTTATTGGCCGCAATACTTCCCCAAAAACCCGTATTCCCTATGGAAAGGAGATGGTCTTCACGAATTGCTGTCTTTCCCTGTACCGTCGTGGCGACAGGTGCCCCAAGGTACTCGGCCAATTCCGTCAACTCTGGACTCGCCTGAGAGCTTAAGACGCCTCCCCCTGCAAAGAACATGGGCCGCTCCGCTTTAACAAGAAGGTCAGCAGCCCTCTCCACTTCTTTTTCATCGCCTGGTATTCGATTAGACCCTGTCGGCCTCCATTTTGATGGGTCTGGAATCTCTACATCTACCATTTTGGCTGCCAAATCCTGAGGTAATGAGATGAGGACAGGTCCGGGTCTCCCGGAGATTGCAATGTTGATTGCGCGGCAGACGATGCTAGGGAGCAATTTTACATCATGAATTTGCCAAGCCCTCTTCACAAAAGGTTTGTAGACAGACCACTGGTCTGCGTCCGCATGCATCTTCAATTCCTGATGGGGCCCCTTCCCGAAATAGTAACTCTGGACGTCCCCTGACAGGACGATAAGAGGGATAGAGTCCATGGCGGCACTGGCCACGCCATGGGTGGCATTCATGAGACCTGGCCCAGTGTGGGTGAGTATCACGCCCGGCTTTCCCGTCACCCGTGCATAAGCATCGGCGGCATGGGCCGCACACTGCTCATGCCGGAAGGAGATGAACTTGATCCCTGACGGCCGAATGGCGTTCAGGAAAGCCAGGTTCGAATGGCCGCATTCTCCAAAAATATGTTTAATGCCTTCCCTTTTTAATACTTCAATCACAATCTGCGCTCCGCTCAACAACATTGCTCTGTACCTCCTTTTTTAAATTGTTTCGAAAACTCTGTCTCCCTAAATCCGAAACCCCATACTCTCATCCGTATTCTCAGCCTATTTGGTCTTCAAGATGTCGGTAACCTTTCCTTGGTTTTGAGAGAATGAACCCTCAAATCCTACGACGACATCCAAGACATAAGGACATCCACTCTCTGTGGCCCTTTCCAAAGCACCCCGGATCTCACCCGGTCTCTTTACACACTCCCCTTTGGCACCATAGGATTCGGCCATCTTCGCAAAGTCAGGGTTATAGGGTTCGCCGCTCTTCTTTATCCGATGTTCGGTTCCATAAGCGGTCTTGAAAAGTTCCATGATGATCTCTGTATTTGAACAGTATCCGTAGTTGTTTATCACCACCCAAACGACGTCCACCCCATGTTCAACGGCTGTCGCCAGGACCGACGAGACGGAACTGAAGGCCCCATCCCCTGCAATCACCACCACAGGCTTTTCAGGTCGGCCAAGCTTGGCTCCGATGGCAGCCGCCGGCGCAAATCCCATCGTGGCAAAACCGCTCGATGGGATGTTTGTTCTTGGCTCATAGAAAGGAATATGAGCAACACCATACTTGCACCCTCCCACATCAGAAACGATAATGCCGTCTTTGGGCACTATCTCCCTCACCTCTTTGAACACCCTCTCCAGCCTGATCGGGACCTGATCCGAGTTTTGGAGCCCCGAGATAGTCTGCCTCCATTTCTCAACACTTTTCGTTACCTCTTTAAATCGCGTTGAATTCGTATAATCCCTCTTCTTCACCCTTTCTTTGATCATCTCCAACATCTGTCCCAAAACGGCCTTGGCATCTCCAACAATCCCCAACTCCACAGGATAGTTTCTTCCAATCTCTTGAGGGTCCATATCAATATGAATTAACTTGGCAGGCGGAATAGGAAATACACGCTTAGGATCCCAAAGACCGGTGTCAAATTCGGAAAACCGCGTCCCAACGGCCAAAACCAGACCGGACTGGAGGGCAACCTCATTGGCTGACGATGTTCCCCAAAAGCCCGTATTCCCTACGGCCAAGGGATGAGTTTCGTCGATCGCTCCCTTCCCCGAAAGCGTTGTCCCCACCGGAATTCCAAGGTACTCAGCCATTTCGGTCAGCTCTGGTGTGGCATCAGATAGAATAACCCCACCTCCCGCGTAAATGAAAGGCCTCTCAGCCTTGACCAACACGTCCACGGCCCGGTCGATGTCATTCAGATCGCCGACCAATCGTCTACCTGTCACCATCCATTTCGACAACTCTGGAATCTCCATATCGACCTTTTGCAGAGAGAGATCCAGCGGTACATCGATCAAGACAACTCCTGGTCTTCCCGATTGTGCAATATTGAAAGCTTTAGAGATGATGCGAGGCAAGAATCTATTATCATGAATACGCCATGCCCGCTTCGTGAAGGGTTTGTAAATCTCCCACTGAGAGGCGTCACTGTGAAGATTAATCTCCTGATGGGCATTCTTCCCGAAATTGTAACTTTGCACATCCCCAGTAATGATAATCTGAGCAGAAGAACCAAGTGCCGCATGGACTACCCCTGTTATGGCATTGGTCAGTCCAGGGCCCACATGAGTGAGGACGATCCCTGGTTTGTGGGTTACCTTGAAATACCCGTCCGCTGCATGGGCGGCTTGCTGCTCATGACGGAAAGAAACAAATTCAATCTTTGTTTTTTCAAGGGCAGCCAGAAAAGCAGGAACCGAATGGCCGCATTGCCCAAATACATACTTGACACCTAACTGCTCTAAGCAATTGACGATGATTTCTGCACCACTCAGTAACATCTCTTTACTCCTCCTTCTTCAAATTTCTATCATATCCTTCCAATAGAGGGGGCCGAATTCAAACTTTTTTCTTATAACCAATGAATTTCCTCGTAATCTCGAAGAGGACATTTCCATGACCGCCCTTGGTCGGCCCTGGATCCGGACAGGAGACGAAGGCTCTTGCATTATAAGGGAGCTCTTCCGAAGAGAATTGCCTGATGAACGGCATCAGCGCACTCATGGCATTCACGCAGATTCTGTCCGTATTCTCCAGATCCACCCGAGGCAAGACCATGCTCACTCGATCGCCCGGTCCTAAACCGGCCAGACAAAGCCCCTTCACCTCCTTTGCCGTCACTGTGATCCGGTAATTTTTCACCTTGGCCATCATTAATACCAACGATTAAACTCTTCCTCCATCTCTGCCACAACGTCGGTGCGCACGATTATTAGGATATGTTTTTTTGTTTCCATTGGTACCTCCATGCTACCCCGTTTAACATCAACAAGAACGATACTCAAAACATATTTCTAAAGCCTGGGCTGGAATTGTGGAAGAATAACATCAATTTGGCAAGCCGATTTTGAATTCTTCATGTCGGACATGTGTTATTATTGTTGTAATTTGATTCACTTCTACTCATTTGAGTTTTACTCGCTTCAACAAACAATTTTGCTGAATTTTCAATGGCTTCCTCATTGATATTTTTTCTCTTTTTTCTTTAGTCGCTTTTGTTGGCCCCCCATTACCTTAGATACACGCAAGTTCCTACTTTGGAGCCCCACAAACCGCTTGGAGACCTAAAGATCATAGGGCCTAGAAAATAGCCAATACAATACTTCGTTGATACTAACTACTATTTCACGACCGCTATTGCTTCAACCTCTATCAGCCAATCATTATCCACCAAGCTGGTTATACCCAAAACAGTGCAGGTAGGAAAAGGTTCAGCAACATACTGCTTTCTTACCTCTCTAACAATAGGAAAATCCTGTATATTGCTCAAAAAAATCCCCAACTTGACGACGTCTCGAAAAGTTGCACCAGCACTTTCTAACATCGCTTTCACATTTTCGAAAACCTGTTGCGCCTGTGCCCTAATGTTCCCCTTGCCAACCAAATTTCCCTGC
>Ga0315282_10017802_pt1 | contig 10226 bp, 9 predicted proteins | sample YL17G07_20_MG_FD_203693 | JGI IMG/M metagenome (GOLD analysis project Ga0315282, IMG submission 203693) | Sediment microbial communities from Yellowstone Lake, YNP, Wyoming, USA - YL17G07_20 | ecosystem: Environmental > Aquatic > Freshwater > Lake > Sediment | place: USA: Wyoming | collected... | reverse complement strand
CCTGTTTAAGACCTAAAACTTCACCAAAGAACGTATCAGCTTGTTCCTCATCTGCATAATGTAGAGCTATATGTAATATTTTCATTTGATTTAAATCGTAAAAATCAATCTGTCTTCGGCTTTTTACACCTCCTAAGATTAAAATGTCTTTCTTTGAAAGATAACTGAAATTGAGAACAAAATAACGCTTGCGGCGATCACCATCGGCCCAGTAGGCAGATGGATTAATCGGGCAAGAAATATTCCGGCAACTGCGGAAATAACTCCAAATACAATTGATAACAATTTATAAGAGAACAGATTTTTGCTTAAATTTTTTGCTGAAGCGGCCGGAATGGCAATTAAAGCGGCAGTAATAAAACCTCCAACCAGATAAACACCAAGCCCCAAAACAATGGCGATACTTAACAAATAAAGTAAATTATATAAACTGATATTGACTCCTTCTATCACCGCCAAATCTTCATAAACATTGATAAGCATCATTTTGAGATAAATTTTTTGTATAACAAAGAAAACAATCAGGCTTAATATAATGGTAATTAAGGTTTCCAAAGTCGAAATATTGGTAATATTTCCGATTAGGATTTCCTCAGCTTTATCAATAGGTAAGATCAGCAGGGCACTACTTACCGCTATAGCAAAGATAATTGCGGCAACATTTTCCATCGGCAATTTTGTCCTTTTTTCAACTAACCAGATTAAAATAGTCCCCAAAATGACAAAAGGAAATACCCCTAAAAACAGACTATAGCCATAAATTATCGCCAAAGCAGCTCCGGGTAATGTTAAATGTGATAAAGGATCTGCTACGATCGACATTTTTTTGGAAAGCATCAAAGTTCCAAGATAGCCGGTAATAGCAGTTATAAAGATTGCACTTACCAGAGTCAGAAATAATTGTGAAGAAATGATATTCATCATATATGATGTTCGTACACTTTAATTTCTGTACCGTAAATTTTTTCCAGCATTTTTTGGTTCAAAATATCTTTCGGAGGACCAAAACAAAGATGACCTTTACGGGTTAAACACAATACATTGTCCGAATATTTATACACAACACTCAAATCATGAGTCACAAGAATAATTGTTAATTTCTCTTCTTTCCAAATGGTATGTAAAAGTGAATAAATTGTTTCCCCGCCACCAATATCGACTCCGGCGGTTGGTTCATCAAAAAAAATCACTTTCGGGTGAGAAATCAGAACCCAAGCAATCAGTAGCCGTTGAAATTGACCACCAGATAAAGAACCGGTAACTTTACGTAAGACTTCTTCTCCTAATCCAACTAAATGTAAAAATTTCACAATTTCTTTATGTTCAGGCGAAGGATTTTTCAAAGCAAAAAAATCCATTACCGTTAATGGATAATCTTTTACTTTTAGTTGAGTTAGTCCTTGGGGTAGATAGCCAATTTTTGGTTTTTTCTGCCAAACAATTTTACCTTGATAGGGTAAAAAACCGAGAAGGGTACGCAATAATACACTTTTACCTGATCCATTGGGTCCTAAGATCGTTAGGATTTCTCCCTGCTTAACTTGGAAAGATAAGTTCTCAATAACTTTTTCACCTTCCAATGTAACATTTAAATTTCTAACTTTTAAAAGATTATTCATAATTGCATTATCTCTTCCAACCCTGCTTTTCCTTTATCGAAGGTGGAACGGAAAAATTTGCCTTTTTGCTCTAGTACGCGTTGCGAGAAAAGAATACCATTAATATGGTCTATTTCATGTTGGACGATATGGGCTAAAAATCCAGTAATGGTTTCTTCGTGTTTTTCTCCTTTCATATCCTGATACCGCAAAGTTACTTCTCTTGCACGGTGGACATGACCCCAAATATTCGGGATTGATAAGCAACCTTCAAATTTTCCATCGTCTTTTATTTCTTCTTCGTTTTCGGAAGATTCATCTACTTGGTTTATTATTTTCGGATTTACAAAAACACGGATTTTCGATTTGGCAGTTGGCCTGGTAATAAACAAACTATAAGATACACCAATCTGATTTGCTGATAGACCGACTCCTTTGGGTTTTTGGGCTACAAGCAATATCTTTTTCATTTCCGAAACAAGACGTTCCAACTTCTTATCAAAGTGTTTAACCTCTCGTGTTGGTGTGTTTAATATTTTATTGGGAACATGTACTATTGCAATCATATATATTCCGAATTTCAACGGCGCGAAGCATTTTTCGCACAATCAGCACAGGTGCCGTAAAATTCAAGCATATGTCTTTTAATTTTAAAACCCTTCTTTTTATGCACATCCTCATCCAGTTTCTCAACCAGACAATTCGTGACGTTGTCTATACTACCGCAACTGTCACAAATCAAATGATGATGATGTTTTAATTCCGATGATTCATATGAAATTTTATCTGGATAGAGATACACTTTTAAGATAAGACTGCTATGAAGAAGAAATTGTATTTCCCGATAGATAGTTGCTTTGTTTACAGACAATCCAGCTTTAAGTAGCATTTCTTCTATTTCGTTCGCAGATAGAGGTTTTCGTGTTTGAGAAAAAATTTTGACAACTTCTTTTCTCACTTTTGTTATTCGGTATCCTTTGTCTTGTAGGCTGGAAAGGATTAAATCGAAATTCATAAGCAATTAATGCAATTTGATTGTATTTAATTATAGCTAATTAAACGTAAATATCAAGAGGTTAATGCAAATGTATTGCAGATATTAAGAGGTCCGTTCTATTCTGATAGCTTTTCCAGAAATGATTCCTTCGGCAATTTTTTATGTGCACTGCCTAAAATTCTGCCAAACGTTGGTTGGGAAATGTTCATTTTTTTTGGCAGTGGGATATTTGTGAGGAGGAATTGAAAAGACTTCCCAACAATAATCAGTTCACTTTTAATTACTGCAACAGATTCTCCAATATCTATGTCTTTGACGGGAAATACTTCAATGTTGCCAACCAGGAGTATGACTATGTACTTTTATGGGGAATAGACTACTTCAGACATGATATTCCGGTATTCTCAATTGCTCCATCTGAGAATTATCATGCTTGGGCTAAATACTTTACCTACTTTAGAATTCTCAACCATTACCCCCAGTTGGTGGTATGCGATGATAATGCAAATCTGAAAATGGCTGCCAGAAAATGTTTTCCAGCCGTTAGAATCCAGACCTGTTTTAACCACTTTAAAGAAAACATACGGCGTGATTTACGGGTAAGATCAGAAGATACATGTAGAGAATTCATGGCTGGAATTGAAAGAGTATTTGACGCTAAATACAATGATGGGGCTTTAAACAAGAAGCTGTATATTCTTTACCAGGTCTATCATCATGATCCTGTCTGTCTTTCAGTTCTGACGAATATTGAGAAATACAAAAATGAACTTTTAGGATACAGGGGTGTTCCTGCTGCACCGATAACTACTAATCTGATTGAAGGAATGAATGGACATCTGGAATCAAGGCTCTTTGCCCTTAGGTCGTTTCAGTCAGTTAAACATGCCAAACTCTGGTTTAATGGATATATACTTAAAAGAAGATTCACTAAATTTACAGATTGTCGCGGTAAATTCAGATATCTAAATGGAAAAACAGGGGTCGAAATGACAAAAAAAGAGCGGATTAATATACCGCTCCTTTTTTAAACATTACCAACCGTTTTATGGACGCTTCTGCTCTTACTGGCTGGCGGTTTACGAAAAATGTCGAACTTCATTTGATTAGCTCGGCCTTCGGCCTCGCTTGCTCCGGTGCGGCGCCCCCACCCGCCGCGCCTCCGCTATTTTTTGCGCGCGCGATTTTCTCGCCCTTCGGGTGAGTAAGGAATTTATTTTAGTTTTCCTTGCCCCGCCCGCCCGTGCGCGGAAAATAGTGTTGACTCCCTAATAATATCAAACCGAGGAGTAATTGGCTAAAATGGTGGAAAATAGCCAATAGGGATTAGTTCAAATTTTGATATACTGAAAGCATGAGAAAATCATTGGGTTATGGAGTAAAAGCTCTCAAGCTTGCATGGCAAGCAAATGGAATTTATTCGATCCTTGCGATTGTAGGAAAACTTTACGACAGTACCCTGTATCCGTTTATTCAAGTTTTTTTGCTTGCCAAAGCACTTGATTTATTCACACAGGCTCAAACTACAAACTTCTCTAGTTTTTCGTGGATTATCGTGGTGTATTTATTAGCATCTTTTATAAAGCTTGGACTTAAAAGCCTTCTTGATGTAAAAGAGGCATTTTTACAAGTTCAAATGGAAGGATATATTGACTTGCAGATCAGCAAGAAACTTACAGAACTTGATCCAGCTACTTTTGAAGATCCTGAATTTCAAAATCTGGTGGCTCAACTTGAGGGAATAAAGGGAACGCTTCAAATGCATATTATTCGGTTTACCTCACTGATAGACGCGGTGTTTAAATTCATAACTGCAACGATTGTCGTGTCTATAACCTTTCCCTTATTTGCTCCAATCATTCTTATTGCAACGATTCCTTCTTATATAGCTTGGGATAGATTTAGAGTCAAAACCTGGCCATTCTATGTGGAGAAAAAATCACTGGTTACAAGAGTCACCCAATATATAAAAAATCTTTTGTCTTCCGATTCTACTTCAAAAGAATCAATCATTTTCAAAACGGGAACCGTTTTGTTAAACAAAATTTCGAAAGAACAAAAATCATATTACAAAGAATTCAGTAGAGAAAATGATCCTTGGGCCTACAAAATATTCTTTGCTCGTATTTTTCAATTTTGTGCTTTCGTTTATACGCAATACCTCAATCTCGCTAGAGTTTTTCAAGGATTGTTAAGCGTTGGTCAATTTGCTTTAGTATTTCAACAATCACTCAATCTGGTTTTTAGTGCAGAAGAAATACTGAACCAGTATTCCAGTATTTCGGCTCGCAATAAATATTTAGACAAATTTTTTGACTTTCTTAATACACAAAAAATTATAGCTTCTCCGCCAAACCCAATTGCGGTTCCAAAATCTCCGACTCCTCAAACGATCGAGTTTAAAAATGTATCTTTCAAGTATCCAAAGACAGATCGGTTTATTTTGAAAGATTTTAATTTAACAATTCAAAGTGGTGAAAAAATTGCATTAGTCGGAGAAAATGGAGCAGGAAAAACAACGCTCATCAAATTACTACTTCGTTTCTATGATGTTTCCGAGGGAGAAGTTTTAGTCAATGGTGTAAACATCAAGAAAATAGAACTTGATGATTGGCACAAAAGCATTGGTGCGTTATTCCAAGACTTCATCAAATACCAATTCACATTCAAAGAGAATGTTTACTTAGGGGACTTAACAAAAACAAATGAAGAAAAATTTCTGAAAGACGCGATTGAAAAATCTGGAGCAAGTAAATATCTTGACACTCTGCCAGATGGTATCAACCAAGTGGTCGGTAAAATGTTTGAAGGAGGTATTGATTTGTCAGGCGGTCAATGGCAAAAACTAGCACTTGCTCGAGCTTTCTTCCGAGACGCTCCTATTCTTATTCTTGACGAACCCACAAGCGCAATAGACGCCAAAGCAGAATATGAGATTTTTCAAAATGTTCAGAAATTACAGAAAGATAAGACTGTTGTTATTATCTCTCACAGATTTTCAACAGTGCGTCAGGCGGATAGAATTCTAGTTTTGGAAGACGGTAAAATACTCGAAGAAGGAAGTCACGAAAATTTGATGAAGAAAAAAGGATTGTACGCGGAACTATTTGAAATACAAGCACAAGGTTATAAGTAATTTAGGGATAAAAAAGTTCTTTAAAATTTTTGCGTTTTTTCTAGACAAAATCAGAAATGATTTTGTCTTATTCGAGCCGACAGTTTCGGAGGCGCGGCGGGTGCCCTCATCAGGGTAAAGGGGCGCCGCACCGGAGCAAGCGAGGCCGAAGGCCGAGCTAATCAAATGAAGTTCGACATTTTTCGTAAACCGCCAGCCAGTAAAGAGAAGAAAGAGGTTGGGAGGTAGCGCTTTCCGCGCCCGCCTCCGCGGAAAGCGCGTCAAATCCGCCTTTTTTTAAACTTGCGGACAGCCGCCGGAAAAGAAGAAAAAAAACGCAAAAATTGGGCTTCTTGGGAAAGAAGCCCCGCTCACTATCGTTCGCTTAAAGAACTTTTTAGAGATAAGATAGAAATATGATTAAATACATCGCATATTGCAGAAAATCCACAGATGAACCAGACAGGCAAATTCTGTCTATAGAGGCTCAAGTTGCCGAGATTGAGGAATTTGCTACAAAAGAAAATTTGAAAATTGTTTCTTTTGTTACCGAGAGTAAAACCGCTAAAGAACCAGGACGACAAAAATTTGCAGAAGTCCTAAAAGAAATTGAGGATGGAAAAGCTGATGGAATATTGTCGTGGCATCCCGACCGTTTAGCCAGAAATTCTATTGATGGCGGAAAGATTATCTATTTATTGGATACTGGAAAATTGCTTGATCTAAAATTTCCCAGTTTCTGGTTTGAAAATACGCCGCAGGGAAAATTCATGCTTAATATTGCTTTTGGCCAGAGCAAGTATTATGTGGATAATCTTTCCGAAAATGTAAAGCGGGGCAATAGACAAAAGCTCCGTCGTGGCGAGTGGCCCAATCAAGCACCATTTGGTTATTTAAACATTAACAAAAAAATTGAGCTTGATAAAAAAAGATCCAAGTATGTGCAAAAAGCTTTTCAGCTTTTTGCTACCGGCGGCTATGGATACGCAGACATCCGCAAATTTTTTAACCAAAACAAAATTTTCAACAAGTCCGGTCATGAACTTCATTTGGATAAAGTCAAAAGAATTTTGACTGATCCGTTCTACTATGGCGTGATGAAATTTTGCGGCGAACTCTACGAAGGAAAACAAGAATCTTTAATTTCCAAGAAACTTTTTGATAAGTGTCAGGAAATAGTCAAACTCAAAAGTCGCAAAGTTAAAAACAATAAACATCTTTTTGATTTTCTTGGATTAATGAAGTGCGGCGAATGCGGCGGCGCAATTACTGCCGAAAAACATACCAAGTATTACAGAAGAACAAATAGAACTGTTGAATACGTGTATTGCCGCTGTTCCAAGAAAATGGGTAATTGCTCGCAAAAATATATTGATAAAGAAGAAATAGAAAAACAATTAAAAGAGATTGTTTTGCGAGCATCCCTGCCGCCGGTCGCCGCCAAAAAGTTTCTTGAGTGGGCGAATAAAGACGCTGACGGCGAAAAAGAAAAATCAACAGGGATTGTTTCAACTTATCAACTTCAACTCAAAGAAGCAGAAGAGAAAACAGATCGTTTGCTTGAGGGCTATTTGGACAAGATTATTAGTCCTGATGATTACCAAAAGAAAAAGAACGAATTAGTGGAAACAAAATCGCTTCTAAACTCTAAAATCAAAGAGGTTTCTCAAAACGGCGTTGAATGGCTCGAACCTTTCCAAGAATTCGTTAATAGTGCGCTTTCAGCGCACAAAATCGCGCGCGCAAAAAATAGTTGCCATGATTTATCTGTCATGGCAAAAACTGTCGGCTCGAACTTCTTTTTAAAGGATCGGCGGCTGTCCGCAAGTTTCAAAAAAGGCGGATTTAGCGCGCTTTCCGCGGAGGCGGGCGCGGAAAGCGCTACCTCCCAACCTCTTTCTTCTCTTTACTGGCTGCGGGGCTTGGATTCGGACCAAGATAACATCCTCCAGAGGGATGCGTACTACCGTTATACGACCCCGCATCTCGCTTTGCTCGATGTAAAGAAACGATCTATATAATTTTATCAGAAATTGAGGCAGAACGCATGCGGCTTCCTGTCAAAATAGATTTTGTAATTTCTATCTGTTACTGCTACAATTTATAAACGTTATGGAAATGAAGGCTTTGATAAAAAAAGGGTTACTATTTGGTTTAGCCGTAGTTTTCGTCTCCGTCACTATCTCTTTAGTGGTAGGAGAGTTTATCGTCAAGCATACGATGCCACAGGAAACTTATGGGCTTGCCCGGATGGTAGGTTTACATTTTTTTGAAGCGAGTCCGATTATTCCTTTTACTTTGAAAAAAAATGTCAAGGATTTTCTCCATATCGGCTTTACCCGCGAGTTTAATCACAAAGTTTCAACTAATTCCTGGGGGATTCGGGGAAAAGAATTTTCCAAAGATAAGGAAGAGGGGACATACAGGATATTGTTTTTGGGCGATTCAATGACTTTCGGTTGGGGAGTGGAGGATAATCAACCATACCCAACTTTGGTAGAAAAATACCTCAATGATCTTAAGCCCTTGCCCGGAAACTATAAAAATGTAGAAGCCATTAACGCCGCGTTTACCGACGGTTTTACGGTGGACGATTATTATCTTTACTATAAAGAGATCGGCAGCAAATTTAAGCCTGATTTAGTGGTAGTAAACTTTTTTCCCTATAATGACATTTCAGATCTGATGGAGCGGTCGTGGGAAAAAGTTGATAACAAGGGGTATCCGGAAAAAATCGTTTCTACCACTCACTACGTCAAAGATGGGTACCTGATAAGCAAGAAAAAGACTAACTGGAAATTGGAAGTCCCTATTTTACGAAGATATCATCTTGGTATCCTTTTTATGAACGCTCTTGAGAAAGGAGCACCGGGAGTAGTTGCCCAAATCAAAAAGTTACTCAATATTTATGAAGGGAAAGAACCGGTCACCACCGATGAACGTTTATCCTGCATCTATTCAATGGAACAGACAAACTGTCCGTCCCTTCTTTGGCCAAATTTTGAGAAGGCCAAATTTATTTTAAGGGGCATAAGAGATCTTGCCCGGGAAAACAATCAGGAGCTTTTAGTGACGATTATGGCCAGTCCTGATCAAGCAGTACCTCTTTCAGAAAAGGCAGATCGGGAAAAACTTCTTGAAACTATCCAGCCGCAGAAATATTTTAAAGATTTTTTCAAAGGAGAGGAAATTAACAATTTGGATCTTTTACCCACTCTTTCCGAAAGTCGCGCTCAGAGATTTTTTTATAAGCAAGACGGTCATCTAGGCCGCGAAGGTCACGATCAGGTAGCGAAGGAAATTGTGCGTTATTTGCGCAAAACTAAACCTTCTATTTTTCCAAGTTGACCGATCAAAATTGCCTGAAGTTTAATGCAAAATTTTCATAAACATATAGTCGTTTTTGCTGGAAATGAGTGCCGGCAGGAAAAAGAGGAACATTATTATTCTTTGGCTTATGATATGGGAATGCTTCTGTCAAAAGAAGGCTTTGTGGTGGTTACAGGCGGAGGGCCGGGTCTTATGAATGAAGTGATGCGCGGTGCATACGAGTCAAAGGGAAGAACGATTGGGATCTGTTTGGCTGTTGCCGGAAGAATACAGTCAAAGTTTATCACCAAAAGGTATATGTTTCGCTCGCTGCATTCGAGAATAAAAAAGTTAATTAGCATCGGTGATCATTTCATTGCCATACCTGGAGGAGTAGGTACAACCACGGAGATAATGACGGTTTTGGATCTTAAACGGAGAAAAAAAATTTCTCAAAAGCAGAAATTGATTTTGGTTGATGCTTATTACCATGAGTTTGAGTCTTTAATCGAAAAAATGAAAAAAGAAGGATTTGCTGGTGACGACATAGACTCTTTTTATACAGTGGTAAAGGATCCTTTTGCAGCAATTGAGATATTAAAACATGCAGATAGTCAAATATAAAGCTGTTATTGCAGATGTTGACGGAACACTGATAACTCCCGGTGAATATCCAGCCAAGAAGCCGGGAGTTAGACTTGTTGAGGCAGTAAATAAGGTAACAAAAAAAGGAGTTATTTTCTCTCTGGCTTCGGCAAGATCGCTTTTTGGTGTTGCCAGTTTGATAGAAGGACTTGGTCTTAAAAGCCCGATTATTCTGGATAACGGAGCCAAAATATATGATTGTGAGAAGAAAAAATACATTTGGGAATCATATCTTCCCAAAAGTGAGGCAAAAAAAACTCTTTCGTTCCTAGCTCGTGATAAATCTCTCCATGTCTTTGTGATGGATGACGACCAAAGACTGGAGGATTTGTCAAAAATTTCCAAATGGAAAATAAGCAAAATTGTGGTTTTAGATGTTTCGCCAGAAAAAGCAGAAGAACTTTATCAGACACTTAAATTTAATCCCACCATCCATGTCACCAAAAGCATCTCCAGCGACTATCCTCGTAAAGAATCAATTCACGTGACTAACCTTGACGCCACCAAACAGGTAGCGGTTTTAAAATTTGCAGAAATTTTGGGTATCTCGACTAAGGAAATA
>Ga0315282_10017801_pt1 | contig 10227 bp, 10 predicted proteins | sample YL17G07_20_MG_FD_203693 | JGI IMG/M metagenome (GOLD analysis project Ga0315282, IMG submission 203693) | Sediment microbial communities from Yellowstone Lake, YNP, Wyoming, USA - YL17G07_20 | ecosystem: Environmental > Aquatic > Freshwater > Lake > Sediment | place: USA: Wyoming | collected... | reverse complement strand
AGAATATCGATCCCGACTCTTGACGCATAGTCGTCAACGGACACAACCATCCCGCTCTTTCCGGTGACATCATTCGTTCCCCCGGATGCAAAACAGTTTAGGGAAATCGCGGCAATCAGGGCAAATGTCAGGACAAAAATTCGATTCGGCATGTGGATATCCTCAATTCATGAAGGGAAGTTGGCTCCCCGGGCAGGACTCGAACCTGCAACCTAGTGGTTACAAGTGCCCCAAAATTTCTTCTGGGCTTGGACTATCTCTTCACCCTCTCCGATTGCTCGGAGGTGGGGTGTTGGGCGCTTCCCCCGAATTGTCTTCGAGGTACGAGCCGAAGCTCTAGTCTCTGCACCTTCCCCGTCCTGCTTGTGAAGTACGGGGCTTGGCTCAGGATGACCTTTTTCCGCTTCAAGCGGAATGAAGGCTTCCCTGAATTCACCCAATTTTTCAACCACAATTTCTTGTGGAAGCTGCAACCCGGAGTGAACTTCGCGGTGACAGTTCGCACAAAGAAGCAGGCACTTGTCGAGCTCTTCCTTAATTCTCTTCCAGCTTCTCGTGTAACCTTTGCCGGAGATAGAGAAATCTTTCCCTGTAGAGCATACGTGGTGGAATTCTAATGCTTCGGTGCACTTGCTATAAGCGCACAACTGACATTTTCCGCCTTTGTAATCTACAGCCATCTGCCTGACCTTCTTTCTCCTTTTTCTTACCGCCTCGATCAAGTACTCTCTTCTATCGCGGTATCTGCGAACTTTCCGCATTTGTTCCTCCTCTTACAGCCACCCGCTCTGCCAATTGAGCTACCGAGGAGCAATGCCAGGCTAATTTAACATGATCCCGATTGAATATCAAGCAACGATGCAAGTCGCTCGTCATTGGTTACTTGGCAATAATGATATTTATGCTCTGAATATTTTATTGCAGTAGTCTTTGTGTGACCAGTGTCTAGTTGCTGGTGACGAATCTAAAACCGGTAGCTCGCCTGCTTGGCCATCTTGCGATAATCATCACCCCACATCTCGACGATCTTACACATCTCATAGATCCTCGACCTGAGGCGAATCCCGATCCGGTCGACCAGACTCTCCCCTCCCTTTTTGTAGAAGGCTTCCCTCTGGTCCTCCTCATCTTCCGAATCGAGATAGTTCGAAGTGAAAATCGTCAGCTTTTTCTGGTTGTAACGGTGGTTGATGACATAAAAAATCGTCTCCTCGACCCAGGCGGTCGTTCGCTTGGCCCCAAGCTCATCCAAAACGAGGACATCACTCTTTAAGACGGGAGCCAGGACATCGGACTCTGAGAGCGACGACTCGGGAGTGAAGGTGTTCTGGATCTCTCGTATAAGGTCGCGGAAATCGTAGAAACAGCAGGGAACACGCTTTTTCTCGATGAGTTCCCGGATGATGGCCACGGCCAGGTGAGTTTTCCCCACCCCGCAGGGGCCGATGAAGAGCAGACCGACCTCCTGGGCCGGGAAATTTTTAATGAACTGCTTGGAGATCTTCAAGGCGTCGCGGTGGGAGTCGTTATGGACCTCGAAGTTTTTTAGGCCGCAGGTCGCGTAACGCCGGGGGATATTGGCCTGTTCCAGAAGGAGCTGGGACTGGTGTTCAAAGAAACACTGGCAGCGCTTGGCCACCGGACCATGACCGGAGGGTTCGAGGAGCCACCCCGTTCCCGTGCACGCGGGACACACTTTTTCGGCCATCAGTTTAAATATCCTCTAAGCTGCTGGAGCCGATGCGAGCGGGCCAACCTCCGCATCGCCTTCTGTTCGATCTGGCGGATGCGTTCCCTCGTCAAGCTTAGACTGTCTCCGATCTCCTGGAGGGTCCGGGGCAGGTCATCGTCCAGCCCGAACCGCAATTTTAACACAAGTGCCTCCTTTTCATCCAACTCTCCCAACATTTCTCTGATCTGCTGCTGGATCGAGGACTTGATGATCTGGTATTCAACGGAGGGAGAGAGCTCGTCTTTAACCCGTTCCTCCACCTCTAACTCCTCATCATGATACCTGTCGCTCAGCGAAAGATTTTTCTCCTGGAGGATCTGGAGGTCTTCGATGTCTTCGCAAGTGATATTCATGGCCTGGGCGATCTCTTCCCTGGTGGGCTCTCTGCCCAGCTCGGTCTTGAGCTGAGCCGTTTTTTTCTTCATCTGGGAGATCTGATCGGAGATCTTCTGCGGCAGATTGTAGATGCGCGAGTATTGCGATAAGGCATGAATAATCGCCTGGCGGATCCACCAGACAGCGTAGGAAATGAAGCGGACATTGCGGTTGGGGTCATACCGTTTGGCCGCCTCGAGCAGCCCGACGTTCCCCTCGTTGATCAGGTCGAGCATGCCCAGGCCCATGCCCCGATATTTCTTGACATAGGAGACGACAAACCGGAGGTTGGCTTCGATCAGCTTTTTCATGGCCGTCTTATCGCCCTGCCTGATCAAGACTCCCAGCTGTTTTTCCTCCCCTTCGCTGTAGCTTGGAAATTTGGAAATCTGCTCCAGGTAGTGCCGCAGGTTCTTGGAATCAAGATATCCCTGGTCGTCCATGCTTCAACGTCCCGTTTTTTCAACCTTGACGAGTTTTCCCGGCGTGACGTGGACCAAGCTTTTTTTCTTCAATTCAAATTCGTCTTCTTTTCCTCGACAGAATTCGGTCCTGACGAAATCGAGAAAGGCGCCGACTTCCTTTTCGATCTGCTCCATCTTTTGGCGCATGTTCAAGATGACTTCCACTCCGGCCAGATTGACACCCAGATCGCGGATGAGATTCAGGATCAGCTCGAGCTGCTTGAGATCTTCTTCCGTGTAGAGCCGGGTGTTCCCCTGGCTCCGGGAGGGCTTGAGCAACCCTTCCCGTTCATACAGGCGCAATGTCTGCGGGTGGAGATTGTACCTCTTAGAAACACTGCTGATGTGGTAAAAGACCTTCGGTTCTTTTTTATCTTTCATCTCAGTTCATACCCATTCGATCCCTCGGGTTGGGACCCGAGATCGCCTGGAGTTCGCGCATCAGATCCCGGATCCTTTGATCATCAAAGGGGGGAGGTACGATCGAGACCTCGACGTATTCGTCTCCCCTCACGCGCTTCGCCGGGACCGGGGCTCCCCGCTCCTTGATTCGGAATTTTTGGCCCGATTTTGTCCCCGGAGGGATTCTGATCACGGCTTTCCCATAAAGCGTGGGGACTTCGATCTTGCCTCCCAGAGTGGCCTCGGGGACCGTGATCGGAACCTTGACATAGATGTTGGCCCCCTCTCGCCGGAAAAGCCGGTGTGGAGAGACCTCGATAGAAATGTAGAGGTCGCCGGGCGGCCCTCCGTTCTTCCCAGCATTTCCCTTCTCCGGGATGCGCACCTTGGATCCGGTGTCGACTCCGGCTGGGATTCTCACAGTTATGAGTTCGGGCTGCGGCAGGTGACCCTGACCACGGCAGGTCAGGCAGGTCTCGCCACGGGCCCGGCCCGTTCCCCGGCAATCTGCACAGGGAGAGGAGAATCTCATAAAGCCTCTCTGGACGCTGGAACGACCGCTCCCCCCACAGGCGGGGCAATTTTTCCGCGGGCCGCTTCGGACGAAACCCGCTCCTTGGCAGGAGATGCAATTCAGTTTCCGGTCGAGGCGGATCTTTGTCTGGAGACCGCTGATCGCCTCCTCGAAACCGATGTGCATCGTATGATGCAGGTCCTCCCCTTTCTCGGGAGTTGCCTGGGGGGCAGAAGCGCCGCCCCGGAAAATGTCCTCAAAAAAATTCTTGAACGAAGAGGTTCCGTAATCGGAGAAATCGAATCCTTCAAACCCCCCTGGGGAAGGATATGCATGCTCCTGGCCGGGGCTCGGAGGGACGTCTCCGATCATTCCGAACTGGTCATACTGGGCCTTTCTCTTGGGGTCGCCGAGCACCGAATAGGCCTCCTGGATCTCTTTGAATCTCGCCTCGGCGGCCCTGTCTCCCGGGTTGAGATCAGGGTGGTACTTGCGGGCTAGCTTTCGATAGGCTTTCTTGATCTCCGATGTCGAGGCAGACCTATTTATTCCCAATATCCGGTAAAAATCTTTGTCCATCGCGTCCGCCTTCAGCCCACTCTCCCCCGGACTCCTCGCCCCGGGTCGGGGCTATCCTGTCGGGTCAGCTCTTTTTATCTTCATCGACGACCTCTGCTTCGATGACTTCCTCATCGGGATTCCCGGCCCAGGAGCTCTGGCTGTGGTCTTGGCCCGGGGACTGCGGCTGAGAAAAATCCTGCTGGGCCTGCTGCTGTCCGCCAGACTGATACATCCTCTCGGTGAGCCTGTGGGAAGCCCGCGAGAGGTCGGCCATGGCCTGGTTGATCCGGCCGATGTCCTCGCTCTGGACGGCCTTTTTGGTGTTTTCGATCTCGGCCTGAACGCTCTGCGCTTCGGGCTCGGGAATTCGGCTTCTGCTCTCCCGGAGGAGATTCTCCAGGCTATAGATCATCTGGTCTGCCTGATTTTTGGCATCGATCATTTCGCGTCTTTTCTTGTCTTCTTCTGAATGGGCCTCGGCATCTTTGACCATCCGGTCTATCTCTCTCTCGTCCAGGCCGCTGTGGCCGGTGATCGTTATGGCCTGCTGCTTTCCCGTTCCCAAATCCCTGGCCGACACATGGAGAATTCCGTTCGCGTCGATATCAAAGGTCACCTCGATCTTAGGAATTCCTCGTGGCGCGGGCGGAATGCCATCCAAATGAAATCGTCCGAGGGTCCTGTTGTCGGCGGCCATCTCTCGCTCCCCCTGGAGGACATGGATTTCCACACTGGGTTGGTTATCTGAGGCGGTCGAGAAGGTCTCGGTCTTCTTGGTGGGAATCGTGGTATTTCGAGGAATCATCTTGGTGAACACCTGGCCATAGGTCTCAACGCCCAGAGTCAAGGGGGTGACGTCGAGAAGCAGGACATCCTTCACATCACCGCCCAGGACGGCACCCTGGATGGCCGCGCCAACGGCCACGACTTCATCGGGATTCACACCTTTGTGCGGTTCTTTCGCGAAAAGCTCACGCACGAGTTGTTGGATCCTGGGCATCCTGGTCTGGCCGCCGACGAGAACGACTTCATCGATCTCTTCGGGCTTTAGGCCGGAATCGGAGAGCGCCTGTTTGCAGGGCGCAACCGACCTTTGGATGAGGTCCTCGACAAGCTGCTCCAGCTTGGCCCGGGTCATTTTCATAAGAAGGTGCTTGGGGCCTGCTGCATCGGCCGTGATAAAGGGCAGGTTGATCTCGGTCTCCAGAGTTGTCGAGAGCTCGATCTTGGCCTTTTCCGCGGCCTCTTTGAGCCGCTGCAGGGCCATCTTGTCCCTGGTCAGATCGATACCGCTCTCTTTTTTGAATTCGGTCACAATCCAGTCCTGGATTCTCTGATCAATATCATCCCCGCCCAGATGGGTGTCTCCGTTTGTCGCTTTGACTTCCACGATCCCCTCGCCCACCTCGAGGATGGAGATATCGAAGGTCCCGCCGCCAAAGTCATAAACGGCGATCTTTTCGTCTTTCTTTTTGTCCATGCCGTAGGCGAGCGCGGCTGCGGTCGGCTCGTTGATGATCCTGACCACCTCCAGGCCGGCGATTGTCCCCGCATCTTTGGTTGCCTTGCGCTGGCTGTCGTTGAAGTAAGCCGGCACGGTAATCACAGCCTTGTGAACCTTTTCCCCGAGGTAATCTTCGGCCGCTTTTTTCAATTTTTGCAGGATGAGCGCCGAGATCTCGGGTGGGGCAAATTTTTTCCCGACCACCTCGACCCTGACATCGCCGTTTTCCGCCTGAGCGATCACAAACGGCACCTGTTTTATTTCCTGACTCACTTCATGATAGCGACGACCCATAAATCTTTTGATAGAATATATCGTGTTTTCCGGGTTGGTTACTCTCTGCCTCTTCGCCACCTGACCAACCAAACGTTCGCCTTTCAAAGTAAACGCAACAACGGAAGGCGTGGTTCTGCCGCCTTCTTCGTTGGCGATGACAGTCGGCTTATCACCTTCCATAATGGCAACGACGGAATTCGTCGTACCCAAATCAATTCCTATGATTTTCGGCATTGTTTATTCCTCCTCGTTTATTAAGTTTATAATATATAACCTGAGTGTCCTATTGTCAAGTTATTTTATAGATTTTTTTCTATTTTCAGCCTTCCCTGGGAAATTTTGATTTTGATATGGAGATCTTAATTAAAGAAGGTTCAGGATGCGGGAATTGCCCTGATGATCGCCCTCTGGCCTTCCAGGAGGACCCAGTACAGCGCCTCAGCCTCCCGCTCGTTCTGGAGCGTTATCTCTATCTCGGTGAAGGACCTTTTCTTGAGGCTGCACGAGAGGGTTCTGAGAGGATAAATTGTATACCAGCGAACCGAGTCCCACGTTCCCTGGAGGGACTTGGAAAAACCCTTTTCCTTGGACCTGACCTCGATGCCGATCGCCCCCTCCAGCTGGAGCCTGTACGTTTTCGGCATGTCTTTGAGTTCCAGGGCCTGAAGCTCGAATGTCGCCGCTTCTTTCTTTTTGACTTGATCGGCCTTGCTCTCCCGCTTTGGCTTTGGATTGAATGGTTCCGTCGATTCCACCGATCCGGGGACGATCTTTTTCCGCTGAGGGGCGAACAGGCTCGTTTTTCGGAGAAGTTTGATCGAGCTGAGAGGAACCCTCTTCCCCCAGAACCTGGCGCTCTGGACCTGCCATTCCCTGAGCACCAAACCCCTGGCCTTGAGGTCGATTTTCTTGGCTCCGAGGTCAATGATAAAATAAAACGAAGGCGATTTGGCCAAGTTGAGTTCCTCTTCCAGGTAGGAATTCTCAGAAGGCGAATTTGTTTTCTGAGCCGCCAAAACTGTCCCCAGCAGGAGCAAAAGCCCCGCGAGCAAAATCCTAGTGTTCCGCATGGTCAATAGATGAAGATCTTCGTCCCGATTGAAGACGCTTTGAAGATCACCTTCAGGTCTTCGTCCCCCACCCGGATGCAGCCATGGGTCACATTCCGGCCGAGCAACCTGGTATAGAGCGTTCCGTGAATGAAAAAGCCCTTGCCGAATCCGAGGGCATAGTCGCCCAGCATTCCGGCCTCGATTCGCCCCTCCTGGTTTTTGGGAATCTTCTCCCCCTCCTCAATGAAGGCCCAGTCAGGTTTCACCCAGTAGGGGTCTTCGATCTTGGAGTCGACAGAGAATTCCCCCCGGGGCGTGTCAAATATCCATTGCCTTTTCCCTCCAGGCTCTTCAAGGATATCTCCGCTGCCAGCGGAAATGACCGCTTTTTTGAGGATCTCGTCTCCCTTCTTGAGATAGATGATGTTGGCACCCGTGTCGACGACGATGTAAACGCTCTTGGGGAGAAGAGCCTTCATTTTTTTCTGCATCTGCGCCCTCTGTGATTCACGCTCCTTCTCTCCCTTCCCGTAAGAACCCGGAGCCGTGGGCGGTTTTTTCCAGGCAGAGAGCTGTTTCAAACCCAGAAAATAACCTCCGGCCTCCAGGCAGAGAAAAACGACATACACGGCCGCGAGAAAGACAAGAGCCGCTCTTTTCATCACGCTTTAGAGGTTCTTGATAGCCCGGATAACGCTGTTCTCGACATCCTGGGCCCCGACGATCGTTACGGGCGTCCCGACTTTGATAAGATCATAGACCTTATCCATATCTTCATTTTCCATGGACACACAGCCCGCCGTCAAGCTGTCTTTTCCTCCGCCGTGGATCTCGATCGACCCGCCGATGCCTGCGGACGGAAGGAGTTCCCCCCGTTGCTTGGCCCGGACAAACTGCCTCCTATCTTCGTCGTTGGGGTAATTGATCAACAAGGCCTTGTAGTATTTCGACGCTGGAATCTTCAGGACGACCCGGTATTTGCCCTCGGGAGTGGCATCATCCCCGGCATAGAGTTTATCAGACAAGCCGTTACTGCCCAACCCGACATCGCAAGTCGAGATGGCCGACCCATTCTTGTAGATGATCAGTTTGTGTTCGAGTTTATTGACAACAATAGCCAGCGAGCCACTCCGGCGTGTCTCGGCGACGGTTTCATCGGCCCACTTCCGCCACTTGGCAATCTGGGCCGGATCCCGGTACCTAACAAGCATGGCCAGGACGGCCTCCCTGGCTTGATCAGCCAGCACCTCGATCCGATTGACTTTGGCGGGGACCTGGTCAAATTTCTCCTGCTCTGTGAGCAGGCTGACCTCCTTGAGCATGACCTGAGCCTCGGCCATTTTTTTGCGAGCCAATCCCTTTTCGTTGATGACCAAGGTCACCTCTTCCAAGGTCTTCAGCTTGGATTGCAGTCCCGCGACCTGGGCCACAATAGAGCTGGATTTGAGGTCTTTGATTTCGTGGACCTTCAGGAGGATCTTATCCCCCCTCTCGAGGACCTGGTCGAAATCCGCCTTGATGGGCCCATAATCCCGAAAAAAACCAAGCTTCAGCTTCTCTTTTCCAAGCCTCTCCTTGGCTCTTTGAAGATCCTGTTTGTAATTGGTGTAATCTTCTAAAGAATAGACAGGAGCCCCGGCCCTCCAGAGGTCATATTCCTGTTGCTCGGCTTTCTGAACCTCCGGAGGTACCGGTGGTGTTTGACATCCAAAGGCGAGAAGACAAAAAAGTAAAAGTGCAAAACCAGAATATCTCAGGTCCAAAACGAAAGTCTTCGCCGATTACTTTTTACCTTTGACCTTCTCGATCGCCTTGTTGATCTGGTCGCTGATGGCCATCGCTTTGTCTTTGATGACCGTAGCTTTGTCCTTGGCGCCGAAATAATCGGCCCCATCGATCGCCGTCTGGACTTCCGTCAGAGAAGTCTCGAGACCCTGAAGGTCGGCCTTCATGGCTTCGATGTCTGCTTTGGTTCCCTTGCCTTTGGGAGCCTTTTCCAGCAACGCCTTGGCATCGGCGACGGCTTTCTTGGCTTCGTCCTGAGCTGCCATAGCGTTCTTTTGGGCCTCTTCTTTTCTGGCCGGGATGAGCGCCTTCACTGCCTCGGCGTCGGTCTTCAATTTGGCCAGCATCTCTTTGGCGTGTCCGTATTTCTTGAAGAACTTCTTGCTCTGGACGGTGATCTCGTCCAGGGCCGCCTGGTTGTCATCGTTGAGCTTTTTCAGCTCGTCCGTGGCGTAGACATTGGCGCCTTCCTGCACGGCGGCGTCGATGGCGGCCTTGGCGTCATTTATTGCCTGAGTGGGCTGTTTGGCACAGCTCGTGAAGGCGAAAGCAGCGATGACGCCCAAGACCAGAACTTTCACTAAGGTTTTCATTTTTGAATCCTCCTCTTTAGATTTGAGATAAATGAATTCCCTTGATTGACTATTCTTCGACTTCAAATCATTCTCACCTCCCTTCTTGAGTTGAACCCTGAGCCCGAGTCAGCATCCTTTGCGATGGGTTCCTTGAGAGAGAAGTTAAGTCGGACGAGTGATTCTAGGGGGGCGCCAGCTCGTCGTTCCTGGTCCAACTCGATTGCGATGGCACGCTTGATACTCCCTCTTTTCCGCCGATACCTGTTACTCTCTAATGCGCTAACCTATAACACAGCAAAGGGGAAATGTCAATGGAAGTCCTCTTCTTCGTCCTCTCTACCGGCCGTCTTTATCCCCGTCTCCCGGTCCCACTATTTGTCCGGATCTATGATGAACTCTTCCTTCATCAGCATCTGGACTTGGTCTCGGGCCTGCTTGATGATCGCTGCGGCCAGCTTGAACCGTTCCTGGGGCGACGCCTTTTTGCGGGCAACACCCTGCTCGATCCCCTTGGAGCCGACGGCCACGGCTTCGCGCGGGAAGACTTCCCACTCGTCCATATTGGGGATTATATATTCGTCGTTGAGTCCGTGGTCTTCAGCGACTTTGGCCAGCTCCGTTGAGGCTTCGATGCACATCTCGTCGGTAATCGAGATAGCCCGAATGTCCAGAGCTCCCCGGAAGATCCCGGGAAAGCCGAGTGAGTTATTGACTTGGTTCGGGAAATCCGACCTCCCCGTTGCGACGATCCTGGCGCCCGCCTCTTTGGCTTCCCATGGCCAGATCTCAGGGACGGGATTCGCCATAACGAACACGATCGAGTCATTTGCCATATGAGTGATCCATTCTTTCTGGATCGTGCCCGGCCCGGTTTTCGAGGCCGAAAGCAGAACGTCCGCTCCCTCCATACATTCCGGGATATCGCCCTTGATCCCTTCCTTATTGGTGATCTCGCAGAGGTGCCATTTCTCCTTGTACTTCGCCTGC
>Ga0315282_10017800_pt1 | contig 10227 bp, 12 predicted proteins | sample YL17G07_20_MG_FD_203693 | JGI IMG/M metagenome (GOLD analysis project Ga0315282, IMG submission 203693) | Sediment microbial communities from Yellowstone Lake, YNP, Wyoming, USA - YL17G07_20 | ecosystem: Environmental > Aquatic > Freshwater > Lake > Sediment | place: USA: Wyoming | collected... | reverse complement strand
CCTAATAATCCTGCGGCGTAGCCTAGTACCGCCAGCCCTCCGATGATGAAAGGAATTCTCGTAGTCGCCATGTATATTCCGCCTACCGCTCCTGTAATCAGCCCCATCAATGGTCCAGCCAGTATGCCTGACAGAATTATTGGCAGTTGGGAGAAGTGTATTGCAGACTCAAAAGGCCCTATTACTATGGGCACAGCGAGCGGAGGAATGGAAAGAACGTTGGCTAACGCGGCCATGATAGCGGCAAACATTAGCCCCCTGATTCCTTTCAACATTGAGCTATGATCGTTTCTTTTTTTCATCTGCAACTCCGCTACTGCTTTTCTGGCGATGAGGCGACGACGGTTACCTCGTGACTAGCAAAGTGGGTCATGCTGCCGCCTCGAATGTTACAAGTTTATGAAAGCGTAACATCATTGATATAAAAGCTTTATGCCGCGAACAGCTTGTTCAATAGGGTGGTTGAATGCCTCAGAAGATGAAGGTGACTCGATTTAGCGTATCGCTTCCACCGCCTCTAGTGGAGAAGCTGGATGAAGCTTGGAAGAGCATGCAGTACGAGAACCGTTCAAAGGCCATCCACGATGCGGTGCGAAGCTTCATCACCGAATTTGAGTGGATGCGAGAAGAGACGGGACGACTGACTGGTGCCATCCTTGTGCTCTACTACTTGGACAAGCCTGGTCTTCTAGAAGAGGTCGTCGGCGTCCAGCATGGTTTCAAAAACGTGATTTCTTCGACCCTCCACATTCACTTGGAGGAGAACAAGTGCCTAGAGATAATCGCTATCAAAGGAAGCGTCAAAGAAATCAAGCGTCTTACACAAGCCCTCATGGCGAAAAAAGGAGTTAAACAAGTGAAAGTCGCCGCCATGGCAACATGAGTGCGACGGTTCGGCGCAATTGAACCTGTCTTCTGGCTTAGATCGATGAGAATAAAAAAGAGGGGTTATGAAAGTTTGAGTTCGTTTACGAGTTCTAGCGTGTCTAAATCGTGCATCTGAATCGTCTTGTCTGAAACAGTGTAGAGCACGCGGCCTATGTAGAGTATCCTCTTCACTTCAAATCCGAGGTCGTATGGGTCCGTTGTGTTTGCGTGAGTGACGCTGCCTCTGAGCGTGAAGCCTTGCTCCAAGGACACATCGAAGACGTAGGCGCCTTGCCAGCAGTTTTCGACGAAGTATGTGTTGTTTTCAACGTGGGTCCCCCATATCGAGACGGGGAGCGCCAGCAATTGTTTCGACGCATCGAATAGGAATGCCTTGTGATCCCATAGGACGGTGGAGTCGGACCAGCCGCCCGGCACAACGTATTTGTCTTCTTCCGTCGGCGCATTCACGTTTGTTACGTCGAAGAGGGAGAGCTTCAAGTTACTGTCCTGTTTGCCTATGCCTATTATGTGGTTTTCGTCGTACGGGTGGAGGTAGCCGGAGAAACCGGGTATTTCCAAGTATCCCAAGGTTCTGGGGTCAGCCGGATTACTGAGGTCTATTACGAAGAAGGGGTCTACCTGCCTGAACGTTACGAGGTAGCATCGGTCGGCCATGAAGCGGGCCGAGAATATGCGTTCGCCCGGCGCCAGATCTTCGATCCTGCCAACGATCTTGAGGCTCATGTCCATTGTGAACAGGTCGTTCCGAGAAGTGTTGCCCATCCATGTCGTGGTCGCTATTCTGAAGATGCCGTTGTATTCGTCCATGCTGAACGGGTTGAGCACATAGCCCGGAACAGTGCCTTCTGCCTGACAGACTATCTTCTCGCGATTGAATTCAACTCTGTAGATCAGCGTTTCTTCGTGTGCTTCGCCCGTGCCTTTTGGCATTATCCACATTGTAGTATTTGGAATGGCGAGGTAAATGTTGTGCGGTGAGACGTACATGCATGCGGTTGCGCCGGTTAGGAAGGACTCGTGCGTTGGAGCCTCGGCGTCGTTGATGGCGTTGACTGAGAAGACCGTTGTGAAGTAGTAGTAGAGGTCTGTTACGTTGACGTAGCGTATCGCGGTTGGCTGCACTTCTTCAACGGCGCCGTTTTCGCAGATCTTGGGCAAGACTACTTCAAAACTCGTCCCGTCGCCGCTTGGAAGCGTGGCCGGTTGGTTGACCACCGCGTAGACGTAGTCGCCGATCATCCTTGAACCCGTGAGGGTGCCGTTCAAGGTAACGGTTCTCATCAGAACGGGCTTCGTCTTGTCGGAGACATCGTAGACTTTTACGAACACTTCGCCCAAGTACGGGTATATATAACCGAGATTGTTGTACAAGGGAATGAATTGGTACTTGCCCCCTAGAATCACAAGTCTGTTTCCGTTCACGTAGATTTCTGCGCCATATGTTTCGTTCAGATCTATTTTTGAAAGCACACCGGCTTGATCGGCCGGATACGCCTTCAATATGTATACGGTGGTGCCTGAGACCACGTACAGGTAGGTTCCATCCGTCTTGACGGTGTCCGATTCGTCTACGCCAGCAACCTGAACGTTGGTCGTCGAGTGTTCGGTCATCGCGTCGACTTCAGGCGTCAAGGTTCTGACTGTGCCGCCGAAGTAGAAGATTCCGTTCAAGCCCGGGTACTGTTTTGCCAGTTCCATATTCACTTCCAGAAAGCTCTCGAGTTCCTTGTAGCTCGAGAAGGTCTTAAGTTGCGAGAACGTAGGCTGGACAATGGGTTGGATGCCGAAGTTGTAGCATACAGTTACCAGTAGGACGGCTAGAAGTAGTGCGGTGATTCCGTGTGTTACTGCTTTTTTCTTGATTTCTACCTGCATATTCGAAACACGGCTGAAAACTAGAAGCTACCGTGTATATTATCCTACTTTTTAGTACGTTTTGTCCAGAAACTAGAACAGGGGTCTAGAAGGGCCTCATGCGCCAAACCCGGAATGCCTCATACCAGAATATTGCTGAAACTATGGCGCCGAAGACGAGCAAGAAGAGGTTTTCCCTTGTGAGGCTTTGCATCAGCATCGTGATGTAGGCTATGTAGAAGGCTGTGGAGAAAATGGCGTAAAAGAAGTATCTTGGAAAAAGCAGTTTCCCAAGCTTGACGAAGTGTCTGAGAACCCCGATCTTGACTTCGCCCACGAGAGCGTAGTCACCCCCAGCATCATTCTTTTCCACTAAACCCAGGCCGCGCAGCTGTTCGAAGTGATGCTGCGCAACGCTGGGACTGCTGAAGCGCAGGGCCTTCTGAACGTCCCGAACACTCATCGCATGACCGCTCTTCAAGAGGAGCCAGTAGACTTTCCAAGCCTTCCCCTTAAGCACATACTCAAGCTCGGCTTCGTCTTGCGCCCGCAGTAGAAGACACTCTCCGAGAATGTTTCAGAGAAGCAGGCCTATAAGTTGGTTTTGCTTGAGGCAGAGAACTGCGTCTGAGGTTTCTCGCGCGCGAACATCTCAGGTTCGGCCTTATTCCTTCGGGCTTGTAGAAATGTCTCTGTTTGCTTCAGTACTCTTGCAGCGCTCTCAGACGCTTAACGATGTTTGGATGCGTGGAGAATAGTTCTACAAAGCTGTCAAAGGCGGTAAGCCTCTTAGTCATAAGCTCCTGCACAAGCCTTTGATCGTTTCCAGCGAGCTGAGCCGCGTCTTCGGCTGCTTTCTCCGGATCGGTGATGAAGAGTCCTCTGAGGCTGCTGTAGTTGCCTGTTCTTCTGAAGCGACTGAACCTACTGGTGGATGTGACGATCTTTGATAAGGCTTCAGAGAGTTTACGCCTTCCGTCCTCAACGACATCTACGCTATGTCTGTCGGCGTAGAACTCGCGCAACCTGCTCAGTCTGAGAGAGAGCAGAGTGAGGGCCCCGTAGAGCACCATGCTTGCCAATCCTATGGTGGCCGTTCCAGAATCTCTTTCTCTGTTACTGGACCCCGACGAGTACATCAACGAGAAACCTAGGTAGTAGAATACGGCGGGGAGAACCGAGGCGAACATCATAACTTGGACATCGCGGTGCTTGATGTGGCCAAGCTCGTGGCCGATGACCGCTTCAACGTGGCCTTCGTCTAGGGTGTCGAGTAAGCCCTTCGTCACCGCGATTCTGGTGCCGGCGACGGGTGATCCGTAGGCGAAGGCGTTGGGGATCGGTATGTCAGCAACCATTATTCTTGGCATTCTTATTCCGCTTTTTGCGCTCAGCCTCTCAACGATGTCGTAGAGCTTGGGCATGGCGGACCTCGAGACTTCTTTCACACGGTACATTGCGCCTATCAGATACGGTGCTAGGAGCCACTGGAGGATGTTGAAGCCGACGATCAGGATAGCCATTGAAAGTAGGTCGAACGAGCCGATGAAAGTCAATACTACCGTAAAGAAGAGCGTTGAGAATCCGATCATCATCGCTAGGGTGACAACCATCCACGAGCGGAGTTCAAACAGGTTCATTATTAGGCACCTTACATTCATCGAACTAGAGTCGCGCGCTTCAGTTAATTGTAATTTTCTTATGTAAGATATTTCGTCAGATAAAAGTCTTTTTCAGAATTTACTCCTAATCTAAATCGAGTGCGCCATTTCTATCCGACAGAAGCCGAGGGTTTCTTCTTGCACATCTTGGAGCGAATCTCGTCTGCTGCACGAACGATTCTGATGAAGATTCTGCTCTAGTGCAGAAAAAAGGGGAGACCACTGTAGGGCTGAAAAGCTGAAATAGGAGGCAAGAAGGAGTGGAAGAGCACCAACATACCCGCGGAACACCGAGAAGATTTAAGCATGGATCAAGACAGGCAAAACACCCTACGTGTCAGTGGACGAAGCCGTCAGAGACGCCGTAGAAGAATAATTAGAAGAACCTAGACGAGTCAGACGATCAATCAAAGGACTATGCCATCGTTTGGTTCCACGCATCTCCGTTATTAGAATTGTATAAACTTATATAATAGCAGTATTAGTGGTATTAGTGACGAGCGTGGCGAGTTGGAGATGCAGACGAAGGTACTTCATGAGCCGCAGCTGGACACGATACTGATGGTTGAGAAGGCGATCAGGCAGGCGGAGTCTTATCCGAGCAAAAAGGAGCTTTGGGAGGCTTTGCCCAAGAAGATGCAGTATCAGACCTTCAACCGGATTCTCGACTATCTGAAAAGCTCAAACAAGATCATGTTCAACGACCATCGCATTGTCTGGATCTTTCCTGACAGCCCGAAGCTGAAGAAGCTGCTGGAGACCAGTGTCACACTTTAGCAGCCTAGTCCGAGCGGTATCCAAACCTCTGATTATACTTCTTATGATCCAAGACTTCCAATACCACGGGGATTTGAAAAGCTTCTTCTGCCAGAATAGTGTAAGTGAGGCGGTAAGCGGAATCTAGGTTCAACTTCCACAGGTTGTTTATTCCGTACTTCTTGACGTATTCTCTTGGAAACTTCTTCCTCTCTATCTTTGTTCCTGCGCACACATCAAGCTTCAGGTTCTGTATGGCCTTTTCGATAATCTTATACAGGTAACCGTTCTTGTCCAGCGCTGAGTAGAAAGACGAAGTCCGGGAAACCCTTAACGTACGGCGCCGGCCTCGGCTTCCTCAAACGCTCACGCCCAACGATAAGAGAACTATCGCAGATCAATCTAAAAGAGTTGCTGAAGGTTCCTGTCAAACAAGCCTTGTCTAAGGCTTGTCATTCATCAGCGTCTCATACCACGACTTGCAGGCTTTCTCCACACCTATCGCGCGCGAGGTCGCATAGCCTTTTATCCCATTATCTCTCGTACGAGGTTGACTAGGAACTTGGTGCCGTAGAGCAGATTGTCTTGGCTGATTCTCTCGTCTAATCCATGTGCTAGCTTCATGAAGATGTCTAGGGGCAGATCCATCCTCGTGGGAACAAAGCCGTACGCTACCGTTCCGAACTTCTGTCGGAAGTAGCGGCTGTCCGTAGCTGCAGGAACCATGAATGGGACGCATCTCGAGTTTGGATCGGTTTTGGTTGAGAGTTCCTCTATCACGTGGAACAGCCTCGTATCATGGGGGGAGATGGTGCCCGGCGACTCGGTGATAGGCTCCATCTCTAGGCCTTCGAGGCTTCCGAGCGCATTCTTAAACTGCTCTTTGAGATAGGTCGAGGCTTGGCCTGGAAGGAGGCGGCAGTCAACGACCGCTTCGCACTCATCAGGTATGATGTTCTCTTTGACCCCGGCTTTTATCATGGTTGGTGCTATGGTCATGCGTAGCATGGCCCTGATTATCTCCGACTCTGCTTGTCCACTCTTCTTTGCACGGTCAAGAAGCAGATCCGCTAGGGCAGGCGTCGTCAGGAGGCGCGCGCTTAGGCCGCCGCCGACTATGGTTGATATAAAGTCTCGGGCTACATCGAGCACATTTATCGGCGGACGGTATTTCCCGAGCTTATCGACGATGGAAGACATCTTGAGTAGGGCGTTGTCTCCTATTCCCGGCATCGACGCGTGTCCCGGTGTTCCCTTGGTTCGAAGGCGCATCCAGTAGACGCCTTTTTCGGCGACTTGGACGACGTAATGGTTTCTACCTTTTATGGGGAAGGCGTAGCCGCCGCCTTCGTTGATCAACATTTCGACGCGAACCTTGTCCGGATGATTTTCTACCAGCCAGCCGGCGCCGGCTTTTCCTCCCATCTCCTCATCCGCAGTCGCCGCGAAGATGAGCTTGCCCTTTGGTTTGAAGCCATCCCTCTTGAGAAGCGTCATTGCCAGAGCCTCCATCGCTGCTAGGTCTTTGCAGTCTTGGGCGCCTCTTCCCCAGACGAAACCGTCTTTCACGACGCCGGAGAAGGGATCGACGCTCCACCCTCTGGGGGTTACTGGAACCACGTCGAGGTGGGAGAGGAGCATGAGCGACTTTCCGCCAGAACCGGAAAGACTGGTTATGATATTTCCTCGGCTTTCTGATGATTCCATGATTTCTGGCTCAAACCCCTCCTTTGAAAGGAAGCTGTATAGGAGTTGGGCCGCCGAAGTCTCATTGCCGGGAGGATTCTCGGTTCTAATTCTTATCAGGTCTGTGAGGAGATCGGTAGCCTCCTTCATGATCTCTTTATCCTCAACCAATTTCTTCACCTTGATTGGGCACGCAGCAGTCGTTGCGTTAGACATTACATTGTTGTGAAGAGACTAATGTTTTACCTTTGAAATAAATCGTGCGGATGAGCTTTTTCGAGCAGTTATCCCGCTCAATAAAGCCACTTTTCGCGTATGAGTTCCCTTGCAATACTAACGGAGAATTTGACAGACTTTTCCGTTTCTCGTTTGCCAACAGAGCTCTTCCTTTCGCGTGCGCGAGCTTCCTTTTCAGCATGTTCGGCCTCCCACGCAGCGGTTTCCTCAAGACTTCTTATCCGCTCCTCCAGTTCCGCATAGTTCTCGTGGCTGTCTAGGAGTTTGATGTAATTCCGGGCGGCACAAGCGATTGTCTGGAGACGTTTCAGTTCTGCCTTATCCATCTCTCCTCCTTTACGCAGCCTCTCGATGGCGTCGGAGAGGATCTTCAACACCTCGCCGCGTTCCAAGGTCTCCGGCACGATTTCTGGGAGGAAGAATTTCGTTATCTGACGACAATGCAGTCCCAGCCTTGAGATCCTCTTCTCGATGGCCTGCACCGTTCTGTCGGTCAGTTTTTCGGCGATCTTCCGCAGGGAAGCCTTTTCCTCCATCATCCTCTCGATTATGGCGTCCTCTTCACCGGTCCACGCTCTGCCTCTCACTGTGTTATCACACCTCCCATTTCATAGTTACAACAGGGTACGAATCGATCGACCCAAATACGAGTCAGCTTGACTGAGAAAGGAAGCCTGATATAAACCGATCCAACACTTTGAGAAGAATGAGAAGAGTTAGAAGAAATAGAAAAGTTAGAATTTTGAAACAGAAAAAGCGCGCTAGCTAGCTGCGGCGTTTCATTATACCCGTCATACCAGCGTTATGCATTCCGGCCTCTAGCTCCTTATTGAGTTGATGAAGAAAAAGTCTGGTTTATTGTCACGCGCCTAAATGATAAAGTCATATTTGATAAATTTATTTTGCTTAGCGAATCTTAGTTCCGTTGCAGGGAATGCTATACAAATGAAGATACAATATATTTATTTTGATACCAATCTTTTGCAGTTTGCTACTCGCATGCTGGAGCCAGGATTCGGTGGAGCGGTCGAGGCCTTCAATGATACTTTTGACATGAAACTAAAGAAGCTAAATATTTCTCATAAATTAAGGGAAGACTGGAGAGCATTACTCTTTATACTCGCTACCGATGATCAGCTACCGTTTATCTTTACTACATCAAAGCTAACCTTAAAGGAGACTCAAAAAGCACCTCGTGCAGTAAAAGGAGAGATGCTAGCATTTTATGAAACGTTAGTTAACTATGGGGATCCCCATAAATGGGGATCTCGATTAACTGTCCCTCCGCCACCAAAAAAGGGCACCTTAGAATTGTTAAGGCGTTTTTTACCTGATAAAAATGATGCCAAGCATGTCTACTACAGTCTTTTAAAGCGTTGTAACATGTTCCTTACATGCGATTACAATAGCATCCTAAAATATAGAAAGAAGCTTAGGGAGTTCAACGTTAATGCAAAGAGTCCTCACGAATTAGTTGTAGAGATTTATGGAGAGGATCTATGGAAAAGAGGTGCAGGCTTACTGCTTCAACCATAAAGAGATGCTACATTATAGAATTCATCCGAAGACTCTTTTCGACTAATGCACGATGGCAAGCCCCCGTGGACTTCATAAGGATGGTGCACTTCCGAAAGGCCTAATGATTAGTCGATGAGCACAAAGGACCTGAGCCACATACCTCGCAGTCGCGCTGATAAAAGAGTGTAAGAAATTTTTTTGCATGCGAAATTTCGAGAAGGAGTAATAAGCCTCACGTAAGATATGGTAAAAAAAGAGGGTTTGCGGGGGTTACTCGGGTGATGTCTCCAGCGTAGGAAACATTTCGGCGTAAGTGCAGGTAATTTTAGCGTGTTTCCCTTCTTTGAACCTTGGTGATGAGGTCTGCAACAAACGCTGCTAGAATGGTGCGAGTTGTGGGAAGAGTAACCCCTCTATCACTCCTACGACGAGCAGATAGAGTAGGGCAGTCGCTATGTAGAGCAGGATCTGCTTCGGTAGGCTGTATAAGAACTTTGAGTCCTTGTAGATCTCTCTCATCCTCGGTCGAATCACACGGAGACACAGGGGGATCGGAAGGATCAATGGGGAGGACAAGAGTAGCAAAGTTAAACCGATTGATACAATAGTTGGAGGGCCATAATAGCCTCCGCTGGTGGTGTAGTAAGGCGAGGCTGCGGAGAAGATCAGTAGCATCAGATCTGCCATGAGGATGATGGAGGCCAAGATCCAAGAAAGGGACTTCACAACCACCTTGGTCTCCCCCTCTCTGGCAAGTTGGCTCCAGAGCCAGGTAAAGGCCAAGACGACGACTGGAAAAACCACAAGCCTGAGAAGCGCCAAGCTGACTCCTTTCTCAGGCTTGAACGGATAGAGGTCGGGAAACTGCGATAAGGCACTGGCAATTGTGGACAGAATCAGGACAAGCCAGTTGAAAGCCTCATCCAACTGACTGGTCATGTCTCTTCATCAGATAACTTCTATCAAGAGGCTAAAATACTTTTACGTGAACTACCCATTTGCCATACAAACGAAAAGTAACCGCGCGCTATTAAACAACATAAAAGAAAAGGGAATGTGGAGATTGCGGGTGACATCTCCACGTATAGGAGGTTCGAATCCTACCCCGCATCAGAAATGAGATTGTTAGCACCTCAAAACCACATGTGCAAAATAATTATAACTTACCCGCCAATTTCCTTTATCTGTGAGGGAGTTGGAATGTTTACACGCACGAGAATAGTGTGTATGTGAGGAGGTGTAAGAAAGGAATGAGGAATATAGAATATACCTGCCTATGCGGGCGCAAAATCGTGTTCTTAGAACCACTAGGTCACGGATACGTCGGTCCACCGAATTGTGGAGATTGTGGAAGGGGCGGCGTGTTCACATTAAGAGACGACGAACTATATTTCCAAGGACCAGACTACATAATGCAGGAGTATGAGGCCATTGGAAATAAGAAAATCCAACTGGAAGGCGCTGCGGGCTTCTGGATCAAGATAAACGAAAAAGAACGGCGGTTTACTGACTAAATACTCACGTCAATGACGTACACAAAACAGAGTTCATTTATTTGAAAAAAGGAGGGAGTGGAGATTAGCGGGAGATATCTCCACAGGTAGGTATGTAAAAGCTTATAATA
>Ga0315282_10017799_pt1 | contig 10228 bp, 11 predicted proteins | sample YL17G07_20_MG_FD_203693 | JGI IMG/M metagenome (GOLD analysis project Ga0315282, IMG submission 203693) | Sediment microbial communities from Yellowstone Lake, YNP, Wyoming, USA - YL17G07_20 | ecosystem: Environmental > Aquatic > Freshwater > Lake > Sediment | place: USA: Wyoming | collected... | reverse complement strand
TGGCCTCCTTCACAGCTTTTCCGAATTCATATCTCGAAAACGTTTGTAACATCTGTCCAAGTATAGTAATATTTTCCCGCAAGGCCCAACTCCTTATGTTTCAATGGTTTGTGTTGGTTAGACATAACCATTATAAGGCTAAGTTGGGCTTTTTCAATTCCTATCTTGGACACTCATGATCGAGGATCATAAATTTTGTGGGGAGGCGAAGTCAAGCCCGGCAGCGAAAAAAGCGGCTCACGTGAAGAGAAGGAAGGCTGCGCAGATGATCATCAGGATGAGCGAGGCGCTGTGAAGAAACCCCCATTCGACATTCGCTCTTCTCAGAATCTCGAAATCCGTGACGAAGATTGTTTCGCAGGCGCCGTTGCCGCGGTCGGCGCGGGTCGTGCTTGTCATCCGCTTGTAGGGAGAGCCTTTCTGACCGTAGGAGACGAGCCAGCCCTTGAGGTGGACCTGGTCCCCCCGCCTTGCGCGCATGACTGCCCGGGCAACGAGAGAGTCAGCCGGGAGGATGTGGTTATTGGAAAGACAGTTTTCTGTAAAGATCTTGCCCGTCGCTTCGTCCGGATAGGAATAAAAGCAGGTGAAGTCTCGGTTCTTGAATTTCATCCGGCTATAGACGGCCGTCTCGATGTTCTTTCCCCAGATGACACAGATGTCCTTCGCGTTGACGTAATCGTTCCACATCTTGTGGGAGATGTCCACGAAAGAATTAGCATGGTGATAGGAGACGATCATTCCCCAAAGTTCATAATTGAAAAACGGAGTCACCGTGTAGGTCACTCCCTTTCTTGAGACCTCAAAGGGTCCGGGCAGGTCGATGTCCGTCTGGACCGGATCCTGGAGCAAGGTCTCCAGGAGCACAGTTCTCCTGGGCAAATTGTCCTTCAAGAAAAAAGAAACCGCAAATAACCCGGCCACAACGAAAAGGATAAACCTGGCTGGGCGCCGGAGGGATTTCATGAGCTCATTCCGCCACAAAAATATATTCCCCGCTCCCGAACGACGTCCCCAGAATTTATTAAGGTCAAAAATCGCAAACTGTGCCGACTTGGCTGGACATGCTGACCTGCACTGTCCTGGCCCATCCTGGCGCGGATGCAGCCGTCTCCAGGGTTTGAGGCGCGGCCGGGGCGTCAGCCCAAAATCGCCCTCTCGTCGGAGATGGATCGCGGGCAATGAGGATATCCGTTAAAAAAGCCAAACAACCTAAGAAAAGCCCCAAAACAATCGTTCGGAATATTGGTTTTCTCATCTCATTCCCCTCCTATATCCCAGGGAAAAAACCTTGCTCTCAATCACGAGGCCTTGAAAGGGGTCCGACATGCTCCTCTTAAAGTTGGAGCCTGAAACCGAGGTTCAGGCTGACGGCAGAGAGACTCAATTCGAGCGGCTTGAAATTGAGATAATTCTTGATGTTAGTATAAGTCTGGGCGTCAACCTCGGCGAGTGAGTAATACGAAAATATCCTGTCTATGGCAGGTACGATCGACAATGTCCCCGAGGCTATGTAGGCGACCCTGGCCGCTAGGGACACGAGTTTCGAAAGACGGAGACTGATTTCCAAATCCGCGTTGACGCAGGTCTTCCAGGAGGCCGGAATTTTCATCATCAGAAGATAATCATCATAAACCAGTATTCCGTAACCGCCGAGCCAGAACTGATGATACCCTAAGGCACTGAATCGGCCGAAAGTGCAAAGCATGCCGGGGCCCGCCGAAACCGCTCCGGTCGCAATCCCGGTAAGTGGAAATCTGTATTCTGCATTGAGAAAGAAACCCAGAGACTCGAGCCTTCCCTGAGTTGGCATCCAGTCGATGGACCTATTCCAGGTGACTTCGAATCTATCCCAGTTTGGCGGATAAAGGGTAATGTACTTCATCTGGATCTCATAAGGGGAATTGTTGCCGCCCAAGGTGTGGCGGTTGTAGCCCAGGCAGAATTTCAACCCAAACCGGTCTGTAAGAAAAAACGACAATCCCCCCTGTATCCCTGCGCCCCATCTCCGCTCGATATTCAATGTCTGGAAGCCGTGGGCTCCGGGAAGAGCACTGGCAAAATCCAGCGGATAATCATGCAGGTAGGTCACAACCTTGGCCCCAGAATTCCCCCCGAGGTAAAGGAATGCCTCGATCCGGCTTCTCTTTGGCCCATCCGCCGAAAACCCTGGGACGATCAGCCCGAGAAACACAATCCCCCAGCCAATAATCAACCTTACCCTTTTTTTCATGAGCCCATTATGCTCTCCACGGCCGCTCCTGACAAGAGAATCTTGTTTTCCCGCTTTTTCTGAGTTATAGTTTAAACATGGATTGGCTAAAGGGGAGAGTGCCCGCAGGGGCTCGATGTCTGTTCCGGCTCATCCTCATCCTCATTCTAGCCTCCTCTGTACATGCCGGCGAAAGAAGGATTTCCTTCAAATTGACCGGAGGGGTGAGCCGGTCGTCGCTCGGCGATGTGAATTCGTACCTCGATGGGTATTCTCGGTTCGCAATCGATGACCTCCGCGACGCCGGGTATGTCCAAGACAAGGCCTTAGAGACCTATCATTTTGGCCAAGACGTCCAGCTTGAAGCTATGGTGCCTGTGGCGAATCGATTCTCTCTTTGCCTGGGAGTGGGCTGGATCCAGATTCATAAAAGACAAAACGGCCTGAGCCAGCAATCCTCTTTTGGCATCCTCACCAGCACCCTGGACCATGCGGTGAGGGCTGTACCCCTCACGGCGGCTCTAGACTGGTCTTGGCCGATCGCGCCAAAGTGGAACCTCCACGTCGAGGCGGGCGCGGGACTCTACAGCGTGAAATTCCATGAAACCGGGGAGAGTCAGTTCACTTACAAAACCGGCGGCTTCGGCTACACCAAGACCTGGGAGGCTAAAGCGGACGCCTCGCGCCTCGGCTTATTCGCCGGCATTGGGCTCGAGACCGAGTTGTCGCGACATCTCTCCCTTATTGTTGAAGGTGCGTTTCGAAGAGCCCGGATAGCCGGGTTTTCCGGTCAAACAGTGAGCCGCTTCAACAATTATGAGTCTGAACAGCCCTTTGACCTCTTCTATTACGAGTTCTATTCCGGCAGGTCCCAACAAGCTTACCCCGCCCTGAGCCTGCCGGATGCGGAGCGGGGATATCCGTTGAACGTCTTCCGCGAGGGGGCTATCGACCTTTCCGGTTGGGCACTCAAGGCCGGCTTGAGGATAAGTCTCTAACGCATTGTTCCCTCTCCATCTTTTCAGAACCCCTCCGCCTGGGAAAGGGTCGTTTGTCCTAAAAGAACCCTGCCTGGGGGGACGAAATAAAGGAGGACTCATGAGAGTTCGTTCAAAGATAATATCGACGTTCTTGTTATTCTTTGCGCTCCACGCCCTTTTGCTAATTGCCGACTTGGTGGCAGGAGGACCACAGCCATTCGAGCCGACGTACTTGTATAAAACCACGTTCGTGCGGGCCGCGCCGGGAAAGCTCCTCGATTTAATCGCACTTTACAAAAGCCGGATGGCCGTGGATGATGCGTCAGATGACGAGCGTCCTCTCTGGTGGCGTCACACGCAGGGCGACCAATGGGACCTCATGCTTCTCTTCCCCATGGGGAGCTACACCGAATATTATTCGAAAGAAAGGCTTTCCCGGAGAAATAAAGCTGCCCAGGCTTCCTCCGTTTCTCAAAAAAAGTTTAAGCGGAAACTCAACTCTTGCACAGCCTGGCGGGAAGATATCTTCGTGATGGGTCCCCCCCTCGAATCTGTGAAAAAAGCCTTCGAGGGCACCTCTTACTACCATATCGAGAATTTCATCGCGCTTCCGGGAAAGCAAGAAGAACTGTTCAAGGAACGCGAGATGGAAAACGCCTACCAGACCGGCATCGGGCGGCGGGAGAATATGATCTTCGTGCGCGATCAAGGAGCCACCTGGGATCTCTTCACACTCGGATGCTACCGTGACCTCAAACACTGGGCTGAGAGTGCCGACGTTCCTAAAGAAAAACGTGATATTGCTGCGCGCCAAGCCGGATTCAGCGATCCCGACGAGATAGGACCCTACCTGAGAACTCTGATCGATATGCACCGGGACACGATGGGTGTGGCGATTAAGTAGGTTGCGGACGTCACCACGAGCTTTAATTCAAAAAGCGGCTGAAAGCGTCTTTCTGGGCCAGCGGTCCGTCAGGGCTTGATGGTGAAATTCTGGGTGCTTATGGCCTGCCAACGTCCGTCACGCTTCACGAAGAAGTCGATGCTTCGCTGCGGGCTTGGGAAATCAATGCCCTTGTATTTTCCCTTCATTGTTGCCGTGGTCGTGACCATGGCGGCATCGCCGAAAACAAAGGCACGGAAGTCGCCAATTTTGACCGACTCGAATTTGTACGCTCCGCTTTTGACATCTGCAAGTACCTGTGCCCTGCTCATACCCTGGCCGTCGGAATTATATACCCACTCTTTTGCCAAGAATCGCTCGAAAGTGGCCAGATCCGATTTCACGAGGGCGTTCATCCAATCCTGTTCGATCTGCAGCAGGGTCGCCTCCTCGCTCCCATCCGCCGTGCTACCGGGCAAGGGCTGATCGCTATTTACGACCACCGACTCCCATTTCCAGGATCCATCGGCCTGACGCTGGAAAATTCCAGACCAGCTTCCACGGTCTCGGGACTCCGCCACCAATTCTGATTTGGGTGTGAGCTTGACAGTCCAGGTTCCTCTCGCGACTCCCAACTCGCCCGCGACACGCACATCGACCACTGGGGCGGCGAACTCGAAGCTGAACTGCTCAAAAAAATTCCTGGTGCATCTTTTTGATGGTCTCCTTGCCAGCCAGCGCAGGTACGTTTAGATCGGCGTATACCATATTGTCGGACATCATAGCGACGGCCGAATTGGCATCTGCGGCGTTCATGGCTTTGACATAATCATCCACACTTTTGTTGATCGCTTGCACGTCGGCCGGATTGTTGGCTTTTTGTGCACATCCGGAAATCAGCAACACCACCGAAACCAAAAAAAGCGCTGCCAAAAGAATGGAAACTCTGGTTTTCATAAAACGCCTCCCCTATTGAGATTTCTAGATATGGGAATGAATAGCAGCCTGCCGGTTTTAGGTCGAGCAGTCACGTTTTGCTGACGTTTTCCATCCCCAGCCTATTGCAGCTGCATGTTTATCACGGCGAAAAGGCGCTGTCAACCATTTTGCCCAATGTGACAACGCCAAATATCCCGCTCGTCGGGGGGCTTGGTTTGACAACGCCTCTTTTGATGAATTACCATCTTCGATCATGAGAGAACACCAAGAATAAGGAGGTTTCATGGTCTCTGGAAAGAGAACCCATGGGGAATCGGTGCCAACCGGACAGAGACTCGTTTCTTGGCGGTTAGCAAACATCGTGCTTGCGTTCCTAGGCTGCTTGGGCGCGTGCCTTTGGCCCGGCCGAATGGTCATCGCTCAGGAAGGACTGCACAAGATCGTGGTCGATTCTGGGCCATCGCATGTCGTAAACTCCTTCAGCCCGGTCCGCGCGTTGGGGGCCGGCATCGACCGGTTAAGGCTCGGAGTTGCCGATAAAGTGCTGAATGAGTCTTTTCTGGCGCAGGTTTTATCTGCGGGCTGGCAATCTGTATCCTATCGCCAGAATACAGAGCTCCACGTCGAAGCCTGGCACTGGAACCCCGAGGGGAGATGGAGTGATCCTTCAGGCCGTGGTTATTTCACCGGCAACGCCGAACCGGGAGGGATGATTCGTCACTCTTTTGCTTACCCGCTCCCCCACCGGGGTTTCACCCGGAATAGTGGGACGGAGAGAGGTTACTCACGCCTGACCGACGGCGACCTGGATACCTACTGGAAGAGCAACCCCTACCTGACTCGCGCTTTCACCGGAGAGGACGACTCGCTTCATCCACAGTGGGTGACGGTCGACTTGGGAGAAGCACGCGAGGTCAATGCCATCCGGGTTGTCTGGGCCGACCCATACGCGCAAAACTATCAGGTTCAGTTTTGGACCGAAGAAAAGGATCCTTTCTACGCCCCGACCAAAGGCGTCTGGCAGACATTTCCCTTGGGGCGAGTGAACGAAGGCCGTGGCGGCGGCGTCACAATGCGCCTCGCGTCTTGGCCGATCCGGGCCAGATACGTCCGCATCTGGATGACATCGTCCTCCAATACGTGCGACACGCATGGCTCGTCCGACCGCCGAAACTGCGTAGGTTTCGCGATTCGCGAATTGCATGTCGGGACTCTTTCCACCGACGGCGGATTTCAAGATTTTGTTCATCATTCTCCCGACGGGCAGCAGACCGCGACAATGTGCTCCTCGGTCGATCCATGGCATCAGCCTTCCGACCTTGAAGAAAAAGCCGGAGACCAGGTCGGGCTCGATCTGTTCTATAGCTGCGGCTTAACGCGCGGTCTCGCGGCGATGATCCCCGTAGCAATGATCTATTCCACACCCGAAGATGCCGCGGCGGAGATTTCGTATCTCGAGAAGCGTCGTTATCCGATTTCATACGTGGAAATGGGCGAAGAGCCCGACGGGCAGTACATGCTGCCCGAAGACTATGGTGCCCTCTATCTGCAATTCGCTTCCGCCATTCATCAGGTCAATCCCAAACTGAAACTGGGCGGTCCCGCCTTTCAGGGAGTGAACAGCGACGTTGAAGTCTGGCCGGACTCGGAGGGGAGAGTTTCCTGGCTCGGCCGTTTCATCGACTACCTGAAGGCTCACGGCCGCCTTGATGACCTGGCGTTTTTCTCCTTCGAACACTATCCTTACGAGCCCTGCAATATAGCCTGGAACGATCTTTATAACGAACCCCGGCTGATTGCGCACATTCTCCAGGTGTGGAGGGACGACGGCCTCCCGCCGGACGTCCCGATGTTCGTCACAGAGGTTAACCTATCCTGGCAAACCGGTGAGTCCTTCGTGGACATCATGGGCGGCCTCTGGTTCGCAGATTACATCGGTGCGTTCTTGACTGCCGGGGGGAAGGCCAGCTTTTTCTTCCATGACATTCCCTCACCGCTTCGGGCCGGCTGTAACAACTCTTGGGGATCTTTCGGCATGTTCAATGTAGATGCGGAATATCAGGTGAAAGGGTACTATGCACAGTATTTCGCCTCCCAACTTCTGACTCGGGAATGGGTGGAGCCGTTGGATGAGGCGCAGCTCGTTTTTCCTGCTCTGAGCGACGTGCGCGATGCCTCTGGAAACTTGCTCGTCACCGCCTATGCTCTCGGCCGCCCCGATGGACAGTGGGCCCTTCTGCTTATCAACAAGGATCACGAGAATGCTCGACCGGTGCGGATCGTTTTCCATGATGCGGACAAGAAGCGCGACAGCTTCTTCTCAGGACCCGTGGACCTGATCACTTTCGGGGCCGGCCAGTATGAATGGCATGCCAATGAAGCAGCGGGTTACGCAGAGCCGGACGGCCCAGCCCTGAAAACCAAGATCGTTGGAGGCGCCGAAACGGATTACGTGCTCCCGCGAGCTTCGATCACAGTCATCCGCGGCAGGCTAAGCGTCGACTGACGGATGACGACTGCATCCAGAAAAGGAGCCGTCCTAAAATGGGGCCAATTTGGTCTTGCTCCGGATGGGGTTTGCCCTGCCGCCGATGTCACCACCGGGGCGGTGAGCTCTTGCCTCGCCTTTTCACCCTTACCCCGTGAGGGGCGGTGTCTTTTCTGTGGCACTTTCCTCCGATCGCTCGGAGTCGCTGTTTGCGGCCATCCTGCCCTTTGGAGTTCGGACTTTCCCCCCTTCCTTATCCGAGGAAGGAGCGGCCGCCGCGCCCACTCCAGCATCTGTCTGGCAAAGCACGGACGAAAGAATCATACGGGAAGATATTCACTGAATATGAAAATCGCCGAGCAAAAAATCTTGTTAATTTATATAGAATAGTATATACGTTTACAGAGGTATCGACAGCTCGAGTGGGAGAAGACTCCGAAAAGCAAAAGGGGAAAAATCCAATCCCTGTTTTGATTCCGGGTGTGCTCTTTACCCTGACTTTTGTTGTCTTTTTGGCCAGCCCTTTAACCAAGCTAGGTGATTCCAAGTACACGATGCTCCTGAGTGAACAGCTTTTGCGCCACCAGAGTTTTAAACTGGACGACTATTTTTGGCCCAAGGTCGATTCCCGGCACTATCCAGAGGTCCTTCCAGGCAAGCGCTTACCCAGGCATGTTATCCGACAGGCAAAGCACCTTTATTATGTTTATCCTCCCGGCACTTCTCTTCTCTCCGTGCCGCTCGTGGCCATCATGCGTCTGTTCGGCTTGTCAACAATTCAGCAGGATGGTCTCTACAATTTTGAGGATGAGAAATTGATGCAAAAGTTTGCCGCTTCACTTTTAATTGTACCTTCGTAAATCTGCGGACGTAAGTCCGTAGATGAAGAGCATTCCTAAGTCTTCGGTCGGGTATGATAGAATCGAGGCGTGGAGATTCGGAAACAAGCCCACTGTGCTTACCGTTGCATGTATCATATTGTCTGGATACCTCGGTACAGATATGGGGTGTTGGTCAATGGGGTAGACGAGTATCTGAAGGTCAAGATGGACGAGGTGCGGAAGAAGTATCCGGAGATCGAGTTTATCGAACGAAATATCAAGCCGGACCACATCCATGTGGTCATGAGCTTTCCTCCAAAATACAGTATAGCCAAAGTTGTGCAGATTATAAAACAGAACACGGGGAAGGCATTGTGGGAGAAATTTGCCTTCATTCGGGAAAGATACTATGGAAGAGGGGGGATGTGGTCGGCTGGATATTTCGTGAGCACAGTGGGCTTGGACGAACAAACAATATTGCAATATGTGAGGTACCAGGAAAGAGAAGACTTAGGACAAGCGAAGCTTGCATTGGATTAAATTCCCCGGACGTGAGTCCGGGGTTCTTTAATGGTCGTCACCTGTCTGGTTTTTTTCTTTACCGCGCGATTGCTCTTGAATTATTTTTGGAGTGTTCTCATTGCTCTTGCCGCCAGCTTTGCTACCCAAATTTGGAGCACGGCCTCTCGGTCGATGCAGGCGCATGCCTGGGGTGTTTTATTATTAGCTTTAAGCCTCTATTTCATATTGCGCGCTGAATTGAAACAAGGAAAACTGAGGCCTATCCTATTGGCTACGATTTTTGCGGCGGCCTTTTTTGTGCGTCCGACATCCGTCGCCTATGTGGTTCCTCTGGCATTATTTGTGCTCATTCGCTATCGTCAGCACGTTATTTGGCTGATAGGCACGGCTCTCTTCTGGCTCGCCTTTTTTTTTATTTATAGCCAGCACTATTTCCACCATTATCTCCCCTTTTATTACCGCTTTGGTTCAGCCCTGAAATTGAAAACACTGGCCATTGGCTTTCCGGCGCAGTTGATATCCCCTTCACGAGGTCTTTTGGTGTATGTCCCTCTTGTCCTTTTTGTGGGATATCTTTTGGTCGCCTATCGCCATAATCTGCGATTGTGGAGGGTTGCAGTCGCCGCTCTGGTTTCAATCGCCTTCCAAATCCTTATTGTGTCCAGTTGGTGGACTTGGTGGGCCGGGGCAGGCGGGACTTACGGGGCTCGCTTGACAACGGAAGTGGTGCCCCTGTTTGTTCTCTTAGGAGTCCTGGGGACAGAGGCAGCGCTTCAATCCCATCAGCAGTCTTGCAAAGAAAACAGATCAGAGAATACGCGTGTGCGTCGGGCGCTGGAAATTAGCGTCTTTGGGGCTTTTCTGCTTATCGGAGTCGTTTTTAATGGAGCCGGGGCGATTTCTCGCTTTGGAGGGCTTTGGAATAGACTCCCTAATGACCTAGACCTAAATCCTAAACGGATATTCGACTGGAGGCATCCCCAATTTTATTGTGCTCTTTTCCCCTATAGAATCTCGGGCATTGTCAAAAACAAAAATGAGGAACCCCTGTATCACGTCGCTATCACTTTTTCCGGGGGCGGAGGCACAACGACTACGAATTCTAAGGGGAAATACTCAAAAGCAGTTGGCTTCGGCTGGACAGGTCGGGCGAGACCCGCTAGAAGAGGTTTTCTGTTTGATCCTCCGGTCCGGGAATATTACCCAATGAGTTCCAGCTTGACTGACGAAAATTATCTTGGATCCCCGAAAAAGAAAATGCCCTCTAGTGTAGTGTTTCCATAACGGCTTTACAACGGGAAAGTTTTTCAAGGATTTGGTCGACTTTCTTGGTCCAGATGAACGGTTTGGGCTCTCGATTATTGACCTGAATGAAATCTCTGA
>Ga0315282_10017798_pt1 | contig 10228 bp, 6 predicted proteins | sample YL17G07_20_MG_FD_203693 | JGI IMG/M metagenome (GOLD analysis project Ga0315282, IMG submission 203693) | Sediment microbial communities from Yellowstone Lake, YNP, Wyoming, USA - YL17G07_20 | ecosystem: Environmental > Aquatic > Freshwater > Lake > Sediment | place: USA: Wyoming | collected... | reverse complement strand
CCCAGCAACTGGATGGGGGCCCTTGCGGTGGCGGCGATCCTTATCTCGCCGTCATTCAGGATAACGGCCTTGGCGGATGTCAACTCGACCAGGCTGCCTGGCCCCACGACGATCTCCGTTTGCCCAGCCAGTCGGACGGCGGCGGCGTTGGCGCCGCGGACATCGGTCTGGAGCCAATCGCCAGGCCGCACGAGCATGCCGTCGCTGACGGGCGTCCAGCGGTTGGCCATGACCGGCTTGAGCGAGACGATACCCTGGGCGTCGACGATCTTGCCGATCCGGCCGTCCTCCGTGAGTGTCTCGCCGACGACGAAGAGTTCCTCGCGCAGCGGCTGATCGACCGCCAGCACGGTGATGGCGGCCAGCGGCGTGATTCTGCCGTCACGGTCTTCCGTGGTCTCCAGCGAGCGGAGCAACCCGGTGGCGGCATCGACGGTGGCCTCGAGTGCGACCGGGCCATGTGTGGTCTTGAAACTCACGTGGTAGAGCAGGCAACTCACGCCGCCACGCTTCTCTTGCCGTGCGGGCCGCGCTTCCAAGGCTGCCGCCAGGTCCTTCGATTCGCCGAGCTCAAGCAGGGCCAGCGGGTCCAGACTCGGCTGGTCGGTCTTGACGTTCGTCCTGAAGAAGCCGGGCGCGCGCGACGAGGCGCGGTTGGCCTTCTCATCCACCAGCCAGGCCCGGCTGCCCCAGGCGATCAGGTACGTGCCGTCGGGGTTGTTCAGCCGCAGCTTGCCGGGCCGGCTGAACCAGGTTTCGCTGGTCTTGCCGTCCCGTGAAATGTTCAGGTGAGCGGTCTTGACCCCGGCCAACTTGTTCAGGACGTCGCCCAGGGTCGGCTCCGCCGCCGTGCCCGGCGAGGCCAGAACCCAGACCAACGCAAGTAAGCCCGCGGCCGCCACGGCCGCCGTTGAACGCCATGCAATCCGGATCATGCGGGCTCTCCTGGTGAGATGTTTCGTGTGCGAACTGGCTTGGATTCTGGAAGCGGCCGATTCCGAGGTCGTCGCCCCCGCCTGGGGGCCTGGCGCGACCGATGAGCCGCCGCCGACGCGGATTTGACCCTCGGCGAACTGGGCGGCGAAAACCTCCAGCGACTGGGCGTGCAACTTCCGCCGGAACTCCGGGTCGGGCGGGGGGACGTCCCGATTGAGCGGGGCAAAAAACGCCCCAAAGAGCTTGTCTTCCCGGTTGTCGTCATTCGTGCTCATGGCGGGCTCCCGACTTCGCCCTCGGCGGCCGGCGCCGAGGGCTTGCGGCCGAGTGTTCTTGAAAAAGCCTCGCGGAACGCCCGGCGGGCCCGGGCCAACTTCGAGCGGACCGCGACGACCGAACAGCTGGTATCCTTGGCGATTTCATCGACCGGGACATCCTCGAAATATCGCGAGGTCAACAGAAGCTGATACTCGCTGGGCAAGTTTGCCAGTGTCAATCGCACCAGGGACGCCTCCTCGGCCGAGAGGTATGCCTCTGGCGGCGTGGCCTCCGCTTGCTGCAATCTCCGGGCCCACTGGCCGAGCACCGCGGAGTGCAGATCGCCGCCGTCTCTCACGCGGTCGTCGCGGCGGCGAGTACGGAAGTGCGCGGCGACCTGGTTGCGGCAGATGCCGGCCAGCCAGAGCCACAGTGGCCCGCGGCCGGGGTCGAAGGTCCGCACCGAACGGGCGGCGGACAGGAACGTCTCCTGGACCACGTCGGCAACGGATGAGGCGTCCCGGCCGATCATCCTTCCCGCCAGACGCCAGACTCGCTCGAAGTGCGTCTCGTAGAGCGCACTCCAAGCCTCGCTCTTGCCTGCCTGCAAGCCGGCGGCGATCTGGCGGTCCGGGTCGTCGATCATTATTCGGGCTTTCACCGCGACAAACTGCGCCACGCCCGGCGGCGATTCCGCCTGGTAAAAGCAATTGGCGAACCGCCCCGTCATTTCCTGTCAAACCGCTGTCTTGGCCCTGGGCTTGGCGCCGGCATCTACTGTTACTTAGACGCTCGACCGCAAGGTGTGTCGCAGGAAAACCGGAAAATTCGGTCACAGTCTTGAGCCAAGCCTGCAAGCCCTGCGACCATGAGAATCGTCGCCGTGTCAAGATGGAATCTTCGCAGTGGCTTCCTGCGTGGAAGCGTTTCATCTTGCCACCTGTCCGCCCGAGTAATTCGGTCATGGCGGTGTCATAAGGACTTACGGCAGGTTGCCATTGTAGGCTTCGTCTGCTATCAAGGGCGAATGAATACCGTCATCGACCTCTCGGGGAACCTCTGGAATGCCTTGCGATGTGTCGGCGAACTGCTTGGTTACAGCCTCGAGGGTCAATCGGCCAACTGGCGTCTCATTTCCGCTAGCACGCGGTTCCGTTCTGGCCAGGTAGCTTGTCAAGGAAGCCCCGCCGGTGTGTTGCGGCGTACTTTGGCGCACCAGTTCACGGAGGCACGCATAAACTCCACACGCACCCGGCGCGACCGCCTCGTCCGACGTTCAGTCGGCGCCAGGTCTCCGTCAAGACGCCGAAAAACGGGCCGTACAATCGGCTGGGCCAGTTCACCAGGCCCTTGCATTATGCCCACTGGAAGCGGCCCGAATCCCAAGAAGGGATCAGTCTGCCTTGCGGCTGGTGAGCCGGGAGGCGGGCGGCGTGAGCTGAAGCGAATCGGCCGTCACCGTTCCAAGGTCGAAGAGCTTGTCGTCGATCTTCGCTTTGTCGTCCACGAAGCAGGTGATGCTCCGCGCGGTCTTGCCGCTGAGCCTCTTCGACTCGGCCTCCGATCTGGCCGGATACCACAGACCGCCGGGCGTCTTGGCGTACTCCGCGACTTTGCGGAAGTACCTGGCATCTTTCCCGGGGTGATTCGGATCGAAGTTGGCCACGGAGAACCTTTCGCACAAGTAGTCCCGGTCCGGATTGAAGTACCACCGGGTCTCGCACTTGGGGCCAGGGCCGGTGAACGGCGACGGAGTGTTGCTGACGATCCCGACAAGGTCCCCCCAAGGCCCTTTCTCCTGCCCGCCCATGCGGGGAGTGGACGTTTCAATAGGCGACTCCAACTGCCAGAAGGCCTGGATGGGCCCCCCTGGGGTCCGTCTCGAGGTCCTCTTCACTAGTTTCCCGTCCTCCCTGCTCAGGTAGGCGACGCTATCGGCGCCGTCCCGGATCACGCCGATCGATATGGGTTTGCGCTGCTTCATCCATGCCTCCAGATCCGCCACGTTACCGGTAAGGAAAGGCTTCGCGAGTTCCGCAAGCTGCTTCTGCCAGTCTTTCTCGCCGAGATCCCGAGGCAGCGGAACGTCATAGCTGTTCGACCGGATCATTGCCCCCTTGACCCACCACTCGTTGACCCAGCCGAGTTTCTGGGGCGCCTCGCCTGAGAAAGAGGTCTGGATATCGCTCTCGATGGCGTGATAGGTCTTGGAGAACCGGTCGGCCGCAGCCCTTACGGACTTCAGGAGGCAGGCCGTGTCTGCGGTCAGCCGCAGGTCGATCACCTTCGCTTCGCGCGGCACGCCCAGGGCATACACGTCCGCCGGCATCTTGTCAGGGTAGTCGAAGTCAACTCCGACTGTCTTGTCGCCCACGGTCTCCTCGATGCGCACGAGGCGAGAAGTCGCCGGGTCCACGATGAACCGCCGGGTGCCTTGGCCGTTTTCAACGCCGTTGAGCTTCTCCGTGAAGACCGTCATCTCCTTCCCGGCGATCCTCTCCGCGCCTTTCGTGACCTCGGCCCCCATGGCCTTTTCAGTCTGGAGCCTCTTTGCGAGAAACTCCAGCATGTTCGCCGATCGCGCCGCGTCTCCCGCCGGCGAGCTTACGAGGGTGGAAGGACTCACGGTCATGATCGTGACCGTCTTGGCCGAAGGGCTGTAGGAGACCCCTTGCTCAGAGGAAACGTCCAGGGATTGAACGCTTCCGTCCTTGTTCTTTTCGATCCATCGCAGGGGCTTGAAGGACACCCAGCATTCCCGGCCGTCCTTCTCGTGGAAGTGCGTGCACTCGGCCTCCTGGCTGACGGCGAGGGCCTGCATGACTTCCGCGTAGGCGGTGCTTGGCTTGCTCAGGGGCGGGATCAGCCACGCCAGGCCAGCCAGCACCGCACAGGCCGCGGCGGCCACGGCAATCGCCCTGCCCAGGCGGAATCCGCGCGGTCGCATAGCTGTTGGCGTCGCTGCTGGCGTGGCGGTCTGCCGCTCGGCCAGCCGCCGGGCAATGGAATCATCCAACCCCGCCGGGGGCTGGCACGCGCTGGTCGCGGCTTTCAGTTCACGCTCGATCACGATGTCCATGTGAGGTCCCTGGTTTGTCATTGTCGCTTCACCTTTCTTGTTGGATTTGAAGTCGTTCATACTTCTCCCGAAACGCTTCGCGCGCCCGTGAGAGGGCCGACTCGACCGACTTCTCGCCGACGCCTCGCCGCTGGGCGATCTGTCGCACGGACAGTCCGTCCAGATACTTCTCCTCGAGCAGGTTCGCATAGTCCTGCGGCAAGGATCGCATGACGGAGGAGATCGCGGCCGTTCGCTCGTCGTTTGCGTCAGAGCCCGCTTCGGGTGCCGGCACCTCGTTCATATCAGCGGCACTCGCCGCCGGACGGGCCGCGCGGCCGCGGAACCAATCGGCTGTCTTGCGGCGGGCGATTCCCCGCAGCCAGGCTATCGGCGAGCATTCGCCGCGATAGGTCGGCCAGGCCTCAACCGCTGCCAGGAAGACGTCTTGCGTCACCTCGGCGGCGGCGTCCCGGTCGGGAAACAGCCTGTACGCGACGTATCCGTACACCTCGCGAAAGTGACTGCGGAACACCTCATCGAACGCCATCGGCTCGAAATCAGGCACGCCTTTTTTCAGGTCCACGGAAATCTCCAAAGGGCCATGACCACGTATGCAAAGTCGGAAATAACGCGGAAATCCTTCGCTGAATCCGCCAAATGAATGGAGATCGGCCCGCCCTTGCCCGGCGCCGGTGATTTGACGGGGCTGGCCGAGATTCGTTGGACCAGAACAAATCCCACGGTTTTTGGCGAAACCTTCCGCTTCGCCGGGCGTCTGGTAAGTATAGGCGAGTCGTCCGCATCGTGCGACAGACGGGGAAGCTCTGCGCCAAGTTCCGGACGGCGAGGTGGAACCACGAATACTCGGCCAGACAACAGCGCGAAGGATCAGCAAACGGCTTGGCCGGGGGGCAGGCGGGGGCGGCCACGGGGAAAGCCCGTTTGGCGGCAACTGACGGCCCGGATGCCGGCCGGGATACCGCGGCGCAGGTGTCGGGGCGTCGCGCCTGGCTGGCTGTGCAGGTTCGCAGTTGCGGCGGGCGCGTGCGCCCTGGCCGGCGCGGGGGCCTGGCAGGCCCAATGCCGCCATGCCCGTGCGGACGGGATAGTTGTCGTCACGAATGCTGAAGACCCGAACGAGGGTCGCGCCGTTCAGCAGCTGGGCACGCCGCCAAGACCCGACAAGGAGGAGCTGTTCAGCATTTGCGACACCGGCGTCGCGGAGAACGGCCCGAAGAATCCCTCGATTTGGACCATTCGCGAGCCGGTCCTCCTTACCTGGATCCGCACATACCACTACAATAACCTCCAAGGTGTTGCGCCCGGCAAGATCTCCCTGAAGCACGAGGACGGCTCCGTCTACGGCCCCTGGCAGACCACGGGCAAGCAAGATGGCGCCATGAAGAACATCGCCTGGGAGGTCCACCTCAGAGTAGTGCTCCGGCCCGGCACGTACACGGTGGTCGATTCCGACCCGCCGACCTGGTCCCAGAATGCCGGGACGGGACACAGGGGGTACGTGAACATCCGATTCCGTCGCCTTGGGGGCGCATTTGCGGCAGCCAGTCCCCTGGCCAACGGGCTGGTGGCGCTGTGGTCCGGCGACGGCGACGCCCGCGACGGCGCCGGCGACAATCACGGGCAGATCAAGGAAGGCGTCACGCTCGCCGAGGGCAAGTTCGGACAGGCGTTCAAACTCGACGGCAACAGCGGGCACATCGAGTTTCCCAGCAGCAAGGCCCTGCATATCGCCGGCGACCAGACAATCTCCATGTGGATCAAACCTGAGCGTCTGGACAAGACGCGATTCCTGATGAGCCTGTCCTATAACGAGCTGCGGGTCTTCGTCACGGCCGATGGCGTCTTGGGCTACTCCTACGGAACGGATGGCAGCCCCCGGTGGGAGCACGTGGAATTGAACACCGGCCCCGGCGCCGAGCACACGGTGGAATCGGGCCCGCCGGTCAAGCTGGCCGTCCAGGGCCGCCGGGCCGTGGTGCGACCGGGCGAGTGGACGCACGTGGCGGCGGTGCGGGACCTGACGTCGCGGAAGCTCCGGTGGTACGTCAACGGCGAGATGGTCTGCCAGGGCCCGGCCGAGATCGCGGCCCCGAGCATCTCCGGCGAGCCGCTGTTTGTGGGCAGGACCCGCCTCGACTTCGCGCGGTTCTGCGGCAGGATCGACGACGTCGGCATCTGGAACCGCGCGCTGTCGGCCGAGGAGGTCCGCCTGCTGCACCTGGCTCCGGGACTTCGCAACGCCATAATGGCGTCGGGCACGATGGCGGTCGCCCCCGCCGCGACGCGGGTCGCGGGGGCCGACCGCGTGCTCGCCAAGGACGGCACGATACTGCTCGGGGCGCTCGAGAATCCGTCGTTTTCGTTGACCGCGACCTTCGGAAAGATAGAAATCGCCGCCAAGGACCTGGCCGGCATCGTGCCGGTGGAAGGCGACCCCGGCAAGGTGTGGCTGCTGCTGGCCGACGACCAGGCGGTCCGCGGCGAACTGGCGGACCCGGTGCTGAGGCTCAAACTCGCCGGGGGTTCAACGCTGAGGATACCCCTTAAGGAGGTCCGCGAATGCGGACTCCGCGCGGCCGAGGAAAAGCCGGCCAGCAGCACGGAGGCCGCCACAGCTTCGGCCAATCCGATGATGGTCATCCTTCGAAGCGGCGAGCGCCTGGCCTGCGCGGACTTGAGGGAGGATCTGAGTCTGGAGACTCCTTACGGCCGGGTGGCGGTGCCGGCCAAGGCGCTGCTGAGGATCGAGCCGAGCTACGGCGGGCTCCTCTGCCATCGGTTGGTCCTGCGGAGCGGGTCGCAGCTTTCCGGCAAACTCTTGCAGGAGAAGTTGGCCCTGAAACTGCAACTGGGGCCGGAGGCGGTGATCGGGCGCCAGGAAATTGTCAGCCTGTACAGGGCAGGCGAGGCGGCGGGCCCCGGCGACCAGGCCTCCATGCAGATGCGAAGCGACGACGTGCTGGTCGGCGAGATTGCCGATAAGACGCTGACCTTGCGCACGCGGTTCGGCAACGTGCAGTTCGCGCCGGCCAGCGCGTCGGAGATCCGGTTCGACTCCGCCGGCGGGGCCCGGGCAGCGGTGCGGCTGTGGAACGGATCGAGCCTTTCCGGCGAACTGGTCGAGTCGGCGGTGACGTTCACGGCATGGGCCGACGGCCCGACGCTCAACCTGCCGGTGGGGCAAGTAGTCTCGATTGTCCGCTGCCGTGCCCTTCCGCCGGCGGAGATCGTCGAGAAGGTACGGAAGCTCATCTCGCAGTTGGGGGCCGAGTCGTACAAGGACCGCCAGGCGGCAACGGATTCGCTGATCGAGATGGGCCCGGGCATCATCCCGCTGCTGGAGAAGCACCTGGACGCTTCCGACCCCGAGGTTCGCGCACGAGTGGCCACGATTCTGGAGAAGCTCCGGCCGCAGGCGAAAGACGCTGCTCCTCCGCAGAACCCGCAGCAGCCTGGGTGGGGTGGTGGGCTCAAGGGTGGATGACCCATCACCTCTTCCAGGCTGAAAAAGCGTCGCGAAGCTCAAAGATTGGGGGATTCAGGCGAAGGATTCTTGTGCGGTCGGGGACTATAGTACGGAAGCCATGGCCCACAGAGAATGCTGTCACGGGAGAGTGCGGGTATGTCAGACGGAAGCCTCGACGGTTTCGCGGCCGTGTTCGAAAGCTGCTTCGACCAGGTTTACGGTTACGTCGCATACCGCCTCGCGCCGGACCTGGATGTGGCAAGCGACCTCACGCAGGATGTTTTTCTGGCGGCTTTGAGATCCTGGCATTCGTACCGCGGCGAGGCGTCGGCGCTGACGTGGCTTCGATCCATCGCCAGGCGCAAGATCGCGGACCATTACACCGACCAGGCCCGGCAAGGACGCCGCCAGGACTGTCCCGAAGCCCCCGCCGAGCCGGCGAGCGAACCGCCCGAGCCCCAGCAGCGGACGCTTCTGCTGGCCGAGGCCATGCGGTCGCTGCCGGCCGATTGCGTCGAACTGCTGGAGGGCAAGTACCTGGAGGGGCGGTCCGTTCGGCAGATGGCGCAAGAACAGGGCAGGAGCGAAAAGGCTATCGAGTCCGCCCTGTCCCGCGCACGGCAAACGCTGCGAGAAGAATACCTGAAACTTCAAGAACGAAAGGACATCCAATGAACCCTCATGATCTCAATACCGAAAGCCGCATTACAGAGGCCATTGGCGAGGCCGTGGCCGCCTTTGCAGCTCCCACGGGGCTCAAGGAATCATTGCGAAAGAAGGTGCTCCAAGAGGCCGCGGCGCTCAGGGCGGACGCGGCTTGCCTCACAGCACCGGCCCGCGGGCTAAAGGCGCCTTGGATCCGGTCTCGCTGGCTGGTCGGCGGGATCGCCGCGGCCGTGCTGGTGGCGGTTGGCCTGATCGTCCTGCTTTCTCCGGGCAACGGGGCATCTCTTGCGCTGGCGGACGTTCAGGCGGCCACCGACAAGGTGGCCTGGGTGCACGTGAAGTTCCAGGGGGGCGGCCAGATCGCGGAGCAGTGGAGTTGCCTCCGCCAGGGCAAATGGTTCGCAATACGCAATGACGGGGACATAGTGTTCGGCGACAATGTCAAAAACACTCGCCTGCGGTATTTCAAGGGCAGCAGATACCTTGTTGAAGACACGCCGACGATCTACCCCGGTGGAAAGACGCCGAAATGGGAGCCACAATCGGCATGGCAGTTAGTCGTCGGGCCATACGAGGACCATGCCGGCAACCCCACCGAGAGGTCCTGGATCGAGAAGGCCGCGGAGACTGTCGATGGAAAGCGGCTTGTCCGCTTCGACTGGTACTACAAGGATGCGCTTGGGCGTCAGACGCTCGGGACCCAGTTGTGGGCGGACCCCGAAACGCGCCTGCCCGTGAAGGTGCGCTATCGGCTTCAGATAGGCGAGAGAACCCAGCCGGGCCAGGAATGGATGACGGGCACGTTCGATTTCCCGGACAAGGGGCCTGAAGACATCCATGCCCTGGGCGTGCCGGCAGGTCTTCCTACGGTCAAGACGGGGCCCATCACAGCCGAGGCCAGGGCTGTTATCGACAAGGCCAAGAAGGCGGCCCAGAGCTTCCCGAAGACGTACCGGCTCGTTACCTGGACCAACGACAGCGAATCCGAGATCGACGTTGTATGGCGCGACGGCGAGAGGATTCGCATGAACCGCTACTTCAACATGGAACAGTACCCGGCCTATCATCTCTCGCTGCCGGCCTCGGCCGAGCAGGTGCTCAAGTGGACCGAGACACAGAACCCAATGAGCATCATGATGTTTGCCGACGGCCGGACGTACCACAGGAGCAATCCTTACCCGAAGGACGTCAGGGCCGCGGACCGGACCGAGCCGACCGTGCACGTCAGCTCGCTATCGGCGAAGAGCTATTTCAGAACCAACCATAACCCGCCGACCGACTACCAATGGCCGTTCCTGGACCGCGGCGCGCCGGCCGAGATCGTCAAGGACGACCCGGAAACGCCGGCGGATTGCATCCTGTTGCGGTTCGGCGCGGTCGACTACCGGCATGATTACTACGTTGATCCGACGAAGAACTACATGTGCATTAAGGAGGTCCATTGGCGCAGCCGCGGCGGCCAATTGGAAAAGTGGCGGGAATACTGGCTGTTCAACCTGGAGCGGGCCTCGGACACGGCGTGGTACGCGACAAGACACCTCATGATCGACTACGGCGATGCGGGCAAGGACATCGGACGCAGCCACTTCTATCATGACGTCCACTTCACGCCGCTGGCCCCGGCCGACCTGCCGGCGGGAATCTTCGACGGGAAAGAACTGCTGAAAGGCGCCAAGGTCGAAGCCGACTGACTGGAATAAAAGGGTCTTCCGGATATTGCGTAGGTAGGCAGGGGACAAGACAGCCCTTCCGGCGGGCTCTTGGGGGCCCCGCCCCCAAGAGCCCGGAGTTTATCGCTTTACGGCTGCCAGCAGGCGACA
>Ga0315282_10017797_pt1 | contig 10228 bp, 5 predicted proteins | sample YL17G07_20_MG_FD_203693 | JGI IMG/M metagenome (GOLD analysis project Ga0315282, IMG submission 203693) | Sediment microbial communities from Yellowstone Lake, YNP, Wyoming, USA - YL17G07_20 | ecosystem: Environmental > Aquatic > Freshwater > Lake > Sediment | place: USA: Wyoming | collected... | reverse complement strand
CGGCCTCAAGCTGGCGCCCCAGAGCCTGGAGGGTCTCAACCTCCTCGGCATCGCGCTGGGAGAACAGAAGGATTTCACAGGAGCAGTGGAAGCCTTCCAGCAGGCGCTGAAAATCAACCCTCGCTCGACAGAGACTCACAACAATTTGGGCAACAGTTACGTCATCCAGCAGAAGAACGATCTGGCAGAGAGCGAGTTCCGCGCCACGCTGCGCTACAATCCGCGCAACCGTGACGCGAATTACAACCTTGGGTTGCTACTGCTGGCCCGGAACGACCCGCGAGACGCCATCACTTACTTCAGCCGAGTGCAGCCACAAGGCCCGGACGTTCTATTCAACCTGGCCCAGGCGTACTTGGGCACCGGCCAGAAGGAGAAGGGCCTTGAACTTGCGCGGTCGCTCTCCGAGCAGGCCAAGAACGACGTTCGCGCACACTTCACGCTCGGGGTGCTCCTGGCCAAACAAAAGCAGTACAGCGCCGCCATCCATGAGTTCGAGGTCGCGAACTCGCTCAAGCCCGGCACGTTTGAGATCCTTCACGACCTCGGCCAAGCCTACCTAAGAATGGGCGATAATGAGAAGGCTCGGAATATTCTGGGTCGAGCTCTGGACCTCTCCCCGAATTCCGCTGAGACGCTCTATCTAATCGCGCAGACATACGAGGACGAGGGCAAAGACGTCGATGCCCTCGAGTTGCTCGTCAGAGCGCACAAGCTTGCTCCGCGCAATACCGATGTGATCTTCCTCATGGCGCGCCTCAGCATGAAGCAGTCGTTCTATGAAGATGCCATTCCGTTGCTGGAGGAGGGACTAAAGGTTGTTCCCAACCGCCCGAACCTGCTCGCGGCGCTCGGTGAATGTTACTTCATGATGGGGAAGGTCGATAAGGCCAAAGACACATTCCAGACGCTCATCCAGGTTGACCCTTCCGCTCGCTCGTACGCTTTTATGGGTCTTTGTTATCGCCACCTGGGACGGTTTGACGAGGCGGAGAAATACCTGGAGCAAGGACTGAAGGTCGATCCTCACGACGTGTCGTGCCTGTATAACATGGGCTACATCACGAGTCGGCAAGGGCAATACGACCTAGGGGAGAAATGGCTCAAACAGGCGCTAGAGGTCGACCCGGACTACGCCGAGGCCCTTCTGGAATTGGCCAACTTGAAGATGCATCAGAAGAAGTTTGAGGAAGCCATACCCCTGTTGCGTAAATGCGCCAAATTGCATCCTCATCCTGGGCCAGTCTACTACAAGCTCCAGGCGGCCGAGCGGGATCTCCACCAGACGGAAGCGGCGGAAAGGGATCTGAAAATCTTCCAGACCCTCTCCAAAGACCCCCATCCCGCACCCGCCCCTTACCAGCACATCTTTGCCTATTTGGATCAGCGGGCGGATCTTACTCCCCAGCAGCGGACCCAGTTCGATATCGAGCAGTTGGAAAAGGAAGTGAAGCTCCATTCTGGTCGGCCGCAGAACCTTTATTTTCTTGCCGAAGCGTATTTAAAGCTTGGGCGGGTCGAAGACGCCAAGCAAGTTGTTGCTCAGCTCGACCAGGTGAGCCAGGGCGATTTTCGCACCGCGGTGGGGGTCGGAGTGCTGCTGGCGCGTTACCACCTTTATGCGGAGGCCGTGGCGCACTTTCAGGAAGCTCTTAAATCCAATCCGAATTCGGACGACGCGTGGTACGACCTCGCCGATGCCTATTTCCGGAAGCGCGATTATGCGAACGCCCTAGCTGCAGCGCAGCACGTCTCACCTCAAGGGCAAAAGGATACAAGTTATTTGGCCTTGCTCGCTGACATCTATGCCCACCTCGGCCGGTTCGACGAGGCCGTAAAGCTGTTTCGCCAGGAAATAGCCGAAAACCCGAATCAGGACCAAGCCTATCTTTCTCTGGCGCTAGTCTACCTCCGCTCAGGTAACACCTCTGGCGCGAGAGAGACACTGCAACGGGGGCTCGAGCGGACTCCAGACTCTGGTGAGCTCCTCTGGGGCGTGGGGGTCTTGTCGGTGATGGAAGGGGAAAGCGAGAAAGCCGAGCGGTATCTGAAAGAATCCGTGGAGTTGCTGCCAGGATGGCCAGGAGGTTATTCGGCGCTCGGAGTGCTCTATTACCAGACCGGGCAAATCGACAAGGCGCGGGAAACCTTGGAGCGGTTTAAGCAGGGGGGGCCGCGCGGCGCGCTCGATGTCCAGCGGATCGAGCAGACTCTATCCGCCGCAGCGTCGGAGGAATCCGGCAGCAAGAGCGCTCATCAGCTCACGCCGCAAGCTCGGCAACAATTCCTGCAAGTCGCCCTGGCCCTCGCCGATCAATCCCTTTAACCACATTTCTTTTGATGTCTTCCCTCGTGTTGTTCGGGTGGCGGTGGCTCGCTGCATCGGAGCGGCAGCGCGCCTCCGTGGTCGCTTCTTTACTTACGGGCCGGAGCGGGTTATGCGCTCAATCGAAGGTCCGCGGCGACCTGGGCGAGATCCCCCTCGCGGCTTGATCCGGAAGGGACGGGACCCGTTGAGGCTTTGACGATCAACTCTGCTGGAATCAAGTATTCCTTGCCCTGGGGCTCATCGGCGGTAGACAACTCTTGGAGGGCGTCGGCGGCCATTCGCCCCAGCCAGTCGCGATGGACGTCCACGGTGGTGATGGAGGGAGTGATGTAATCCGCCAAGTGAGTCTTGTCGAAGCCCGTCACGGAAATATCTTCCGGCACGCGCAGGCCGGCTTGGGTGAAAGCTTTGATCAGGCCTACGGCACTCAGATCATTGACGGCCACGACGGCGGTGGGCCGGGGCTTCAACTTCAAGATGGCGAGTCCCGCCGCCACGCCGCCTTCAAAGCGCAGGTCACCTGTCAGGGTTGGGCCGGGATCCAAGCGCAGAGCTTTCATGCACTGGACAAAGGCTTCGCGGCGCGCGATGTTCGACTTCAAACCCGATCGGTCGCCGGCGAAAGTCATTCGCCGGTGGCCAAGCTGAAACAGGTGTTCGACGACTTGCTGAATGCCCGAAAAATAATCGATGCGCATATTGCTGACGTACTTCTGCACCGGTCCCAGGTCCAGAAAGGTGACGGCGATCCGACGCCGGGCGATTTCGTCGATCAAGGGCAGGTTGGCCTCGGAAGTCATCACCGCCACGCCGCGTACGTGGTGCTCGAGCATCTTCTCGGTCGCGCGCCGCATGCGGCTGGGGTCATAGTTCGTATCGCTGAGGATGACTTCGTAGCCGAGTTGCCGGGCGCGAGTCTCGAAGCTCTTGATGACCTCCGGAAAGAAAGGGTTCTCGATATCGGAGACGATCATGCCGAGCGTGCGGCTGCTTCGCCAAGCCAGGTTGCGCGCGTGAGCGTTGGGGAAGTAACCGAGGCGGCGCACGACAGAAAGGACGTGGCGGCGTGTTTTCCCGCTCACCTGGCCTGTATTGTTTAGGACGTGAGACACGGTGGCCGTGGATACTTTGGCCTCGCGAGCTACGTCCCGAATGGTCAGAGCCATGAGCAAAGCCAGGCCCCCTGCAAAGAACCGTGTCTACGTAACCTCAAAATACTACCACCCTTCTTCTTTGGCAATAGATGGCCAAGAAAAAAAACTGAGAAATGCCAAAAAAAAAGCTTGACAAGCCTGCTGGGCACGTGGTACTAGGTTAACCGCTTAAGGTGTTGTATCTTTCGTCGGGTTGAGGGCGCGTAAGAATCGAGCAGAAGAGCGGCCGTAACCCATTCAGGACTCCCTGGAGGAAAACCGCCCCTCGGTTCGCGTTTCGGTTCGGTAGCTATGTGGCAGCAGGGGCCCGAGGAGAGACTGTCGAGAGCGAAGCGTCATTCCCGGGCCAAGCCGGCCGAACCTCATTTCATCATTTCGTAACTTTCCAGCCGCATTCCCATGCGGCGGAGGACAGGAGGATGAATCGATGCTAAGACGCGGATTGTTCCTGCGTTTTCTCTTTTTGGCCCTGGCAGTCCCCGTCATGTTTGTTCTGACCAGTGTGAGCCTTCATGCCCAGGTGGACACTGGCTCGATTCAGGGGACTATCAAGGACCAAAGCGGTGCGGTGATCCCCAATGCCAAGGTGACCCTGACGAATGAAGGGACTAACCTTACCCTTACCGTGACTTCCGCCGGTGACGGCAGCTACATCTTTGTGCCGGTCAAGATCGGCGTTTACGCGGTGAGCGCCGAAGCCCCGGGTTTCGCCAAGGCTGTTCAACCCCACATCACGCTGAATATTCAACAGCAACGCGTGGTTGACCTCACGCTGAAGCCGGGCGTCGTTACCCAAACGATTGAGGTAACCGCCGCGCCTCTGGCCCTGCAGACTCAAAACGCCTCGGTGGGTCAAGTGGTCAGTTCACGAGCCGTAAACGACTTGCCCTTGAACGGGAGGAATTTCACCTTCCTGGCCCAACTGGCTGCCGGGGTCAACACGCCGGAACCCGACACTCGCGGCAACGCCGCCTCGGGGGCGTTTTCGGCCAACGGCATGAGGCCCGCTCAAAACAATTACCTGCTGGACGGGATCGACAACAACTCGAACACGGTGGACTTTCTGAACGGCACCAATTTCGTGGTTCTTCCACCGGTAGATGCGATTCAGGAGTTCAAGGTCCAGACCTCGAATTACAGCGCGCAGCTTGGGCGCGCCGGCGGGGCGATCCTGAACGCCACGATCAAGTCCGGGACGAACAACCTTCACGGCGCCCTCTGGGAATTCCTCCGCAACGACAAATTCGATGCCGCGGACTTTTTTGAAAACGCGGGGGGTGTAAAGAAGGGTGCGTATCGGCAGAACCAGTTTGGCGTCGCCATCGGTGGTCCGGTCATTAAGAACAAGATGTTCTTCTTCGGCGACTACGAAGGTCTGCGCCGGCGGCAGGGGACAATTTTCACCTCCAGCGTTCCGACCGCTCTTGAGCGCGACAGCAACTACACCGATCTTTCGGACCTGATTACGGGCCAGTACGTCAACGGAGCACCTACTACCACACACACGGACCTCCTCGGTCGGACAGTGCCGGCCGGGACCATTTTTGATCCCGCCACCACGCGAGCGGTCACGATTGGAGTCGCGGATCCCGTTACAGGCCTGGTACCGACGGCAACAGGTTTTGTCCGCGATCCCTTTGGCACTTATCCGGTCGGCACCACTGACTTCTTGGGCACCAATGTCGCCACTTACCTTTTGAACCACCTTCCCGCCGGCCGGCTCGATCAAAACGCGATTAAGCTCCTGAACGCCTTCCCCACACCTACCAGCGGCAGCCTCTTCCAAAACTATGCGAGTTCGCCCATGCTGAACGAACACCGCAACGCGTTCGACGTGCGGGGGGACGTGAACAAGGGAGACAAGGACCAGATATTCGCCACAGCAAGCTATGTCGACGATCCCCAGTACATCCCGGGTCCCTTCGGGGGAATTGCCGATGGCGGGGCTTTCCAGCAGGGCATTCAGACCGCGACTACCATCCTGGGAGCCTTGTCATGGACCCGCATGGTGTCGCCGACCACGGTGAATGAGGCGCGGATAGGATTCAACCGCATCGGAACCTCCCGCACCGGGCCCGTCGCCACCCAGATGGGGATTCCGGAACAGTATGGAATCCAGGGCGTGCCCCAGGTCACCCTGAACGGCGGCCTGCCGGCGTTCGGAATCAACGGCCTGACTACCCTGGGGAGCAACGCCTTCCTGCCTTCGGATGAAGTGAGTGCAACGACCCAGGTGACGGACAACTTCACGAAGACTTACGGCAAGCACACTTTCAAGGCGGGCATCGAATACCAGCGGGTCAAGTACTCCACCCTTCAACCCCCCTGGTCGCACGGCGAGTTCGATTATGGTGGGCGTTTCACCAGGATTCCCGGGGGGTCTTCCGACAGCGCCGGTCGAGGCCAGTTCCTCTTGACACCCATTTTGAGCACGGTGGGGGGAATCGACTACGTCGGAGGATCGGACAACATTTACGTGTCCAATATCGCCCAGACGGATGACGGAAAGAACTACTGGGGCACCTACTTCGAAGACGATTGGAAGGTAAGTACCAAGCTGACCTTGAACCTGGGACTTCGCTGGGAGTTTTTCGGCCAGACGTTTGAGCACTTCGGCGCCCAGGCCAACTTCGTTCCAGGCGTGGGGGGCAGCGGAGCCAAATACTTGATACCCTCCAATCGAAAGGGTGACGTTCTCTCCCCGAGCTTCCTAGCCTTGACGGCCAAGGACGGCATTGCCATCGAGTATACTGACAATCAAAGCCTGGGTGTCTCCCAGAAAACCAATTTTGGACCGCGTTTTGGATTCGCGTACAAATGGACACCGAAGCTGGTCATGCGCGGTGGATTCGGCATGTTCTACAATGGGTTTGAAAACCGCGGCTATTCGCCCAACATCGGTGAGAACTACCCCTTCCAGTTCAACTTCTCCTTCGCCCCTTCGAACGACCAAACGCCGGTTAACGCCGCCACGTATACGAGCTTTGCCGGTACCAACTGCGCAAATTTCTATAGCTTTGAAGCTGGTTTTACTTGTACACCTCTCGACCCGGCTGTAGTTGGCGCGTCGGGTCTGCAGCTTCGAGGTATCCAGTACAATTACCTGACACCTTACACGGAGGGCTGGAACTTAACATTCCAGTATGAAGTAACGCCTAGCATGACGGTATCGCTGGGTTACGTGGGGAACAGCGCTCACCATATCGAGGCGTTTCCTGGCTCCAATAACGCCACACAAGTCATCGCGCCGTCCGTTGACATCAAAACCGTTGTTCCCTATCCTGACTTCGGCCGAGGAGCCAGTTACGCTGCAACGGAAGGATCCAGTTACTACCACAGTCTCCAGGCCTCGTTCGAAAAACACTATGCGAGGGGTCTGAATTTCCTGGGGACGTACACGTTTTCAAGGACCCGGAGCGATGCCGGAGACCTCCTGAACGGCGGGGTCGGAGAAGGCTATCGTGCCCCTAGCGTCCCCGCCTTCGGGATTCAGGGCGATTACCGAGACGCAAACTTCGATATTCGGCATGTCTTTCACTTCAGCGGCGGATACGAGCTTCCCTTCGGTCCGGGGAAACAATTCCTCCCGAACGCCACTGGAATTGAGAAACATATTGTCGGCGGTTGGAGCATGCAATGGATCGCCACCGTCGAGGGCGGTCAACCTGTGACCATTGGCTGCAACACCGGAACAAGTAATGGCTTGGGGTGTAACGCGCTCCTTGTTTCGGGGCAGAGCCTTTATACAAACAAGGAGCCGCCTAACGGAATGTGGAACGCGGCCGCTTTCACTCAGCCATGCAATCCTGATACCGGCGGGCCTGTGGGCTGCGTCTCGCTAACGGGTCTTGGCCTCTTGGGCGGGGCGCCTACCCAGGTTAGGGGTCCGGGCCTCAGCCGGTTTGATTACTCGCTGTTCAAGGACTTCCAGTTGAGCGAGAAGTTCCGCCTCCAGTTCCGGAGTGAATTCTTCAATATACTCAACCACCCCACCTTCAATCCTCCGAATCTTGGCGGAAACGGCGTGGTAGCCATCCCGGGCTCGGGCGACTTCCTCAACCCGAACTTCGGGAAGAGTGGCGGCACGCGCTTCAGACCTTACGATCCACGACAGATCCAGTTCGCTCTGAAGCTTCTGTTCTAAGCCAACCCGCGAACGACCAACCAGGGCGCCCCGATGCATCGGGGCGCCCTTGTTATTTGGGCCTGGCCCGAAGGGAAAGCAAGATCCTTCGCTACGCTCAGGATGACAGCGAAGGGGCCGCCACGGCGGGCACCCCTCAAGATGACAGGCAATGTCATTCTGTGCGAGCGCAGCGAGCGAAGAGCCTCGGCAGTTCTTGAGATGTTGGCCCCCGCGGCGATGCTGCTCCCGCCTCGGGAAGAAAAGGAAGGACCTCAGCACTCTCCTTCTCCATACCAGTCTTTGCTCAAGTCTCTCCACGCAGGATTGCCTGACACAATCAAGGCAACCTTCTTCGCCCCTAGCCATCCCTTGATTTGTTTCTCTCGCTGGCTGGCGGCGCGCACGTCGCCGAAAGCCTCGTAGTACACCAAACGTGTGAGGTTATATTGGCTGGTGAACCCGGGCAGCAGTTTGCACTTGTGCTGGAGCACGCGTTTCTCCAGGTCGTTGGTCACGCCAGTGTAAAGCGTACGGCTGTTGTTGGTCATGATGTAGACGTAATAGGTCTTCACCGCCGTCTGCCTCATCGAATAAGGCAACATTCTCGCACACTGTTGCTGTCGTGCTATTCTGAGCCCGCATTTTGGGCGAAGAATCCCTGTAGTTCTTCCTGTTCACTAACCGGGCGAAATGCCGAGGTCCTTCGTCGTCCCGCTTACGCGGGACTCCTCAGGATGACAGCGACGGGAAGATTCTTCAGCAACCTGCTAAGATAAAGACGCCATGTTTCGGTTCCGCTGGCCAGTGGCAACTCTGCTTCTCTACGCAGTACTGTGCGCGTCGGCAAGCCAGACGGGCACCGATGCGCTCGACCGCAAGTTCCAGTCTGCACTTGCTCATTTCAATTCCGGACAGTATGCCGCCGCACAGCAAGAGCTTGAAGCACTCGCCCGGGCTTTGCCCAATAGTTTTGAAGTTCAGGAGCTTCTCGGGCTCGTTTACTCGTCCCAAGGCCAGGAGGAAAAGGCTACGGCCCCCTTCGAGCGGGCCGTCCGCCTCCGCCCGGAGTCGGGTCCCGCTCGGAACAACCTGGCCACGAACCTGGCGCGACGGGGAAAGACGTCGTTAGCCGAGAAGGAATTCAAGAAGGTCGTCGAACTCGAGCCCGGAAGCTTCGACGCCAACCACAATCTCGGCGCGTTCTACATACGGACGGGAAGAATCGCGGAGGCCATCCCGTACCTGGAAAAGGCCCAGAGCGCGAATCCCGCGTCGTATGACAACGGCTACGATCTGGCGCTGTCGTACGAGGAAAAGGGCCGTTTGCCGGAGGCCCGGCGGCAGATTCAGGAGCTTCTGAAGCAGAAAGACACTGCGGAATTGCACAACCTGCTCGGCGGGGTTGAAGAAAAGGCCGGGAATTATGTGGCCGCGGTCAACGAATACGAGAAAGCGGCACACATGGATCCGAGCGAATCGAATCTCTTTGACTGGGGCAGCGAGCTTCTGGTCCATCAAACTCCGAATCCCGCCATCGCGATTTTCTCGGAAGCGGTGAAACGTTATCCCAATTCTCCGCGGCTCGCGCTCGGACTCGGCCTCGCCCTTGATGTGCGCGGCGGCTACGACGACGCCGTGAAGGCCCTTATGCGAGGCATCGACCTGGACCCTTCAGACACGCGCGCGTACTATTTTTTAAGCAAAGTGTATAACCGTGCCCCCAGCCAAGTCGATGAGGTGGTGGAGCGCTTCCGCCGTTTTGCTGAGTTGAGGCCTGGTGATGCGCAGGCCACCTGTTATTACGCCGTCAGCCTTTGGAAGGGAAGGCGGTCGGAGACTTCCCCGGCGTACCTCGATCAAGTTGAGTCCCTATTGAAAAAGGCGATCGCGCTCGATCCCTCGTCCGCTGAGGCCCATCTCCAGCTTGCAAACCTTTACTCCCAGCGTCACAAATACGCCGAGGCTGTGCCAGAGTATCAGCAGGCGCTCAGGCTTTCCCCGAATGTCCCCGACGCCCACTTCCGGCTGGGGCAGGCTTATTTTCAAGTGGGGAAGAGGGATCTGGCGGAGAAGGAATTCCAGCTCCACAAGCAACTCTACGAGCAGCATTTGGCGGAGATTGACAAGCAGCGGTCGGAAATTCAGCAGTTTGTCTATTCGATGAAGGGCGCTCCCGCCGGGCCGTGATGCCTTGGCGATTTGCGATTGACGATTGCCGATTTTAAAGAAGTGGCTAGTGGCCAGTGCTTAGTGGCTAGTGATAACGACCGTCGGACACACAGCCAAATCCTGATGCTTCCGGGGGTGAGGGCTACTTTACACTAGGCTATCCACGTGCGAAGTGCGGCGCCGAGCCGGTCGAGTGCAACCGGTTGCGCTTCGTGCCAGAGCGAAAATTCCGGAGGGGCGACAACGTAGGCTTCGGAGAGGCTCTCGGCCAGACAGACGCATACGGTCGAGCGCTGGTATTCCTCGTAACGGCTGGCGGCCAGCCACACGTAGAGCGCCAGCATTTGCGCGTCCACGGCGCTACCCGGCAAGTCGTCGACGGCAGGAAGGGGGTTGACCTGATCCGGGTTGTCGAACACGGCCACGCCGGTGAAAGGTTTGGGCTTGCTG
>Ga0315282_10017796_pt1 | contig 10229 bp, 11 predicted proteins | sample YL17G07_20_MG_FD_203693 | JGI IMG/M metagenome (GOLD analysis project Ga0315282, IMG submission 203693) | Sediment microbial communities from Yellowstone Lake, YNP, Wyoming, USA - YL17G07_20 | ecosystem: Environmental > Aquatic > Freshwater > Lake > Sediment | place: USA: Wyoming | collected... | reverse complement strand
AAATATTCTGCCAAACCGCCTGGTTCAATGTGTGTTTTGTGGAATTGTTCGCACAAAGTGTAGTCGCCATTTATACAGTAATGGCATGTTAAGCAAGCAACGTGATGATGAACAAAAACTCTGTCAGCAATATTGAAACCTTTGACTACACGTCCTTTTTTTGCAATTACTCCTGCCGGTTCATGCCCGAGAACCAGCGGAGCCCGACTTTCCAGATACCAGTCCATGAGGTCTGAGCCGCATATTCCACAAGCCTTCATCTCCACCAGAACTTCGTCTTCACCTATCTCTGGCGTGGCCATTTCCTCTGTCCGTACATCTGCTTGACTATAATACATTGCGACCTTCATTTCGGTTCAATCGTTTCTCTATTGCCAAACACTTAAGACTTTCCAGACGGAGAGACATCAATTTAAGAACATTAAGAGCATAGGCGAAGAGGGAACCGCAATTTTTGTGCACAAAAAGAAACTGTCGCATAAACCTTTTATAAAGGGAAGAAAATACTCGTTCCCTATGAAACCAGAAACGAAGGCAGAAAAAATCACTGGTTATATACTGCTCGTAATTGGAGTAATTTTGATAATCGTTCCAGCGTTGCTAGCATTTTGGATGTTTTTAAGTGGAGCACAAATTCCTCAGCTTGTTCCAGTTCCAACAGGAGAAACAAACGAATCAACTAAATCCATGGTTATATTCAGCAATGTCTGCCTAGTGTTCTTCATCTTCATCATCATGGTGTGGGCGGGTTCCATAATTTCCAGCCGCGGTTTAACGCTAATAAAAGATGTGAAGCTGAAGTTGGTCGGAAAAAGCCTTCGAGAAGCAGCTGAAGTCGCCGAAAAAGTAAAAGGCGAGAACTAGAAATCCTAGCCTAACCTTCAAGCTTTTATGCTTTCAATTTTCTCTTTAACTTTCAGCAAAAATCCCGCAGCCGGCGCGCCGTCCACAATTCTATGGTCATAAGATAGACTTAGCATTATTATTGGCTTAACTTCAACCTTTCCATCAACTACAACAGGTTTTTCTATTATCTTTCCTACGCCGAGTATAGCGGCTTCCGGCGGATTGATTATCGGCGTAAAAAATTCAACTCCATACATACCTAAGTTTGTAACTGTGAAAGTTCCACCAGTCAATTCTTTCTTGGCCAGTTTTCCCTGTCTTGCCTTTTCTGTCAACTCCTTAATTGCGGTATCAATTTCTTTTAGGGATTTTCTGTCAGCATTATGTATAACTGGAACGACTAAGCCGTATTCTGTAGCAATAGCCAATCCTATGTTTACATCTTCAAAAATTTTTATCTGGTTTCCATCCAACGTTGAGTTTATTATTGAGTGTTCAAGTAGAGCCTTTGCAACAGTCTCGACAAGAATAGCCGTATATGAAACTTGGAGTTTCTCGTGTAAGCCTCCAGCTTTAGAAACGTCAACTTCCATCATTATCGTGCTGTGTGGAGCTGTTCTAAAGCTTGCAGAGACTCGCTCGGCGGACGTCTTTTTAAAACCAGTTAAAGGAATAATTTCCTTGATTTTTGGCAGAGTCCCACGGGCTTCTTCCATAAATCTTGTAACATCTTCTTCAACTATTCTTCCTTCAGGTCCACTGCCCTTAACAAGTGACAAGTCTATTTCATGCTCTCTTGCCAAACGCTTTGCAGATGGCGAAGCCAAAACTCTCTTTTCTGCTTCCTCAACTGCTTGAGGAACTTCAGCAAGTATTTCAGTCTCTGAAAATGCTTCGCCGGGAGATGTTATGACGGCTAAAACTGCGTTGACCGAAGCATCAACGCCTTCTTTTACCAGAATTTTTCGAAGTATTCCAGAACTTGGCGCTTCTAAGTCGTATGTGGCTTTTTCCGAGATTATCTCCACTATTGGTTCGTCCTTCTCAACAGCTTCGCCTTCCTTTTTGTACCATTTGCCCACGCTGCCCTCTTTCATTGTTAGGCTAAGTTTTGGCATAACAATTTTTGTTACCATTTTAAACCACTTTTTTAACTGCTTTCATTATGGCTTTTTCATCTGGAATCACGTATTGTTCCAACGGCGGGCTAAACGGTATGGGAGTGTCTGGCTCGGCTACACGTTTTATCGACGCATCTAAATAATCTATGGCTTCCTCAGCCACCATTGCGGCGATTTCGGCACTTACGCCAGCGGTTTTGCAATCCTCGCTTACAATAACTAATCTTCCAGTTTTTTTGACAGATCTTATTACCGCTTCTTTATCTAGCGGTGTTAAGGTTCTGGGGTCAACAACTTCAGCATCTATCCCTTCCTTTTCAAGTTGTTTAGCCGCGTTGAGGGCTTTGTGCACCATGTATAACGTAGCTACGATCGTCACGTCTGCTCCTTCCCTTTTTACATCCGCCACTCCAAAGGGAATGGTATATTCTTCTTCTGGAACTTCATCTTCAATTGGATACAAAAGCTTATGTTCGCAGAAGAAGACTGGGTTGTTGCCTCTTATGGCTGTTTTCAAAAGTCCCTTAGCATCATAGGGCGTAGAAGGCACAGCCACATACAATCCTGGAACATGTATGAACCATGCTTCTAGGCTTTGAGAGTGATGCGAAGCTATGTTTACTCCAGCTCCGAAAGGTGTCCTAATCACAAGGGGACAACTTGCTTGACCGCCGAACATATAGCGTATCTTTGCTGCTTGGTTTGCAATTTGGTCCATGGCTAGAGCTGTTAGGTCTCCAAACATTATTTCCGCTACTGGACGCATTCCAGTTATTGCGGCGCCTACTGCTGTGCCAATTATGGCTGATTCTGATATGGGCGTATCCCTGACTCTTTCGTCTCCAAATTCTTCTGCTAAGCCTTCTGTTACTTTGAAGGCTCCTCCCCAATATTTGCCAATGTCTTCGCCTAGAAGAAAGACTGTGGAGTCTCGTTGCATTTCTTCTTTTAAGGCTTCCCTCAATGCTTCCCTATAAGTTATTTTCCGCACGTTTGATCCTCCCAAATTTAGGCGTAAACATCCTCTAAAGCCTCTTCTGGGGCTGGATACGGGCTTTCCTTGGCAAATTTGACTGCTTCCTCAATTTCGTCGGAAACTTCTTTTTCAATTTGTTGAATTTCGGATTCTGTTAGAGTGTTTGTTTGTAGGAGCTTTTCCTTAAAGCGTTTGATCGGGTCCTTAGCCAGCCACTCTTCAACTTCTTCTTTGGGTCGATATTTGGCTGGGTCGACTCGTGAATGCCCCTTATGCCTATAGGTTTTACATTCAATAAGTGTTGGTCCTTCGCCTTTTCTGGCTCTTTCAACAGCTTTTTGCGTAGCTTCATAAACTGCTAAAACATCGTTTCCGTCCACAACCACGCCAGGAATTCCGTAGGCTCCGGCTCTGTCTGCCACATTTTCTATAGCCATGACTCTTGATTGGCGTGTTCCCATGGCGTAGAGATTGTTTTCGCAGACAAAGATTACTGGTAGCTTCCAGGTGGATGCCATGTTTATGCTTTCGTGGAAGGTTCCTTGGTTTGAGGCTCCTTCTCCGAAGAAGCATGCTACTACTTGGTCTGTTTTTCTAAGTTTTGCAGACAAGCCTGCGCCAACGGCTATTGGCAGTCCAGCTCCGACGACGGCTGTTGCGCCCAGCATTCCTATTTTGAAGTCTGCGATGTGCATGGAGCCACCTTTGCCTTTGCAGTAGCCTGTTTTCTTGCCTAGAATCTCAGCCATGGTCCGCTTTAGTTCGGCGCCTTTAGCTATGCAGTGTCCATGTCCCCTATGTGTGCTCGTAATATAATCATCTTTTCTAAGGACGCTGCAAACGCCTACTGCTACGGCTTCTTCTCCAAGGTAAAGGTGAATTGTGCCTGGAACAAGGTTTTGAGCGTAAAGGTCGAAGACTTTTTCTTCGAAAAAGCGGATTTTAAGCATTTGTTTATGCATTTCAACAAGCTTGTCTCTCGTTAGTTTTAATGTCAACTGTTTTCCCATCCTTTGACAAGAGTCGGCTTACTTTTTATAGACTGGATACTTTTATATTATGCTATTTTTTTTGGTGAAGATATTGCTCTCTGCGGAGTTTATAGCTCCCTATATAGATTGAACTTCTGGTTCTGTCATGGTTTTGAATCTTCTGGCCGCTTTATTGTTAACGCTTTTTAATAGCGAAAGCCAAAATTTTTCATGGATAAAGGTTTGTGAAGCTTAAGGAAAACGTTTGAGCTTTTTGTTCACCATAGCTTTGATGAAATTCTTGCCAAGGAATCCTTCAAAAGCCATGTACAATATATAAGCGATAAAACCAAGTTCTATAATGATTATGCAAAGCATAACATACAAACCAACCATGTAGGGAGACTCTTGCTGTGGCTCTTTCGAATCTTCATCTTCACGCATTTCATTGCGCCTTTGTTTCACATATTATAAAAAAGACTTAAGGCTTTTGCATAATTAAGCATCTTCACTAAAATTATTCTCTTCAGCTTTGAATTCTCTGTCTTCTAATAGCGGTAGTCAACGGAAATGGAAAAGTGATGTCTGAGGTTTTTTTGAGGAGTGTTCTAAATCTGTTATAGTTTAAGATGAGAGATTTTGAGAGTCAATGGTTGTTCGTTGTGCACTCGAACGCCAAAGAAGAAACATAAAACCTTTAAGATATTGGTATTAAATACTTGAACAGTGTTACGGCTTGGGTAAGATTAGCTTCATTAAGAATGAAATAATGAAAACTGGTTTTCCATTGGAAATGGAAATTCTATCTCTATTGAACTCTGGAAACTGGTTTGCGACTCCTAGTGATTACTACTTCGACAGTGATCTAAACATTGCCAGAGAAATAGATATTCGAGCTTCATTCAAGGGTAAGAAGAAGACATCAGACTTTGAAGTGCATCCTTTTCTAGCTGTTGAGTGTAAGAAGAGTGAAACTCATGCATGGGTTTTTTTTGAAGGTAGATTGAAGTCTGGACGTTTTAGTTGCACAGGCCAATATGCGGATTTCATAAAATCTCAAAATGTTGGTTCATGTTTTCATCTACTTCAATTTATGCAATCGAATCTGATTTATGAAGGAAAGAAATGTGTATCAATGTCATATAAAGAAATAAAATTGCAGAAAATCGAGAGAGGTGGCAATCTGAATGAAATTTTCGAAGCGATTAATCAAGTAGTAAAATATGTTAGCTTTGAAATTGGCAATTACCTTGACTCCTACATAAATAGGAAATTTGACGCAACAAGTTGTGTTATTTTCTATCCAATTATCGTATTTGACGGAGAGCTTTACTACGCAAAATTGAAGAATACCAATGTATCATTGAGAAGGGTCGCGAATCTACTTTTTGTAACATTCTTCAGACCAAAATACGCAGCTCATAGGGTTCCTTTTCTGATTGATATTGTGACCAGTAAGTTTTTCCCAACATATCTTGCTGATTTGGAAAAGAAAATAGATGGGCTGAATATACAGATTCAAGAAATCAAAGACATCCAGAGAAGTTTTATTGACGAGCTACAGCAAACTCCACAGAAAACACACAAACGTGATTTTTAGCCCGCGCTTCCTCGAAGCTATCTTGAAAGTTGACTCCTAAAAGCCCACCCATCGCATTTGGATAGCGGAAGTCAAGGATACAATCGCATGCAAACTAACCTTCAATTTGCAATTCTCTATGCAAGATTTTTCTGAGTTTGGCGACTTTGTCCTTTTCCAATAAAGGGTTAAGCAATGGTTTTCTAATAGAATAGTTTGGTTGTATGAAATGATATATCATGTTTTTTTTGTCAACGAGAAAGTAGGTTCCCACGTATCCGATAGGTTTCGGTAGGATCGACTCAGCTGAGGCCATATAGATCTCTGCAGAATCAATTTTATCTTTAAGAACCACTTCATCCACGAAATTGTTACCATATTTTTCTCGGTATTTTTGGAACACTGCTTCTGGCATAACAAACACATGCCAAAGGTACACATAATCCAACCCCAACATTGTTAGACTCAACGCTTGATCGACTCCAGAATAATATCCTTCCTTGGGATACGTAGTCTTAGGAGAAACATTCCCTTGAGGATACTTGAAGACTTTGATCTCTATACCAGTTATGGGTGTTTTCCGTTCTTTCTCCTTATTACATGCGCCATAAAGTAGGTCCACATCAGGTTGCAAAGGATGACCGACTTCTTTCATCGTTGTCATTCCAGTTCCCCGTTTCCATGATTTCTGCAGAAAAAACCTTTTTTCAAACCATAATTCTTTCAAGTAAGCTAAAGAGAAAATCATGTCAACTAAATCCACAAATAGAGTCTCGGTGATATTCTCATCATGCACGATCCATGTAAAAGGAGAACGCACAGCTCTAGAAAAAACCTTTGGATTGTCTATGCCATAGGGATATGATGAATGGAAATCTATAATATTGGAAGAAAAATTCTCATCTGGTCCTTTGTATACAAGACCTTTTGAATTCGGGTTGTTAAGTCCCGAGATAAGTTCTGGCAGACCTAAGTATTCCAACAAGTTTGCTCTCCAACTGATATTAACAAAGTTTAGACTATTATCGCTTTTCAGCGCGTGTACTGCCTTGGTTGAAAAAGCCTACGCAAACCGTATAAAAAAGAGAGTTAAGAAATCCGTTGCATGATGTGCGCTACTGTTTTGAGTGTTCTTTGTTTCAAATCGCTTATCCAAACTGGGTTAAAGTAGTTGCGCATGAAAACGCTTGAGCTCACTCTCCCATGTAAGAAGTTGATTTCCACTTCAGCGAGATTCCTTGTCAATAATGTTCCGTGAATCTCTCGAATGTCTCCAAATCTTAGCTTGCCTATGGTTCTTTGCACTTTCTTTTGAATGATGTTTGCTGTCAAAAGTTTGTTGTCGCTTATGTTTTTGATTAATTCATTTGGAACGAAACTTATGAATGCCTTCTTAGTTCTTCTCAAAAAGACTTCCTTGAACTTGAAATGCTCAAGTATTTCCCTTTCGCTATCAAAGTATTGACCTTCAGCGAATTGACAGCACAAACCATATAGAATCACTTCTCGTAGAATATTATTAGGAGTCTAAAATGCAAAAATCCTATTCACGATTATTAGGCATAGTTGGAAAACCCAACACAGGCAAATCAACCTTTTTTTGTGCGGCGACTTTGGCACCGGCTGAAATTGCAAACTACCCATTCACAACAATAAAGCCAAATAGAGGCGTTGGGTATGTGCGGACTCCATGCGTTCACGAAGAATTCAACGTTAAAGACAATCCCCTTAATTCTATATGCTTGGACGGAGTTAGACTAATTCCTGTAGAATTTATCGACTGTGCGGGACTTGTGCCAGATGCATGGCAAGGAAGAGGCTTGGGTAACCAGTTTCTGGACGAAATCAGAAAAGCAGACGCATTAATCCATGTTGTTGACGCTTCTGGAGGAACAGACTGTGAAGGAAGACTATGCAAATCTGGCGAGCATGACCCTTTAGAGGATGTAAAGTTTTTGGAACATGAAATAACCATGTGGATGGTAAGCATACTAAAACGAGATTGGCCCAAAATCGCTAGAACAGTGGAATCCGAATTAAGCGATCTTTACGCGATGCTGGAAGAACGACTAAGTGGCTTGGCAATAAGAAGAGGTCACATTTTTGAGGCAGTAAGAAAGGCGAATTTGAACGCTGATAAACCCACAGCTTGGAGTGAAGAAGACTTCCTACGATTTGTAGACACATTAAGGCAAATTGCCAAACCAATGCTAATAGTAGCAAACAAAATAGACATACTGGTAGCTGAAGAAAACCTGGAAAGACTAAAAAAACTAAATTATGTTGTGATCCCTTGCTGTTCAGAAGCAGAGCTTGCCCTGCGAAGAGCTACAGAAAAACAACTAATAGATTACAGACCTGGAGACTGCAACTTCAAAATAGCTAAACCAGAAAAACTAACCGAAAGCCAAATTCGAGCATTGGAAACAATAAGAGAGAAAATTCTGCTCAAATTGGGTTCAACAGGCGTTCAAGAATCAATAAACATGGCTTACTTTAAACTCTTAAACATGATTACTGTTTATCCCGTTGAAGATTTAGAGCATTTATCAGACCACAACGGAAATATTCTGCCAGACGCCTACCTTGTGCCCTACGGAACAACAGCCCGCCAACTCGCCTACATAATACACACGGAACTAGGAGAAGGCTTCATCTACGCAGTGGAAGCCAGAGAAAGAAAAAGAGTTGGAGAAGACTACGTACTCAAAGATAGAGACGTACTCTCAATCGCAAGCGCCAAAAAAAGAGCTTAACCTTGCTTATGCGCCAAAACGTCTCTTGCGCTTTTGAAAAGTTCTAACCGCTCTTAAAAGGTCTATTAAGCGGAAATCAGGCCAATACACATCCAAGAAGCAGAGTTCGCTGTACGCGGACTGCCAAAGCAAAAAGCCGCTTAACCTTTCTTCACCTGAAGTCCTAATAATTAAATCTGGGTCTTGTTTAGCCATGTGGGATGTATACAAATATCTCTCGAACATTTGTTCATCAACTTTTTCTGGCATTAGTTTTCCTTCTTGTACTTTCTCAGCAATTTTCCTTGCAGCATCCACAATTTCTGCCCTTCCACTATAAGCAAAAGCAATGTTTAAGAAGTGTTCATCATAACTCTGTGTTGCCTTTTCAACATCCATTATGAGTTGCTGCAAATCTTGAGGCAACAGGTTTACTCTGCCAATAAATTTGACGCGCACTTTGTTTTTATGTATGCGCTCATCAGTTAGAATTTTCCGAAATTCTTCCTCTGCAATGCGCATAATTTCCTCAACTTCGTTTTTCGCGCGGCCGAAGTTCTCTGTAGAGAAAGCGTAGACAGTTATGGATTTGACATCAAGTCTCAGGCACCAATCAAGAAGTTCGTCAACTTTTTCGGCGCCTTTTTCGTGGCCGAACCATGGGTTAAGAGCCTTTTCTGAAGCCCATCTTCTGTTTCCATCCAGAATTATTGCTATATGCTCCGGTTTGAAGCCGTTCTTTACTTGATGCCACAGCCACCTCTCATAGAACTTATATGCCCCGATGACGGAGAGGAACGTTTGAAACATCATTTAACCCTCGCGTTTCTAAGTGCATTAGCACATGGGCAGTTGCCTTCGCGTTGGAGGGGTAAAGCCTTAATGGTCTCAATTAAAACTTGCTCTAGTTTAGGCATTATCTCTTCGGAAACTTTTGAAACGTCAACGGGCATTAACCTTTCGTGTATGCCAGCCGCCATATTTGAAACAAAACAAAAAGTTGCATAGCACATTTCAAGCTCCCTTGCAAGCACAGCTTCTGGGATGCCTGTCATGCCAACAACGTCACAGCCCAAACGCCGAAATATTTCAATTTCTGCTGGGGTTTCAAAACGCGGTCCTTCGGTGCAAACCAGCACAGCCCTATCCCGCACACACAACCCAATTTTTCTCACAGTTTCGATTAGCAGCTTGCGCAGTTCAGGGCAGTAGGGCTGAGAAACATCAATGTGCGTTACCGGAGCTTCATCATAAAAGGTTGTATTGCGAAGTTTTGTGAAGTCGACAAAATCATGAGGAATAACAACGTCACCCGGCTTGAAGTCGCGGTTTATGGCACCAACAGCGTTTACAGCTATGATTCTTTCCACGCCTATTTCATATAGCGCGTAAATGTTTGCCCTATGATTTATCTTGTGCGGAGGAACGGCGTGATTTGGACCGTGTCTCGGAAGAAAACCTACTTCTTTGTCATCTATTTTCCCAATTGATAGTGGTGGAGCAATTCCATAAGGTGTTCCTAGGCGTAGTTGCCTAGCCTCTTTGAATAAACCTTTGAAGCCCGTTCCACCAATAACTGCAACTTTAGCCTTCTCCAAACTCTTCAACCTGCTCTTTAGTCTTCTCGAAGAATCCTCTTGCAGATCTATGGATGACAAGTACAACAAGAATTGAAGCTATGCCTATCAGAATGCCTACAATTACTGAGAAAATGAGCTTTTCATAGCTCATTCCCGGCGAGATTAATGCGTCAGAAGTTCCTTCGAGAATCCATCTAGACCACGCAACAGTAACTATCAAAGCTGCATTACGCAGTAGTTTTATGTCATGTTCGAAATACCAACGTATAGCCCTTCCAAAAAGCACTACACAAACGCCTACAACTAAGAGGTCCATGGAACCTTGAATGAAAGAACCAGCGATCCGCGGAAAATCACCAATCCAACCAGCAATGTCTGCGGGTATTGGAATTTTTGTCGATCCCAAGTAAATGCCGACTAC
>Ga0315282_10017795_pt1 | contig 10230 bp, 7 predicted proteins | sample YL17G07_20_MG_FD_203693 | JGI IMG/M metagenome (GOLD analysis project Ga0315282, IMG submission 203693) | Sediment microbial communities from Yellowstone Lake, YNP, Wyoming, USA - YL17G07_20 | ecosystem: Environmental > Aquatic > Freshwater > Lake > Sediment | place: USA: Wyoming | collected... | reverse complement strand
CGACCGCCGATAGCGATCGACGGCCCGGGCCGCAGGGGCACAGCATGCTGTGCCCCTACCATGCCTCCACGCATCGCGCCTCGTGCGTTCTTGCGCGGTGTCGTGCGCGCGCTTACCCCGCTCCTGCGCGGTATGCCTTCAGGAAATCGGCGCAATACACATTGCGGTTCAAGAGCAACTCGGCCGCGATCATGGCGTCCATGAGATCGCTGTCCATGGGGTCCATGATCGCCGCGTCGAGGCCGTGCGCCAACGCCATCACCATGTAGGTGCGGTTGACGAGCTCGCGGTAGATAGCGCCCTGGCTGACGTTGCTCAGGCCGAGGATGGTCTTGGGCGGCGGGTCGGAGAGCATCTTGCACTGCGCGATCGTGTTGAGCACGTGCGTCGGGGTCATCTGGTCGGCGCTGATGGGGATGATGACGCCGTCGACGTAGATGCGGTCGGGGGAAATCCCGTGCTCCATCGCCGCGGCGACCACGCGCAGGGCGATCTCGACACGGCCGTTGGCATCGCGCGGGATGCCCTTCTCGTCGATGGTGAGCGCGACTACCGACGCGTCGTACTCCGCGGCCAGCGGCAGCAGCACGTCCAGCTTCACCTGCTGCCCGGTAGTCGAGTTCACCACCGATCCCGGCCCCGCGGCTTTGAGGCCGGCTGCCATAACCTCGGCCTTGGTGGTGTCGATCGCGAGCGGCGCATCGCTGACCTCGCGGATGGTCTCCACCAGCCACTGGATCGTCGACACCGGGTCGTCGGACGCCGGGCCGACATTGACATCGAGGCAGTGTGCGCCGCTGCCCATCTGCTTCTTGGCGAGCCCCTGGATGATGCTCTTGTCCTTTGCCTGGATCGCCTGGCGCACATCCTTGAACATTCCGTTGATCCGTTCGCCGATGACGTACATTGCTACAACCCTCCTTTAGCCTGGATTATTCATACTACGCTTGAAGCGCGTGCATCCTACGCGCGATGCGTGCGCGCATGAATAATGCGCGTTAGCGTCGCAATCGCGCGTCGCGTTCCCTCGCCGTGAGCGGCGCCCGCCGAAATCGCCGGTCACCGCTGCATCAAGCCATCTATCGTTCGCTTCACGAGCTGCACCGTCTGCGGGTGCCACAGGATGACCATGTCGACGCCGCCGTGCAGGAAGCAGTTGGCGGTGACCGCCTCCCAGATCGGCCCGCGCTTGGCCTGCGGCCCCCACTGTGAGCCTTCCGCATCTGGCGCCTTTGCCTCCTTCGCCCGCCACGCCTCGGAGCCGACTACCGCCAGCATCGGCATGGACAGCATCTTGTCGCCGCTCAAGGCCGCCAGCCGCGCGCGCTCCATGATCGAGTACGCGTACTCCATCCCGTAGCCAAGGCCGCCGGTCGCCTGGTACATGATGATGCGGTCGGTACTCAGGCCCATATCCGAAACCAGGATGTTGACCTGCTTGATGATGTTGATGTCAATGGGCGCTTCGGTGATCAGCTTGTGACCGTCGGCGAGGCACGCCGCGGTGATGGTCTTGTAGTTCTCCTGCCGCGCCGTGCCCAAGGCGCAGTTCTCGCCGGCGGCGGCTTCGCTGGCGCGCGGCATGATCTCGTTGTCCTTCGCGTCGTCGCCGCAGCCCCAGATGATAAGCGGCACCCCGACCGCGCCCAGCACCTGCTTCACCACCTCGGCCGCGTGCTCCGGCGGCGTATTCTGGTTATCGGGATGAGCGCTCACCAAACGCAGGCAGATCGCCTCCGCGCCGAATTCCTCGACGCACTTTTTCGCCCACGCCGCGGGATCCCCAAGCACGCCTTCGAACGGCTTGGCGAGCGCCTCGGGCCACTCCTTCGGGGCGGCGTCGAGGACCTCCATCGCCACCACGGGGCGGTTGGGTATCTGGCCCTCGAAGTGAAGGAAAGGCAGCGTCGTCGCTCCGCCCAAGGCTACGGTCGAGGTGCGCGTACCTCCCTCGGCGGTTGCGCCGAGGGTGACGGCGCTGACCGCGGTGCTCCACTTTTCCACCGGCACTTCGAAGCTCATATCGCTCCCCTTTCTGCAGGGCGCCGCAGGCGCCCGAATGGGTTATGATGCCGCTGTGTCGCATTCACGAACCGCGCATCGCGCGCTCTTCGCAAACGGGTCCCGCCCTTACATGGGTGTGACCGCCAAAAGGTCGGATCCCCTTGGGCGCGCGGTCTCCAGACCGCGCGAACCGCGACCTCTGGAGAGGTCGCGCCCAGTGTGTCGCCCGGCCATCTTCACCAAGAACGGTCATACCCCACTACTTCCCGATCCCGATGATCTCGAACAGCCGCTCGAAGTCGAGGTTCGTCTCGAGCAGTTCGCGCGCTCGCTCCACTTTAGCGGCCTCGCGCACGCGCAGCTTCCCGATCGTGGTTTCGATCTGCTCCACGGTGCTCAACGTATCAGACGCGACCAGCAGCATCGGCACCCCGACCTGCTGCGCGCGCTTGACGATGACGCTGGACGGATGCAGGTTGCCGGTCAGGATCACGGCCTTGGTCGGCGTCTGGAGCGCGGCGAGCTGAATGTCGGGGCGGTCGCCGCCGGTTATCACTGCCTTGTCCTCTCGCTCGCGGAAATAGCGCACCGCGCTCGCCACATTCATCGCCCCGATCACAAAATGCTTGACCAGATCGTCGAGCCGGTTCTCGCAGCACAGCACCTTCGCATTGAGCTGCTCCGCCAGCTCGCGCACCGTCACTGACGCCAGAACGTCATCGCGCGGCGCGGCGCCCACGACCGCAACGCCATGCCGCTCGAGGTAGCCGCGCACGGGCCCGCGCACGTGCTCCAGTGCTTCCTCGCGCACGTGATTGAAGGCGACCGCCGCCAACCGCTCGCCCAGAAGATCGGAGGTGAGTAGCACGTCCTCAACCGTGCTGTCCGAATCATAGCGCGCGACCAGCAGCACCCGCGAATCCAGCAGCGTCGCCACGCGGCGCCCGGACAGGTTGACCAGCGCCCCGCGCGATAGATTGCCCACGCCGCCGATGAGAGTCACATCCGCCCCCGCGGATACCGTGCGATACGCCTTCAGGATCTGATCGTCGAGGCTCGCGACGTCACCCTGCAGCGCGCGCTCCGAGAGGTCACCCGTGAGCAGCACCGGGCACAGCGCCGCCACCGGGCCCTCGAAGCCCAGGGAACGGGCGATGAAGAGCGCGTCCTCGTCGGTGACGATGCCCTGCTCGCTCACCGGCAGCGTGCCTACCGGCTTGAGGTAGGTGACCTTGAGGCCGCGATCGCGCAGGCGCAGCCCCATGACGAGCGCCAGGATCGACTTGCCGGCGTAGCTGCCTATGGAGGCTATGTAGATGGGCGTCAAGTGTTCGCTCGGACGGATCGGCCTCGAGCCGATCCCCACGTTCCGCGGCGCCTCACCCCGGCCGCGCCCGCTCCCGCTCCGCGCGCGCGAGCTGCTGCGCCACCGACGGGAACAGGCTCATATCGGTATGGGGCAGGAACAGCCCCGCGACGTAACGCTCCATGAACGAGGTCACGGCGCTGAGCTCCAGGTTCGCCATGCGAGAAGCTATTTCGGCTGCATGACGCCTGGCCCTTCTCGAAACCAGCGTCATGCGCGCGCCCGCAACCGAAGTGTTGCCGACGAAGCGGATGCGCTCCAGCGGCACATCAGGCAGCAGCCCGATGGTCACGGCGTTATGGGAATCCAGGTAGTTGCCAAAGGCACCCGCCACCATGACGCGATCGAGCTGCGCTGGTGACAGGCCGACGTTATCCAGCAGCACCTGCACCCCGGCGAAGACCGCCGCTTTGGAGCGGATCAGGTTCTCGATGTCCGCCTCGCCAATGACGATATCGTCCTCGCGGCCGACTTCGTGCCCCCAGACCAGGACGAACTGCGGCTGGTCATGCTCGACGCGGACGCGTGGGCTCGGATAACCGAGGTCGATCTTACCCGCGCGATCGATGACCCCCGCACGCAGGAGCGTGGCGAGGACGTCGATCAGCCCCGACCCGCACAGGCCGCGCGGCTTGGCGCCGCCGATGGTCGAGTACTCGAAAATATCCGTCGCCGGATCGTAACGCGCGCGCTCGATGGCGCCGGGGCTGGCATGCATGCCGTACTGAAGCCCGGAGCCCTCAAAGGCCGGTCCCGCCGAGCACGAACAGCACATCAGCCACTCGCGATTGCCGAGCGCGATCTCGCCGTTGGTGCCCATATCCACCAGCATCCACAGCGGCTCGACCTCGGCGAGGCCGGTGGCAAGGACGCCGGCCACCACGTCGCCCCCGACGTAGCTGCTCACCGCCGGCGCGCAGTACACCACGGCGGCGGGGTTGATCCCGAGGCCGATATCCCTCGCGCGAACAAGGGGGAACTGCCGTGCGGCAGGGACATATGGATCGCGCCGGATTTCCGCCGGGTCGAGGCCCAGCAGGAGGTGGGTCATCACCGTATTGCCGGCGCAGGAGGCGCTCATGATCCGGTCCGGCGGCACGCCCTGCGCCTCGCACATCGCTCCCACCAAGCCATTGATGGTCTTGATCACCTCGCGCTGGAGCTTATCGAGGCCGCCCTCGAACTCGGCGGCATAGATGATGCGCGCGATGACATCGTCGCCGTGAGCGATCTGATCGTTGAGTGCGGCTTCGGCGGCCACCGCCATGGCGAGCTCGAGGTCAACCAGGTGCGCCGCGATGGTGGTGGTGCCGACGTCCACGGCCAGCCCATAGGACTGGTGCTGCGCGCACGATGGCGCGACGCCGACGATGCGTCCCCTGCCGTCGAGATCGGCGATGGAGACGCAGGCGCGCCAGTCATGCTCGCGCAGCGCGCGCGGCAATCCCCGCAGCACCTCAAGGTCGATGTCGAAGCTCTCGAAATCCGCCTCGGTCGCGCGCAGCGCACGCAGGAGCCGCTCGAGGTCCGACGAGTTGTCATCTATCGTCGGGGGCGGGACCTCCACCTCAAGGCGCTGCACCAGAGGCACCGCCGCCGCCAGTCCCGGCTGCTCGAGCTCACCGGTGAGCATTTGCAGCTCGCCCAGCTGCGAGGCGGTGGGCACCTCGGCGACGATGTCGTCTTCCACCCGCGTCTGACACGCCAGGGCATAGCCCTGCTCGATCTCCTCAGCGGTGAGAAACGGCCCCGGCTCGACCTCGGCCCGGCCCAGGCGCAGAATGACCCGGCACTTGCCGCAGGCGCCGATGCCGCCACAACTGGAGTCTATGGAGACGGCGGCCTGCTGCGCGGCCGCGAGCAGGGTCTCCCCTGAAGCGACCTCGACGCACTTGCCCTCGGGATAGAAGACTACGATGTGCTCGGTCATGACATGAGCGTGATTGGGGGCGGCGGCCACTGCCGCGGCAACGTCGCATCGCCCGGGATGATAAGGAGCAGGGCAGAAGACAAGCTTCTGCCCTACGGATCTGGCACGACCGGCGCCGTTGCTACCCCTGCCAGGTACTCTTGAGATAGGTTGGTATCCCGCTGGATTCGCGCGGGCCGACCAGCACCTGCCAGCCGGATGCATCCTGCAGCTTCCCGCTCAGCACCGCCACCCCGCCCGGGATGATGATCTTGCGGTGGCTGACCTTCTCCTCGACCCCGGCCTTCTTGATCGCGGCGGCAATGGTGTCGGCGGTGAACTTCTCGGACGCCCATGCGGTGAGCACCGAGGTGCCCTCGGTATCCACCACCAGGATCCACGACGGCACCCGGCTCGCCTCGACGTCGCCCTCGACGGTGAAGTAGGTGAGCGAGAAGTTGGTGGTCGTGAGCACCGGGGAGCCGGCATTCGGCTCGCCGACCTGGTAGAGGCCGGCGTCGAGCTGGATCGGCTTCTGCGGATCGGTGAAGATGTTCTGGCGCGCGGTGAGGATGGCGATGAGCTGCCACGGCTCCACCGCATCCATGACCAGGATGCCCGCGTACTTGGCGACGTACTCCGTCGCCTGCATCACCTCTTCCTCGGGGGATCCGGAGGCGGTGAACACGATCGTCGGGAACCCGAACGGACGGAACTTCTTGCGCAGCGCCGCGCGGCGGATAAGCGTCTGATCGGCCAGCACCTTCGCCGGGTCGCGCGCGCCGCTGTCGAGCACGAGGTCGGTGACGCCCAGCCCCTGCACCTTCTGGCTCAGCGCCGCGAGCGCCTCGAGGGTATCCGCGCGGATGGCGAGGGGGCAGGAGTTCTCCTTGGCGATGCGCGCCATGTCCGCGGCGTTGGCATCGGTCGCGGCGTGGATCAGCGGCTTGCGAGCCGCGACCTCCTTGACCGCCGCCTCCATCGCGGCCGCGTTGTCATTGATGAGCACCAGGCCGAAGTCGCTGTTGGCAGCGACCGTCTTCGCGGCTGCGGCGAACCGCGCCGCGTCCCCCCCGCCTTTGAGCGCCACCAGCCCGACCCCGATCTTCTGCCCCACGCGCTCGAACACGAGCGCGTTGATCTGCTTGACGCGGGCGATGAGCTGGTCCTCCGGCAGCGACGCATCCGCGGTCACCGCCAGCGCCGTGGGGTGGTAGAACGTTTCCTCGTGACGGAAGAGCACGGTTTCGTTGCCGGCTTCGACCTTGGTGTCGCCAGCGCCCACGGTGATGAGCTTGATCGGGGGCGCGGCGGCGCCCTCGAGCGCCTCCTTTGCCTGGTCGGTAACGTGGGGGCACTTGTCGAGCGATGTCTGCTTCTGCGCGAGCTTCATGGCGAAGGCGAGGCAGGTCGGCACGCCGCATTCGCCGCAGTTGGTCTTGGGGAGCAGCTTGTAGATGTCCAGTCCGGTAAGCGCCATATGATACTCCTTGATCCGGGGGTCCGTGATCCGACGTCAGCGGTCCGTGAGTTGGGCAACGGCCCTTCCCAGACGACGGACTGCCCACCCCGGATCGCGACAGCTAGAACTCCGGCCGAAAAGCCGTTTTGTCAGCCAAACTGAGGCGCTACCACGCACGATTCGGAGAGGCTGGCAGCCGAAAGGGGCCTTTCCGGCTGCGCCTCTAGCCTGGATTATTCATACTACCCTTGAAGCGCGTGCATCGTACGTGCGACGCGTGCGCGCATGAATAATGCGCGCTAGAACAACGGGTCCATCTTCAGCGCCGGATGGTCTTTTTCCTGGAGGAAGGCCAGCAATTCCTCGGTGGTGGTGGCGACCGTCTCGTCGGCGATTTTCTCGATCAGGTCCGGTTCGCCCAGTTCGGCCGCGCGTTTGCTGAAGCGCTCGGCGATGTCGGCCTTGAGCTCCTTGGGCATCCAGACGATGCGGGGCTGTCCGCCCTCGGCGGAGATGAACTTGCGGCTTGAGATATAGAGGCGGCCGATACCCAGGAAGCCCGGGGTCTGCAAGCCGCCGCCGACGCTGCCCGCGAGGGTGGTGAAGGGCATGCCGCACGGAGTCATGCCGGGGTGCTCGCGGTTCACGATCATCACTCCGTTGCACTCCGGCAGGATCGCGAGGATGCATTCGAAGCACCCGCACGAGGTCATCGGGTCTTCCATCAGCGAGTACGCGTTGAAGCGCTCGACGTTCTTGCTCGAGGCGTTGTAAACGAACTCGTTGACGCCCTCCCACTGGCCTTTCTTCCCATCGATCACGCGCCCTTTGACGACGGGCTGGTTGGGGCCGGCGGGGTTGATCTCGAACGCGGCGCGGCCGTCGAGCCAGTTGTAGGCGCCGCACAGGCCCAAACGCTCGGGGCTGATGACGCAGACGTGGTTCGGCGCGTAGGACTGGCACAGGGTGCAGGAGTAGAAGGTGTCCACGCTCTCGTCGGTCATGCCGGCGATGCGCTCGTCGCGCGCGGCCCACGCCAGGCGCGCCTCCGCGAGCACCGGTGCCATCTTCTCGTCCTCGGTGAAGACGGTAACCTGGACCTTGTCCACCAAGGATGGGAACTTGCTGAGGTATTCCGCGCGCAGCAATTCGCCGAAGTGGCGCAGGCGGAACCCCGACTTGAACGCGTCCTTGCTGATGCGCACCCACGGAATGTCGCGCTGCCCCATGTGGAAGATGCCCATCGCGTGGTTGACGATGGTGTGCACCTGGCGCTCCAGGATGGGCTCGAAGTCCTTCTGCATCTTGCGCCCGGCGACCTCGATGAAGAACGCCAGCGGCAGGTGCCCGCCCTCTTCGACCGAGTCGCAATCGGGGCCGATGAGCTGGATCTTGCCGTCCTCGACATCGGGCAGCTCCCGCATGCGCAGGTACTCGAAGCAGGTCGAGTATTTGCCGCCGAACTGAACGTGCATGTCCTCGCGGCGGACCGTCTCGCCCTCGAATGCGGCCGCGACCGGCACCGGGAGGTTGAGGTCCTTGACCGTGACCTTGACCCCGCGCACCTCGACGCAGGTCGGGATGATCTTCTCGTAATCGAGCTCGTGCACCAGCTCCTCATAGGTCGTCACGCCGGTGGGGCGGATCTCCGGGATCGGCGTGTCGGCGATGACGGGGAAGCCCATGTTGATGGCGCCGGCGCCGGTTGCGTACTTGAGGTCGTCGATGGTGCCGAGGCCGAGGCCGAAGGCGAAGATCCGGTTCTTGCAGTACATCAGGTTGTTGAGCCACTCGCCTTTCTTATGCCCGCCGAAGGTCAGCGCGCCGCGGATGGCCCAGTTGAGGGCGTAGATCACCGAGTGCGTGTCGGGGCCGAGGGGAACGATATACATCCCCCACCACGCCTTCTTGAGGTCGCCGTCATCGGTCTGGGAGGGATCGCCGGGGATGATGCCCTCCTCGACGAGCTGATCGCGCATGGTGCGTCCCTCGTGGTTGCCGCAGAGGAAGGTCAGGATATTGCGCTTCTGAAGTTCGCGGATGAGGTAGACCGCGGTTTGGTTGTCCGGGGCGGCGCCGATCACTGCGGCGAACCCGGGCAGGCGTCCGTCCACGAGCTGAATGCCGAGGGTGCGCAGAATGGTGTCGGAGATGAAGCCGTGCCAGTTATCCTGCGGCTCGGTGCCGTTGAGGTAGCGCATCGCCTCGACCAGTTCCTCGCACAGGAGGGTGCAGATGCCGGCATCGAGGGCGCCCGGCAGGTAGGGCAGCCACAGGTGATCGGTCGGCTCATCGTGCAGCAGGCCGCGCGCGTACTCCAGGATCTGCTTCGCGTCGCCCAGGTTCTGCGCATCCATGCCGAGCAGTGCGTTCGCCATGGGCAGGTAAAACGCGGTCTCGGGGAACGCGACTTCGCAGCTCTCGCCGCGCTCGGCGATGGCCGCGGTGAGCATGGTTTCGGCTTCCTTGAATATCTGGTGCGAGCCGCGTATCGCGGCTGCGGCTACGATCTTCGACATTCGTCAGTACCTCTTCATCAAGGGAATATGCGTCGGGTTACGCCCTACAGCCCGGCGGCGTCGAGCACCTTGGGGACGTGCTTGTCCCATCCGATGGGCATGATGTGGGCGCCGCGGCACATCGGCCCCAACTGCTTGATCAGTCGCGCGGCGATCCCGACGCTGGTCGCGACTTTATCCTGAGCGTCTGTCATCTCCTGGATCAACCCGTCCGGCACAAACACCCCGGCGACGTTGCGGTTCATGTACTTCGCCATACCCGCTGACTTGAGCAGCACGATGCCGACCAGGATCGGGATCTTGATGTGGCTCGCGGCCTTCATAAAGCGCTCGAACGCGCCGGCGTCGTACACCGCCTGGGTCTGGATGAACTGCGCGCCCGCTTCGGCCTTCTGCTCGAGCTTGATGATCTGGGGCTCGAGGGGCTCGGCTCCCGGGTTGACCACGGCGCCCAGCGTGAAGTTAGGGTTGCCGTCGAGCTCGTTGCCCGCCATGTCGCGCCCCTCGGTTAGCCCCTTCGCCACGCGCAGCAGCGAAATCGAGTCGAGGTCGAACACAGGCTTGGCCTGCGGATGATCGCCGAGGGTCGTGTAGTCGCCGGTGAGGCAGAGGACGTCGGTGACGCCGAGCACGGATGCGCTCAGCAGGTCCGACTGGAGCGCGAGGCGGTTGCGGTCGCGGCACGTCATCTGGAAGATGGGGTTGAAGCCCGCCTCCCTGAGCAGATGGCACGTGACCATGGAGCCGAGGCGCATTGCGGAGGCCTGGATGTCGGTGACATTGATGCCGTCCACGCGGCCGCGGACGAGCTCGGCATCCTCGAGCACGTGATGGATGTTGGTGCCCTTGGGCGGCCCAACCTCAGAGGTGACGATGAACTTCCCTGAATCTATCGCTTCTCGCAAGCCCATTGAAAGGTCGCCTCCTGCGTCTTCGTGAAAGCCCATCCGCAGATCCCGCGGATGCCGCT
>Ga0315282_10017794_pt1 | contig 10231 bp, 11 predicted proteins | sample YL17G07_20_MG_FD_203693 | JGI IMG/M metagenome (GOLD analysis project Ga0315282, IMG submission 203693) | Sediment microbial communities from Yellowstone Lake, YNP, Wyoming, USA - YL17G07_20 | ecosystem: Environmental > Aquatic > Freshwater > Lake > Sediment | place: USA: Wyoming | collected... | reverse complement strand
CGAGTCCCTCCAGGCCTGCCAATATCTCAAAGCATACTTGGGAATGCGGGGTCAAAGGCTCAATACAATGATGGGTAACTCGAACGCTTGCGAGCGCCGACCTTAGGGGAGGGAAAGAGCGGAGCTCGACAGCGAGCAAGCCGGACCCTGAGGCCGAGGGAGTGAAGGGAGAGGCCGAAGGGCGAGTCCCTCCAGGCCTGCCAATACTTTTCAAGCATAACTCGGGAAACGGAATTAAATTTGAGAGCACACCGAAAAGGTGTGCTTTTTTAAATGGCAGACAGAAGCCGCTTCAGGAAAAAGTGAGATTGAAACTGATTGCCAATCTAATATTTTTTGTTCTCTTTTTGGCTACTTCCTGTGCGCATATCCCCTATAGGGGGATAAGAGGGGAATCGAAGGTAATGGAAGAGATTAAAGATGTGTCTCCTTTCAATTATGTGAAGGAGGACTTTCCTGTAGAAGTCGAGCTGGTTAGAAAAAAGAAAGGCTATGTGATTAAGAAAGTTACTTTTCCCTCAGCACTACCTGCTCCTGGAGAGAATAACACGGTAAGAGGTTACTATTATCAAGTGGAAAAGGAAGAGAGCTCACCTGTAGTTGTTATCCTGCCTATAGCTGGAGGCAGCTATTTCTTTTCCAAGAAGATGGCAGGATTTCTAGTGGGTCATGGAATGAATTGCTTGAGGCTGGAGAGGGGAGAAAGGCTTTTGAATTCTGAGGGAGACATGGAGATTGTCAGGAGAAGGCTCATAAAGACTATTATTGATGCCCGCAGAAGTATCGATTGGCTAGTCAACCAGAAAGAGATAGATCCAGAAAGGATTGGGATTACAGGAGCAAGCCTGGGGGCGTTCTTAAGCTCTCTTGTGGCTGAGACCGATCCGAGAGTAAAGAGCTCTGTCTTTATTTTAGGCGGAGGAAATTTAGCTAGACTTTTTTCCGAATCGAGAGAAAAGACAATTCGCTCTTTTAGGAAAAGAGTTATGAAAAAAGAAAAACTCACGGAGGAACAATTCTTCCAGTTGGTTTCTCAGAAGTTAGAGGATGTAGACCCACTAACCTATGCCGGAAGGCTCTCCCCAGAAACTATCTTAATGATCAATACAGTCAACGATGTTATTGTTCCTCGTGATTGTACATTAGAATTCTGGTCCGGTGTCGGTGAGCCTGAGTTAATCTGGCTACCCTTTACACATACTTCTTCATTTTTTGCCTTCAGATATGCCCGGCTGAAGACTCTCGAGCATTTTCAAAGGACTCTGGTTGACACTCTCCACGACTAAAGTTGGGAGACTCTTAAGAGTGAAAAATGACTCTGACCCCTTTTTGCTGTAGTTGAATTTTTGAAGGGGATGTGGTATAATCAGTTGCACTTATTTTAGTGACGGAGAGAAATGGTAGAGATAAAATTTGGCACAGCTGGCTGGCGAGCAGTTATTTCCGACGAGTTCACGATTGGCAATGTCAGGTTAGTAAGTCAGGCTATAGCCAATTATATCAAGGGACAAGAAACGAGCGGCAGGAAACAGGTTCTCGTTGGTTATGACACACGGTTTATGTCGGAAAATTTTGCAAAAGTGTCATCCAGGGTTCTGGCAGCTAATGGCATAAAGGCACTTATCACAATAAGGGATGTACCCACTCCAGCTTTTGCCTTTGAAATTTTAAGGAGTCGGAGGAGTGGAGGGATTAATTTTACAGCTTCCCATAACCCTCCAGAATATAATGGAATAAAGTTCTCTCCTTCTTGGGGTGGTCCAGCACTTCCGGAGACAACCGATGCTATTGAGAAAAATTGCACTTTGCTTATGAAACGGGAATCTTCTGTAAAGGATATCCTCTGGGAGACAGGAAGAGAGAAGGGACTGATTGAATATGTAGACCCGCGACCAGAATACATAAAGAGAATTAGTGAACTCGTAAATTTGAAAGTAATCAGGAAAGCGAAGTTGAAACTTGCCGTTGACCTCATGTATGGGACAGGTCGAGACTATCTGGACGCTATTCTTAAGGAAGCAGGCTGTGAAGTTAAAGTTCTTCATAACTGGAGGGATGTTCTGTTTGGTGGCTCCCCTCCCGAACCTTCTTCCGCCTATCTCGGGGAGTTGGTCAAAACGGTCAGGGAAGAGAAGTGCGATTTGGGGCTGGCTACTGATGGTGACTCTGACAGGTTTGGGATTGTAGATAGGGATGGTACCTTCATTTCGCCAAATCAGGTGCTTGCCCTACTTCTGAATCACCTGGTTAAGACCAGAAAGTGGAAAGGGGTAGTTGTTCGTTCGGTTATGACCACTTCGTTTGTTGATGCTATTGCCAGGATTCACGATATCCAGGTGAAAGAAACGCCAGTCGGTTTCAAATATATTGCCAAAGTTATGCGCCAGAATGGTATGGTTATCGGAGGCGAGGAGAGTGGAGGATTGACAATTCGCGGACACATACCGGAGAAGGACGGCATTCTGGCTTGCCTGTTGATAGCTGAGATGGTGGCTTCTGAGGGCAAGTCTATTGGAGAAATTCTTGATGATTTATATAGAAAGGTTGGACTTTTTCTGAGCGAGAGAATAAATTTCCATCTGAGGGAAGATAAGATGGAAGCTCTCAAAGCAAAATTTAGAAAGGATTTACCCAAAGAGATTTCTGGCTTAAAAGTGGATAAGATAGTTAATCTCGATGGTTTCAAGTTCATAATGGCTGACGGAAGCTGGCTGGGAATTAGACTATCCGGCACGGAACCTGTGGTGAGGCTATATATTGAAGCTCATGAAGCTAGGAAACTGGAGAAACTGAAGGAAGCAGGAAAGAACCTGATTGGCGAAAGATGAAAATTCTTATCTGTCCCGATTCTTTTAAGGAGAGCCTTTCAGCGATAGAGGTGTGTGATTGCGTTGAGCGGGGTCTGAAAAAAGCAGATTCCAAATTCAAAATAGAAAAGATACCTCTGGCTGATGGCGGGGAAGGTACTGTTAACGCACTGGTTCTGGCAACCAATGGTCGTTCTTTGAAGTGTAGAGTAAAAGATCCCCTGGGAAGAACAATTTGGGCGAGATACGGAATCCTCGGTGACGGGAGGACAGCAATAGTTGAGATGGCGGCTGCTTCGGGATTGGCTTTAGTTCCAATGGATAAAAGGAACCCGCTCGTAACTACCACTTATGGAACGGGCGAGATAATAGGAAATGCTCTAAATCGTGGCGGTGGGAAGATTATTGTTGGAATTGGTGGCTCAGCAACAGTGGATGGTGGAGCTGGAATGGCACAGGCATTGGGAGTGAGACTATTGGACGGTAAGGGGAGAGAGATCGGCTTTGGTGGAGGAGAGATAGAGAAAGTGGAGAAGATCGATCTCAAATTTATGGATAGGAGGATTGCCAAAACGGAGTTTATTATTGCCTCTGATGTCAGAAATCCCCTTTTAGGGCCGAGAGGCGCTGCCCGTGTTTATGGACCGCAGAAGGGAGCGACGCCAAAGATGGTAGAAAGGCTGGAGAGGGGACTTTCCAGCTTTGCCAGGGTGATAAGAAAGGAATTGTCCATTTCAGTTGAGAATCTTCCAGGGTCTGGCGCGGCTGGTGGCCTGGGAGCAGGGCTCTATGCCTTCCTGGGTGCGAAGATGGGAAGCGGGGTCGAACTCGTAATGAGAATAGCAAGATTGGAACACCGGATCAAGAAGGCTGACCTGGTTATTACTGGTGAAGGACGGCTCGACCGCCAGACGCTCTACGGAAAAGCGGTAATGGGAGTGGTAAAGATGGCCAGAAAATATGGGGTTCCTGTTATATGCATTGCCGGGTCTATTATGCCTGAAGCTAAGGATTTATATAGACTGGGAGTTAGAGGTCTATTTAGCATTACCACAATGCCGATGAACCTCGAAGAGGCAATGAGGAAAAGCAGGAGCCTCTTAATTAATACTTCAGAAAACCTGGGACACTTATTAAGTCTAATAATGGTTAAGAGAAAGTGATGAAAAGAAGATTCTGGATTATCCTGGGCGTGGTAACGGTTATTCATGGCTTGATGAATTTATATATGGGCTTGGGTGACGATGAGGCTTACCACTGGGTGTGGAGTAACCATTTAGCACTCAGTTATTATGACCATCCGCCAATGGTAGCTTACCTCATCTGGTTTTTTACACGGACTTTAGGCACAAGCTTCTTTACGGTACACCTGGGCGCCTTGGTTTGTGTCACGCTCTTTATTATGATTATCTATGAGTGGGCAAAGGAGATGTTTTCTTCAAGAGAGGCACTCTGGGCGGCGACCGTTCTTCTCTTTATCCCCATCTTTTTTGTGGGTGGAACCGTAACTGTCCCGGATGCTCCATTAGGGCTTTTCTGGGTCCTAACGCTATGGTTGGTATACAGGGCTTTAAAGGAGGGAAAGTCTCACTACTGGTATTTGGCAGGATTGGCAATGGGCTTGAGTGGTCTGAGTAAATATAATGGGCTCCTTCTGCCAGGACTTGTATTTCTCTACTTGATATTTTCACGGGAGCACAGATTCTGGCTTTTCCGAAAGGAACCCTATCTTGCGTTATTGATTGGGTTAATCATTTTCTCTCCTGTAATCATCTGGAATTATCAACACCACTGGCTATCTTTTCAGTACCAGTTTCTCTCTCGCCATCGGGGAGGATTCTCTTTTGTCCGCTTTCTCCAATTCATAGGAGCACAGTTTGCTTACCTCGCTCCCTTGGCCTTTATTTATGCCTGCCTGGGTTTCTATCGCTTAGCGAAAATAGGCTTTGGGAAGAAGAGATGGGAATACCAGTATCTATTTTTTATCTCTTTTCCCCTGGTTGCTCTATTCGCTTTAAATAGTTTCATTTCACGTTCATTTAAGCCGCACTGGCCCGCACTCGGTTATATTGGGGGAATATTGGGAGGGATTGCAGCAGGAGGACTTTCGAGAAAAGAGAGGAATTTTTTAAAGATAAACTTCTTAGTCTGTATTCTTCTATTAGGTATAACAGTAGGTCAGGCATTCTATCCTTTCCTTCCCATTCCTCCAAAACAGGATATCACCAATGACCTTTATGGATGGGACAAAGTTAGTCAGGCAATAGATGGGATAGAGAAGGAACTGCCGAAGCCTGTTTTTCTTCTAACTGACAGGTACCAGAACGGAGCCCATTTGAGCTTTGCCACCCGGAAAGAGGTATACACTTTTCGTCCTCGTCGCCTGAGCCAGTTCGATTTCTGGCAAGATATAGAGGAACTTAAAGGGAGGAATGCAATCTACATAACACACAGCCGATATTTTAAGGACCCAAACGATATATATAGATTTCAAAAGATTGAGCTTCTGAAGGAGGTAACGCTGGTTCGCGGTGGGAGGGAAATGCGCACCTTCTACCTCTACTATTGTCAGAATTTCGAGGGGCTAAAGTGAAAAGAGAGAAGATTTTCCTCGGCATTGGATTATTGGTCCTGGGAGTTGCCATCCAACTTTTGCCAGAGTTAAATAATTCTCTCTTTTACCAGATAAACCATTTCCATTTCCGCTGGCTGGATACTGTAATGCTTCCCATAACCTATTGTGGAGACGGTGTAGTGCTATCTATTGTGGCGCTTGGGGCCTGGAGGTTGCGTGGCTTTAGAAAGTTCCTCCAGTTGGTCTTAATCCTGATAAGTGCAGGAATTCTGGTTCAGATAATTAAGCACTTCTTTCCTTCGCCTCGGCCGAGTCTGGTCTTTTTTGATATTCATATTTTAGGTCCTGTTTTGAGGGCGCACTCCTTTCCTTCTGGACACACTGCTTCAACTTTTGGTTTAGTTAGTTTTCTATCCGGAGAGTTCCCAAAACTGGAAACCCTCCTTTGGGTAATGGCTATGCTAATCGGTTTCTCCAGAATCTATGTGGGGGCACATTTTCCGGCTGATGTTCTATTTGGGGCAGGATTGGGATACCTGGTGGCAAAGATTTATATGGCGGTGTGGGAAAAGCAGTGAATGTAGCGGCAGAGCGAAGCTCTGCGTGAATGTGGAGGCGACCCTCCGTGGTCGCCCATTGGTCGGTCGCCCTTTAGGGTGACGAGGACGGCACTCTAAAGAGTGCCCGACCAAACCTTGCATTTGCAAGCACTCTAGGGGTTAAGGAGGTAGATTATGACAACAATTACTGATATTTGGGCACGAGAGATTTTGGACTCCCGCGGAAACCCCACTATTGAAGTTGACGTAATCCTGGAAGGGGGTGTAATGGGCCGGGCAGCTGTTCCTTCTGGAGCATCGAGGGGAGAACATGAAGCGATAGAGCTCAGGGATGGCGATATGAAGAGATTTCTGGGTAAAGGGGTTCAGAAGGCAGTAGCAAATGTAAATGATGTAATCGGTCCAGCCCTGTATGGTTTAGATGCCACTGAACAGGTGTCCATCGATAAGAGAATGATTGAGTTGGATGGGACTGAAAATAAGTCAAAATTGGGAGCAAATGCGATTCTGGGCGTCTCTCTTGCCTGCGCCAAGGCCGCCAGCGAGACAGTGGAATTGCCTCTATATCAGTACATAGGAGGTCCCAATGCTAAAGTCCTCCCCGTTCCCTGTTTAAATATTCTGAACGGTGGTAAACATGCTGACAATAATGTCGACCTCCAGGAATTTATGGTTATACCTGGTGGTGCACCTTCTTTTCGTGAAGCGATGAGGTATGCTGTTGAAACCTACCATCATTTAAAAGCGATCCTAAAGGCAAAAAATCTATCGACAGCTCTGGGGGATGAAGGCGGATTTGCTCCCGATTTGAGATCTAACGAGGAGGCTCTCCAATTAATTGTTCAGGGAATTGAGAAGGCGGGGTATAAGCCCGGGGAGGATATTTACATAGGCATTGATGCTGCAGCATCCTCTTTTTATATTGGTGATAAATATATTTTGAAGGCAGAAGGGAGAGAAAACGATGCTTCAGGGATGATCGATTTCTATGAGTCCCTGATTAAGAGATATCCTATAATTTTCATTGAGGATGGTTTGGCTGAAGACGATTGGGATGGCTGGAAACTCTTGACCAAGAGGTTGGGTGAGAAGATACAGTTGACCGGAGATGACCTGTTTGTCACAAACAGGAAGAGGCTTAAGAAAGGAATCGAGCTAAAAGTAGCAAATTCTATTCTGATTAAACCCAACCAGATTGGAACTTTGACCGAGACGCTGGATACTGTAGAGATGGCCAAGAGAGCGAGATATACCTGTCTATTCTCCCACCGCTCTGGCGAGACAGAAGATGACATATTGGCCGATATAGTAGTGGCAACTAATGCTGGACAGATTAAAAGCGGTGCCCCTGCGAGGTCGGAACGGTTATGCAAGTATAACCGACTGATGAGAATAGAAGAGGAATTGGGGGAAGAAGCAGAATTTTATAAGTGGCAAATAAAAACCCCATGATAAAATTCGGGGTTTAGAAAATGCGCATAAGCATTCATAAGAAGAAAATTCATAGGAAGATACTAATCCTAATTGTTATAATTGGCGTGCTTATATTTCTTTTTGCAAATAAAAATTTTCAAACCTTGTTGGTTTTAAAGAAGGAGATTGTCCAGCTAAAACAGAGGATAGCTGGGCAGAAGGAAGAGAATAGGGAGTTAGAGGAAGAACTGGAAGCAATGAAAAATGACCCCGAATATTTTGAGAGCCTGGCACGAAGAGAGCTCGGATTAATTAAACCCGGAGAGACAAAATATAAATTTATCGAATCTCCAGAAGAAAAATAACTTGACTGAAGCTAATTATTTTCTTATAATAAAAAGGCGGTTTGCCGGAGTGGCGGAATTGGCAGACGCCTTGGACTTAAAATCCAATGGGTATTTAATACCCGTGCCGGTTCGAGTCCGGCCTCCGGCACGGAGAATATGTGGAGTAGCAGACTTCAGTCTGCGTTTTAAGACGCAGGTTAAAACCTGCTACTCCAGTAAACAGTCTGCCTCTGGAGTAGCAGACTTCAGTTTGCCTCTGGAGTAGCAGACTTCAGTCTGCGTGTCATAATGCCGGATAGAATTCAGGATTTCGAAATTAATATATGATAAATGGACGCGGGGTGGAGCAGTCTGGTAGCTCGTCGGGCTCATAACCCGGAGGTCGGCCGTTCGAATCGGCCCCCCGCCACCAGATTAAACAGAATTGCCGATATCTTGAGGGTATTCGGCGATTTTTTTTCGGAAAAATTCCTTCGAAATTGTGGAGGTGCAGTGATGAAAGGAGAGCGAAAGAAGAAGCAGATAAAGAATATGATAAGGGATTATAAGAGGTTGCTTAATCTGGGGGAATACAGGATTACTTCCCGCTTTAAGACTACTCGGGAAGATAATGACTTGAGGGGATGTTATGCATTAGTCCATGTGGATAACCCCAATAAGAGTATCTATCTCAGGTTTAATACCTGGGATTCAATAAAGATGAACCGAAGCGAGTTGAAGAAATTGGTTCTCCACGAACTTCTCCATAGTTTCTTCTGGAAATTGAGTGACTTGTTCAGCGCTACTATAGATAAGCGTGATATTACCCATCGACAAAAAGAACTATTGAAGGAGAAATATGATAATATAGAAAATAGAAAGATTGACCAACTGATAAATGTCATAATCAAATTAGAAAGACACAGAATGAGAAGATTAAATTAATTAAGTTATTGACAAAATCTACAAATTTTGATAAAATAAAATTAAAAAGATATAAAAACAATACAGGAAGGAGAGACAGTGAAAAAGAGACTTAACATTCTGGTTGTGGATGATGATGTGGCTATTCGCGAACTCTTTGAAAGGATATTAAAAAAGGAAGAATATACAGTTTTTACGGCTGATAATGGGAAAGAAGCGTTAGAGCTAGTGAACAGAAAAAGACCAGATTTGGTAATTTTAGATTTAAAGATGCCCGGTATGAACGGAATTGAAATCTTGCGCCAGATTAAAAGAATCGATGAAAATATAGAAGTAATTATGATTACAGGTTACGGCACAATGAAAACCGCCAGGATAGCAATGAGATTAGGAGCTTATGATTATATTACCAAGCCATTCGATGTCAATTATATTATGGCTCTTATAAGGGATGCTTTTTCGCCCCCCTCCGATAGTCTCATTCAAGAGGTGAGGGAGACAGTGGGATTCCGAAAGAGAACCTGGAAGTAGAAGAATTGGTCACAATTTGCCGCTGTCAGGAAAAGAAGACGTGGCTCTGGAAGGCAGCAGCGGCTTAGGTAAGTAGGAGATGCGCATGGGAGAACTTATCTACGTTCCGGTTATACATATGAGCGCTGACTTGGGCAGTATTGCTAAGCAAGTGGATAAAAGAGGTATAGCGGATTTAGGGGAGGAGGTCTGGAAAAAACATATGAAAACAGTTAAGGGCTTTTGGGAGGCCATATCGCATTATTTTGATTCTATAGATGTATCGGGGATGAAAATATACCAGGATGGGATGGTGGTAGACGGCGAGGTGGGGCAGAAAATAGTTGAAGAAGGCATAAAATCAGGAAGTAAAAATTATGAATTAGTCTTAAGGCTCCTAAAACGGGGAGCCATTTTAGTTAAGACAGAGGATTTTAAGCTTGTCAATGAAGAACGAGAGAGGTTACTGGCCATAACACAGGCGAAAGCGATTACTCAGAAAATAATCTCATTTATAAAGTACAAATTAGTCAAAAATAGACTTTTAAGCAAAAGAGATAAATTTATTACCAAAAGGATAGATGGAACCTTAAAGCACAATGAGATAGGCATCCTTTTTATTGGTGCCTATCACAATATCAAGGAATGGCTTCCCAAGAACATTCAAATTAGAGAAGTAAAAGATGTAAGTAAAGTAAGAAAGTATCAAAGGCTGCTTCCTTTTTATAATAAGAATAAAAAACGGTTTCAAGAATTGGGCAGATACCTTATTTCAGAGATAAAAGATGTAACGATTTAATCAGGAGTTTATCTTTCCCACATGGAAGCAGAAACGTAAGACTGAAAGAATAATAAATTTCCCATCTTTTTAAGTATTCCAATCTCTCGGTTTTTCCTCGAAATTCCGATTAAAAATTAGTTGACAAAACGCAAGAGTTGGATTATACTTAAATCGAAGCTTAATAATCGTAACCGATAAAAGCAAACTCCGAGAAATCGGAGGACGCAAAGCCACGGGGCTAAAGACTTTCAGTCTATGCCAGCCGGGTTGCCGAAGTTTTTAGAATAGGGTCAATGCTAACCGGGCTATTTATCGGTAGAAGGTAGTCCGGTTTT